>Ga0209048_10002568_pt1 | contig 17973 bp, 16 predicted proteins | sample FrelakmetCRP12CR_FD_187146 | JGI IMG/M metagenome (GOLD analysis project Ga0209048, IMG submission 187146) | Freshwater lake sediment microbial communities from the University of Notre Dame, USA, for methane emissions studies - CRP12 CR (SPAdes)... | ecosystem: Environmental > Aquatic >... | reverse complement strand
CATAGTTTGCATTGTAAGCATCGGTGTCAGGGGCATTTAGGGTTCCCGTCTTCATGTCTTTCTTAAACGTATACTCTTCTTTTTTCTCTTCGGCCATCGAATATCACCGCGTTTACATTGGTGTGGCTTCTATTAATTAGTATCGGTTCAGCTAAAAGTGTAAAAAAAGACTTGTTTCGTCGATGTGTTGCTTAAGTAAGTTGTTGAAATAGCGCCTTTCTGGAACTATTCAGTCAACGTGTCAACAGCCGTGTATTACGCGATTAATCGCTAAAGGATCCTCGCTTTAGCTCGGCTAAGCATAAATGTGTGTAAGCACTATTAAAAAGTGCCTTTTGGAGATGATTTTATATTAAGTTCAAAACCTTTGAGTTTGAACTTTGTAAGTTCGTTTCCCCCTCGGGAATGCGGAATCGCTACTTTCACAAACGATCTTACTGCTAGCATCTCGAACGTTGCAGATAATATTACTTGGAATGTTAACGTCGTTCAAGAATGCAAGAATCTTTTTTTAAGTAGCGTTTCCCTGCGAGAACAAGCGGCGCAACTCAGCAAAAAAGAATTTGTTTTTAGCAAGCGATTCATCTCAAAAACGTTTAACGTCATCAAAGATTGTGACGTCAAGAGTTACATAGCCGCTGCTGATAAGATAAACAGCTCCAAAATTGACGTTATAAATATTCAGCACGAGTTTGGGCTTTATAAAGGCGACTTTGGCAGCTACATTTTGGAATTCATGCGCCGAGTAAGAAAGCCTATAGTCACTACGCTGCACACGATCTTGCCCAATCCACCGCCTGGAATGAGGGGCGTCGTGAAAGACATTTACGCGTTATCAGATGGGGTCGTCACATCGGCATATGCTGGAATTGAACTTTTAAACAATACTTATGGTTTAAATAAGAAAAAACTCACGCTCATCCCGCACGGGGTACCAGCGGTGCCTTTCATTGACACAACGTTGCCGAAAAAGCGTTTAGGCTTATCTGGAAAGTTTGTGATCGGTAGCTACGGTTTAATTAATCCAGACAAGGGGATAGAGACCGTTATAGAAGCTTTACCTTCTATTATTGACACTAATCCAAACAAAGACATAATATACATGGTCGTTGGAGCGCCACATCCAGCTCTTGACGAAAAAGTGCGACAGCGATACAAGGACAAGCTTGACAGCCTCGTAAAGAGCCTTGGACTTGCAAACAACGTCGTTTTCGTTCAGCGCTACTTGCCAAATAGAGAGATGATCGCGCACTTTTTAGCAACTGATATATGCGCAGTGACAAACACAAATCCCAATCAAATATCAAGCGGTGTTTTATCTCAAGCAATTGGTTGCGGAAAGAGTATTGTAGCTACGGAGTTTACACACGCTGCAGAAGTCTTGTCACACGGTAGAGGCATGTTGGTGAAGTTTGGCTGTCCTGAGGACGTCGCTGAAAAAATTAACCTTTTAGTTGGCGATAATGAGCTCCGAAATGCGATAAGCCGCCAAGTGTATGAATACGCTCAGTCCATTACTTGGGATAGAATTGCCCGCCGGTACTTAGATATCTTCTCTCAAATAAGAGTGCCCTTTCACTCTACAACTTCTACGCCATTGTCAACTCTTGCTTGGCCGCTTTGATCATAAACTTTGAATTAATTGTGTATTCAACAAAGTGAAGGAGTAGGATCTATTCGTACGAAACTACTGTAATCGCTCAGTTCACGTTTCACCATAGTGGATTGTTTTTTACATCAACTTCAGTTTGGCTAATGCGTCAAATGACTCAGCGCAGACTGTGGTAACATCATTAAGTGCTTCGGCGAAACACGCCCTTGCTTCGTCATATTCCTTAAGCGTGATTCTTCCTACTGCTTCTGTTAGTTTACGCGCGGTTTTTGAAAAATATACTTTAGAACCCAGTACTTTTTGTGCGAGTTTAATTTCCATTAAAAGCGAATTTAAATACGCCTCTAAAATTCTAAGGCCGCCAATAAATTGGTCATCTTTCAGTCCAACAAGTTGTTCTAGCAGTTGATTTGCTATTGACACTTCGGACTTTAATTTCTCCCCATATTCGAATTTACGTATAAGATCTTTAGCATCAGCCATATGTACACCTTATTGAATTATGTTTTCCGCGCTACATATATTTGATTCAAAAAAGCAATTGTTCGACGCCAGACGTACTTTTAGAAATTTTCGACTTGCTTATTTTTTTGCAGAAGTGCGCAATCCTATGACGCTTTTGGCAAAATTTCTTTGAGGCTTTCTCTTCTAATAGAATTAGCGATGCGGTTACGCTATCACTCAGCGTATTTATTGAACTTGGTGTTGTGCTCGAATTGCCATGCAACGTTGAACAATAGCGTCTCTTTGAGTTGATCGCCAATGATTTGCATGCCAATTGGTAACCTTCCCTTCTCACCACACGGAATGGAAAGCGCTGGAACGTTCGCTAGATTAACTGGAACGGTGTTTATATCCACCTTGTATAATGCTAAGGGGTCCTCTATTTTCTCTCCAAGTTTAAATGCTACGTGGGGCATCGTTGGTGCGATTAGCACATCATGTTGTTGAAAAGCTCTCTGAAAGTCTGCCATGATCAGTGTACGTGCTTTGAGCGCTTTGAGGTAATATTTGTCGTAGTATCCCGCCGAGAGCGCGTACGTCCCAAGAAGCACGCGTCGTTTTACCTCTCTTCCAAATCCAGATGCTCTATCCTCCGAGAATGTTCGATGCCAATCATGATCTTTTTGAACTCGGTGCCCATAGACGATCCCACAGTACCGAGCTAGGTTAGATGAGGCTTCCGACATTGCTTGGACGTAATAGGCTGAAAGTGCGTATTTTAGGCTGGGCATTGATATCTCAAGTGCCTGTGCGCCTAAATCCACAAGCACGTCTATTGCATCCCGTGTCGCGTTTTCCACGGCTGGATCGACCCCTTCACCAAAAAAATCGATCGGCACGCCGATCTTCAAACCAGTGATATCATCTGCCAATGACTTGACATAGCGAGGTACTGGTTGATTGAGCGAAGTGCTGTCTGCGGGATCATGGCCAGCAATAACCTCAAATAAAGTAGCACACTCTTTAACTTTCCGCGCAATAGGGCCGATCTGTTCCAATGAGTTGCCATACGAAATGAGTCCGCTGCGTGAAACCCTACCATACGTTGGTTTCAACCCTACCACCCCGCAAAACGAAGCAGGACATCTAATTGATCCTCCTGTATCGGAACCCAATGCGAGATCTGCTTCGTAAGCAGCTACAGAAGCTGCACTACCACCAGATGAGCCACCTGGCACGCGGTTAATATCCCAAGGATTCTTGCAAGGCCCGAAGAAGCTTGTTTCTGTTGAGGCGCCCATAGAAAATTCGTCCATATTCGTCTTACCAATTAAAACGGCGCCTTCTGCGCGGAGTCTCCGAATAACAAATGCGTCGTAGGGGGGTACGTAATGTTCAAGCATCTTCGAAGCACAAGTGGTTCGCAGCCCCTTCGTTGAAATGGCGTCTTTAATCGCGACTGCTACACCGGCTAATTCTCCGTCTATTTTGCCTGCATCAGCTTCTTCAGCTTGCCGTCTCGCTCCTTCATGATCGACTGTAATGAACGCGTTTAGGTCACTGCGTTCGATTATTTCAAGTGCTCTCTCGATACGTTCTCGATGGCTCATAGTATACGGGGACCCCTAAAATAGCCGCTATCGACTCGCGGTGCATTAGATAGAGCTTCTTGCTGTGATAAGCTTGGCGTGATGTTGTCAGCGCGTAGTACATTACCTTCCTCTTCGTTTGTGAGCTCCGCTTCGACATCGTCAAGTTCTTCGAAATATTCAAGTATGGTATTTAGTTGAATCGTAAACTCTTGGAGGTCTTCATCGTCAAGCTCGATGCAAGCAAGTCGTGCTATATATTCAACATCGTTTTTGATTATCATTCCGCTACCATTATGCCTTGTTTTTCTGCAATTGATCGTAAATAAAGCCTTAACACGCCTCTGCTATTTGTTGAACGCATTTTTTTACGTGCCAATCTCTGCAACATTGAACTTACCCCTGTGCCGTACTGTATCGCTTTTTTCTGTCTGTAAGCTAGTTCGCGTGGCATAACTTGTTCCGCCACCTTCCGTAGCACATATTTGTTGATCCCATTGTGGAGTTTCCAAGTAGCGTCAAGCGCCAATCCGAAAACAACAACTCTTGGATCTAGATATGGCAGCACGACGTCTAACGAATGCGCGGCTGCAGCTAAGTTGTCCCGTTCAAGATTATCTCTTGCGATGTTAAGTACGTCCATTTCAAGTGTGCTATTCAATGTGTCGTTCGGCGCTGAATGCAAACTTGCATATTTAGAATAACCTGCGAATAGTTCATCAGCCCCTTGTCCCGTTAAAATTGACGAAAATCCAGCTGCTTCTGCTTGCTCAGCGAGGACATATAACGGCAGAGCGATAGCAATATCGAGGGGGCTGCAGCTTTCGATAGCTTCTATAACAACGGGTATGAACACTTCAAGATCATATTCGTTCAGCTCAATGGTTTGAAGATCTACCTTTAATAAACGTGCTGCGTTTTGCGCGTTGTTTAAATCGTGCGATCCAGATAATCCTACTACATAACAATGTTGGTTAGCGCAATTAGACATCAATTTACACAGCAAAGCGCTATCAACTCCCCCAGAAAACGCAATGCTCATACGTTCCTGAGCTAAGTCATGCAAAACACATTCAAGGACATTGCGCAAATCGCTCACTAGATCTGATTCGTCGTCAAACGTTAGCTTTTTGTGCGGTAGCTCAGGGGTTTTTTTGATCTTCACATCAATATCTCGCAATCCAGATATTGTGACCACTGTTCCCGGATTAACCCGTTGCGGGTGTTTAACTCCAACAGACCAGAGTGCCTTACGCTCAGAGGCGAATGCGCAAAGCGAACTCGCATCGTTTGCGCCGTAGAAGAGCGGACGTGGCCCTATAATGTCCCTATCTAGTTTTAAAACAAGAGAGTTTATGACGCGCGCTCGAGCGTAGCTTGCGTAATAGCTGTCAGAAGCTGAGAGTAATGAACCAGGCTGATTCGACACTTCTCTAAGTGTTGAGAGCCCAAGTGCGCTCATGGCATATTCTGTTCCTTCAGCTAGCTCTCCACGGATAGATCGATTCTCACTTCCCCGATGTGCGAGTGTCTTGCACATCTTTGAGACGGATTCGTAGGCGCATGCTCCAAGAGCTCCAACTATTCCAGACACTCGTTCTGCCTCAGAAGCGTCACAACCCGCTCAACTTGCTCAATAGCGGTTCCTATGTAATTCTCAGGGAGGATCATCCACTCAAGCTGGTCTTTGGAAAAATATTTTACGATGAGGGGTTCTTTGAGCAGTGTTTCTGAAAGAGCGTCTCCACGAGCGTAAGCATCCATTACAGCTGTACGTATGATTTCGTGAGCGCGTTGGCGTCCGACTTTCTTAGTCAGCTGTATCATTACTGCTTCGCTCATGTTTAATCCACGCATGAGACTGAGGTTCTGTTTGATACGTTCTTCATTGAATTCCAAGTTACTTAGCACGTCAATGGAGAGTGTGATTATGTGGTCGGTTAAAATAGTTGTTTCAGGAAAGATAATCCGCTCACTGGAAGAATTTGTCAGGTCTCGTTCATCCCACAACGTGTTATTCTCTAATGAAGGTAGAACAAACGATCGTACGACTCGTGCGAGGCCGCAGATTTGTTCCGACTTAATTGGATTTCGCTTATGTGGCATCGTCGATGAACCAACCTGTTTTTTCCCGAAACCTTCTGAAATTTCGGCTATCTCACTTCTTTGGAGTGTCCTGATTTCGGTAAATATCTTCTCGAGCGAAGTTGCGATGTTAGCGAGCAACATTGTAAATTCTGCGTGGCGGTCACGCTGAATGATCTGCGTTGATACTTCTACTGATCCTAGCCCGAGCAACTCGAGCGTTCGTGCCTGAATATCTACTCCTTGTTTTCCAAAAGCTGCTTGTGTTCCTACGGCTCCTGTCATTTGTCCTACTTCGATCCGTTTGCGGGATTCGAAAAGCCGATGTAAATGTCGATCGATTTCCATCGCCCAAACAGCAAATCGCATACCGTAGGTAGTTGGCACAGCAATTTGACCGTGCGTTCTTGCTGCACAGACTCGAGTCTTGTTTTCGTCAGCGAGGTTCACCAACACGTTTCTCAGACGTTTAAGTTTTAACGCGAGTATCCTTAACGAATCTCGCAACTGAAGCGCAAGCGCAGTATCGATAATGTCGTTTGACGTTGCACCATAGTGCACGTAGTCATTTTCAGGGCCAATCTGTTCTGAAATCGCTTTAACGACGGCCATAATGTCGTGGTGGATTTCGGCTTCAATTTCTGCGACGCGCGTACGTGTCACCTTGCTTACCGCCGTTTCGATTTCATCCGCTGCATTTCGAGGGATACGCCCATAGTCAGCTTCGGCCTTGGCAAGAGCTACTTCTACCTCAAGCAAGTAGCGGAGTTTACAGTCTTCGCTCCATATTGCTTTCATCTCACTAGTGCCGTAGCGGTACTCTATTGGATGAATTGACATTTTTTGCCTCAGTTTTTTGCGTCGCTTAGCCTGTGCTGCTGCTTCAATCTTTTGTTATAAAGAATCGCTGTGACATATCTTAGGTATGCTGGCCTCAGAGTGCTCGTTACTAGTATTACGAGGTTGCTAGGCTTATTTTATGGCGGAGTTTACGCGCCAAACTTCACCCCTTTGCCCAGCAGATCAGTCAGTACCGGCATCATATCATGACCATAAATCCGATCCATGCCTCCACTGGCAGCACTGTACTCGTTAAATGCGCTCGTTTGATCAGCACGAACTCCTTTTCCTCGTATGAGAAATGGAACTGGATCGCCTGAGTGTTCTTTAAGACTTACAGGAGTAGTGTGATCTGCTGTTACTATAACAAGGGTCGATTCATCGATTACCAAATTTGACAAAGCCGCATCCACTCGTGTAAGAAACTGCGTCTTTGCATTGAAGTCGCCGTCGTGACCTGCTTCATCTGCACCTTTTATGTTGAGGAGCACAAAAGTGTGTCGCTTTAGCGCTTTGTTTACATTCTTTACTTTCTCATCGATATTTGAATCAACGTGTCCTGTCGCACCTTTAGTTGGTATATATTTCATCCCGGTCAGTTTGCCAATGCCAATTACTAGTGCTGTTGCCGCGATTACTGCGGCATTCAAGCCCGTACGTCTTTCAAACGGGACAAGATTCGGAACTGAGCCCACTCCACGAAGCAGCACCGCGTTTGCTGGAAGTTGATTTTTATGCGCCCGTTCCGCGTTAACCGGATGATTGCCGAGAATTAACGAAACCTGTCGCGTAAAATCATTGACGATGTTTGCAGTTCTGCGTGATGAAGCGTCTTTGGCAATCGGCTTTGAACGTAATAACGCTCCTAGATACATAGGGTCGGTTTGAGTTATTCTTGGGCTAAGATCATCCCCCCTAAGTAAAAGAACTGCTCTATGTCCTGCTGACTCTTTAAAAATGAATTCACAATCGAGGTGAAGTTGCTCTCTAATTGCGTCAGATAGCGATTTAGTATCGTCAATACGACCAGCACGTCGGTCGATGACTTTGCCATCCTTAACTGTAGCAAAGTTGCCCCGAAACGCGATGTCGCCTGGTTGGACGTTAATGCCTACGCCGGCTGCTTCGAAAGGTCCGCGCCCCGTGTAAACCTCATTCACCGGATAACCTAACAGCGATAGATGTGCCGTGTCAGAACCAGGAGGCGTTCCTGGCGCTATGACGTCCATAATGCCTAAAATTCCTTCTCGCGCTAGTTGATCGAGAAAAGGAATTTTAGCGTCCATCAGTGGTGTCGTTGCTGCAACCGTTGGACGGTCGGCTGCCCCATCGAGCACAACAAACAAGATCTTCTTGGCTACGCACATGTCGCTAAACTAGGTGCCAAGTATCGAAAAAGCAATTTTCTTATGGTTCGGCCAAAATCTTTGTCTTGCTGATTTCAACACGTCGTAACGGGTAAATGATTTTGGCTTTTTTATAAATATCACTTGCAAGTTTTCCGAGCACGACTTCGTGGATGAATTGCTCATAATTGAGCTCGTTTCCACGTTCACGTAAGATCCCGTTCATGATGTCTCGAATCGCTTTGATTTGAGAAGATCCAGCGCGTTTTATAGTTAGAGACATAGGCTTGAGGTGAACTTTGAAGCCGTCTTTTGTAGTAACGACAATGTTTGATTCTACGAGACTTGTTCGCCTTTTCACCAAACTTCTTAAGTAATCACGCGTAAGCTCATGTCCTGTAAACCTTGTGTGTGCGGATTCACCACTGACCTCGTTGACTTTGAAATGCATCTTAACGTTCTGCTTTCCGAGGTCGTTTGTCAACTCACCAAGAGTTGTATCCATGACTCGGCCAACTAATTTGGCAGGATCATCAGCGGGAGTGGATCCTATGCTCATTTTACCGAAGATTTCGGGGGTAACTACGTCGTACCATCTCTTTGCTTTCCAGCCTTCAGCTTTTTTCCTAGTCTGTCTTCTCGCCATCCAAATACTCCTTTTATAAGATTAACGATGCGGAATTAAAATGACTGCGTTTTTTTTAGGCTCATAGCGATTCTGTCTAAAGCTTAACCATATATAAATGATCATACCATATAACATTTTTTCAAAGGAATTGTATCCCCTCTGGCAGTTCTCCTATAAGCTTAGCAAATTTTGGAGGCCAAAATTCAATATCTAAACCTTTCTGTGCAAAAAAGGCAGCAGCCCATCTTTCCAACCCGATACCTGAACATCCCGACCACAATTCTCCTTTTTGGGTTTTTACGTTAAAACCGCGAGGATATTTGTCACCGTTTACGCTTACGTTTTGAAATTCAAGCCACTCGCTCTCAGCACGTTCACCACGATACGGCAGATACGCCTCATAATCTACGGTGCCAACCGAAAGATCAGATGAAGTGTCAATTAGCCCCTCTTGGGCCATAAACCATGGCGTAACACGTGCCATTCTCCATTCGAGATCTAAGATGTCATTAAAAATGTGGGTGTAGCGCCTTTCAAGTTTCTGGGCTTCTTCACTTACTTGATTGCGGTCACCGACCCACACGATTTCAATTCGGTGAAATTCGTCAACACGTTCTATACCGTGTATGCCCCCACTTTCATAGCGATGTGACGTGCCCGATCGATCGAACACCTTGACCGGAAGCGACTGCGAGGAAATCGTTTCACCTTGCATGAAAGGCCAAAAAGACGGGCATTGCGCATAACACATGCCACCAAGAGGGTCATCGATTTTTTCCCGGATCAACGTTAAGGGAATCTCGTTAGTGACTTTATAATAGTCGGTTACTTCTTCCCAATACTCAGGATCACGCGATTTAGGACTTGAAATGTAGTAAATTTCTGGATAGATGCCGCGTGCATGCCCAGATCGTTTCCAGACTTCCCACGGAACCATCTTGGGAAAAATCATCTCTGAATAGCCAAGCCGTTCGAGTATCTCCTTTTCGATGATTCTCTTAAAAGTGCTGAAGAGCTTCGTTATTTGAGGGCCGAAAATCCATTGTCCTCGACTCATTCCGTGCTTAATCCATTGGCGCTTTTTTAGTTCCTCAGTAGGATCGAGTCGAAAGTGGACCATTTTTTGTGGGCTTTCCCAGACTAACTCCCAATTCTCAAGCTTTGTTCCATAGAGTTCTTGTTTAATCTTTTCTTCGACAAGACTCACGATTCGGTCCGGTATCTTGTTCTCTATGTCTTGTTCGCCAACCAAAAGCTTTAACGTTAACACTTTGTTTTCGTATGACACCTCTTTCACAAACGGGAGTTTAAGACGCACTGGAGTTTCGGCTTCAATTAGTATCGTAAACTCATCAATTTCATAGCCTCTGATACCTATCCGATATTTAGACCCTATAATCATTCCTAGGGCTTTTCGAAAGCGCAAAAGTGCATCGTGCGACCGAGTGTATCTGCCGCTGACGATTCTGACGTAAAGCTCATTAGCGTGTGTATGCCATTCAATTATTCTTCCTGCTTCATTGACAGAGCTGCTTGGTACGCCTTTAATGAAAAGACTGTTGTTTGCAGCTTCTATAGCTTTTTGCAGTTCGAAATCTGCTTCTTTTGGGAGATTGTCGCTGAACTTCAGATGAGCTTTTAAATCAAACTCCATGTTGTACACCTTACATATCGTCTCCAAAAGGAGTCGGGTTAAGCCTTAAGTGCTTGGTTTTGCTACGTTAGCGTTTATGGATACGAGCACTCTAGTATCTATATATCAGACTCGTCGTGCCGGTCTGCTGTGCATTCCGAATATGAATACCAAGTTCTTAACAATAGTGCTTTGCAGTGAAAAGTCTCTCGTCAACAATCGCTTGGTTAGTAGTTTAATTGTTGAGCATTTTTACTCCGAGCAGAACACCTCTCTGTGAAAAAAGCATCTGTCGGTTACACAGCTCAGCTAAAAGTGTCGATCAAACTTGCTTGATAATCTACCTATATTGCATTACAATGCGTTGCGATTGATAATTCCTTAAAAAAGTTTATATTGTTGTCAAGCTTACAAACGTTAACTGTTTATACGGCAACATCCGATTATCAATTTCTGGAGGTCATTATACTGCGAGATACTTTCTCTAAGAGGTTAATCGAGTCAGAGCTACGAAATCCGACAGAGGACTTTACCTTAGAGAAGCAAAAAATTGAGTACCGAAAAGAGCTCCTTACGAGCCGAGCGTGTCGAATCAATGTCAAACGATCGGAAAGGAAGAAGCAGGCACAAACTGGCATGGGGTACTCGGAGTTAATTGAACTTTCTGCAAAGCATTGCTACTTTTGTCCGACGAACATAAAGACATCAACGCCAATGTTCCCTTCGAGTCTAGTGCCTGAGGGCAGGATCAAAGTAGGCGAAACGACGGTCTTTCCAAATTTGTTTCCTTTTGCGAAGTATCATGCCGTAGCAACGGTGTCGAGAGAGCATTTTTTAGGGATTGACGAGTTTACGTTGAAGCAGATTCAAGACACTATTAAAGCAAGTATAGAGTACTTCCGCGCGGTTGCGTTAAGCGATAAGAAAGCCGTATTCCCAATCTTCAGTTGGAATTTCTTACCACCAGCGGGTGCGAGCGTCGTCCATCCGCACGTCCAACTTACTGTCGACGAGCAACCGACGAACCTAGCTTGGCTATATTTGTCAGCATGCAAAAATTACTTCAAGAAATACAAGGAAAATTATTGGAAGCGCTTGCTCGAAATTGAGGAAAAAGAAGGTGCTAGGTTTCTGGGGCAGATCGGTAGCATCTCTTGGATCACAAGTTATGTACCCCTTGGCAATGATGAAATCTGCGGGGTGTTTCACGACGTTTCATCGTTGTATGAGCTGGATGAAACTGCCATTTCTGACTTAAGCAAGGGACTAAAAAGAGTTTTCACTGCATATTCTTTGTATGGCGTACATAGTTTCAATCTAAGCACATTCTCGGCTTCAGGCAAGGATGAGAGCTTCAGACTCGTCGTGCGGATCATCGCTCGGCCGTACCCGCAGAGCTTTTACAATAACGACTCGGGTTTCATGGAAAGACTTCATGAAGAGGTTATCGTCGAGTCTATGCCAGAAAAAGTCGCGTCTGACTTGAAAGAGTACTTTGGATAGCTTAATCTTCAGACAGTAACACCATATCGTTCAAGGTTTTTAAGCCGAGCTTATTGGATGATTTAACGATGCCGAGATCACCCTCTATAAAAAAAGCTGGAATCTCAACTATCCCTTGTTTATAAGCTAGATAAGCTCGGTGATGTCCGTCGATGATATAATAAAAGAGACCTTTCTTAGTTACTACGATGGGATAAACTATCCCTCGCTTAAACTGCTGTTCGCGAAGCGCAAGTTCCGTTGGATCTAAGAGCTTTTGAGTCGGGATTAGAGGTGCGACTGCAACGCGTATATGTCTAAGAGCGACGGTTGGGTGAAGCGTTTGAAAAAACGTAAAAATACGCTCTACGTTCTCAGAAATGATATTCTCGATGCATGCACGAAGCATGTCCGTTGCAGTTACGATACCTACAACGCGCTCACCGTCGACGATAGGGACATGACGGATATGGTTATAAGCCATTACGCCTGCGACACTAACAATATCATCATCAAGATTTGCGGTCACTGGGTTAGCCGTCATGAGTTTTGCGATTTTTTGGCGCGGCTTAGCTAGAATAAGGTCGGCACTAGTAACAACACCAACTATTCTACCATCGGTGACGACGGGAAACCCTTGGTGACCGGTTTTTGCTATAAGGGCTAAAGTGTCTGCTACGGTCGCCTCTGGCTCTAAATTAATGACCGGGGCAGATATATACTCGCGTATGCTAACCATATCTCTCACGCTCCTTACGGCTAAAATCAGGAAGCGCGTGTCGAAAGCAGCCAGAAGAACCGTTCAAATAGTCTGGTTTACGCGCATTTTGGTGCCATACGTCACGCGATCGATGGCATTCTCGTAAACGAGGGTGTGCTTCCGAGCTACATTAGCCCAAATAATGTGGTTTGCCACGTAGTCTCGCGCGTGCTCGCTGTAAGTGTCCAGCATTAAATCGCTAGTAAGCATTATTGTAATAGCTTTTCTTAACTCCTCAAGATCATCGACAGGGACTGCTATTCCGGCGCCGCTTGCTTCAATTTCTGCCTTTAAACCTTCAAGCGACGAAACAATGGCCGGTTTGTTAAGGGCAAAAGAGTGCGCGAGGTTCCCACTCTGGGACGCGTGCTTGTATGGAAGCACGACGAAGTCTGACGCCGAGATTATACTGTCATATGTTTCAGGATCAAATGCCCCGATTATCGTTTTTATATGGTCTTTCGCTGATGACTCTTCAATTGCGCGCAACAGTTGCTCTTTGTACTTAATTCCGGTTTCCGAGCCTGGCCGTGCGTCGCCAGCAATCACGAGTACTGCCTGCTCACCCGCGTCTTGCATGATTTCTGGCCAAATCTCAATGACATCCTCGAAGCGTTTGTTCGGCTCAAACCAGCCTATACAAAGTGCGACCTTCTTCCCAACCAACCCGAAACGTTCTTTCGCTATCGGATCCGGCACGACTTCTTTAGCGCCGTGTGATATAACGTGAACGTTGTGGGGGATCCAGTCGAGGTTGTACGGAAGAAACAGTTTCTGAACTTCGGCGTGAACAATCGCTGAGTCGAGCAATCGTAAACTGACGTCTGTAAAGATGGCTTCAGGGCGATCCAACGACGTATATATTGAATGGTAAGTCATAACAGAAGGGATCTTCTCGAGCTTGAGTCGAAAAAGCAGTGTAAGGATCCGGCCTCCATAGTCTCCATGCGTTAAATAGAGCCCATACTCATGTTGAATATGGACCACATCAGGCTTGATCTGCTTTATCGTGCTATAGATGTGTTCGTCCCAACCAGGATCGTTGGTGTCAATAACCGGATAAACCCCTTGTTCGCGGTGTCCTCCAAATTCCTCGTCCGTGTGACAGATAATTTTTACATCATGCCCGTTCTTCCTTAGCGCACCAACGAGCTCTGAGCTGTAAGTAGCTATACCGCAATGTCGCGGTGACCAGCTTGTTACCATGACGATGTTCATCGTACGTTGCTCCTTAACAAACAGATTTGCACTGACCCTCTTTTTGAGTGTTCACACTCGTATTTCGGCAGTCCCTTAATAATATTTCGGTAAGTTCATAATGAGAGTTGTGCACGCCACAATCAAAAGCTAAAAAAAGCCTTATACTTCATTGTTCAACAATTCCTTGGAGTCATAAATGAAAGCACTAATCTTATGTGATGGTTACGGAAAAAAGCAAAGTATAAACGACGGTTCCTCAAATGCGCTCACAGTTTTGACAGAGGGATTTACGGTAGTCGACAAGCTACTGCTTGACCTCGCTACGGTCGGACTGCGCGAGGCGGTGCTTTTGACAACCGTCTCTTCTCAACAGTTACAGGAAACGTTAGGAAATGAGTACAAGGGCGTTAAACTCAGTTACGAGCACGCTCCTAGAACGTTCGAAGATATCACGTTAGTACTGGCTAAGATCGATGATGATGTCATCGTTTTAGACTCCGGCGTCGTGACGGACATAAACTTGAAAAAACTGATAATAAAATTCGCCCAGTCAGCAGCACCGGTTATGATCTACGCGACGATCCGAACAGAGTTGAGCAGTTCTTTCGAACGAGTATCGCGAGCTTTATTCGATGATGAGCCCTCAACAGTTTTCGGAGGAATCTTTTGCGTACGAAAAGCGTTTAACTTTGGGCAATTTGTTCTTGGAGATGAATTAGAAGACGCTTTACCTTTACTTGCAGATCTTGGGGAGTTGGACGTATATGAAGAGTTTAATTTTTGGGACACTCTTTACACGGAAGATGGGAAACAACGGGTTCAAAAAGAGTTTCACAACAAAACTGCAAAACCTTGGGGATATGAGAAGGTACAGATAATTACTGAGCTTTATTTGCTAAAAGAGCTATATATTCGCGAAGGATACCAATCGTCTTATCACTTTCACAAGAATAAAGACGAGACCATGCTCATTATGCAAGGGACTGGTTATATTGAATTTGACGATCGAAAAGAGTATTTCGAGACCGGAGAAACGATTCACATAAAACCTTACGAAAGACATACGATTGTCGCAAGTACTGACACTATTCTGTATGAAGCTTCAACGCCGTTTCTAGACGATACCACACGCGTCAAAGACTTTTATCCCATCAGGTAGCTGCAGGTTGTACTGCTTGTTTCGTAGCTATCTCTTTTTTTACTTTATCAATCATCTTGGTTAGCGCATCAACTTTAGAACGGAGCGGGCTGTTAGGCTGTGTCTCTAAAAGAAGGTGGATAGCATTGAGTTCACGATAATAAGGGCCTAGCCGCCGGTTGAAGCGTATGCCCTCTTCGCGGCTAACGTAATTTTTGGCCTCGAGCTCGTTTTGAATCGTTTCAATTTTGCGAATAACGTTATTTATCTTTTGATTAGTGTACGCCACATCATTTCTCAGCGGTGCGTCATTAACACCTAAGCTGTGCACAAGGGCACTGAGTGAGTCAGCAACAACCTTGCCATGATCTGTCAGCTGGATATATTTCACCCTGCCGACCTTCTCTGATTGGACCAAACCGAGTTTTTCCATGCCCCAAAGAGTTTTCACCGCGTGTGGGTATGTGCAGTTGCATTCCTTAGCTAACACTGAAACATAAGTTCGATCGTATGTTCGAATAGTAAGCAGCAGCGACGTTGGCATTTTGTGCAAGAAAACGCCTGCGAGCTCACTTGTGACCATTACTTTTTTTTAGGGGCTAATGATATATATATGGTATCAGGATGGAAAATCAGAAAGTAATTGGCTTAAGAGCTGCCCCTCTTTAATTCCTCTCTCTATAAAGCGTTCTTTGGCTGCTATCTCTTTAATCCTTTTAGCGACTGGCGCTACCTCATTTGACGGAATGATAACGACTCCGTGAACGTCAGCTTTTGCTAGATCACGCGGTTTCACCACTAGCCCGCCGATGTTTATCGGAACGTTAACCTTCCCCCTGTTTAACGGCCTCCCAGCACGTGCAGTGATCCCTTTCATCCATACTGGGTATTGAAGGGCTTCTATAGTTGGAATATCGCGACAGCTACCATAAACTATTGTTCCGGCGATTCCACGCTGTTGCGCTGCCCGCGATGTCAGTCCCCCCCAAACTGCTACGTTTGACCCTGAACTGTCAATAAATAGCACGTCACGCGGCGACGCTGCTTCTAGCGCACGCACGACGGTGCCCCAGTCCGTCGGGTCCGTTTTAACGGTTACCACGGGTCCTATTATTGCAGTACGTGACAAAACAGGTCGTAGACAACTCAACGTGTTACGGCCGTCCATGGCATCAGCGATTATAGGTGTAGGCGTCTTTAGAAACAGGTGAATTAAGTTCGCTTTTTCCCGCATTGGAGAGTTACGACTTTCACTTGATGGTCTCATTAGGTCTTTCCACAGGTCACCTGCTTTTTTGACTTCTTGTCAGACAAATTCAACTAAGCCTCGCAGGGCCTCTTCTGGATTATCTGCTTTAGTCACTCCTGAAGCAAGAAGCACCCCATCGGTTCCAAGCTCGATAGCAGCCTTCACATCCTCACCTTTTGAGATGCCGGCGCCACAGAGGACTTTTACGCCTGAGGCGGCTTTTACCGCTCCAGTAACCACTTCTGGATTTGCTTTTGACACTGGAATTCCTGAGCCAATTAGCTCAGGAGGCTCAATTGCTACGAAATCAGGGCACAGCGAAGCGGCTGCTTTGGTCGTTGTTATGTTGTTAGTGCAGATTATAGTAGTTAGGTTGGCTCGCTTTGCGGCTTGATTTGCAGCGTCTATTTCTGCTAATTTGAGGCGCCTCTCAGAGTGGTTTATCAACGTCCCTAGCGCTCCAGCCTCTGCAAGTGCTTCAGCTAATATATGTCCTGTGTTGCCCCCAAACTGGATCCCATCGACGTGTTGCGCGTAAACGGGAATGCGTACTTGATGTGCTATTTGAAATACATCGACCACTTGAGGGACAACTATTATTGGGACACCTGAGTCCTTTGAAACTTTTTCCGCTATCGTCGCTAGTTGCACGGCGTTGGCCCCCGTGCTCTCTGCATACGTCTTAAAATTTACTACAATTAGTGTTTTCACACTTAAACCTCCATGTTGAGCTTACCAGCCGCTCGAGCTTTGTAGTTTGTAGGAAGCCGTTCACGAAATGTGTTAGCGTCGTGTAAAGCTACGTAGACGTATAATTTGACACGTATCGCCCGCATACGCGTGAGCAAAAGAACCGCATTTTTAAAATAGGGCGAAACCGTTGTGACGGACACCGCAAACTTGACTTAAAAGTCAGTTTTAACCCGGTATTGATCGATATCGCTCTGCTTTAATCCTTCTAGAAACACGCGTGCAGAACCTTCCACATCTCGTGCTGCTGTAATGGCACGTCCTACCACCAATATGTCCGCTCCCGACTTCAGAGCATCTTCTACGTTGTTTTGTCGTATCCCTCCTGCTACAGCGACTAATTTTGCGTATTTCTTTACGGTAGCGATGTTACCCCACGCGTGCGCCGTATCCTCGGCGTCGATCGCTCGGTGGAGTTCTACGATATCAGGTTTGCTCTTCAGCGCCTTGAGTACGCTTTCTGGCTTGTCGACATTTAACATATCGATAATAACGTAGATACCGGTCTTGTTTGCTTCTTCTATAGCCTTATCAATCGTTGATATAGGCGCAAGTCCAGAGACTACAACGGCATCAGCAGCTTCATCCGCGGCCAATCGCGCTTCTAAGTTCCCAGTATCAAGTGTTTTAAGGTCAGCTACGATAAAGGCACTCGATCGAGCTTTTCGCATTTCTTTGATGATTCCTAGCCCATAACGTTTGATAAGGGGCGTTCCTGCTTCAAGAATTATGTGATCGCTTATAGGCAGTTGATCTAGAACGTTCAACACTGCGTCTAACTCAGTCAAATCGAATGCTACTTGCAGGTACGGCGGATCCCACAGACGAGTGACTTTAAATCCCATGACCGGGTGGAGCGACCTGTCTTTTTCATAGAGCACTTTTTCCACCGAAGGAAAGTCGGTTAATGCTCGTTTTATGGCCAATTTCGTAGCACCGTAGTTATAACGGTAAATTTTTTCATAGTCCTGCGCATCTGGATGAACATAGACTGATACGATAAGTACGTATTGCTCGCACATTCCCTTTGCGATAACTCCGTCTTCGACAGCGTCCGCGACTGCTTTGGCAACTGCAGCTTGAGCGGGGCCGAACACCTTTGCTGTCTGTTCTGAGTTTTGTAGCGTTACCTTAGGCACGATGAGAGTTGCAGGCTTTGTCAACAAATTTGGCTTAATTACAGCAAGAAGAGGGGTATGCCCCTGAGAAAGGTGCGA
>Ga0209048_10002567_pt1 | contig 17983 bp, 20 predicted proteins | sample FrelakmetCRP12CR_FD_187146 | JGI IMG/M metagenome (GOLD analysis project Ga0209048, IMG submission 187146) | Freshwater lake sediment microbial communities from the University of Notre Dame, USA, for methane emissions studies - CRP12 CR (SPAdes)... | ecosystem: Environmental > Aquatic >... | reverse complement strand
GGTGCCGCGTCACGGGACGGTGCGGTGATGCGTGCGCTGCTTCCGGTCAGTGACCGTGGAGCCGCTGAACGCTTTCGATATTCGTGCGCGCGGTGGGGAGGGCTTCGAGCCGCTCGGGATCGATCGGCTGACCGGTCCGCTCATCGATGCCGTAGGTGCCGTCGTCGATGCGTTGCAGCGCGGCTTCGAGCTCGGCGAGCTCGGATTCGAGGCTTTCGAGGATCGACAGGTCCTTCTCGCGCTCGAACGTCTCCGTGGCGGTGTCGGCCGGATGCTGGTCATACGCGGACAACTCCGAGAGTTGTTCGCTCTCCGCCGTCCCGAGTTCATCGCGCAGCTCGTGCACGAGGCCCTCGACGCGCCCCTTCTCCTGTAGCAACCGTTCTTTGGCGTCGGCAGTGTCCATGCCCTCAGGCTAACCCGCGGCATCGCTGCGTCTCCATTGCAGGGCCTCTCGCAGGTCACGCGCCGCGAAGGCGATGGTCGAGCACCTCGGCGCATTCGTCCAGCAGCACGTGCACCAAGGTCAACCGGGCGACCGGGTCGCCGGCCTCCAGCACTCGTTGTTGATCGAGAGGACCGAGGGGCGCGGAACCCGCGAGGACGAAGGCGGCCAACGCCGAGTCGGCCGTCGGAGGCACCGCCACGGCCGGATGGTCGCCGAGCGCCGCGCCGAGGGCCAACACTCGCTCGAGGCTCCGGCGAGCCCGCTCGATCGCGTCCGTATCGATCGTGGCCGTATGGATCGTGGCCGTATCGCTCGTGGTCGCATCGAGAACCGTCGCCGTGCCCGATTCCGGCGAGTCGGGCAAGTCGTCGATCTCGGCGTACGGATAGGGACGGTCGGGCAACCACCGGCCCACCCGGAAACGGGTCGTTCCCATTGCGAGCAGCAACGAGCGGCCGTCGGGAAGCACGGCGACGTCCGCCAGGCGCGCGATGGTGCCGACGCCGAAGCGCGTGTCACCACCACCCACCTCGCTCCCCCGCTCGATCAGCACCACACCGAACTCGCCACCGGCCGCGAGCGCGTCACGCACGAGCGCGCGATAACGCGACTCGAACACGTGCAACCGGAGTGGCATGCCGGGGAACAGCACGGTACCGAGCGGGAACATCGGGAGCTCACGCGTGCTCGGCATGTCAGTTCGTCCGGGCCCGTAGCGCCGTCGCCGTGCCCGCGGCGCGATCGGCGAGGGAGTCGTCTCGCGCGTCGCGCGCGACGCGATCGAGCTGACCCGCCGATTCACCGAACGCCCCCAACGAGCCGAGCAACGCCGCGAGCTCGTACCGCTCCGCCGACGCGAGACCCGGAAGGGTCAGCTGGAGCCGCACGACCCAGACCGCCGTCGCGCGGTCCCGGACGAGTGCGGTTCGTTGGAGGTTCATCAAGACGCGCGCGACGATCGCCAATCTCCCCACGGGAGCAAGATGCGCTCGAGTGAAGGCGACGTCGGCACCGACCACCCGTTCGAACACCTCGCGACACCCGCGCTCGTCGAGCGGGCGGAACCCATGGAAGGGATCCCAGTACCGGTCGTGCCGGTTCGGGCGGCCGACGAGAAAGTGACCGGGCATCCCGACACCCACGAGCTCGATGCCCAGACGGCGGCCCAGCTCCATCATCACGACGCTCAGCGTGATCGGGATACCGAGCCCACGCGTCAGCACCTCGTTGAGGTACGAGTTCCTCGGGTCGCCGTAGTCCTCCTCGTTGCCACGAAGACGCAGCGCCGACGCGCAGTACCGCGCGAGCTCATCCGCTCCGAGGGCTCCGGGCGCCGGTGCCGCCTCGGCCAGGACATCGAGGTGGGCCTTCCATCGGGCGACGTCGAGATCCGGGTAGGCGTGGGACGCGATGAGCAGCAGGGCGTCGTCGAGCACCGGCTCGCCGTCCGCGACCAACGCGGCGAATCGCTGCGTGGGCGTCGGGCCGTCTTCCGCCGTGTCGTCTTCCACCGGAGTGTCACGGTACCGGAGTGTCACGGTACCGGCGTGGCCGGACCACCGCCCGGGCCGACCCGGCGCCCGCTCGTACACTCCCCACCGTGCCCACGGGAGATGTCGACCTTCACGCCACGGTGGCGTCACGCCTTCGGCAGGCCGATCAACGGTTCACGGCCAACCGCGTGGCCCTGGTCGACGTGCTGGCCGGCGCGCCGCGCCCGCTCACGATCCCGGAGATCCTCGAACATCGCGCCGGGCTCGCGCAGAGCTCGGTGTACCGCAATCTCGTGGTGCTCGAACAGGCGGGGGTCGTGCATCGCGTCGTCACCCACGACGAGTTCGCGCGCTACGAGCTCACCGAAGACCTCACCGAACATCACCATCACCTGATCTGCTCGTCGTGCGGCGGGGTCGACGACGTCCCCGCGTCCGCCGGCCTCGAGCGGTCCGTGCAGCGCGTGATCGACGAGGTCCGGCGCCGCGTGGGTTTCCGCACCGAACATCACCGCGTGGATCTCGTCGGCCGCTGCCGGCGCTGCTCGTAACAAGAGCGCGCCGAGCCGGCGGCGACGGAGCCGTTCAGAGCGGCGGACGCGGGGTCGAGACGATGGGTGGCCGGCCGACGTCGACACCTTCGGGGACGAAGGTGATGACGATCAGGTCGTTGTCCCGGGGGCGGTAGTTGCTCGGATTTCCCGACTGGGTCTTGCCATTGACGGTCCACCGCACCGACGCGCGTTTCCCGTTGCAGGTGGCGCCGTTGTGGTGCACACGGTGATCCCAGAGCCGGAGTTCCTCCCCCGTGACCTCCCAGCCGCCACTGCGGAAGAACGCGCCGAGCGTCGCGTGGGCACCCGCGCCGCTCTCGTGGAACGGGTGGATGTGCACGAAGCCGTCACCGTGCGAGTGGATGTCACCATCGGTTTGGGGCGCGTTCGCGAGCCACTGCCCACAGACGTTGACGGCGAGCGGAGCGACCCAGTGATCGACGCCGGCGATCGGTCGTTCGGGTTCGGGCCCCGTGGGGGCACCGAGCGCGACCGGTAACGGCCCGCCGCCGAGCGCGGCCGCGAGACCCTTGGCCTGCCCGCGGCGCAGCTCGCCCTCGATGCGAACCGTGGCCACCGCGGCGGGAAGGGCCGGTGCCGCGACAACGCGGTCGTCGGCGATCAGGGCCATCTGCCGGCCCGAGGCCGAGGTCGCCGCCGCGCCGAGTCTCGTCGCGACGGCCGGGCTCGTCGTCACGTCGACCACCCAATCCTTGAGCGCCTTGCGGGCGTGCGCGGTGCGGATCGAGTCGGTGCCGTTCACCGCGGGACCGAGCTCGTAACACAGCGTGACGCCGACGCGCGGGGGCGACGGGAGCACGACCGGTTGTCCCGGATCCGTCGGGGCTGTCGGCGTGGCGCACGGCGGCACCGGCGTGCCCGGTACGACCGGGCGCCACGTCACGCGCGTCGGCGCGGCAAGCGCCGCGAGCACGTCCCGATCCAATACCTGGTCGGTCTCGACCTCGATGCCGTCGGCGCCACGACGTACCGCGTACGACGTGACCACCGCGTCGTCGGGTGGTCGGGTGAGCTCGGCCAGTCGCCGTTCGAGGCCCTTCGTCGCGTCGTCGACCGTCGCCGAGGCCGTTCCCCGCGGCACCCGGAACACCACCCGCACGGTCTTCCCGACGGGAACCGTCGTGGAGACCGTGCTCTTGCCGCTCCCGCCGCACGCGGCGAGCACCACCAGCAACGAAAGGCACGCGGCCGCGCCCAGCTTCTTCGGTGCGTTACGAGGCACTCGACCTCCGGCGCGTCAATCCCACGGCTCCGAGCACGACTCCCACCGCGCCGACGACGATGGCGACGATCGCGAGGGTCTTCGCACCGTCGACGTCGCTGTGCGTGGCGACGTCTTTCGGCACGGTCGCGCCCGTGCCCGAACTCGCCGCGGTGTCCTTCGTGAGCGTCAAGGTCGGGGCGGGGTTCTCGGGCTCGGTGCCGCCCTTGGGCGTGGACTCGATCCACCGCACGACCTTGCCGTCGTCGTAGGTCTGCAGAGCCTTGAACTCCAGGGAGCTCGCGTCCTCGGGAAGTCCGACCGACACCACGAACTGTTCGAACTGGCCCGGGCCGATCTTCCCGCCCGTCCAGGTCACCTTGCTCACCGCTTCGGTGACATCACCGCTGTCGGTCTTGATGGGCGACGAGACCTTCATCGTGTCGACCGTCGCGGTCCAACCCGGTATCGGCTTCACGTCAGCCGCCGCGATCGGGTGGTCCGTGGGGAAATCGACCTCGACCTCCGTCGTGCTCGCGGTGCCGGACTCGTCGGGCACGTTGAACGCCAGCACGGCATCGCTTCCCGCGGGCGCCGAGCCGGGACTGATCGTCACGTGGGCCCACGCGGGACCGGCGGCACACACGAACCATGCGCAACAGAGCACGCCGAGGGCCAAGCGTCGGAACATGAGGGCTGCCTCCTTGATCGTCTATCGGATGGGAACGGTGTCGGTCACGGTCGCCTCGTCGGTGTCCGTGACCAGGGCCTTGATCGTCATGCGCCAGTCACCGGCGATCGGCAGCGTGGCGCGCGGCGCGAGGTAGTGGCCGGCGGTGACCCGCGTCAACGGGATCGTGATGGGTGCGATGCCGTGCGAGGGGAGCTCGAATTGCACCCGGAGATTCTGCACGGTGCTGCCGCGGCCGGTCGGATCGCTGATCGTGAAGTGCATCTCGTTCACGCCGACCTTCGCCGGCAACACCTGCACGTCGAACCACGCGTGGGGAGTCTGCAACGTCTTCGAATACGGGCCCGCGACAATCGACTTGGCGGGAGCCGCGTTCACGAGCAACGTCGTCACGATCAACACGACCACCGCGATCACGAGCTCGGCGCCGACCGACCGCCGCAGCGCTCGCACCTCGCGGCGCGGGTCACTCGATTCGTCGCCGGCGATCGATCCTGCCGGTTCGTCCGTCGACCGTACGAAACGGGCGCGGACGATCCGGTGACTCACGACCGCGAAGGCGACGAGCGCGCCGAACGCCACCAGCTTGATCTCCACGAGATGGCCGTAGGACGTGGACAGGAGATTGTGGAACGAACCCACCTCCCGCCAAGCCCGCAGGAATCCGGTCGCGGCCACGGTGAGCACCGCGCCGAACGCCAACGTCGAGAAGCGCGGAACGACGACGCGCAGCTCGGCGAGCGATCGGCGGGGCAGCACGGCCACCGCGAGCAGGCCGAGCCCGCCGAGCCACAACGCGGCGGCGGCGACGTGCACGAGGTCGATGGCAATCGTGACGACGAGCCACGACCCGGTGCCGGCATGCCCCGAGAGCGCCGGGGTGGCAACCAACCAGAAACTGACGAGACCGGCCGCGGCCGGCCACCAGATCGGCAGCGGCTCGTCGTCTTCCGGCCTTCCTCGCAACACGAGGCGCAGAAGGAACGCGGCGAGCACGAGCACGAAGACCCGGGCCAGCCACACCTTGCCGAACCGCGTGTCGAGGACGTCGCCCCACAGGCTCGTGTCGGTCACGGCGCCGATCGACCGCGCCGCCGCGTACGGTCCCTGCACCGCAAGACCGAGCAGCGTGCCGGTCATGCAGCACCACCACGAGAGCCAGACGTACCACCGCGTCCGCCGCTCGTAACGGCCCACGGGCCACACGAACACGAGGAACAGCGCGCCGCCGACCAGCCCCACGAGACCGGCGAACATCAGGAACCGGGCGATGCCGAACAGGACGCCGACCGCGGTGCTCCCGCTCTGCCGGTTCAGGAGCAGCACCGGGAGACCGGCGACAGTGCGATTCGCCGTGGCGCGAACCACATTGAAGACGAATGCGCCACGTACAGGGTGGGTGTCGGCCGAGATCACCCGCCACGTCACGACGTAGGAACCATTCGGGAGATGGGGCACGTTCACCGAGATGCGGCTTCCTTCGCCGCCCGGGTGACGCGGTGCCGACGCGCCGACCGCGTGGCCGGCGCCGTCGAAGACCTTCACCCCACCCAGACCGACCTGCACGCTCTCGTCGAAGCGCAGCTCGATCGCCGTCGGCGACCGGGGCACGGTCTCCCCCGCACCGGGCGTGGAGCCGTCCAAGCTCGCGTGGGCGAAGGCCGGGCTCGCGGCCGCGAGAAAGAACGCCACGACGAGCGCGCCCGTCGCCGCCAACCTTCTCACAGTGATCATCTGCGCGGCCTCGGTGTCAAATCTCGATGGGTGATCCTCGACGGGAACCGGCGCCAGAGTAGTTTTCCGGCCATGGACGAGTTCGGTCGGCCCGAGCGCCGCCGGCTCCTCGCGAACCACCACGTCATCGAGACGGGATGACCGTACGGAGCCTTCGTCGCCTCGTGGCCGCGGCACTTCTCGGTCTCCTCGGACTGTTCGCGTCGGCTCCCCCCGCCCACGCGCACTCGACGGGGGGGCTCCAGCCCACGAACTACGAGACGATCGTGCGCGGGATCGTTCCGGCCATCCGGGGCATCGAGGTCCGCAGCACGGATCTCGGAACATACGTCGAGCTCACCAATCACACGGCGCACGAGGTGTCGATCCTCGGCTACGACGGCGAGCCGTACCTGCGCGTCGGACCGCACGGCGTCTTTCGCAACGAGCGGTCACCGGCGGTGTACCTCAATCGGACGAGCAAGCCCACGGGCGGGGTTCCGCGAGCTTTCGACGCCGCCGCGACGCCACGCTGGCACCGGATCGCCTCGGCCCCCACCGTCCGCTGGCACGACCACCGCACGCACTGGATGGGGAGCAGCGACCCGCCCCAGGTGCAGCGCGCCGGTGGATCCCGCCATATCGTGATTCCCGAATGGCGCGTGCCACTCGCCGTCGACGGACACGCCGCGTCGATCCGCGGCTCGGTCGTATGGGTACCGGCCGAAGCACCGCTGTTCTGGTTGATCGCCGCTGTCGCGCTGGCCATGCTGGTCGTCGCGATGCACCGGTTCCCGTTCTGGCGAAGCGTCATGATCACCACGTTGGCGTTGCTGGTCACCGCGACCGTCGTCGACGTCGTGGGCACGTGGCGCGCGTCGACCGCAACCGCGGGCAGCAAGTTCACGTCGAGCAGCTACGCGCTGATGACCGCGCTCCTCGGTGTCGCCATGATCGTCGGCCTCCTGGGATCGAAGTGGCAGCGCACGGTTCCGGCGGTCCTGTTCGCGGGCTTCGCGCTCTTCATCGTGACGGGCGTGGGGAACATCGGGCTGCTCTTCCATTCACAGCTTCCGACCACCGCGCCCGACTGGGTTGCCCGCACCGTCGTGACGGTCGGACTCGGCGCCGGCGTGGGACTCCTGATCGCGGCGGCCACCCGCCTCAAGCCCGACGAGATCACCAGTTGAGCTCTTCACACCCCGTGTGATCCGACGGCTCCACCTGGAGGGTGGCGTGGGCGATGTCGTAGCGATCGTGCAACAGCGCGCGGGCACCGTCCAGCACGGCGTGGACGTCGTGGGCGGACTCGACCACGAGGTGGGCGCTCGCCACTTCCATGTCGGACGTCAGGGTCCACACGTGCAGGTCGTGGACCCCGACGACGCGGTCGAGGCCGGCGAGATCACGCTGCACGGCGGCGAGATCGAGCTGCGGCGGCGCGACCTGCATCAGGATGCGCAGCGACCGGGCGGCGAGGCTCCAGGCGCGCGGCAGGATCCACAGGGCGATGAGCGCGCCGACGATCGGGTCGGCGCGCGTCCAACCGGTCGTGGCCGCGATGACACCCGCGGCGATGACCCCGCACGATCCGATCGTGTCGGCCAGCATGTCGATCGCGGCACCCTCGACCACCAGGCTCTCACGCGCCCCCGCCCGCACCAACGCGAACCCGAGCGCGTTCGCGGCCAACCCGAGGATCCCGACGACGACGATCGGTGCCGCGCTCACCGAGGGTGCGGTGCGCAACCGGTCCACGGCTTCGAAGAGCACGTATCCCGCGGCGCCGAACAACAACAATGCGTTCGCCAGGGCGGCGAGGATCTCCAGCCGGTACACGCCGAACGTGCGCGTGCCTTCACGCGGCATCCGATTGCCGAGCCCGATCGCGGCCAGCGCCATCCCCACGCCGACGGCGTCGGTGAGGACATGAACGCCTTCCGAGAGCAGGGCCAGCGAGTGCGCACCGATCGCGACGGTCACCTCGATGAGGAACATGACGACGTTCACCGCCAGGGCGCCGCGCAACGCTCCGGCATGACGGGCGCCGGCGCGGTGCGCCGAATGGTGGTGGTGGTGTTCGTGTGCCACGAGCACCACGGTAGGCTCTCGCCGCTATGCCCTCGATCTTCTCCCGCATCATCAACGGTGAGCTCCCAGGCCGGTTCGTCTGGCGCGACGACCTGTGCGTGGCCTTCCTGTCGATCGCGCCGATGCGGCCCGGTCACGCGCTCGTGGTGCCCCGCGAGGAGGTGGACCACTGGATCGACCTCGAACCCGCCGCCGCGGAACACCTCATGCTGGTGGCCCAGAGCGTCGGCCGGGCGCAACGGGCGGCGTTCTCGCCCCGGCGGATCGGCCTGATGATCGTCGGCGACGAAGTGCCCCACGTCCACCTGCACGTCGTACCGATCGATCACGCCTTCGAGTTGTCGTTCGAGAACGCCGACTCGAACCCGCTTCCCGAAACACTCGACGTCGCCGCGGCCGAGTTACGCGGCGCGTTGCGGGACCTCGGTGCCGCGGGCGTCGCCGACTCGTGAGACACCAGCGGGTTCAGCGACACCCGAGCGCGGTACGGAGCGCGGTGAGGTTCTCGCGCATCACGGTGAGATAGCTCGCACCGCGCGCGATTCGGGCTCGGCTCAGCCCTTCGAGGGGATCGAGGGTCGCGGTGTGGACGCCACCGGCCTCGCTCGCCAACGTCTTCGCGACGCGAGGCGACACCAACGTCTCGGTGAAGATCGTCGACACGTGGTGCTTGCGTACGAAGTCGGCGAGCTGCGCCAGCCGCTCCGGCCCCGGCTCGGTGTCCGCGGCCAGGCCCGACACGCTTCGCTGACGCAACCCGTATTCGCGTGCGAGGTACCCGAACGCGTCGTGGGACGTCACGACATCCCGGCGGGCGCAGTGCGCCAATCCCGCGCGAAAGCGCGCGTCGAGCAGGTGGAGGTCGGACCGGAGCGCGCGGGCATTGTGTGCGTAGCTCCCCCGCCCCTGCGGATCGACACGAACGAAGGCGTGCTCGATACCGTCGACCATGCGGAGCACCAGAACGGGATCCAGCCACACGTGCGGATCGCCGGCGCGCCGCTGCTTCGCCGGCACCGAGCGCCACAGGTCGACGGTCGGTCCGTCGCGTTGCCCGGCCGCGTCCTCGACCACCGGTTGGAACCCACCCCCGCCGATCACCGCGACGTCGGCGCTCTCGAGGTCGTCCACCTGTCCGGGCGTGAGCTCGAGGTCGTGGGGCTCGACGCCCGGCGGCGCGAGGGTGGTCGTGGACACCCGGGTGCCACCCACGCGCCGGGCGAGGAAGGCCGCGGGATAGAACGCGGCGACCACCCGGAGACGACGGCCGGCCGCGGCCGCGCCCCCGGCTGCGTTCCCGGCACTGCCGCCGCTCCACCCGCTGAGGGCGACCGTGACACAGGTCGCCCCGAACGCCAGGGTCCATGACCGGCGCGGCACACCGCTGCGGGCACGGCCCGCCGATTGCCTCCCGATCATGGTCCCGGTACCATATTGAGAATGATACTCACTCTAGTTCGGGGCCCGGGGCGCGCCCGGGGGTCGGGGCGCCGGTGACGACCGTGCTCGCGGCCACGGGCGTGTCGTTCCGCTACGACCAGGACATCGTCCTCGACGACGTCAGTCTCTCGCTCGACAAGGGCGAGTTCGTCGCCCTCGTGGGGCCGAACGGATCGGGCAAGTCCACCCTGCTCCGCATCGTGCTCGGCCTGACCGAGCCGGCGACCGGCTCCGTCGAGCTCTTCGGGTCGTCGCCCCGGCAGCTCGTGGACCGTTGGCGGGTGGGCTACGTCCCGCAGCATCTCCGACTCGCTCCCGATCTCCCCGCGACGGTGCGCGAGGTCGTCGCGGCCGGGCGTCTGGCCCGGCGTGGGTGGTGGCGCCGGCCCCGAGCGGACGACCGGGCCGCCGTCGACCACGCCATCGAGTCCGTTGCGCTCGCCGAGTACGGCGACCGTCGCGCCACGGAGCTTTCGGGCGGTCAGCTCCAACGGGCCCTGATCGCGAAGGCGTTGGCCTGCGAACCGGAGCTGCTCGTGCTCGACGAGCCGATCGCGGGCGTTGACGCCCGGGCCCAACGTGACTTTCGTGACTCCCTCGTGCACCTGGTGCGCGAGCACGGCGCTGCGGTCCTGCTCGTCTCCCACGAGCTCGGCGCCGTCGCCGACGACCTCGATCGCGTCATCGTCCTCAAGCGCCGGGTGCTCTTCGACGGTACGCCGAGCGCGCTCACCGAGACGGGAGTCAGTCTCGGCATCCACGCCGACGATCTCCCGCTGTGGTTGGAGGAGCTGCAATGACCCTGCCGGGTATGCCGTGGCCGCTGCCGTGGCCCTTCGACCGCAGCTACATGCAGCTCGCGCTGGTCGCCGGCCTCGCCGTGGGCGCGAGCGCGCCGCTCATCGGCACCTTTCTCGTGCAGAAGCGGATGTCGCTCATGGGCGACGGCATCGGCCATGTCGCCGTTGCGGGCATCGGCGCCGGACTCCTCTTCGGCACCGCGCCGATCTGGACCGCCCTCGTCGTCGCGACGATCGCCGCCCTCGCGATCGAGCGACTCCGGGCGAACGGCACGACGTCCGGCGACCTCGCGCTGGCGATGATGTTCTACGGCGGCATCGCGGCGGGTGTCGTCATGGCGTCACGTGCGACGGGGAACACCAACCTGACGCCGTATCTCTTCGGGTCCATCATCACGACCGACGCCACCGACGCGCTCGTCGTCGTCGGCCTCGGTGCGCTCGTCGTGGCGTGCATCACCTTCACCCATCGCGCTTTGCTCGCGGTGGTGCTCGACGAGGCATCGGCTCGCGTCTCGGGTATCCCGGTCGGCATGTTGAACGCGATGCTCGCCGCGCTCACCGCGGTGACCGTCGTTGCCGCGATGCGCGTCGTCGGCGTGTTGCTCGTCGCCGCGTTGATGGTGCTCCCGGTCGCGTCGAGCCGCGTCCTCGCGCGGTCCTTCCACGCCACCATGATCGGCGCGGTGCTCGTCGGGATCGCATCGGTCGTCGTCGGGCTCACGGTCGCCCGCGCGTGGGATCTCGCCCCGGGCGGAACCATCGTCCTGGTCACGCTCGCCATCTTCGGACTCGCCGCCGTCCGGCGCGGATTGCGCGCCGGACCGGATCCCGTCGGCTCGCTCCTCGACGGACCCCACTGACGAGGCCGGCCGACGGCGCCTCCGGACGTAGGAACTACGCTCTCCGGCGTGGAGGCGCACGTGCGGTTGACCGGCGAAGTCGCACTGATCACGGGATCGACGGCGGGCATCGGCGCCGCGATCGCCCGCCGCTTCGCCCTAGAGGGAGCGCTGGTCGCGGTCACCGGACGCGACCAGTCCCGAGGCGAGACGGTCACGCGCTCCATCACCGACGCGGCGGGGACCGCGGTCTTCCTCCCCGCGGATCTCGCCGACGAGCACGCGTGCAACGAGCTCGTCCGCCGGGTACACGAGCACTTCGGCGCGCTCACCGTGCTCGTGAACAACGCGGTGGCCTCGTCGGCGGGCCGCGACGCTCGTGTCGGCGAGCTCTCCACGGACGCCTGGGACACGGCGATGCGGGTCAACGTCACGGCGCCGATGTGGTTGTGCCGCGCGGCCATTCCGCTCATGGTCGAATCCGGGCACGGGGCGATCGTCAACATCTCGTCCCGAGCGGCCGAGCGCGCCAGCCCCGGACTCGCCGCGTACATCGCGGCCAAGGGTGCGCTCAACGCGCTCACGCGATCGATCGCCGTCGACTACGCGGCCGACGGGATCCGAGCGAACACCATCAGCCCCGGGTACGTGCTCAACGATCGGCGCGACGCGGAGCTCACACCGGAGGCTCGCCGCCGGCTCGTTGGCATGCACCTGACGCGTCTGGGAGAGGCCGACGACGTCGCGCACGCCGCGGTGTACTTGGCCGGCCGCGAATCGGCGTTCGTCACCGGCGTCAACCTCGCGCTCGACGGCGGGTCCAGCGCGGCCCGCGGCCTGGTGCTCGGATGATCCCCGAACCCGGGACTCCGGAGTTCGAGGCCGCACTCGCATGGCACACGGGCGAAGACGAACGGCACGTCGCCCGCACACCCGACGGGTGGAACCTCGCCCTGTACCGCTACCTGCCGAAGACCGCTCGGCCCCATCCGTTCCCGGTGGTGATGGGCCACGGCCTGTGCGGGTCGCATTACATCTTCGACGTGCACGAGCGGTACTCGATGGCACGCGCGCTCGCAGCCCGCGGCTTCGACGTGTGGCTCGTGGACCTCCGCGGTCGAGGTGAGAGCTGGCCCGACCCCGGTCCCGACGAAGCATTGCAGTGGACCTTCGACGACTTCATCACGCACGACATCCCCACCGCCCTCGCGTTCGCGTGCTCGCATGCCGACGCGCCCGAAGCCTTCTGGTTGGGCACCGAGATGAGCGGCATCGCCCTCTACGCGCTGCCCATCGCGGCCACGACACAACTCCTGCGCGGCGGGGTAACGCTCGGGTCCCCCGCGGTGACGCCGCCCCACGGCGAGGTCCCCGGGGTCACCACCGAGTTCCCGCCACGGCAGGGAACCCGCTATCCGTTCTCGATGGTGAAGGACATCGGTCCGATCCTCGCGGCGCAACAATCTCCGTACATCGAGAGCAGCTTCCGCCCGGCCAACATCGACTGGGTCGTCGCCGGCCGGTACTTCCGCTACGGGGTTCCCGACGAGTGCACCGACATCGTCGACCAGTTCAAGGACTGGATGGCCGGCGCGTCGATGCGGACCCGCGACGGATCGATCGTCTACTCGGACCGGCTCGGCGAGTTCACGCTCCCCGTGATGCTCCTCGCCGGCGCGCACGATCTCCAACGCCCACCCGAGGGCGTGCGCGCGACGTTCGACGCCATCGGCAGCCGCGACAAGACCTTCGTGCTCGCCGGCATCGCCGACGGCTTCTCCGTCGACTACGGCCACGACGATCTCCTCACCGGCCTGCACTCGCCGGCGGAGATCTACCCGCTGATCGCGGACTGGCTCACGGCACGGAGCTGACCGGTGCACCCGCGCGCATCCGTGAGCGCGATCTCCACCTTCGGCTGGACGCTCGACGAGGACCTCGCGTTCTACGAACGCACCGGAATCACGAACGTCGGGATCTCCGCGGCAAAGCTCGACCGGGCCGGCTGGGACGCGGGCGTCGACCGGGTGGTTGACGCCGGCCTGCGGGTCACCAACCTCATCGGGCTCGGTCCGTTCCGCCTCGACGACCCGTCGCAATGGCCGGGCCAACGCGACCGATTGCTCACGGCAATCGACGCCGCCGCCGTCCTCGGCGCGGAATGCCTGGTCTTCACGACGGGACCGGCCGGCGCGCTGCCGTGGGAGGCCGCGGCCGACGCGCTCGCAGCTGCGCTCGAACCGGTGCTGACCGAGGCCCACCGGCGCGAGATCCCCTTCGCGCTCGAGCACACGAACCCGATGCGCGTCGACGTCGGGTTCGTTCACACGCTGCGAGACGTCGTCGACCTCGCTCGCCGGCTCGGCACCGGCGTGTGCATGGAGATCAACGCATGCTGGGCCGAACGCGCGCTGGCCGACACGATCGCCGCTTCGATCGACACGCTGTGTCTGGTGCAGGTGAGCGACTACGCCGTGGGAACGTTGCGAACGCCCGATCGTCGAGTGCCGGGCGACGGTGACGTACCGATCGAACGCATCATGAAGACGACGTTGCGTGCCGGGTACGCAGGTTGCTTCGACCTCGAGCTGATCGGCCCCACGATCGAGGACGAGGGGTATGACCGCGCCATCGCGCGATCGCTCCGCTGGCTCGAGGAACGACTGGACCTCTTCGCCGCGTGAGCCGCGGCTACGCGGCGACCATCAGCCCGGCGAACGCTTCGTAGTCACGTCCGACCGCCTCGAGCAACTGCGGCAACATGACCGGCTCGAACCCGGCCGCGTCGAGCGCAGCGGTCACGCCGAGGTGACCCTCACACCGAGTGTGACTGAACTCGTGGGCCAACGCGTCGGCGGCGAACACGATCCGCCCGAGCGGCACGGTGGTCTCCTTCGGCACGAGGTGGTGCTCCGCCATGACCTGGACGAGCTCGACGGGGAACCGCATCCGCTCGAGCGCGGCCGCGGTGATGTCGGCGTGCGTCATGCCGTATTCCTCCATCTCGGCCGCCACGACCGGCTGCTCGAGCGAAACCGCACGCTCACGCAACTTCGTGTAGGCCGGTCCGAGATAGCGGTACAGCAACGCGATGCCGAGGTCGGAGAGCAGACCGGCGCTGAACGCCTCGCTCTCGGGGTAACCCGAGTGCACCGCGAGCACCGATGCCGCGGCGCCCGACGCCAGCGAGTGCTCCCAGAAACCTTCCGGCACACCCGACGAGCGCCCGACGTTGAAACCGAACGCGGCGTTGGTGACGAGCGAGCGCACGAGGTCGAATCCGAGCACCATGACGGCTTGACGCGCGCTCGCGACCCGACGGCTCATGCCGTAGTACGGCGTGTTCGCCAGGCGGATCACCTGCGCGGTCAGCGAAGGGTCGGTCTCGATCACACGACCGATCTCGCTGCTGGAGGCATCCTCGTTCAGCAGCGTCAGGAGCTTGACGGACGCGCCCGAGCTCGGCGGGAGCTTGGTGACGTTCTTCAACAGATCTTCCGTCTTCAGCACGATCCGTCCTTCCCATGGCCCGACTCTTCGTGCGCTAGGAGAATCGGACGGAACTGCCGCCGAGTTGAGGCCTTACTCTCCGGTTCCTTCAGTCGGGTCGGAATGCCGGAAGCGAGCGGTATCGTCCCAACTCACGGGCCCGTGCCCCCCGCTGCTCGCCGCTATGCCCACATGAACGCGCCGCCGTCCACCATCAAGGTGTGGCCGGTGAGGTAACGGCACGCGTCGCTACAGAGGAACAACGCCACCGGCGCGATGTCGAGCTCCGGGTCACCCTGGCGACCCATGGGGCAGCTCTTGATGAACTCGAGGTAGGCCTCGCTCTGTCGCGCCGCGGACGCCGTGCCGCGCTCCGACGCCGCGGCCGGCGCGATCGCGTTCACGGTGATGCCGTCCGGTCCCCACTCCCGAGCCGCGGTACGCGTGAGCGCCCGGATGGCCTCTTTGGAGGCGTTGTACGCGCCGAAGCCCTTGCCGCCGGTGATCCCCATCGACGACGCGAAGTTGACGATTCGGCCCCAGCCCGCCGCGGCCATGTGCGGGTACACCGCCTGCATCGCCCGCAGTGTGCCTTTCACTCCCGAGTCGTAGAACACGTCGAGGTCGTCGACGGAGACGTCGGCGATCGGCGCGTTGGGGCGGAACGTCTGCGCGTTGTTCACGAGGCCGTCGACGCGGCCGAACCGTTCGACCGTTGCCGCGACCATGGCGTCGATCTGGTCACCGTGGTTGATGTCGCAGGCGATTCCGAGGTTCGGCACGCCCATCTCGTCGAGCTCGCCGACCGTGCGGTGCATTTTCTCGGGCTTCCATTCGGCCACGACGATCGACGCACCACCCTTGCCGAGATGGTGGGCGATGCCGCGCCCGATGCCCTGACCCGCGCCGGTCACGATCATGACGCGACCCTGCACGCCGTGCATCGCCGAGACGGACTGCCACAGCTCGTCACCTACCGGCATCGTCGCCTCCGGATCGTCGTCCGTCCGGACCGTCAACCGTCCGGATCGTCGCCAGGGCGAGACTAGGTGCACGAGGCCCGAGCGGTCCGAGCACCCGCGACTCGGCGCGACCCACGAAGGGACCGCGCCAAGTCGCAAGAACGGGACGGGGTATCAGATGGCGCCGAAGCTGACCGTCACGCGGTTGCTGTGCCCGACGGTCGCACCGTCGGCCCGCACCGCGATCACCATGTAGGTGTAGGCCGTGTTCGGGGAGATGTTGCTCGCGTCGGTCATCGACACGTGAGTCTTGTTGTCCGACTGATAGACGACCCGGCCGGGCTTGCCATCGCTCGACGTACGCAGGACCACGTACTTCTGGAAGTCGACGGTCGCCACGGTCCACGAGCACGACACCGCGTTCGTCGCCTGGGTGCACGACAGCGACATGGACTCCGGCGTCGGCTGTTCGGGCGCGGTGGTCGGCGGAGGCACGACGGGGTTCTCGTGGGGGGCCGTCGTGGGCTCGGGTGAGGGTGCCGGACCGTCGTGCGACTCGTGCGGAGCGGGCGCGGGCTCGGGAGCCGGCGGGACGACCGGAGGCTTCGGCGGTTCGGGTGCCGGCGGCGCGGGAGACACGTCGTGTGAACCGTGCGTGTCGTGCGACTCGTGTGGCACCGTCGTCGACGGCGGCGCGGGCGGCAGGACGTTGGCGTCGCGGGGTGTCGGTCCGGCGTGGTCGTCACCGGGGACGAGGGGCGCAGGAACGGTCGTCGCGGGAGCGGGCTCCGTCGTCGGGGGTCCGGCCGGCTCGAGCGACGGCGCCGCCGAATCGTGGACCGGGTCCGGGAAGTCGAACGGTGTCACCGCTCCGACGGTGCTCGAGACGACGTGCTGCACCGGGCGGGGCAACACACCGGCCGCCCCGGCGGTGGTGGTGGCGGCCGCGGCGACGCTCGCGCCGAGCGCGAGCTTGCCCGCCACCGAGAGTCCTGCAATGAGCTCCTTCAGTGCCATCTTCTTCTGTCTCCACTTCGGTAGGCCGGCCGTCTGCGGAGCAGACCCGGCGACGTTGCTCGCGGCCGTCCTTGGCTGCGCGCCTGTTTCGGTGGAGACACCACGGGCCAACATCGCGGCCAGAGCCGGCGATGGAATCGGTGCGGGTCCGCGTGCGGCGGTGCGGACGTCGTCGACGAGGGCCATGAGCCCCGCGAAGTCTTCCCGGCCGGCGGTGCCCGCCAGGATGGCCTCTACGGTCGCGTCATCGATCGGGTGTCGTGGCATCTCGTTGACGTAATCGCCGGGAGGTCTCATAGGGGTACGCCCTCCCCGGCCATCATCGTGCGGAGGGCGTCGAATCCCCGCCGCTGCAACGCCTTCACGGCCCCCGTCGACTTGCCGACGATCTCGGCGACGTGTTCGACGGTCAGGTCGGCGACGACCCGGAGCAACAACACGTCACGCTGATCGGGAACCAGGCGACTGCACAGGGCTTCGACCCGGGCCCGGGCCATGACCTCGAACGCGTCGTCCTCGACGTCGCCGCCGGCCCGGGCGTACCCCTCGGTCAACTCGACCGGATCGGGTTTGCGGACGATCCGGCGCCGTTCGTCCTGGAGCCGGCGGTGCGCGATCACGAAGACCCACGCCCGGAACTGCAATTCGTCGCCCGCGAAGGCGCCGAGTCCCTTGACCACGCCGATGAAGACCTCGCACGTCAGGTCGTCGGGCTCCCGGGCGCCCTGGACGCGGAGATATCCCGCCACGGCCGGCGCCAGCCAGTTGTAGAGCGTTTCCCACGCCCACGGTGCGCCGGCGCGCGCGCCGGCGACGAGAGAGTCGAAGGCCTCCCCGAACCGGGGAGCGGAGCCGCCGGAAACCATGTGTGCATATCGGTCGAACTCGGCTTCGACTGGAGGAGAACCGGTGACGTTTCGCCATGCCCGTTCCGCGCCGGCTCCGCCGCGGCGGCACCCCGCCCGTGCGTATCTGAAGTACACGGAGCGTCGTCGAGAGACGCACGGCCCGATCGTTGATGTCACACCTGTGTGCGAACATATGTTCGTGGACACGACCGTCGATCGTTCGCATGCAGCCGCCCGGCCCCCGGCCGCGGCCCGGTCCCGGCGCGTCCTCGAGTTGCTCGCGGAACGGGAACGGATCGAAGCCGAGCTGCTCGCCGAGATGGCCCGCTGGATCGGTGAGCGGGCATGGGAGGCCGACGGAGCGCTGAGCCCG
>Ga0209048_10002566_pt1 | contig 17983 bp, 19 predicted proteins | sample FrelakmetCRP12CR_FD_187146 | JGI IMG/M metagenome (GOLD analysis project Ga0209048, IMG submission 187146) | Freshwater lake sediment microbial communities from the University of Notre Dame, USA, for methane emissions studies - CRP12 CR (SPAdes)... | ecosystem: Environmental > Aquatic >... | reverse complement strand
CGCCTTCTTGTGGGCGAGCACGCGCTCGCGGAATTCGCGCCGCGTCCGCGCGTAGGCTTCGAGGGACAGCAGGCTGTCGCGGGTGATCGCGGTCATCGCGGGCTCCGTCAGTGCTGGCCGGTGATCGGCCCGTCCTTGAACAGCGTCTCGCGCAGCTCGCGGTCGAACACCGGGTTGCGACGGCGGATCCACTCGAGCGTCATCGACGCGTGCTCGATCTCCTCGTCGCGATTGTGCGCCAGAATCGCCTTGAGCTCCTGATCGGCGCAGGCGTCGACGCGCTGGTTGTACCAGTCCACCGCCTCCAGCTCCTCGATCAGCGAGATCACCGCCCGGTGGAAATCCATCGTCGCTGCGGACAGCTTCTCGACGGGTTCGTGGTAGCCTTCATGTGCCATGGGTGGGTTCCTCTCGTGGAACTTGGGTTGTCGGGTCGCCCGCGCGGCTCACAGCCCGTAGGCGATCCGCACCAGCGTCAACGGGTGCTCCTTCCGCGGGTGGCGCTCGCCGCCCATGTCGTCGATCCCCTGCAGGATGCGACGGCCGGCGATCGGGCAATCGGAGCAGACGTAGTCGGGCGCGGGCTCGCCCATCTGCCGGAAGACCGGCTTTCCGATCTTGAGCGAATTGGCGTAGAACTCGCTCTTCACGCCGTACGTGCCGTCATGGCCCGCGCAGCGCTCCACGGTGTTCACCGCCGTGCCGGGAATCCATTCGAGTACCTCGCGCGTCTTCTGCCCGACGTTCTGCACGCGCGCGTGGCAGGGGATGTGGTAGCTCACCTTGCCGAGCGGCGTCTTGAAGTCCTTCCGGAGCAGCCCGTCCTTGTCGCGCAGCACCAGATACTCGAACGGGTCGAACATGGCATCCGCGACGGCCTTGACGTCGGCGTCTTCCGGGAAGATCAGCGGCAGCTCGTGCTTGAACATCAGCGTGCACGAGGGTATCGCGGTCAGGATGGCGTAGCCGTCGCGCGCGAGCTTCGACAGCGCACCGATATTGACGTCCTTGAGTTTCTCCACGGCCTCCAGGTCGCCCAGCTCGAGCTTCGGCATTCCGCAGCAGGCTTCCTTCTCGGCGATCGTGTAGGGCACCTCGTTGTGCGCGAGGATCTGCAGCAGGTCGCGGCCGATCCCCGGCTCGTTGTAGTTGATGTAGCACGTCGCGAAGACCGCCACCTTGCCCGGAGTGCGCGCGCCGTCGCGGACGGGCCAGGCGACGGACGCCTTCGCATTGTCGCGGAAGCGCGCGCCGTCGTACGGCGGCAGCTTCGCCGCGGCGGCGACCCCGAGCGTCTTCTCCATCAGCTTGCGCGCCGCGGGCATCGTGTTGGCCTTGTTGACCATCTGCACGACGACGGGAATCGTCGCGAGCCGGCCGACGCGGTCGGTGCTCGTGAGCAGGCGATCGCGGAACTTCGTCCTGCCCTTCCTGAACTCGACCGCCTTCGCGCGCAGCATCAGGTGCGGGAAGTCGAGGTTCCACGGGTGCGGCGGCACGTACGGGCACTTCGTCATGTAGCAGATGTCGCAGAGGTAGCACTGCTCGACGACCTTTGCGTAATCGGCCTTGGCGACGCCGTCGACCTCCATCGTCTTGCTGTTGTCGACGAGGTCGAACAGCGTCGGGAACGACTGGCACAGGCTCACGCACCGGCGGCAGCCGTGACAGATGTCGAAGACGCGCTCCATTTCCCGCTCGAGCGCCGTCTCGTCGTAGAACTCGGGGTTGCGCCAGTCGAGCGGGTGGCGCGTGGGTGCCTGCAGGTTCCCTTCGCGGACGGTCATAGGGGTCTACGGTTGGATCAGCTCTGGGGGCATTTGCGATGGCATAGGAGGCGGGCGAGCACGCGGCCGCCTTCGTGCGCGACCCGAGTCAGTGCGTCGCCGCGACGGACGACGCACTGACCGGGCGTCGAGCGGCGCGCCCCGGGGCGACGCTCGAACGCCGGAACGGCAGGTCAGTCGGCCAGAACGTCCAGCGCCTTCTGGAACCGGTTCGCATGCGACCGCTCGGCCTTCGCCAGCGTTTCGAACCAGTCGGCGATTTCCTCGAACCCCTCGTCGCGCGCGGACTTCGCCATCCCCGGGTACATGTCCGTGTACTCGTGCGTCTCGCCGGCAATCGCGGCCTTGAGATTCGCGCGCGTGGCGCCGATCGGCAGGTCCGTCGCGGGATCGCCGACCTGCGCGAGGTAGTCGAGGTGGCCGTGCGCGTGGCCGGTCTCCCCTTCCGCCGTCGACCGGAACACCGCGGCGACGTCGTTCTGGCCTTCGACGTCGGCCTTGTTCGCGAAGTAGAGGTAGCGCCGATTCGCCTGCGATTCTCCCGCAAACGCCGCCTTCAGGTTGCCGTGTGTCTTGGTGCCCTTGAGACTCTTCATCGTGGATCTCCTTCGGTTGACCGCGCTCGTCGCCCGCTCACCTGTCGGGGAGCGGGCGGGAAATCGACCGTCGGCGCGCATGGCTGTGCCGACGACAGGTGCATTCTGCGCGCCGTCGTTTCCATACGTCCAATTGATTGTTCGAATAATATCGATAAGCTCAGGTAATGACTGCGGCGAGACGACCCGCAGCGGTTGGTAACATAGGCCGCGTGCCCGGATGCCCGGCCCGGCCGCCGCACCGTGCCGCGCCGACCCACCGGACCCCGCGCCCACAGGAACCCGCCATGCCCCTCGCTGCCGCCGCCCTCGACACGATCTTCCGCACCGCCCGCACTTACCGCACGTGGACGGACCGACCGGTCACCGACGAGACGCTGCACGCCGTCTACGAATTGATGAAATGGGGACCGACGTCCGGCAACTGCTGCCCGGCGCGGATCGTGTTCGTGAAGAGCCGGGGCGCCAAAGCGCGGCTCGAGTCCGCGCTCGACGAGGGCAATGTCGCGCAGACGATGGCCGCGCCCGCGACGGCGATCATCGGCTACGACCTCGAGTTCTACGAGAAGCTTCCCGTGCTCGTCCCCCACCGAGACGCCCGGAAGGCGTTTCTCGGAAAGCCCGATCTCGCCCGGAGCGTCGCCTGTCAGAGCGGCACGCTGCAGGGCGCCTACCTGATCGTCGCGGCGCGCGCGCTGGGGCTCGACTGCGGGCCGATGGGCGGCTTCGACCATGCGAGGGTCGACGCGACGTTCTTCCCGGACGGCAAGATCAGGTCGAACTTCCTGTGCAACCTCGGCTACGGCGACCCATCGAAGCTGCACCCGCGGGCTCCGCGGCTCACCTTCGACGACACATGCCGCATCGCGTAGCCGGGGATGCGCCTGCCCCGCCCGGCGTGTGGCGCCGGTGGCTGCTCCCGCCCCGGCGCCGACGGCACCGGCGCGCGAGCCCGCGATGTCAGTCGATGCGCTCGTAGGCAGGCAGCGTCAGGAACTCGACGAACGTGTCGTTGTTTACGAGGTCGGCGAAGATCTTCGCGGCATCGTCGTACTTGCCCGCGCCGTAGGCGGGGCCCAGCAGGTCGCGGATCTTCCCGAGCTCCTCGGGGATCATCAATGCCACCATCTCCTTCGTGATCTTGCGGCCGTTGTCCAGCACCCCTTTGGGCGAGCGGATCCATTGCCAGACCTGCGAGCGCGAGATCTCGGCGGTGGCGGCGTCTTCCATCAGGTTGTAGATCGGGACCGCCCCCTGGCCGGCGAGCCACGCGCCGACGTACTGGATCGCGACGTTGATGTTGAGGCGCAGGCCCTTCTCGGTGATCGGGGCCTCGGGCTCGAATGTCAGGAGATCCGCCGCGGTGATGTTGACGTCCTCGCGCTTCTTCGTCGCGATCTGGTTCGGCGCCGGCATCAGCCGGTCGAAAGCCTCGCGCGCGACGGGCACGAGGCCCGGATGCGCCACCCAGGTCCCGTCGTGGCCCTGCGTCGCCTCGCGCTCCTTGTCGACCTTCACCTTCGCGAAAGCCTCGGCGTTGGCGGCTTCGTCGTTCTTGACGGGAATCTGCGCCGCCATTCCGCCCATCGCGTGGATGTTGCGTCGGTGGCAGGTCTTGACGAGCAGCAGCGCGTAGCTCTTCATGAAATGCGTCGTCATCGTGACGAGCGCGCGGTCGGCGAGGCAGAAGTCCCGGTTGTTCCGCAGCTTCTTGATGCAGGAGAAGATGTAGTCCCACCGCCCGCAGTTCAACCCCGCCGAGTGCTCGCGCAGCTCGTAGAGGATCTCGTCCATCTCGAACGCCGCCAGCAGCGTCTCGACCAGGACGGTGGCCCGGATCGAGCCGCGCGGCACGCCGAGATCGTCCTGCGCCATCACGAAGATATCGTTCCACAGCCGCGCCTCGAGATGGCTCTCGAGCTTCGGCAGGTAGAAATAGGGGCCGCTGCCGCGCGCGAGCAGCTCTTTCGCGTTGTGGAAGAAGTAGAGCGCGAAGTCGAAGACGCCTCCCGAGATCGGCTGGCCGTCGATCAGGACGTGCTTTTCCGGCAGGTGCCAGCCCCGCGGCCGGACGAAGAGGACCGCCGTCTTCCCGCCCAGCCGGTACGTCTTGCCTTCGGGCGACGTGTATTCGATGCGGCGGCGGATCGCGTCGCGCAGGTTGCGGTGGCCCTGCAGGTTGTTGTCCCACTTCGGCGTGTTCGCATCCTCGAAGTCCGCCATGAACACGTTCGCGCCGGAGTTGAGCGCGTTGATCACCATCTTGCGGTCGACCGGACCCGTGATCTCGACCCGGCGGTCGACGATGTCGGCCGGGATTTCCGCGCACGTCCAGTCGCCGTCGCGTATCGCACGCGTCTCGGGCAGGAATGCGGGCATCGCGCCCGCGTCCAGCGCGGCCTGGCGCTGCGCCCGCCGGGCCAGCAATTCCGCGCGGCGGCCCCCGAACGCGCGCTGCAGCTTGGCCGCGAACGCGACGGCGGAAGGCGTCAGGATCTCGGCGTACTCGGGGGTGATCCGGCCCGTGATCTCGATACCGGGGCCGAAGGTCGACGTGCTCATCGGGGGATTCTCGCTGCGTGGACGTGGAAACGCGGAGGTTCGGAGCGGACGCGGCTCCAGCAGAGGCTGAAAGCCGTTTTCAGCGTCACATTCTAGCGGATATTGCGGTGCAGCGCGAGACGCGGTTCCAGTGCAGGATCAATGGTCTGCGTCATCCGGACGCACCGACGGCGCGGGTCCGGCGTAGATCACTTCCGCGCCGTCGGCGTCGTGCTGCCAGACCGCTACCGGCGTCAGACCGAGTTGCTCCGCCATGATGCGCGACGGGAGATTCGCCGCTCCGATCGACAGCGCAAGCCGCGTGACCCCGTGCGCCGAGCGGGCCCAGCCGAGAAGCGCGAGCAGCGCTTCGCGGGCGTACCCGCGGCGCCGGTACCGCTCGAAGATCGTGTACCCCGCCTCGACGGCACCCGACGCATGCGGCCGCAGATAGTCCGGGTCGGGCGCCGAATGGAAGTTCATGTGGCCGATCACCGCGCCGTCGGCGCGGCGGATGATGGCTCGCGGCACCCACGGCGCGAACGAGGGGTCGGCGGCGAGACCCCGGCGGCGCTGGCGCAGCATCGCGATCGCGTCGCACCAGTCGGACCGCTTGAAGGCGCCAATCGCCGCGGTGACGGCGGGCGCGTCACCGTCGATCAGCGCCGTCATCGCCGCGCCGTCCAGCGGCAGCAGGAGCAGCCGCCGCGTCTGCAGCGGACGCGGATGCGTCGTCAAGCCCGGCCCTCGCCCCGGCGGCCCGGGAGTCGCCCGATCGGCACGGCCCACAAGATCGTCGACGACCGTCGCGCCCTGCGACCGCGATGCTTCGCCAATGTCGTCAGGCGGCCAGCTGGGGATTGAGCCGTTCCTGCCAGCCGTGCAGCTTGTTGAGCGCGTTGATGTAGGCCTTCGCCGACGCGACGATGATGTCGGTGTCGGCGCCGTTGCCGTTGACGATCCGGCCATCGCGCTCCAGGCGCACGGTCACCTCGCCCTGCGCGTCGGTGCCGGTGGTGATCGCGTTGACGGAGTAGAGCAGCATCGTCGCGTTCGACGGGGCCATCCGCTCGATTGCCCTGAAGATCGCGTCGACCGGGCCGTCGCCGCCGGTTTCGGCGTGCAGCTCGACGTCCCCCACCGCCATCGCGACGCGCGCGTGGGGCGTGGTGCCGGTCTCCAGCACGACCTTGAGCGAGACCAGCCGGAAGTATTCGTGCTCCGGCGTCACCGTCTCGTCCGAGGCGAGCGCCTGCAGGTCCTCGTCGAAGACCTGCCCCTTCTTGTCGGCGAGCTCCTTGAACCGCGCGAAGGCGTGGTTCACCGCCTCTTCGCCGCCGAGGTCGATGCCGAGCTCCGCGAGCCTCGACTTGAACGCGTTGCGGCCCGAGAGCTTGCCGAGGGAGAGCTTGTTCGCGTTCCAGCCGACCTCCTCGGCGCGCATGATCTCGTAGGTCTCGCGATGCTTCAGCACGCCGTCCTGGTGTATGCCCGACTCGTGCGCGAACGCGTTGGCGCCGACGATCGCCTTGTTCGGCTGGACCGGGAATCCGGTGATGGCGGAGACGAGCTTCGATGCCGCGACGATCTGCGTCGTGTCGATGCGCGTCGTGCACGGAAACACGTCCTTGCGCGTCTTCACGGCCATCACGATCTCCTCGAGCGACGCGTTGCCGGCGCGCTCGCCCAGGCCATTGATCGTGCACTCGACCTGGCGCACGCCGTGCATCACGGCGGACAGCGAATTCGCGACCGCGAGGCCCAGGTCGTTGTGGCAGTGGACCGACCAGACCGCCTTGTCGGCGTTCGGAACGCGCTCGCGCAGCGACGCGATCAGCGCCCCGAACTGCCACGGCATCGTGTAGCCGACGGTGTCGGGGATATTGACGGTCGTCGCCCCGGCCTTGATCACCGCCTCGAGCAGCCGGCACAGGAAATCCGGATCCGCGCGGCCGGCGTCCTCGGGCGAGAACTCGACGTCGTCGGTGTAGGCGCGTGCGCGGCCGACGGCCTTCACCGCCGCGGCGAGCACCTCGTCGGGCGTCATCCGCAGCTTCATCGCCATATGGATGGGCGAGGCCGCGATGAACGTGTGCACGCGCCCCGACCCCGCCGGTTTGATCGCCTCGCCGCAGCGCTCGATGTCCTTCTCGTTGGCGCGTGCCAGGCCGCAGACGGTGCTGCCCGTGATCGCGCCGGCGATGGCGTGCACCGCCTCCCAGTCTCCGTTCGACGATGCCGGAAAGCCGGCCTCGATGACGTCCACGCGCAGCCGCTCCAGCTGCTTCGCGATCCGCATCTTCTCTTCCTTGGTCATCGACGCTCCGGGGCTCTGTTCGCCGTCGCGCAATGTCGTGTCGAAAATGATCAGGTGGTCTGCCATGGTCCGCTCCCGGAACGTGTCACTGGCTTGAAAGGGTCCCCGCCGGCTGCGTGCCAACAGGTACGGGTACTGCGGAAGGGGGTATGTTTATCTGCGCGCGGGGCGCAGCAGAAGCAGCGGCAGGCCGCCCGAAACGGGGCGGAGCGCGGGGGGCGCGAGACGGCCGGCGGTGGGCAAGCTGCTCATAGAGGCAGACTATAACCGCAAGAACGCGGGAGCCGCAAGGGGTCGGGCATCGCCGCTGGGCACGCTAGGGCGGCGGCCCGGGCGCCCGTCGCCGGCGCGTCGCGATCGCCATCCACGCCGACGCGGCGTAGCCCGACAGCGCGTAGCCGACGCAGCCCGCGAACAGGACGATCGCCGGCTGGTACAACAGGAGCGCGATGACCAGCACGAAGACGAAGATCGCGAGGAACGGAACGCTCTTCCTGAGGTTGATCGTCTTGAAGCTGTAGTACTTGACGTTGCTGACCATCGTGAGGCCGGCGAACACGGTGACGGCCCAGGCCCACCAGCGCAGGCCGGCAGGGTCGATGTTGTAGTCGTCGACGATCCACACGAAGCCGGCGACCAGCGCCGCCGCGGCCGGGCTGGGGATGCCTGTGAACCAGCGCTTGTCGGCCACGTCCAGCATGACGTTGAAGCGCGCGAGCCGCAGCGCGGCCCCGGCGACATAGACGAACGCCGCGATCCACCCCAGCTTGCCCATTCCCTTGAGCGCCCATTCGTAGACAATGAGCGCCGGTGCCGCACCGAAGCCCACCATGTCGGCCAGGCTGTCGTATTCGGCGCCGAACGCGCTCTGCGTCCGCGTGAGCCGCGCCACCCGGCCGTCGAGCCCGTCGAGGACCATGGCCACAAAGATCAGGACAGCCGCTTGATCGAAGCGCAGGTTCATTGCCTGCACGATCGCCGAGAAGCCGGCGAACAGCGCGGCGGTCGTGAACAGGTTCGGCAGCAGGTAGATGCCGCGCCGCCGGATCCGGTTTTTCTGCAGCGCCCGCTGGGTGTCGAAGTCTGGCATGGCCCAAGCAAAGGTAGCACAAACCGGGGGCCGGGAAGCCCCGGCGGGACCGCGGCTGCGGACCCGGTTCCCGTCAGCCTGCGGCAAACGCCGCCAGGATCGTCTCGGTCGCGAACACGGTGTCGCCGACGGCCACGCGCGGCAGCGCGTCCGGCGGCAGGTAGACGTCCACCCGCGAGCCGAAACGGATGAAGCCGTAACGCTGGCCGCGCGCCAGCGTGTCGCCCGGCTTTGCGTAGCAGAGGATCCGCCGGGCGATCAGGCCGGCGACCTGCACGCAGGTGACGTCACGGCCGCCGGCGGTCCGCAGATGCAGCGCATTCCGCTCGTTCTCGACGGACGCCTTGTCGAGCGCGGCGTTGACGAAACTGCCGGCGTGGTACCACGCGCCGACGACGGTCCCGTCCACCGGGCTGCGATTGGAGTGGACGTTGAACACGTTCATGAAGACACTGATCTTGAGCGCATCGCGCTGCAGGTACGGGTCGCGCGCCTTGCCGACGCTGACGATCCTGCCGTCGGCAGGCGAAAGCACGGCGTCGGGCTCCTGCGGAACGACGCGCGGCGGGTCGCGGAAGAACTGCAGGATGAAGATCGTCGCCAGCCACGCGAGCATCGCGAACGGCCAGAGGCCGGCCGCCGTGAGCACGACGGCGGCGACGAGCGCCAGCGCGACGAACGCCCAGCCCTCGCGGGCGATGATGGGGTGAGGATAGTCGTTGCTCATGGCGGGGCCCGCGGTTTCCGGCGACGGACAGCCGAATTATGCTCGCTGCGCGCCGCTCGGTCGCTGACGGCCACTCGGCGCGCGCTCCCCCGCGGTGGCCGCGTCACTTCGCCGTGCCATCGCCGCGCGCAGCGCGCTCGTCGGCCTGGGACTTGACACTGTCCTCGACGCCGCGCGCCCGCTCGAGCGCCGATGCGGGGGTCGCGGGCGCCGCGCCGAAGTCGCCCGCCTCGATGCCGACGGCACCCGGCGCGCGCGCCCGCTCGCCGGGGGTTCCCGCCTTCGTCGAAACGGCAGCGCCGGGGACGAGCCCGTAGCGCTTCAGCGCACCTTGCGCGAGCAGGGCGACGATCACGAGCGCCAGCAGGATGACGACGAGCCCGACCCAGCCGCGCTGCCGGGCCGCGGGCCCGCGATGCAGGAAGGCTCGTCGCAACGCCGCCCCGGGGCTCGCGCCGAAGATTTCAGTTCCTCGTCTGGTCGACGAGCTTGTTCTTGCTGATCCAGGGCATCATCGAACGCAGCTTCGCGCCCACCTTCTCGATCGAATGCTCGGCCGTCAGGCGGCGGCGCGCGAGAAGCATCGGCGCGCCCGCGCGGTTCTCGAGGATGAAGTCCTTCGCGTACTCGCCCGTCTGGATGCGGGTCAATGCCTCGCGCATCGCCCACTTGGTCTCCTCGGTGACGATCTTCGGCCCGGTCACGTACTCGCCGTACTCCGCATTGTTCGAGATCGAGTAGTTCATGTTCGCGATGCCGCCCTCGTAGATCAGGTCGACGATGAGCTTCACCTCGTGCAGGCACTCGAAGTACGCCATCTCCGGCGCGTAGCCGGCCTCGACGAGCGTCTCGTACCCGGCCTTGATCAGCTCGACCAGTCCGCCGCACAGGACCGCCTGCTCGCCGAACAGGTCGGTCTCGGTCTCCTCGCGGAAGTTGGTCTCGATGACGCCGGCGCGTGCGCCGCCGATCGCGGCCGCATACGAGAGCGCGACGTCGCGCGCGTGCTTCGAGGCGTCCTGGTGGACTGCGATCAGCATCGGGACGCCACCGCCTTGCGCGTACGTCGAGCGCACCGTGTGCCCGGGGGCCTTCGGGGCGATCATCACGACGTCGAGGTCGGCGCGGGGCACGACCTGCCCGTAGTGGATGTTGAAGCCGTGCGCGAACGCAAGCGTGGCGCCCTTCCTGATGTGCGGCTCGACGCCGTCCCTGTACACGCCGGCGATGTGCTCGTCGGGCATCAGCATCATGACGATGTCGGCGCCCCTCACCGCCTCCTCGACCTCGGCGACCTTGAGTCCCGCCTTCTTCGCCTTGGCCCACGACGCGCCGCCCTTGCGCAGACCGACCGTCACCTTGACCCCCGAGTCGTGCAGGTTGAGCGCGTGCGCGTGGCCCTGGGAACCGTACCCGACGATCGTGACCTTCCTGCCCTTGATCAGCGAGAGATCGGCGTCCTTTTCGTAGTAGACCTTCATTTGCATGCCCCCTTGCTTCGCGTTGTGTTCAATGGGCGCGCCCCGCGCACGGCGGCGGACGGGCTGCGGCGGTCGCGGCGCGGTCAGACCCTCAGGATCCGCTCGCCGCGCCCGATTCCCGACGCCCCGGTGCGGACGGTTTCCAGGATCACGCCCGGCTCGATCGCCGCCAGGAACGCGTCGAGCTTCGAACCCGTTCCGGTTAGCTCGATCGTGTAGCTCTTGTCCGTGACGTCGAGGATGCGCCCCCGGAAGATGTCGGCGAGCCGCTTCATCTCCTCGCGGTCCTTGCCCGCGGCGCGCACCTTGACCAGCATCAGCTCGCGCTCGATGTGGTTGCCTTCGGTCAGGTCGACGACCTTGACGACGTCGACCAGCTTGTTCAGCTGCTTGGTGATCTGTTCGACGACGTCGTCGGAACCGATCGTGACGATCGTCATCCGCGACATCGTCACGTCCTCGGTCGGCGCGACTGTCAGCGACTCGATGTTGTAGCCGCGAGCCGAAAAAAGTCCCGAGATGCGCGACAGCGCGCCGGCCTCGTTCTCGACCAGGATCGAAAGGATGTGGCGCATGGTCAGTTCCCCCCCGATGACACTTCGCGCCCTCGGCCCGGAGGGGGGCGAACCGCGGCCTCAATGGACGAGCCCGAGTCACGCAGCGGCGTCGTTTCGGCCGCCGTCCACGCTCGCGGACGCGCGCTTCGCGCCTGGGCTTCGCCCCGCTCGCATGAACGTCCTTGGGACGGCCCGGCGGCGCTCACAGCTCCTCCGCCAGGATCATCTCGGTGAGGCCCTCGCCGGTCGGCACCATGGGGAACACGTTCTCGGTCTGGTCGGTGATCACGTCGACGAAGACGAGGCGGTCCTTGTGGCTGAACGCCTCGACCAGCGCCCCGTCGACGTCCCCCGGCTTCTCGACCTTGATGCCGATGTGCCCGTAGGCCTCCGCGAGCTTCACGAAGTCGGGCAGCGCGTCCATGTACGACTCCGCGTACCGGTTGCCGTAGAAGAACTGCTGCCACTGCCGCACCATCCCCATGTACCGGTTGTTGAGGTTGATGACCTTGATCGGCAAGTGGTACTGCTTGCAGGTCGACAGCTCCTGGATGCACATCTGGATCGACGCCTCGCCCGTCACCGTGACGACGCTCGCCCCCGGATTGACGAGCTGCACGCCCATCGCCGCGGGCAGCCCGAAGCCCATCGTGCCGAGGCCGCCCGAGTTGATCCAGCGGCGCGGCTTGTCGAACTTGTAGTACTGCGCGGCCCACATCTGGTGCTGGCCGACATCCGACGTGATGAAGGCGTCGCCCTTCGTGAGCTCGTACAGCTTCTGGATCACGTACTGGGGCTTGATCAGGTCGCTCTTGGTGTCGTAGCGGAGGCAATCCTTGCGCTGCCACTCCTTGATTTCGCCCCACCACGCCTTCAGCGCGACCGGGTCGGGGCGCTGCGGCGAGGACTCGATCAGCTTCAGCATCTCCTCGAGGACGTCGGCGACGTAGCCGACGATCGGTACGTCGACCTTCACCCGCTTCGAGATCGACGACGGGTCGATGTCGATGTGGATGATCTTCCGGTCGGCGCGGAAGAAATGCTGCGGATTGCCGATGACGCGGTCGTCGAAGCGGGCCCCGATCGCGATCAGGACGTCGCAGTGCTGCATCGCCATGTTCGACTCGAACGTGCCGTGCATGCCGAGCATGCCGGTGAACTGCGGGTCCGTCCCGGGGAATCCGCCGAGGCCCATCAGCGTGTTGGTGCAGGGAAAGCCGAGGAGCCGCACGAGTCGCGTCAGCTGGGGTGCCGCGTTGTTGAGGACCACGCCGCCCCCGGCGTAGACCATGGGCCGCTTCGCTTCGAGAAGAAGGTGGACCGCCTTCTTGATCTGCCCGGCGTGTCCCTTCGTCACCGGGTTGTACGAGCGCAGCGAGACGGTCTTCGGGTAGCTCCACTCGGTCTTCGCCTGCGTCACGTCCTTCGGGATGTCGACCAGCACGGGGCCGGGGCGGCCCGTGGCAGCGAGGTAGAACGCCTTCTTGATCGTGACTGCGACGTCCTTCACGTCCTTGACCAGGAAGTTGTGCTTGACGCAGGGCCGCGTGATGCCGACGGCGTCGCACTCCTGGAACGCGTCCTGGCCGATCGCATGCGTCGGCACCTGGCCGGTCAGCACGACCATCGGGACCGAGTCCATGTACGCGGTCGCGATGCCGGTGACCGCGTTCGTGACGCCGGGCCCCGACGTCACGAGGCAGACCCCCACCTTGGTCGACGACCTCGAGTAGCCGTCGGCCGCGTGCACTGCGCCCTGCTCGTGCCGCACCAGGACGTGCTTGACCTTGTCCTGCTTGAACAGCTCGTCGTAGATGTTGAGGACCGCGCCGCCCGGATAGCCGAAGACGTACTCGACGCCTTCCTCCTGGAGGCAGCGGATGACGATTTCCGCACCCGTGAGTTGCATGGTCATGCCTTACGCAAAGTGGTGTGTATCTCCGGCGCATCCGGCGCGCGGAGCTCTGGCATCACGTTCCGGCGCGCGCAGGGGATAGACGCGCCCACCAAGGCTTTACCGGGTAGAAAGCCACGACTGGTAACACCCGTTCGCGCTCCTGGGGATTCTCCGTCGACGCTCGTGGCATCGCGAAGGGTGCGCGGACGGCCGTTGTTGCAGCACAACATCGGCCTTTTCGAGCCTAGGGATCAACGTTACCTGCGGTCCCTTCGGCGGTCAAGCCCGCTGCGCCGCACAATCGAACGGCGCGCACGCCATCCTATAATGCGCAACCCCACACCGGACGGACCTCCTTCTGGCCTCATTTCAGGAAATTTCGGGTTTTCTGGCGGACGTCGAGCGCCGCGCGTTCAAGCAGGCGATGTTCGCCGTCCGCGACGAGCACGCCGCGCTCGACGTCGTGCAGGACGCGATGCTCAAGCTGACGGAGAAATATTCGGAAAAGCCGGTCGCCGAATTGCCGATGCTTTTCCAGCGGATCCTGCAGAACACGATCCACGACCATTTCCGGCGCCAGAAGGTCCGATCGACGTGGACCACGCTCCTGTCCGCACTGGGGAAAGGTGACGAAAAGGACGAAGATTTCGACCCGCTTGAAACCCTTTCGGCAAAATCCGACTCCAACGCAAACGCTGATCCATCGGAACTGCTCCAGCAGGGCCAGATCATGTCCCTGATCGAGCAGGCGCTCGCGCGGCTGCCGGCGCGTCAACGGGAAGCGTTTCTGCTGCGTTACTGGGAAGAACTGGATGTGGCGGAGACCGCCGCGGCAATGGGCTGCACGGAAGGCAGCGTCAAGACACACTGCTCGCGCGCCGTTCACGCGCTGGCCGTGATGCTCAAGGCCAAAGGGGTGACGTTATGACGACCGACGATCAAAATTTCGCCAAGAAAATAACCACTTACCTCGATTTGGGCACCGCGGGCCTCAAGGCCGGGACCGCGTATCGGCTGCAGCTCGCGCGGCAGGAGGCGTTGGCCCGGCTCGCCGACCCGAAGCGCGCCGCCGAGCTCCGGCTTGCCGGTGCCCAAGTGCACGGCGGGACGGGGACCGTGGGCGGCGAGCGCAGCTTCTGGGCAAGCGGCCGCCTGTGGATCGGGATCGCCCTGATCGTTGCGGCGGTGTTCGGCATTCAGCAATGGCAGGCCTATCAGCAGCTCAACGACCTCACGGAGACGGATGCGGCCATCCTGTCCTCGGACCTGCCGATCGACGCCTACTTGGACCGGGGATTCCAGAATTGGCTGAGACGCACCGGCGACGAATAACCCGCGCACTCGTTTCGGCTTTCGCGCTCGCCGCCACGCTGGCTGCTAACGCGTACGCGCAGCCGGTCGGGATTCGTTCGCCGTCGTGGGGCGAGCTCCCGGCCGCGGAGCGTCAGGTGCTCGCCCCGCTGGCGGGCGACTGGGACAAGATGGATGCCCAGCGCAAGCAGAAGTGGCGGGGAATCGCGCAGCGCTATCCGAAGATGGCACCCGACGAACAGCAGCGCGTGCGGCAGCAGATGGCGGCCTGGGCGCAGCTGACGCCGGAACAGCGGCAGGCCGCGCGCGAGCAGTACAAGACCCTGAAGACGCTCCCGCCGGAAAAGAAGCAGGAAGTCCGGCAGAAGTGGGAGCAGTACCAGACGCTGCCTCCCGAAACGAAACGCGAGCTCGCCGCGAAACCGCCGCCGGCGCCGGGGGCGGCGTCGACCGCGCCACGCGCGGCGCGACCTGCGGCATCGCAGCCGCCGGCAACGCAGCCCGCGACGCCGCAGTCCGCACCTGCGCAACCCGCGCTGCCGCAGTCTGCACCTGCGAAGCCTGCACCTACGCTGCCCGCGCCATCCCCGCCTACGCCCGTCGGCACGCCGCCGCCGCCCGCACCACCCCCGAAGTGAGGTCCGCGTGACCCGCGGTCTGCCGTCCGTGCCGCCGGACGCGACGGGTGGATCGCGACCGAATGCGTCGCTCGCGCGCCGGTGCGCCGCACTCGGCTACGAAGCGCTGCTGCTGGCGGCCATCGTTCTCGTCGTGGGATTTCTGACGGTTCCGCTCGTGTCGGCGTCGGCCGACGAACGACACCTGCCCGGGGTGCCGACCCTCGCCGGGCGCATCCTTTCGGCCGGAATCGTGTTCGCCATCGCCGGCGTCTACTTCACCTGGTCGTGGACCGGAGGGCGCCGAACCCTGCCGATGAAGACGTGGCGAATCGCGATTATCGGGGCGCGGGGCGGACCCGTCGAGGGCAAAGCTGCGCTCGCACGGTACCTTGCGGCTTGGGTCGGCCCGGCGGTCGCGCTCGCAGCCTACGCATTGCTGAAACCCGCGGGGCTCGGCGCACACGCGGCCTGGCTCCTCGCCTTCAATTTTCTCTGGGCATTCATCGACCCGGATCGGCAGTTCCTGCACGACCGGATCGCCGGCACCCGGATCGTCGCCGGTTCGTGACGGCGGCACCCTCCGCGACTACCCCTCCCGGATCACGCCGATCACCCCGCTTCGGCGGCGCCGGCCACCTGGCGCGCGAGCGCGACGCCCACGCTGATCAGCACCATGCCGACGATCGCGGGCAGATCGAGCGTCTCGCCGAACGCGCCCCAGGCCATGACCGCGGTCACTGCCGGGACGAGAAAGAAAAGCCCGGCGACGTTCGCGGCGGCGCCGTGGCGAAGCAGCCAATACAGCAGGCTGATCGCACCGACGGACAGCACGACGACGGACCATCCGAGCGCGAACAGGAATTCGGACGTCCAGCGCACCGGACCCGTTTCGAATGCCAGCGCAAGCGGAAGGTACAAGAGCGCGCACGCGACAAACTGGACGACGGCGCCGCTGCGCAGGTCGACATGCGAGCAATACCGCTTCTGGTAGAGCGTGCCGACGCTGATGCCCGCGAGCGCGACTGCGATCGCCGCGAGCCCCGTGGCGTCGTCGGTAAGCCCGGCCTTGTGCCGGACCACGAGCCAGACGCCGGCCAAGCCGAGACACAGCCCCAACCATTGCCGCGCGACGACACGCTCGCCGAGCCAGCCGCGCGCGATCAATACGGTCAGTAAGGGCTGCAGCCCGACCAGCATCGCCGCCGTGCCTGCGGGCATCCCGCGCGAGATCCCCACGAAGACGCCCCCGATGTAGGCGCCGTTGACGAGCCAGGCCGCAACCGCCACGTGGCCTGCCTGCGCGAGCGTGCGCGGCCACGGGGCGCGCGTGAGCAACGCGACCGCCGCCATCAGCAGGGCGACGAGCGCGAAGCGATACAGCAGGAAGTGGAGCGGTGGCGCATACGGCAGCCCGAACTTCGCCGCAATGAAGCCCGTGCTCCAGAGGATGACGAACAGCACCGGGAACGCAAGCTGCCGGCGCGCGTGGGCGGCGTCGGTCATCGAAATCGGCTGGCGGTGTTTCCGGCATGCGGCGACAGGGCCGGCGCGGCCCGGGGTGCGCAGCCCGGGCCCTCCAGGCCGCCGCTTCCGCCGAGCCCGCCGACACCGGCGTCAGCTCTTCGGCACCGGATTCGCCCGTTCGTAGCGCGCGGCGCCCTCGATGATCTCCCGCTTCGCCTCCTCGGCGCCGACCCAGGTGGAGATGCGCACCCACTTGCCCGGCTCGAGGTCCTTGTAGTGCTCGAAGAAATGGGCGATCTGCTGGGTCGTGATCTCCGGCAGGTCGCGCGGCGACTGCACCGCGCGATAGAGCCCCAAGAGCCTGTTGATCGGCACCGCGAGGATCTTCGCGTCGCCGCCCGCCTCGTCGTCCATCTTCAGCATCCCGATAGGACGGCAGCGGACGACGACGCCGGTGATGAGGGGTACCGGCGAGAGCACGAGCACGTCGCAGGGATCGCCGTCGTCGGAGAGCGTGCGCGGGATGTAGCCGTAGTTGCACGGATAGTGCATCGCCGTCGACATGAAGCGGTCGACGAACACGGCCCCGGTCTCCTTGTCGACCTCGTACTTGATCGGATCGCCGCGCATCGGGATCTCGATGATGATGTTGCAGTCGTTGGGAACGTCCTTGCCGGCGGGTACGCGGTCGAGATTCATCGTGGCCAGGGAAGCGTGAAGGGAACCGACCGTGATTATACGGATCATGGCGGCTGCTCCGCGGGTTGTATCATCGGCGGCACGATGGATCGCCGCACCATGACGACGGAACGCGCACGCCGGCGGCCGCGACCTGCCGGTACCCACCGCGCGCGGGGCGCGATCCTGCAGATCATCCTGCTCGGCGCGGCTGCGCTGCCCGCGCAGGTCGCCGCGCAGGCTGTCCTCGAGGCCGCACCGCTGCCCACGCCGTTCTCCGCGGGCAAGCCGGGAATGGCGATTCCCCCGGGCTGGGAGCCGGTCAAGCTCTCCGACAAGAAGAAGCCGACCGTCTACACGCTGGTCGACGGAGACGGCACCGTCGTCCTGCATGCGAATGCCGTCGCGGCAGCCAGCGGCCTCGCGCAGTTCACCGTTTTCGACGTCCGCAGCGCTCCGATCGTGGAATGGCGCTGGAAAGTGAGCGCGCTGATCGAGGGCGCCGACAACCGCTACGGCGCGACCGATGATTCCCCCGTTCGGCTGATGTTCGCGTTCGACGGCGACAAGTCACGTCTTCCGTTCGTGGAACGCACCGTGTACTTCCTGGCGAAACAGCTCTCGGGCCGCGACCTGCCGTATGCGTTGCTGGAGTACGTCTGGGCCAACAAGGCGCCGGTCGGCACGGTGATCGAGCATCCGTACACGACGCGCGTGAAGATGCTCGTCGTGGCGAGCGGACCCGGCGGCGTCGGCAAGTGGCAGTCGCTGTCGCGCAATGTCCACGACGACTATCGACAGGCGTTCGGCGAGGAGCCGGGCGCGCTCACCGGGATCGGCGTCCTGACCGACACCGACAACACCGGCGGCTCGGTCGAGGCCTGGTACGGCGACATTCGGCTACGGGCGGCGGACCG
>Ga0209048_10002565_pt1 | contig 17987 bp, 16 predicted proteins | sample FrelakmetCRP12CR_FD_187146 | JGI IMG/M metagenome (GOLD analysis project Ga0209048, IMG submission 187146) | Freshwater lake sediment microbial communities from the University of Notre Dame, USA, for methane emissions studies - CRP12 CR (SPAdes)... | ecosystem: Environmental > Aquatic >... | reverse complement strand
CTACCAGTTCTGGATTCACACCCAGCTCATCGGGAAGCTGGGACTCATCGAACGGTGGCTCAACACACCCTCGCTGCACCGCGTGCACCACGCGGTGAACCCCCGCTACCTGGACAAGAACTTCGGGGGGACGTTCGTCGTGTGGGATCGCCTCTTCGGAACCTACCAGCCGGAGACCGAGCCCCCCGTCTACGGGATCGTGAAGCCGCTGCGGAGCTTCGACCCCTTCGCCGCGCAGTTCCACTACTTCGCGGAGCTGCGCGAGCGCGCCCGGGCCGCGCGCGGGTGGGGCGACAAGCTCAGCGTGTACGTCCGTGGCCCGGACTGGACCCCGCGAGGAGTGCCGTGCCGGCGGCCGCCGGAGGTGAGCCAGAGCACGTTCGTCAAGTACGACCCTCCCGTGGAGCCGGCCCTCCTTCGCTACGTCCTCGTCCAGGTCGCGCTGGCGGTGGCTCTGGGAACGGCGCTCATGTTCTACGAGAACAGGCTTCCCTTGCTGCCCCTCGCCGCGGGAGCGGCGCTCGTCCTGCTCGCCCCGCTCGCCTGGGGCGCGTTCTTCGAGAGGCGCCCCTGGGCCGCAAAGCTGGAGGCGGCGCGGCTCGCCCTCCTGGCCGCGGTGGCCGCCGCCGCTTTCTGGGTCCGCCCCGGGTTCGCCCCGGCGCTCGGCGCGACGTTGTTCCTCGTCGCGACGATGGCTGCGTGGCTCGCGCGCATCCGTGGCGCGAACCCTAGTCTCGCGCCTTCGGTTCCGTCAGCGGCTGGACCTGCCCCCCATCCTCCACGTCCTCGCCGAGGCTGATCGCCACTCTCTCCGATCCCTCGAGCCCCTCCAGGATGCGGACGCGCGCCCCGTCGTGGTCGAACACCTTCACCGCCTGGAAGCGCACGCGGTTCTCCGGCGTCACCACGGCCACGAAGGTATTCGTGCCGCGCAGGACGAGCGCCTGCGCGGGCACGTCCACCAGGGCCGGTCCCGGGATCTTCAGGATCACCTGCACGAAGCTGCCGGGGACGATGAGGTGCTTTCTGTTGTCGAGGTCCACCTCGACGAGCATCGTCCGCGTTCGCGGGTCGAGCTCCTTGCTGCGGCGCGTGATCGAGCCCGGGAACGTGGTGCCCGGCCTCTCCGGAAGGGAGACCTCGGCGACGGTCCCGTCCTCGATGACGGCAGCGTCGCGCTGGTCGACGTATGCGTACACGCGCAGCTTGTCGAGCTGGGCGACGGTGACCACCGGGAGAGCGGTGGTCTGGGAGCTGGTGGCGCCCTGCAGGAGCGCCCCGTCGTCCGCGAAGCGGGCGGTGACGGTGCCGTCGAAGGGGGCCTTCAGGACCGCGTAGCTCTGCTGCTCGGAGAGCGACTTCAAGGTCGCCTCGGCCACCTCGGAGCCGGCGATGGCGGAATCGAAATCCTGCTGCGAGACCACGCCGGAGCCGACCAGCGCGCGGGCCCGCTTGGCGATGACCTCCTTGTTTCGCGCGTCGGCCTGGGCAGCCCGGACCTGCTGGTCGAGCTCCGGCGACTCGAGCACGGCGATGACCTGGTCCTTGCGGACGCGGTCGCCCTTGTCGACCTTGATCGAGCGCAGGTAGCCGGCGATCTTCGCGTAGAGCGTGACGCTCGCGTACGGCTGGGCCTCTGCCTGCAGCCGCAGGTCGCGCGTACCCTGGGACGGATGGACCATTGCGACCCGCACGTGCGGGCCGAGGGCCGCCGCCCGGGTCCTCGCCGCCGTCTCCTCGCGGGCCTTCGAGGAGGAGGTGATGGCCAGGCCGGCGACGGCGCCGATCGCGACGACGGCGGCGGCGAGGCCCGCCAGGTGGTAGGCGATCCTCGGCGAGCTCAACGGGTCCCCCCGTCAGGCGCGAGCCCCTTCTCCTCGGCGAGGAAGCGCTGCTCCATGAGGTGCTTCGTCGGGAGATCGGTGCGGAGAAGCGAGTAGACGACCGGAACCACGAACAGGGTGACGAGCGTGGCGACGAGGAGGCCGCCGATCACCGCGCGCCCGAGGGGCGCGTTCTGCTCGCCGCCTTCCCCGAGCGCGAGCGCCATCGGGACCATGCCGATGACCATCGCCAGCGCGGTCATGAGCACCGGGCGCAGCCGCGTCTTCCCCGCCTCGAGCGCGGCCGCCGAGGGGGAGAGCCCCGGGTTCTCGACGCGGGCGTCGTTCGCGAAGTTCACGAGCAGGATGGAGTTCGATACCGCGATCCCGATGGCCATGATCGCTCCCATGAGGGACTCGACGTTGAGCGTGGTGCGAGTGGCGGCGAGCATCCAGAGGACGCCGACGAGCGCCCCCGGGACGGCGACCATGATGATGAACGGATCGAGCCAAGACTGGTAGAGGACGACCATCAGGCAGTAGACGAGGAGCCCGGCCAGGATGAGGCCGAGCCCGAGGCTCCGGAAGGAGGCCGCCATCACCTCCTGCTGGCCGCGGAGGGCGACGTGCGTCCCCGGTGGAAGCGGCCCGAGCGCCTCGATCTTCTTCTGGATCCCGGACGCCACCGCCCCGAGGTCCCGGCCGTCCACGCTCGCCTGGACGTCGATCACCCTCTGGACGGTGTAGTGATTGATCTGGCTCGGGCTGTTCCGGGGGTAGACGCGGGAGATGTTGCTCAGAATCACGGTGGGAGCCTGCGGCGAGGTCGAGGGCGGCGCGCTGGCGCCGCTCTGCAGGAGGGCCCCGTCCCTGGGCGAGGTGACCGGGGTGGCGAGCAGCGCGGGCACCGAGTCAATCTCCGGAAGCGGCGTCTTCACCACCACCAGGTAGTTCACGTTGTTCACGGGGTTCAGGAAGTAGGAGGGGGCGACGAGCGCGCTCGAGGAAAGCGAGGTGATGACGCTGTTCGCGACGTCGATCTGTGCCAGCCCGAGCTGGGCAGCCCGCTCGCGGTCCACGTCCACCTGGAAGGAGGGGTAGTCGAGCAGCTGCGCGATGTGGACGTCGGCCGTTCCGGGGATGGTCCGGATCTCGTTGCGGAGCCTCCGCGCGATCGCGAAGCTCTTTCCGAGGTCGGGCCCTTCCACCTGGACGTCGATGGGCGCGGCCAGGCCGAAGTTGAGGACCTGGCTGATGATGTCGGCGGGCTGGAAGTAAGCGCTGCACCCGGGGAAGTCCTCCTCGAGCGCCGCCCGGATGGCGCGCTGGTAGCGCGCGGTGGGGTGGTGCTCGGGACGGAGCGCGATCCGGATCTCCGCATCCATGCCGCTCACGTTGTCGGTGGGGATGAAGCCCAGGTTGAAGTAGGGGGGGACGCCGATCATGTCATTGATGGTCTCGAGCTCGTCGGCGGGGATGATCTCGCGGATGCGGCGCTCGGCGCGCAGCACGAGCTGTTCGGTGACCTCGATGCGCGTCCCGGCCGGCGCCCGGAAGTGCAGCTTCATGAGCCCGGCGTCCACCGAAGGGAAGAAGTCGGTGCCGATGACCGCCGGCAGGGCGAGGGAGGCGAGGCCCACGACGCCGGCGATGGCGAGCGTGAACGGGCGGTGGGACATGACCAGGCCGAGGAGCCGGGCGTATCCCTCTTGGAAGCGGGCGAAGGCCCGGTCCCTGCGCTCGTTCATGCCATGCGCGAGCCGGCCCCATCTCGTCTTCGGCGCGTCGTGGTGCTCGCCGGCCATGAGCAGCCGGGCGAGCGTGGGGACGAGCGTGCGCGAGAGGAGGTACGAGGCGAGCATGGCGAGTACCACCGAGAGCGCGAGCGGGACGAACAGGTACTTCGCCGGACCCTGGAGGAGCACCACCGGGAAGAAGACGATGCAGATCGCCAGGGTCGCCACGATGGCCGGGACGGCGATCTGCTGCGCACCGTCGAGGATGGCCCGAGTGAGCGGCTTGCCGAGCATCCGGTTGCGGTGGATGTTCTCGACCTCGACGGTCGCGTCGTCGACGAGCATCCCGATCGCGAGCGCCAGCCCTCCCAGCGTCATGATGTTGACCGTCTGGCCGAACAGGAACAGCCCGATGACCGAGCAGAAGATGGCGAGCGGGATGGACGTGGAGACGATCACCATGCTCCTCCAGCTCCCGAGGAACACGGCGATCATGAGCGAGACGAGGATCGAGGAGATGACAGCCTCGCGGAGCACGCCGGCGATGGCCGCGCGCACGAAGACCGACTGGTCGAAGTCGATCTTGAGCTCGAGGCCCTGGGGGGCCACCGCCATGATGCCGGGCAGGGCGCTGCGGGCCGAGTCCACCACGGCGAGCGTGGACGCCTCGGCGTGCTTGAGGATGGCGAGATAGGTGGAGCGCTGGCCGTTGATGTGGACGATGTTCGTCTGGTCGGCGAACGAATCCGAGACGCGGGCCACGTCGCCGATCGTCACCAGGCGTCCTCCCACCACCCGGAGCGGAAGGCTGCGGAACTGCCCGACCTGCGTCGGGCTCGAGTTGAGGAAGATGCTGTACTCGCGCTCGCCGATGCGCGAGGTCCCCGCCGGCATGATGACGTTGGAGGTCTGGAGCGCGGCGACCACGTCGGCCGGCGACAGGCCCTTCGCCGAGAGCGCCTTGATGTCCAGGTCCACGTTGATCTGCCGCCCCTTGCCTCCGTACGGCGCCGGCGTGGAGAGCCCGGGGATGGTGAACAGGCGCACGCGGATGAAGTTGAGCCCGTAGTCGAAGATCTGCTCCTCGGGCAGGGTCTTGCTGAAGGCGGTGAGCTGGGCGACCGGGACGTTCGAGGCGTTGAACTGCAGGATGTTCGGGGGCGTCATCCCGGGAGGCATGATCCGCAGGATGCTGTTCGTGACGGTGCCTATCTGGGCGATGGCCGCCCCGATGTCGGTGCCGGGCTGAAAGTAGACCTTGAGGAGCCCGATGCCCGGCGTCGATTGCGACTCGATGCGCTCGATCCCGTTCACCGTCGTGGACATCCCGCGCTCGGTGATGAGCACCACGCGCCGCTCCATGTCCTCCGAGGAGAGCCCCGGATAGTTCCAGAGGACGACGACGACGGGAATGTCGATGGTAGGGAAGATGTCGACCACCATCCGGGAAAGGGAGAGGAACCCCATCACCAGGATGAGGACCGACATGATGGCGATGGTGTAGGGACGCCGAAGGGCGAGCCGTACGATCCACATGAGAGGACGACCTCGCGCCCACGCGACGGCGCCGGGCTGCTTCTTTCCCCCAACTGCGAGCGTCCTCGATAATGCCCTTTCCGGGGCGGGTCAACCGCGACGGGCGAGCGGTCCCGACTCCCGATCGCCCCGGGCGCGCGGCCCCGGCCGGCCGCGATGTGGGGACGGCGGCGCCCGAAAGCGACATCCCCGGATATCCCTCCGCGCCGAGGTCCGATGCCGATTTCCGTCGCCGGCCTCCATCAGGTAGATCTCAAGGCCTGGATGGCCCGCGCGTGATTCCCTGGAGAAGGAAACCATCGCCGGTCCGGGCGTTCGTGCCCAGGTCGGCCCCGGCGCGGGCTGCGCACGTGCTCTTCTCCTGGCCCTGGGGGCCGGCGGGGGGACGCAGGCTCGTCCTGGGAGTCGGCTGCACCGTGGGAGGGCGCGGCGAGCTCACCTGGACTCCAGACGCGCCCGAGCCCGAGGAGGGAATGCGCGCGCGCCTGGCCGGCGCCCTCGACGAGGCGATGAAGTCGCTCGGCATGTCCGGAGGTCCGGTCCGGGGCTGCCCCGCCTTCCTGCCCACCCTGAAGCTCCCACCGCGCGGGCCCCTCGAGATCGTGGAGTGCGCGGTCCTGCTCGAGGGCAGCGACGGCGCGGACCTGGTCCAGGTCCGCGTCCGCACCGGGGACGGCGGACAGCGCACCTGCGCAGTCGCCCGTCGAGTCGCGCGCGGCGAGTACGAGGTGAGCCTCTCCGCGGGGATCGACCCGGTGCAGGCGAGCGCGCTGCCGCTCGTGGCGCTCCGGCGCGGAATGCGTTGGCCCGCCACGGCGGTGCTCCGCGAGGCGCCTCCGCGGGAAGGGGAGCGGTTCTTCCTCGTTCCCGCCGATCCGCCCAGTCGCTGAGCGCCTCGAACCCCGGTCAGGGGCGGTCGAGTCCGCTCCCCGGGGGCGGGAGCGACAGGCCCAGCCTGGCGAGGTCACCCGGGTCGTTGGCGTTCTCGAAGGAGCGTCCCGTCGGGTCGACCTCGCGCCACCGTGCGGCGGTGACGACATGCGCCCCGACGGCCTCCGCGATGACGCGCAGCGAAGGGTCCCCCTCGGAGAGGAGCCGGGTGACTGCCGGGAGGCACGCCCGCGACCAGAAGGCGTGCAGCCCCTCGAATCCCCGGTCCCATTGCACGGCGACCGCCGCTGCCTGGCCCCGGCACTCCCAGAGGAACCGGATGGCGCCCTCCGACAGGAAGGGCATGTCGCAGGCGGCGACGAAGACCCAGCCGGTCCGAGCCGCAGAGAGCGCCGCGTGGAGTCCGCCCGGCGCTCCCTTGCCGCGGATCGCGTCTCCGACGATGGGCACGCCCAGGCGCGCGTAGGGGGCGGGATCGTTCGCCACCAGGAGGGCGTCGCCGAAGAGCTCGCGAAAGAGCGACACCGTCCGGGCGGCGACCGTCATCCCGCCCGTCCGCACCAGGCCCTTCGCGACGCCCCCGAGCCTCGTCGCCTGGCCGCCGGCGAGGACGGCGCCGGTGCAGTCGGGGATCCGTTCCACCGAGTCGAGCTTAACCCGCCCGGGCGGGCAGCGTGTACCGGGGTCGGGGGCGTGGAAACGGCTCCGTCCCTCTGCTACAAGTCCGCCCGTGACTCCCGAGGAACGCCTTGCCGCCTTCCGCAAGTTCCTGGAGAGAAGCCCCGACGATCCGTTTGCCCGCTACTCGCTGGCGATGGGCCATCGCTCCGCAGGCGAGGTCGAGGACGCGGTGCGGGAGTTCGACGAGCTGGCGCGGCGCCGCCCCGACTACGTCGCGACCTACCTCATGTGGGGCCAGACGCTCGAGACCATGGGGCGGCTCGCGGAGGCCGCCCGCGTGTACGACTCGGGCATGGAAGCGGCGCGGCGCGCGGCGAACCATCACGCCCTCTCCGAGCTGGGGCAGGCCCGCGAGGGCCTTCGCCGGCTGAAGGGGCTGTAGGCCGGGCCCGCGCCCGGCTGGAGGGAAGACATGAGCGGACTGATGCTGGGGAAGCGAGCACTGGTGACGGGCGTCGCCAACGACCGGAGCATCGCCTGGGCCATCGCCGAGCGGTTCAAGGCGGAGGGCGCGGAGCTCATCTTCACCTACCCCGGCGAGGCGATGGGCAAGCGCGTCCTGCCGCTCGTCCAGCCGACCCGTCCGGCCGCGACCATCGACCTGGACGTCTCGAAGGACGAGGAGATCGACCGCGCCGTCGCCGAGGTTCGAAAGGTCTGGGACTCGGTCGACGTGCTCGTCCACTCCATTGGATACGCGCCTCGCGAGGCGCTCGACGGCCGGTTCACCAAGGTGACGACCCGCGAGAACTGGCGCATCACCATGGACGTGTCCGCCTACTCCCTCATCGCGCTCGCCCGAGCCTTCAGCCCCATGATGAAGCCGGGCTCGTCGATCATGACGCTCACCTACTACGGCGGCGAGAAGGTGGTGACGAACTACAACGTCATGGGGGTCGCCAAGGCGGCCCTGGAGGCTTCGGTGCGCTACCTCGCCCAGGACCTCGGCGAGGAGGGGATCCGGGTGAACGCCATCAGCGCCGGGCCCTTGAAGACCTTGGCGGCCGCCGGCATCAAGGGAATGCGCACGATGCTCGCCGACAACGCCGCGAGGACGCCGTTGCGGCGGAACATCGAGCACGACGAGGTCGCCAAGGCGGCGCTCTTCCTTTGCTCCGGCCTGGGGTCGGGGGTGACCGGCGAGATCCTCTACGTCGACGCCGGCCAGAACATCATGGGCGTCGTGCAGATGGGGTAGGGCACCCCCCGTCCGTCACATGAAGCGCCCGCGGGGCGCGTTCTCCCCGACGAAGGGGTTCGCGATCCGTTCCTCGCCGAGGGTCCCGGAGGGTCCGTGCCCCGGGTGGAAGCGGACGTCGTCGCCGAGGGGGAACAGCCGCTCGCGGATCGAGCGGACGAGCGCAGCCGCGTCGCCCCCGGGGAGATCGGTGCGCCCCACCGAGCCCCGGAAGAGCGTGTCGCCGGTGAAGAGCGCCCGGTCCTCGGGAAACCACAGGCTGACCGAGCCGGGGCTGTGGCCGGGCGTGTGGAGGACGCGCCCTTCGTGCCCACCCACGCGAACCGCCTCGCCATCCGCGAGGTGCCCCGACACTGCCGGAGAGCGGGCCGGGCCGAAGCCGAGACCGGCCGCCTGCGAAGGGAGCGCGCGCACGAACGGTTCGTCCGCCTGGTGGATGAGGAAAGGGGCCCCGGTGCGCTCCTGCACCTCATCGACGCCGAAGATGTGGTCCACGTGGCCGTGCGTGGCGAGGATGCTTCGGACCTTGAAGTCGCCCGGATGAAGGAGGCCGAGCACCCGGAACGTCTCGCCCCCCGGGTCGAGGAGGAGCGCGTCGCTCGTCTCCGAATCGGCGAGGAGCCACGTGTTCTCTGCGAAGGGGCCGACGACGGCCTGGCGGACGACGAGCAACTTCTCTTCCTCCCACGCACAAGGGGCCGAAGGTTTCCCCCCGGCCCCTCGGAGCGTCCGGCGAGCGCAGCTAGGGCGTGAAGGACGAGCCGCAGCCGCAGGTGTTGCGGGCGTTCGGATTGTTGAACTTGAACCCGGCGCCCTGCAGGCCGGTGACGTAGTCGATGGTCACGCCCTGGAGGTACATGGAGCTCATCGGGTCGACGAAGACCTTCAGGCCGCCCTGCTCGATGACGACATCGCCGTCCTTGGCGTCGCTCTCGAAGTCCATGGAGTACTGGAAGCCGGAGCAGCCCCCGCCGACGACGCCGACGCGAATGCCGTGGCCCTGGAGGTTCTCCTGCTCGATGGCCGCTCTCACCATCTCCACGGCCTTGTCGGTCAAGCTGACGAAGGCGGGTACGTCGGCGTGGACGGGGGTGGCGGTGGCGTTCAGCGTGGCGGTTTCCATGCTCGTCTGGCTCCTCGGGAAGCGGTGAAAGACTCCTTGCGCGGGGAAACATAACCGAGGGGTTCCGCCGGGGCAACGAGAGGTCTCGCGCCCCGCCGGGGCAGCGCGAGCGGACCTATTCCCGCCGCGAGAGGTGGCGCCCTCCGTCGACCGGCACAACGGCGCCCGTGACGAACGGCGAGTCGGCGAGAAACCGGACGGCGCGCGCGACGTCGTCCGGGGAGCCGACGCGCCGGAGCGGAATGCGGCTGGCGAGGCGGCGGCGCACCTTCGCGGTGTAGCTCTCCGGCCAGAGGACCGTGCCGGGCGCGACCGCGTTCACCCGGACCTCGGGCGCCAGCTCGACCGCGAGCGCCTCGGTGATGGCCCGCAGCGCCGCCTTGGAGGCCCCGTAGGCCGAGTATCCCGGCCAGGGAACGAGCGCCCCGCCCACGTCGAGCACGTTCACCACCGAGCCCCGCGAGCGGCGCAGGAGAGACAGGAGCGCCCGGGTGAGGAGGAGCGGAGCCCGCGCGTTGAGCGCCAACTGCGCGTCGAAGAGGGCTGCGTCGGTGTCCTCGAGCGGCCGGCGCTCGAAGAGCGCCGCGCTGTTCACGAGCAGGTCGAGCCGGTCGAAGCGCCGTCGAAACGCCCGGGCGAGCACGGTCGGGCCGTCCGGCGTGGACAGGTCGGCTCGGATCCCGAGCATCGAGCGCGGCGGCCGGTGGGTCCGGAAGTGGGCGACCACGCGAAAGCCGTTTCGCGCCAGGTCGAGGGCCACCGCGCGCCCGACGCGCGTGCCTGCCCCGGTGACGAGCGCCACCCTGCGAGCGGGGGCCACCTCACTTCTCCGGCCGGCGGGAAGGAGGGTGCCACTGCACCTCGGGGACGCCGGCCCGCCTGTTGGCGATCCGCGCCGCCACGAAGAGGAAATCCGAGAGGCGATTCAGGTAGGTGACGATCCGCGGATCGGTCTCCGCCACCCGGGAGAGCGTCACCACGCGACGCTCGGCGCGGCGGCCCACCGCCCTGGCGACGTGAAGCGCGGAGGCGAGCCGGGACCCGCCCGGGAGGACGAAGGCGCTGAGCGGCGGCAGCTCCCGTTCCCAGCGGTCGATGGCCCCCTCGAGCTCCGCGGCCCAGGCCGAGTCGATCTCCGGTGTCGAACGCCGGCCCCCCTTCTCGGAGGGCCTCGCGAGCTCGGCTCCGAGCGTGAAGAGCTCGCCCTGGACCCTGGCGAGGTGCCCGTCGAGCTCGGCGTCGGGGGAGAGCGAGCGCGCAGTGCCGAGCGCCGCGTTGAGCTCGTCCACCGTCCCGTAGGCCTCGACCCGGGGGTCGTCCTTGTGGACGCGGACGCCCCCGAGGAGACTTGTCTCGCCCTGGTCGCCGGTCTTCGTGTAGATCTTCATTCGCCCGTCTCGTTATCAGTCGCCGCCATGACCCGCAACGCTCCCTTCGGTCCTGAAGCGCTCGCCCGGGTGGGGCGCGAGGCCGCGCAGCTCGCGTGGGATGGCGGCATGACGGTCCTCAAGCCCGACGGGGAGGTGGTGCCCATACCGCTCGTCGCGGAGCCCGAGGTCTATTCGCGCGACGAGCTCGCCTGGGTGGCCGAGGAATCGAGCGCCATCCTATCAGCCGGGGTCAAGCTCGCCCGGGCGCTCCTCGAGCGGGGTGACCCGCGCGACCTCGACGCGCTGACGGGCCCCTTCGAGGGGCTCGAGGCCGAGGCGATGACCCGGCTCTTCGCAGAGGCCCCGTGCCCGGCCGTCGTGTCGAGGGTCGATTTCCTCGTCCCGAGCGACGGAGGGCACCCGAGGGCGCTCGAGCTCAACGCGACCATCCCCGCCATGCCGGCCTACGCCGATCTCGCGGCCCACTCCTGGCTCCGCGCCGCGGCCCGCGAGCGCGGGATGTCGGAGCGGTTCGGGCGCGAGCTCGTCGCGCTCTGCGGCAGTCACATGGAGTCCCTCCGCGAGACGCTCGTCGCCTTCTACAGGTGGCGCGGGGGGACGAGGGAGCGCCCGTCGATCGCCCTCGTGGCCCGGCCGGGCGACGCGCAGATCGGGGAGCTTCGACGGCTCGCCGAGCACTTCCGGCAGATGGGCCACCGGGCCGAGAACGTGGTCCCCATGGACGCGGACCCGGACCGCTTCGACCTCCTCTACCGGCACGTGTGGGCGCACCGCACCCCGCCCGAGTCCCCTTTCGCGAGGGCGCTCCGGGAGCCGGCCCGATGGGTCCTCGCCAACCCCGTGAACGGGTTGCTCGAGGCGAAGGCGCTCTTCGCCCGCATCTCCGAGGCGGCGGAGGATGAGGCGCTCGCCGACCGCTCCGGGCTCGACGAGCGGGAGCGGGGCGCGGCGCGGCGCCTCCCCTGGACGCGGCTCCACTCGGAGGCCCTGGTCGACAGGCTCACCGCCGAGCGCGACCGGTTCGTCCTGAAGCGCAGCTGGGACTACGGAGGAAAGAGCGTTTACCTCGGGGCGGAGATGGAGCCCGCCGCCTGGGAGCGGGCGGTGCGGGAGGCCGCCGGGGACCGGCGGGGGGGCGGATTCGTCGCCCAGGAGAGGGTCTTCGCCGCGCGGAGGCCTGCCACGCGCGTCGCCCCGGAGGGGATATCGGGAGGCGACCTCGTCCGCGACATCTCGACCTACAGCGGCCTGCTCCCGGTCCACCCGGCGGGCAGCGTGGTCCGTGCCGCCGCTTCTCCTATAGTGAATATCCTCGGCGGAGGCGGGCTCGCGCCCGTCATCCCCGAGGATGTGTATGCAAGACTGCTGTAAGGGGCGCGGACGCGCACCGGCGGCCCGAAATTGGAGCGCGGGAGGAGTTCCCTGCTAGGCTCCCAGCGTGGTGTCTAAGGCCAAGATCCTGGTCGTCGAGGACTCTCGCTCGCAGCTCGAGTGGATCACCAAGGTCCTGACCGCCGACGGGTACCGGGTGACCGCAGCAGCCGACGGCCGGGAGGCCCTGCGGAAGTGGCACGCCGAGCGCCCGGACCTGGTCCTCCTCGACATGATCCTCCCCGACATGGACGGGCTCCAGGTCCTGCGCTTCTTCAAGGCGCGACAGCAGAAGGAGGAGGACGAGGTCTTCGTCCCGGTGATCCTCCTCTCGGTCAAGGCGGACCTCGACTCGCGGGTGAAGGGGCTGCAGATCGGCGCCGACGACTTCCTCGCCAAGCCGTTCGCGGAGGCCGAGGTGCTGGCGCGCGCCACCGCCATGCTGCGCATCAAGGCGCTCCAGGACCAGCTCCGCGACGCCAAACGGCAGCTGGAGAAGCTTTCCATCGAGGACGGCCTCACCAAGCTCTTCAACCACCGCCATTTCCAGGACGAGCTCCGCAGGGAGTTCGGGCGCGCGGCCCGCTACAACGACCCCCTGTCGCTCATCATGATCGACCTCGATCACTTCAAGCTGGTGAACGACAACCACGGCCATCCGTTCGGGGACAAGGTCCTGCGGGACTCGGCGGTGCGGATTCGCGGCAGCGTGCGCGACACGGACATCTGCGCGCGCTACGGGGGGGAGGAGTTCGTCGTCATCCTGCCGAAGACTCCGCTGTCCGGGGCGCTCAAGGTTGCGACCCGCATTCACGAGTCGTTTCGCGCGAACCCTTTCGTGGACGACGTCCGCGTGGCGCCTCGGGACGCCGGTACCCCGACGACCGTCACCGTGACCACCTCGCTCGGCGTGGCCTCCTACCCCTCTCCCCAGACGAACAGCGCCGAGGCGCTCGTGAAGTCGGCCGACGAGGCCCTCTACCTGGCGAAGAAGACCCGCGATGCCATCGCGATCTCGCACGCCGTCAGCTACGCCTTCGACGCCAAGGCGCAGTAGCCGGAAGTCCCGCCCCGGGGCCTGCTCGCCCCACCCACGCTGTGCGATAGAGTCCGACTTGACCCGGGTATCTCGTTACCCGTAGCCTGCCTCCCCTAATCAGCCGAAATCACGGGCCCCCGGGTCTCTGGAACCTGGTTCAGGGCGTGCAGAAACAGGGGGTTGGCCATGGAGCCGAACGTTCAAACCATGCCTTCCCACGTCGTCATCTCAAGAGACGCGACTCTCTTGCTGGTCGACGACGACGAGCACGTCCGCCGTGCCCTCCGGCGCGTCCTCCGCCGGCGGCCCTGCACGGTCCTCGACGCGGCGGATGGCCCCGCCGCGCTCGAGGTCCTCGCGAACGAGCCCGTCCACGTGGTGGTCTCCGACTACCGCATGCCCGGGATGAACGGCGTCGAGCTGCTCCGCATCGTCAAGGAGCGCTTCCCGCGCGTCCAGCGAGTCCTGCTCACCGGACAGGCTGACAGCGCCGCCATCGAGGAGGCGGTGAACCAGTCCGAGATCTTCCGGTTCATCTGGAAGCCCTGGGACGACGGGCACCTCCTGCTCACCATCCAGGACGCCGTCGACCAGTACTGGGTCGCGGACGAGAACCTGCGGCTGCAGGCCCTGCTCACCGCCCGCTCGGCCGACCTGGAGCGCCTGAACCGCGAGCTCGACGCGAAGCTCGAGGCCCGCACCGAGGCGCTCCGGCAAGCCGCCGACGAGTGGCGCACCTGCTTCGACGCCATCGGCGACCCGCTCGCCATCATCCGGAACGGATGCGAGGTGGTCCGCGCGAACAGCTCGTTCGCTCGGCGCGCGGGAGTGACCTTGAACGGGCTACCCGGCCTCCGCTGCAAGTCGCACGCCTTCGGAGACCTGCCCTGCCCGCGCCTGCACCTCGCCGAGAGCGCGGAGCGGGAGATCGTCCACGGAAACCGCTCCTGGCTCCTGCGCGGATTCCCCTTCGGGAGCGCGGCGCTGGTGGTCGTCTACAAGGACGTCACCCAGGAGCGCGAGGTCACCCGGCGGCTCTTCCAGGCGGAGAAGATGGCGGCGCTCGGGCAGCTCGCCGGAGGAGTGGCCCACGAGATCAACAACCCCCTGGGCGGGATCCTGGCCTTCGCCCAGATCATGAGCCAGGACGAGCGCCCCCCGGACGACCTCGAGCACCTGCGCCTCATCAGCGACGCGGCCATGCGGGCGAAGAAGATCGTCGAGTCGTTGCTTCGATTCTCGCGCATCCCCAAGGAGCACGAGCGAGGCGAGGTCAACCTGCTCAAGGTGGTCGAGGACGCGCTGGCGCTCCTGCAGCCGCAGATCCGCGGCAAGCTCGAGGTGGTGCGATCGCTCGAGCCCGCGAAGACCCTTGGCAATGCCAACCAGCTCCAGCAGATCGCGGTCAACCTGATCGTGAACGCCGCCCAGGCCATGGGAGGCAGCGGGCGCATCCATGTGGCGACGGGTCCCGCAGGGCCGGGGCGCGTGCGCATGGCCGTGTCCGACAACGGCCCCGGCGTTCCGCCCGAGATCGCCGAGCGCATCTTCGAACCGTTCTTCACCACCAAGCCGGAAGGGCAGGGCACCGGGCTTGGGCTGTCCATCTGTTACCGGATCGCCGAGGAGCACGGCGGCAGCATCCGACTCGAGAAAGGCCCGGAGGGCGGCGCCTGCTTCGTCGTCGACCTCCCGGCAGGAGCTGTCGCATGACCGGAGGAACCCCGATGGAAGAGACAGTCAAGTCAGCGCGCGTGCTGGTCGTGGACGACGAGCCGAGCCTCCTCAAGGCGCTCGAGGCGCTGCTCCGGAAGAAGGGGCACGAGGTCATCGCCCTCGACTCGCCCATCGTCGCGACCCAGCGGCTCGCCCAGGAAGACTTCGACGTGGCCATGCTCGACATCAAGATGCCCGAGCTCTCGGGAATCGAGCTCCTGAACGCCGTGAAGCACCGGCGCCCCGAGGTCGAGGTGGTGATGATGACCGGGCACGCCACGGTGGAGACGGCGCTGGCGGCCATGAAGGCCGGAGCCTACGACTACCTCACCAAGCCCTTCGAGGACGTGGAGCGGGTGGCACACGTGGTCGCCCGCGCCGCCGAGCGAAAGCGGCTGTGCGACCGGAACCGGGAGCTCGAGACCCGCCTGGAGGTGCTCGAGGGCACCCAGGGCCTCGTCGGCAACTCCGGCGCGATGCGCGACGTCATCCGGATGATCGAGGCGGTGGCCTACAGCGCCGCGACGGTGCTCGTGAACGGAGAGAGCGGGACCGGCAAGGAGCTCGTCGCGCGGGCGCTGCACGCCAGGAGCCCTCGCCGCGCCCAGTCCTTCGTGGCGCTCAACTGCGGGGCCCTCACCGAGACCTTGCTCGAGAGCGAGCTCTTCGGCCACGTCAAGGGGGCCTTCACCGGCGCCAACCGCGACCAGAAGGGGCTCTTCGAGGCCGCCAACGGCGGGACCATCTTCCTCGACGAGATCGGAGACATCCCCCTCTCCACCCAGGTCCGCCTGCTCCGCGTCCTGCAGGAAGGGGAGATCAAGCGGGTCGGCTCGGCCGACTCCGTCAAGGTGGACGTGCGCGTCATCGCCGCCACCCACCGCGACCTCCCCAAGCTCGTGAGGGCCGGCCGCTTCCGCGAGGACCTCTTCTACCGCCTGAACGTGATCGCCATCCCGCTCCCGCCGCTGCGCGACCGGCTCGACGACGTGCCGTTGCTCGCCCACCACTTCGTGCGCCGGTACAACGACCGCCTGGCGAAGAAGGTGCGGACGCTGGCGCCCGAGGCGATCGAGCTCTTGTGCAGCTACCGCTGGCCCGGCAACGTGCGCGAGCTCGAGAACGCGATCGAGCGAGCGGTGGTCCTGTGCCGGGGGGAGACCATCCTGCCGGGCGATCTGCCCCCCTCCATCACCGGCCGCACCGCGCCCGTCCTGCGCGACGTGTCGGGTGGCGCCGAGGAGGCCGAGCTGCTCGGGCTGAGCTACGCCTCCGCGAAGGACGCTTCTCTGCGCCGCTTCGAGAAGCGGTACGTCGAGGCCCTCATGAAGGCGTGCGACAACAACATCTCCGCCGCCGCGCGCAAGGCAGGAATGGACCGCTCGAACTTCAAGCGGGTGTTGCGCAAGTACCGCAGCGACGTCGAGGTCGACGACGGCGACGGCGGTCCGGAAGCACCGCAGGCCACTGCCTAGTTGAAGGGCATCCGCCGGCTCCGCGCCCGGGTGCGCCGGGGAGTCACGCTCCGGTGAGGGGGCGGAGGAACTCCCGCGCCTCCGAGAAGATCCGCTCGAGCGACGCGCCGAGCTCGTGGCCGTCGTCCACCGCGACGAGCCGGGCAAAGGGTGTCCGCGCCACCCAGGTCTCCACGTCCTCCATCGCCACCAGCTCGTCGAGGCGGCCGGAGATGACGAGCGAGGGAACCTTCACCTCGGGGAAGGGCGGCCAGCGGGCGGCGTCCTCGAAGAACTGCCAACCGATCCGGCGCTGGCGGTCCGAGGCGTGGTGGAAGACCTCGAGGCTCCCCTCGGCGCGCCAGCGGTCGAGGCTCGCCGGTCCGAGGCGGGTGCTCCAGCGGTCGTGAAGGCGGAAGGCGGGAGCGAGCAGGACGAGGCGCTCCACCGCCGGGTTCCGGCTCGCGGCGAGGGCCGCCAGGTAGCCACCCAGGGAGCTGCCGATGACGCCGTGCGGCCCGGTCTCGCTGCGCAGGGCTTCCTCGGCGATGGCGAGCATCGACGACGGGGTCGAGCGCTCGAAGCCGTCGGGCCCGGGCGTGAGGTCGGGGCACCGGACCGGGACCCCGATCTCCCCGAACCGGTCCCGGATGGCGGTCGCCTTCTTGGAGCCAGGGCCGGACGCGAATCCGTGGAGGTAGAGGATCACTTGCTGACTCTTCCCCCGGCCGGGATATACCCAAATGGGAAGGCCGGCCGGACGAGGGTACTCGCGACCGTCGGCGTACGATGTTCGACCTTCCGGGAGGACATCATGGATCTCAAGACCCCCCTTGCAACGGTCCTCGCCCACAAGGGCAAGGCGAACATCGCGCACGCCGTGGCCCCGACCATGACCGTAGCTGCTGCCGTGGACCTCATCAACCAGAACAAGATCGGCTCGGTCCTTGTCATGGATCAGGGGCGGCTGGTGGGCATCTTCACCGAGCGCGACGTGCTCCGCCGCGTCGTCGGGGAGCGCCGCGATCCCGAGAAGGCCAGGGTGGCCGACGTGATGACCCGCGAGCTGGTGGTGATGCGCCCGAACTCCACCGTCCAGGACGCGATGCAGGTGATCTCGGAGCGCCGGATCCGCCACCTGCCCGTGATGGAAGGGGGCCAGGTCCTCGGCGTCATCTCGCAGGGAGACCTGAACCACTGGCTCATCCGCGACCGCGAGGTCGAGATCCAGACCCTGGTCGAGTACGTGACGGGCAAGTACCCGGGGTAGAGGGCTCGCCGGCTCTCTCGAGCCGGGGCTCCCTCTAGCGCCGCTTCAAGGCCTCGCGAAGGATCGCGAGCCGCTGGGCGAGCTCCTTCTCCCTGCCGCTGTCCGAGAGCTTCACGATCCGCTCTCCCCGCAGGGCGTCCGGGAGGTACTCCTCCGCCACGTAGTGCCCGTCGAAATTGTGCGGGTAGCGGTACCCGCCCCCGTAGCCCATCGACTCCATCAGCTTCGTCGGGGCGTTGCGGAGGTTCAGGGGGACCGGAAGGGCCCCCCGGTCCTGCACCAGCTTCCGGGCCGCGGCGTAGGACGCGATGGCCGTGTTCGACTTCGGCGCGAGCGCCAGGTAGATGGCGGCCTGCGACATCGGGAGCACGCCCTCGGGCAGCCCGACGAGCTCCACCGCCTGGAGGGCGGCCACGGCGACCTGGAGAGCCTGCGGGTCGGCGTTGCCGACGTCCTCGCTCGCAAAGATCACCATCCGGCGGAGGACGAAGCGTGGCTCCTCGCCTCCCTCTAGCATCCGGACCATGTAGTAGAGGGCGGCGTCGGGGTCGGAGCCGCGCAGGGACTTGATGAAGGCGCTGACGACGTTGTAGTGCTCCTCCCCCGCCTTGTCGTAGAGCAGCGCCTTCTGCTGCATGGCCTCCTCGGCATCGGGGGCGGTGATCTCGGTGCGCCCTGCGAGCTCCACCGAGGCGGCCGCCGACTCGAGCGCGACGAGCGCGCGGCGGGCGTCTCCGTAGGCGCTGCGGGCCAGCCCC
>Ga0209048_10002564_pt1 | contig 17989 bp, 16 predicted proteins | sample FrelakmetCRP12CR_FD_187146 | JGI IMG/M metagenome (GOLD analysis project Ga0209048, IMG submission 187146) | Freshwater lake sediment microbial communities from the University of Notre Dame, USA, for methane emissions studies - CRP12 CR (SPAdes)... | ecosystem: Environmental > Aquatic >... | reverse complement strand
CTGCGGCAGGATCTGTTCGGCGTAGAAGCGGGCGGTTTGGAGCTTGCCCTTCAGGAATTGCTGCTCCGCGCGCTCATCGGAGATCCGGGCGGCCGCCCGGCAGGCGGCACGCGCCTGCAGCCAGGCGCCAAGAGTCACTCCGGCGAGGCGCAGCAGCGGCACCGCAACGGCGGCGCCGGCCGCGGGGTTCGCCGCCATATCCTTAAGCAGCTTGGCGACCGTCGCCTCGAGCTCGAGCAGGGCCGCATCCGCGGCCGCAACGATCGCCTCGGCGCCCGGTGCTGAAGCGTAGGCAGCGAGCTCCGCATGGATGTCGGCCGCCAGGGCCGCGAATGCCGCCCCACCGTCCTTGGCGAGCTTGCGGCCAATGAGATCGCTTGCCTGTATCCCGGTCGTCCCCTCGTAGATCGGACCGATGCGCGCGTCGCGCAGCGGCTGGGCGGCGCCGGTTTCCTCAATGAATCCCATGCCGCCGTGCACCTGGATGCCGAGCGAGGCGATTTCCACGCCGCACTCCGTGCACCAGCCCTTGACGATCGGAATCAGGAATTCGCCGCGTGCCTTCGCCGCCCGGCGCACGGCAGGGTCGCGATGCCGCGCGCCGACGTCGAGCTGGGTGGCCGTATACAGCGTCAGATAGCGCATCGCCTCGATCTGCGACTTCATCGTGAGCAGCATGCGCCGCACGTCGGGGTGATGGATGATCGGCAGCGCATCGCCCTGCACCGGCGCTCCGATGGGGCGGCCCTGGACGCGCGTGCGCGCCCACTCGAGCGCCTGCTGGTAGGCGCGTTCCGCGACCGCATAGCCCTCGAGACCGACGCTCAAGCGAGCGGCGTTCATCATGATGAACATGTACTCGAGGCCGTGGTGCGCCTCGCCCAGGAGGTAGCCAACCGCCCCATCGCCCTGCCCATAGACCATGGTGCAGGTCGGGCTGCCGCGGATGCCGAGCTTGTGCTCGATCGAAATGCACTTCAGGTCGTTGCGCGCACCCAAGGAGCCGTCCGTGTTCGCGAGGAACTTCGGCACGATGAACAGCGAAATGCCCTTCACCCCGGCCGGGGCGCCCTCGATGCGCGCCAGCACCAGATGAATGATGTTGGCGGCGAGGTCGTGCTCGCCATAAGTGATGAAGATCTTCTGGCCGTGAATCCGGTAATGATCGCCCCGGGGTATGGCGCGCGTGCGCACCTGCGCTAGGTCCGACCCGGCCTGCGGCTCGGTGAGGTTCATGGTGCCGGTCCACTCTCCGCGCACCATCCGCGGCAGATAGAGCGCTTGCTGCGCGCTCGATCCGCACTGCGCGATCGCCTCGGTCGCGCCCTGGGTCAGCATCGGGCACAGCCGAAAGGCCAGGTTGGCCGATGCGATGAGTTCCTCCACCGCCGCGACCAGCAGGATGGGCAGCCCCTGACCGCCGTGCGCCGTGGCGGCCCGCAGCTGCGGCCAACCGCCCGCGACGAACTGCCCATAGGCGTCTTTGAAGCCCGCGGGTGTCGTCACGCCGCTCTCCGACCAGCGCGCGCCTTCGCGGTCCGCGGTTTTGTAGAGCGGATCCAGGACATTTTCGGCGATGCGCGCCGCCTCTTGCAGCACGCTCGAGGCGAGCTCCGGCGTGTAGTCGGCGAAGTCCGGACAACCGGCCAGTGCGTCGGCGCCGACCACGTGGTCGAGTGCGAACCCGATGTCTTGAAGCGGTGCGCGATACATGGCGCTATTATGCCGCGTCGCAAGACTTAATTATCGGGAGAATTGCAATCATGGCCGCGCCGCGACCGCCTGGATTCGACACGCTGAGCCTGCACGCCGGGCAGCACCCGGACCCGACCAACGGCGCGCGGGCGGTGCCCATTTATCAGACGACTTCGTACGTGTTCGACGATACGGATCAGGCGGCGTCGCTCTTCAATCTGGAGCGGCCGGGATATGTCTACAGCCGGATATCGAATCCGACGGTCGCCGTGCTCGAGGAGCGCCTGGCCGCCCTCGAAGGCGGAGTCGGCGCGGTCTGCACGGCGAGCGGCATGGCGGCGATGCACATCGGCATCGCGACGATTCTGGGCGCCGGCGATCACATCGTCGCCTCGGCCTCGCTCTACGGCGGGACCGTGAATCTGTTGTCGCACACGCTGCCGCGCTTTGGCATCGCCACCAGCTTCGTCAAGCCGCGCGACATCGAGGGCTTCCGTGCGGCAATCAAGCCCAATACCCGGCTCATCATCGGCGAGACCATCGGCAATCCCGGCCTCGAGGTGTTGAATATTCCTGCGATCGCCGACATCGCGCACCGATCGGGCATTCCCCTGCTCATCGACAGCACCTTTGCGACGCCGGTCCTGTGCCGGCCGCTCGAACTGGGGGCGGACCTCGTGATGCACTCGATCACCAAGTGGATCGGCGGCCACGGCATCGCGATCGGCGGCGCATTGATCGACGGCGGACGCTTCGATTGGGAAGCCTCGGGACGGTATCCGACCCTGACCGAACCGGTTGCCGGCTATCAGGGCATCGTGTTCACGGAGCAGTTCGGCCCCGCGGCTTACCTGATGCGCGCCCGCACCGAAGGCCTGCGGCAATTCGGCGTGTGCCTGTCGCCCATGAATGCCTTCCATCTGCTGCAGGGTGTCGAGACATTGAGCCTGCGCATCGAGCGGCACATGCAAAATACCGCGGCCGTTCTTGAGTTTCTCAAGCGCAACGAGGCGGTGGCCTGGGTATTGCACCCGAGTCTGCCCGGCCACCCGGACCATGAGCTCGCGCGCCGCCTGCTGCCGCGCGGCGCCGGTTCGATGGTGAGCTTCGGCATCAAGGGGGGCCGCGCTGCCGGGGCGAAGTTCATCGAAGCGCTGCGGCTCGCGAGCCATTTGGCCAACGTCGGCGACGCCAAGACGCTGGTCATTCATCCCGCGAGTACCACGCACCAGCAGATGAACGCTGCGCAACTTGCCGCCGCCGGGATCGGCGAAGACATGGTGCGTCTGTCGGTCGGGATCGAATCGGTCGACGACATCGTCGCGGATCTCGGGCAGGCGCTGCGCGCGGCGCAGAAAGTCTAGCGGCGGCCCCATGCAATTCATCATCGACGGACACGCCGTTTTCGGCGCCGCCGGCGGGCGGGAGCACGAGGCGTCGCGGCCGCTGGCGCTGTTCGTGCACGGCGCCGGACTCGATCACACGGTATGGGCGCTGCAGAGCCGCTGGCTCGCCTTCCACGGCTGGAACGTGCTCGCACTCGATCTGCCGGGACACGGCCGTTCGCAGGGGCCGCCGCTGCCGACCGTCGCCGCCATGGCGGCTTGGATCGCGGCCGTCATCGAGGCCGCCGGTTCGAAGAGCGCGGCCCTGATCGGCCATTCGATGGGCTCATTGATAGCGCTCGAGACGGCCGCCCGCTTTCCCGAGCGGGTGCAGAGCATCGTATTGGTAGCGCCCGCCGCGGCGATGCCGGTGCATCCGGATCTGCTCGCGGCCGCAGCCGCCAACGATCATGCCGCCATCGACATGGTCAATCTATGGGGGCACGGATACGCGGCGGGAATCGGCGGCAGCCGCGCCCCCGGCCTGTGGATGACCGGCACCACCGAGCGGATCTTGGAAAAAGCCGCGCCCGGCGTGCTGCACAACGACTTGAAAGCGTGCAACGCCTATCGCGAAGGTCTTGCGGCCGCGGCGCAAGTGGCGGCGCCCGCCCTGTTGATTTGCGGCGAACGGGACCAGATGACGCCGCTCAAGGGCGGCCGTGCCCTGGCGGCGAGCATTCCGGGCGCGACGATCGTCGCATTGAAGGGAGCGGGGCACATGCTCCTAGCCGAGCGGCCTTATGAAGTGCAGGCCGCCATCGCCAAGCATCTGGCCGTGGATCCGGCGCGGGGCGGGCTTTAGAGCAGCGCGCGGGCGCGCAGAATATCCGCGAGATTCATCGGCGCTTGTTGCATTTGCCGTATCACCGTCTGCCAGCGCTCGGCGCCGTTGTTGCACAGCTTGCCGATGACATCGGTCGAGGCTTGCCAGCCCTGGCACAACCCATCGACGCCGTCCGCCAGCAGCGATTCGCCGATCTGCAAGTGTCGCAATGCTTTGTCGAGCACGTTGTCCATGCATCGAAGTGTAGGCGAGTTCAATCGAACGCTGCAATTGTCGGCGTATCGAGACAGGAAAGCGCAGCGCGCGCGGCTTCTGTGGATCAGCGGTTGTCGCCTCAGCGGTTGACGTCGACCACCACGCGACCGCGCACGCCACCCTTGAGTATCTGCGCCGCGATGCCCGGCACCTCGTCGAGCCTGACCTCGGCCGTCATCGCCTCGAGCTTGTCGAGGGGCAGGTCCGATCGCAGGCGGGCCCATGCTTCCAGCCGGCGTTTCATCGGGCACATGACCGAATCGATGCCGAGAAGGTTCACCCCGCGCAGCAGAAAGGGAATGACCGTGTGTTCGAGTTTGCTGCCGCCGGCGAGGCCCACCGCGGCCACGGAACCTGCGTAGCGGGTCTGCGCCAATACGCGCGCGAGGGTGGTGCCGCCGACCGAATCGATGCAACCGGCCCAGCGTTCGCCTTCCAGAGGGCGCTTCGCGGGTTCCGCGAAGGGGGAGCGGTCGATGACCGCCGTTGCGCCGAGGTTCTTTAAATAGTCGTGGGTCTCGGCGCGGCCGGTCGATGCCACCACCTGATAGCCGCGCTTGGCGAGAATGGCGATCGCGGCCGAGCCGACGCCGCCCGCGGCACCCGTGACCAACACCTCGCCCGCACTGGGCTGAAGGTCGTGGGCCTCGAGCGCCAGGACCGCGAGCATCGCCGTGAATCCGGCGGTGCCGATTGCCATCGCTTGGCGGGTGGAAAGGCCCGCCGGCAACGGAACCAGCCAATCGCCGTCGACCGATGCCTTTTGGGCCATTCCGCCCCATTGCACCTCACCGACGCGCCAGCCGGTCAGCACCACGCCGTCGCCCGCTTTATAGGACAGGTGACGGCTTTCGAGCACCCGGCCCGCGAAATCGACGCCGGGCACGTGCGGGTAGCGCTTCACCAGGCCGCCGGCACCGGTCACCACCAGGCCATCCTTGTAGTTCACGGTCGAGTATTCCACCGCGACCACGACGTTGCCGGACGGCAGGCTCGCTTCATTCACGTTTTGCAGGGACGCGCTGACCGTGCCGCCGTTGCTATCGATTACCAGTGCCCTGAACATGCCGATCCCCTTTGCGTTGCGATCTCACCCACCACAGCCGCGCCATTGTACTTTACGAATGTTAAAGTACGACCATGCATATCGCGCGCGGCGCGGCCCAAGCCGTTCGACAATCCGACTCCGCGACGCGCCTGGTGCTGCTGGTGACGGCCTCGGTCTTCATCAACTACATCGACCGCGGCAATCTGGCCACCGCCGCGCCTCTGATTCAGGACGAGCTGCACCTGACGGCGACGCAGCTCGGCAATCTGTTCTCGGCGTTTTATTTCGGCTACGTGATCTGCATGCCGGGCATGGGTTGGCTCGCCGAGCGCTACGGCGCGAAGCGCATTCTCGCGGCCGGTGTGGCGGTGTGGTCGATCGCGACCTTCAGCACCGGATTCGCCGGAAGTTTCGCGACGCTCCTGGCGCTGCGGGTGATGCTCGGCGTCGGCGAGAGCGTGGCCTTTCCCTGCGCATCGAAGGTGCTGGCGCAAGCGGTCGACGTGAGCCGCCTCGGGGTCGCGAACGGCGTGCTGAGCTTCGGTTACCTGTTGGGGCCCGCGGTGGGTACGCTGCTCGGCGGCTACCTGATGACGATATTCGGCTGGCGTCCGGTGTTCCTGGTGTTCGGCGCGCTGTCATTGCTATGGCTGTGGCCGTGGCGGCGGGTGGTCATCGGCGCGCCCGCGGCGCCTCTGGCAGCCGAGTCCGCGCAGCCGTCGTTTGCCGAGATTCTGGGGCGGCGCGCTCTTTGGGGCGCATCTCTGGGCCACTTCGCGTCGAACTACACCTATTACTTCATCATCTCGTGGCTGCCGTTCTATCTGATCAAGTCGCGCGGGTTCTCGATGGGCTCGATGGTGGCGATCGCATCCTGGGCTTACCTCCTGAACGCCTTGAGCGCGCTCGCGATGGGCTGGGCGGCCGATCGCTGGATTCGCGCCGGGCGCAGCCCCACACTCATCTACAAGAGCATCATGGCCGCGAATCACATCGCCGCGATCGCCTGCATGGCGGGCATGGTGATGCTGCCGGCGGCCGGCTCGATCGCGGCGCTGTTCGTGTTCGAGATCGTGAGCGGTTGTTCCTACCCCGGTTTGTTCGCCATCCCGCAAATCATCGCCGGACCCGGCGCGGCGGGGCGCTGGGTCGGGGTGCAGAACGCCGTCGGCAACCTCGCCGGCTTTGTCGCGCCGTTGGTGACGGGGGTGCTGGTCGATCAAACGGGCCTGTTCGACGTGGCGTTCGCACTCGCGGGCGCGGTGAACGTTTTCGGCCTCATCGGCTGGGTGTTCCTGCTGCCGAAGATCGCGCCGCTCACCTGGACAACTTCGCCCGGCACGGGCCGAGTCGCCGCCGAGCCGAGCATCGGCTGATAACGGATCCATGATCGAGTTCAAGCTCAATGGCCGGCGCGCAGTGGTGACCGGGAGCGCCTCGGGCATTGGCCTGGCGGCGGCCGCGCGGCTGGCGCGCAGCGGCGCGCGCGTGGCGATGAACGACCTGCCGGGCGATGCGCTCGCCCGGGTGGTCGCCGAGCTGCGCAGCGAAGGGTGCTCGGTCGAGGCGGTGCCGGGCGATCTTTCCCGCTCGGCGAGCGCCCGCCAGGTCGCCTCGAGCGCTCTCAAGCTGCTCGGCGGCCTCGATTATCTCGTCAACAATGCGGGCGCGCCCGGTACCCGCACGCCCATTCCGCCCTCGGATCTGGAGGCGCTGACGGATGACTTCTGGGATCGAATCCTGCGCATCAATCTGCTCAGCTCTTTCTGGATGACCCAGTCGCTCGCCGGCGCGCTGCGCTCATCGAGGGGCGCGGTGGTCAATACGGTGTCGGTCTCGGCATTCGGCGGCGGCGCGAGCAGCACCGCGTACGCAACGGCGAAGGCGGGGCTCGCGGGCTTGACGCGCGAACTGGCCCGGGGCTTGGCTCCCGAGGTGCGCGTGAACGGAATCGCGCCGGGACTGGTGAACTCCAATTGGGAATGTTCCTTCGGCGACATCGCCGCCATCGCTCGGGCAAGTGTCCCGCTGGCCCGCGTCGGCGAACCGAATGATTACGCGGAAGTCATCGTCTATCTGTGCGCCGGCGCCTCGTACATCACCGGGGAAGTGATTCCGGTCACCGGCGGCAGCCGGCTTTAGCCGGCCGCGGCGGCAAGCCCATGTCCTGACGGCCGCGCGCCGGCGGCGATCATTTCCGGTAGCGCTGCAGCTTGCCTTCGACGGTAATCCGGTCCCCCGGCTGCATTCCGGCGGGGCAAGCGCCGACGTAGGTTTGATCCTGGATCACGGTTTCTTCGGTCTTGCCGTTGTAGGCGGGCGTGTAGAGCGCATGGGATTCGGTGCGCGTCGAGGTGCTGCTGAGATGGGTGTAGGTGCCTTTGGACACAATGACCGTCCCATCGATCGTGCAGCGCGATTCCGAGGTAAACCGGCCGTCGCCGAGACTGTCGAACGCGGTGGCGCAATCCTTGACGTTCTTCACCAGCGCGTCCATCGCCTTGTCATAGGCGTGATTGCGGCACAGGCGGTAGATGAATTCGGTTCTCTTGCCGCCGGGATTGTCGATGCTCTGACCGCGGATCTCCCATAGGCCTTCCTGCAGCGGCGGCGGATCGGCCGCGCTCGCAAGCGTCAGCAGAAGCGTCGCGGCCGAGACGGTTATGGCGGCTCGTTTCATTGGCGCGCATCCGCCTCGAACAGGACCTCGGAGGGCGCATTCGCGGCGCGAAGCTTTGCCGCCACGCGCTCAGCCGCCGCCATCACGCGCAGCACGTTCTCGCCGGCCACCTTGGCGATCTCGCCGTCAGTCCAGCCGCGGCGCATCAGTTCGACCAGGAGGGCGGGATAGCGGTCCACGGCCTCGAGGCCGCGCGGCGCATCCGGGATGCCGTCGAAGTCGGACCCCAACCCCACATGGTCCACGCCCGCCACCTGGCGCACGTGGTCGATGTGATCGGCCACTTCGGACAGGGTCGTGACCGGCTTCGGATGCTCGCTCTCCCAGTGCTCGAGTGCCGCTTTGGCGCGAACCGGCTGGCCGATGTAGAGCCCGCCGTAGGGCGGACTGTCGTAGCGGGCCATTTCCGCGGCGCGATCGGCTTCCCACTGGTTGCGCGCCGCCGACACATACGCGGGAAAGAAATTCACCATGACCACGCCGTCGTTTTTTGCGACCAGCCGCAGGATGTCGTCGGGTACGTCGCGCGGATGATCGACGATGGCGCGCGCCGAAGAATGGGAAAACATCACGGGCGCCTGGGTCGCCGCAAGCGCGGCCTTCATGGCCTCGGGGGACACATGGCTCAAATCGATGAGCATGCCGAGCCGGTTCATCTCCCGAATCACTTCCAGGCCGAACGGCGTCAGCCCATGGTGGGCGGGAGTGTCGGTGGCGGAGTCGGCCCAATCGGTGGTGTGGATGTGGGTCAACGTCATGTAGCGCGCCCCGAGATCGACCATCTGGCGCAGCACGGCCAAGGAATTATTGATCTGGTTGCCGCCTTCGATGCCGATCAGGGAGGCGATCTTTCCGGCTTTATGGATTCTGCGCACATCGGCGGCGGTATAGGCGACCTCGAACGTGGCGGGGTAGCGCGCCGCCATGCGCTTCACCAGGTCGATTTGCTCAAGAGTCGTCTGGACCGCCTCGGCGCCCTTGATACTGACCGGAACCCAGACCGACCAGAATTGGCCGCCGACCATGCCTGCCCGCAGGCGCGGGATGTCGGTCATGAGCGCGGGCTCGTCCGGCGGCGGCGCAATCTTGGATGTGTCGGAGGCCAAGTCGATGGCCGCAAGCCGTCCCTTGAAGCGCACGCGGATTTCCCACGGCAAATCATTGTGCCCGTCGATCAACGGGGTCTGTTTGAGTACTTGCGCCACTCTGGCCTGGTAATCCGCGTCCGACGCAAGCCCGGGCAGCGGCGCGCAAAGCCACAGACCGATCGCCGCCACGCCAAGCGTCCTGATGCCGATCGCCGCGGATCTTGTCGCCATGATCATCGTTGATGTGCTCCCTCGAGAAATATAACCTTATCCGGGACCCACCACTTGGCCGCCTGCGCGGCGAGGAACGCGATGATCTTCTCCCGTCCGAGCGCATGTTCGGGCTTTCGCACGATGAACAGCAAGGGCCGCTCCATGATCAGGCCGGGTCGGAGCATTCGCTTCAGTCTCCTTAGATTATCCGCCCGATGCTAAACGCCGAGCTCCGCCAAGTTGATACGCGGTGCTGCGGCAAACATCCGCCAAGCCGGCAATTTGCCATAACCCGACTAGGGGATTATCGCAGTTCCGCTTCTTAACTTGCGAATTGCCGCACAGCTGTGGTCAAGTGCGTAAATTCGATAAGGTGAACTGATTGCTTGCTTCTTAGGCATTGGATGGAATGCCTGCAGTTCGCGGTCGGGTGCGCCGCTGGTCGCCAAAAAGAATCGAGAATCGGCTCCAAAGTTCGAGGGGGCAATTCATCGGCGAGCGTCGCGCTGCGGACCTTTGGCGTCCGAACTCACGTGTATTCGTAACAACTTGGCCAAAAAAAGGGGATATTTCGTGGTTAGTAAATCCAAGACTCGATTGATCTTGAGCGGCGTGATGGCCGCGGCAATCGCCTGCGCGGCCACCATGGCAAGCGCGGCGGGAACCGCCGCCGGCGTCATCGCCCCCGGCCACGTGGCCGGCTGGGTCAGGAATGCCGTCAAGAGCGGCGTCGCGGCCGACAGCACGTCGGTGACCATCGCGGTGCACATGAGGCTGCAAAATGCCGCCGCGCTGAAAACGCTGGCGACTGCGGTGTCATCGCCAGCCAGCAAGCAGTACGGCCAGTATTTGACGACGCAGGAATTCGGCACGCGCTTCGCGCCCGCTACCGCCGATGTGTACGCGGTCACAGCGTTGCTCGAGCAGGCGGGCATGAAGGACGTGGCGGTCGGCCCGCACGGCGTGTACGTGTCTGCCACCGCGACCGTGGTACAAATGCGTACGACCTTCAAGGTGAGCCAGAACCTGTATTCCTACAAGGGACGGACCCTGCGCGCCAACGCCGAGGAACCGACCATTCCCGCCGCGCTCGCCGGGAAGGTGCTCTACATCGAGGGCCTGGACGACACGGCGTTGATGCGCACGCCGCAGCACAAATCCGTGACCTTGGGCACGCTGGTCGCGCCCGCCGCTGTGAGCCCGGCGAACAGCCCGCCCGTGACCCCGCCGCCCGTGGCTGCGAACCTTCCCTCGCCGTATTGCAATACTTATTACGGTGCGGGTGTGCTCGTGGCCACTCTCAGCACGGCGGCCGACGTGTATGGCGCCGCCATTCCGTGGCTGAACTGCGGTTATACGCCGCAACAAATCCGGGCGGCCTACGGCCTGAACAAGGTGGCCTACACCGGAAAGGGCGTGACCGTCGCCATCACCGATGCCTACGCCTCGCCGACCATCCTCGCCGACAGCAACCGCTATGCGGCGAATCACGGTTTGCCGAAGCTGGTCAACGGCAAGAACTTCTCGCAGATCATTCCGCTCGGCATCTACAACGTAAACCCTGCTGAAACCTGCGGCCCCTATGGCTGGTGGGGAGAGCAGTCGCTCGACTTCGCAGCGGTGCACGGCACTGCGCCGGATGCGAACATCCTCTACGTGGGCGCACGCGACTGCGGCACGTCGCTCGACATCGCGTTCGCCAACACGGTTTACAACCGCTTGGCGGATATCGTCACCAACAGCTGGGGCAACACCGGAGAGTTGATCGCTCCCGGGACGCAGGCTTTCTATGATCAGGCCTTGCAAGCGGGTGCGGTACAGGGCATGACCGTGTTGTTCAGCTCCGGTGATGGCGGCGACGAGGCTGCGATCAATGGGGTTGCATCGGGCGACTGGCCGGCCACCAGCGCATGGGCCACCGGCGTCGGCGGCACCACGCTCGAAATCATGGACTCGACGGGTGCCAAAGCGGAGTACGGTTGGGGCACATACCGCGCGTACCTTGCCAACGCGATGGTGAACAGCGCAAAGTCCGTGACGACCTCCGGAGTCGCCCAAACTTCGGCTTTTGGCTACACGTTCGATGATTACTCGTTCTATTCGGGCGCCGGCGGCGGCATCAGCCTGCTCGAGAAACAGCCGGCCTACCAAGCGGCTGCGGTATCCACCGCGCTCGCGACTACGCTCAATCTCGCGAGCGGCTACACCGAGCCGCTGCCCGCGCCGCAGCGCGTGAGTCCGGATGTGGCGATGGACGCCGATCCGTATACCGGCTATCTGATCGGGGAGACCTTCACGATCGCGGGGAATCCAGGCAGCGACGCCGGCTGCAAGCCGATATCGAAGACCGAGGAATACTGCGAGATCGGGTTCGGGGGCACCAGCCTCGCGTCTCCGCTGATGGCCGGCGTGATGGCGGTGATGAACCAGAAGCGCAATGCCCATGGCGAGCCGCTGGTCGGGTTTGCCAATCCGCTGCTCTACAGCGTTGGCAGTCGCGGCGATGGGGTCACTTTCAACCAGGCGCTCAACCAGATCACGGCTCCGGCGAACCCCGTGGCCGTATTGCGCGGCTATGCCAACGATCTGACGCGGATTCGAGTGATCACGATCAACTCGGTGCCGTTCCTGCTCACCACCGCCCCGTATGGCCTGACGGTCTGCGGTTTGCCGGTATGTCTGGGCATAAACGATGTGTGGAATTTCACCTCGTTGTCTTCGGCGAGCATGCCCCCGACGCCCGCTGGCTACAATGACGTGACGGGTTTGGGTGTGCCGTACGTTCCGAAGCTGATCAACGAAGAATAAGCGACGGTCTTTGCTCTCAAGGGCGTCCCGCGCAATCGCGCGGGACGCCTTTCTTGTTTATAAGGTCGCGCCGCGCAGGAAAACCCAACACCCGGGCCCCGGCTCGGCTAGAATGCGCCGCCGGCATGGGTGGCGACTTGAATCCGTGCCATTCACCCCGATACCGGGGAGGCCGCTCGGCGCTACCTAAGTGGCACCGCGGGCGCCATCTCGCGATCGCAAAACTGCGGCTCCGTGGGCGCGGCCATGGCCGCAATTCAAGTAATCACTGGATTAAAGATGCTTTCCACCTCCAACGTCGCCATTCAATTTGGCGCGAAACCGCTGTTTGAGCAGGTCACGGTCAAGTTCGCGGACGGCAACCGCTATGGACTCATCGGCGCCAACGGTTCGGGCAAGTCCACGCTGATGAAGGTGCTCGGCCAGGAACTCGAGGCGAGCGCCGGCGATGTCATGCTGCAGGCCGGCATGCGCCTCGGCCGGTTGAATCAGAACCAATTCGCCTACGAGGATGAGCGGGTGCTCGATGTGGTGATGCGCGGGCACGCCGAACTGTGGGCGGCGATGCAGCAGCGCGACCGCATTTACGCGGATCCGAATGCGACCGACGCCGACTACATGAAAGCGGCCGAGCTCGAGGGCGTCTTCGCCGAGTACGGCGGCTACGATGCCGAGGCGCGCGCCGCAAGCATCCTGACCGATGCCGGCATTGCCGAGTCGCGCCACAACGGACCGATGCGCGAAGTGCCGCCGGGCCTCAAATTGCGCGTGCTGCTCGCGCAGGCGCTGTTCTCGCGCCCGGACGTGCTTTTGCTCGACGAGCCGACCAACAACCTGGACATTCACTCGATCCGCTGGCTCGAGGGCGCGCTCAACAATTACGACGCCACCATGGTCATCATCAGCCACGATCGGCATTTTCTGAACCAGGTGTGCACGCACATCGCGGATCTCGATTTTCAGCAGCTCAAGATCTACCCCGGCAACTACGACGATTTCATGCTGGCCTCGGTGCAGGCGCGGGCGCGCGTCGAGGCCGCGAATGCCAAGGCCAAGGACCGGATCTCGGATTTGCAGGAGTTTGTGCGGCGCTTCTCCGCCAATGCTTCGAAGGCGCGGCAGGCGACCTCGCGCAAGAAGCAGCTGGAAAAGATCAAGATCGAGGAGATCAAGCCCTCGTCGCGCCAGAATCCCTATATCCGCTTCGAGCAGGGCAAGAAGCTGTATCGCTCGGCGGTGTCGGTCGAGAAGTTGAGTTTCAGCTATCCGGGTCCGGACGGAGAGGTGCTCAAGAATCTCACCTTCAACATTGAGGCCGGCGAGCGAGTCGCGATCATTGGCCCCAATGGCGTGGGCAAGACCACGCTGATGCGCTGCCTCGCCGGCGAGCTTGCGCCCTCGGGCGGACGCATCACCTGGGTCGAGAATGCTCAAGCAGGGTACATGCCGCAGGATCCGCAGGCGGAGTTCGAGGTGAAAATGGACCTCTTCAGCTGGATGTCGCGCTACACGGGCAAGGCCGATGATGATCAGCTGGTTCGCGCCACCTTGGGAAGGCTGCTCTTTTCAGGAGACGAGACCAAGAAGTCGGTGAAGGTTCTGTCGGGCGGCGAGAAGGGCCGGATGATCTACGGCAAGCTGATGCTGACCAAACCCAATGTGCTGCTGCTGGACGAACCGACCAATCACATGGACATGGAAACCATCGAGTCGCTGCAGATCGGCCTCGAGCATTATGCCGGCACGCTGCTCTTCGTCTCGCACGACCGGGAGTTCGTTGGAGGTCTTGCGACGCGCGTGATCGAGCTGAAGCCCGGCGGCGGCATGGTCGACTTCAGGGGCAGCTACGACGAATATCTGAAGGCGCAGGGCATCGAACCCTGATTGCCGTCGGCGCTTGCCTCAGCCGGTTCCCGTGGTGCCGAACGGCAATCTGCCCAACAGTTCCGCCGCGCCGTTCCATAACACCTGGATGCCGATGCAGAACAGCAGGAATGCCGACAGGCGCACGATGATCGTGGTGCCGGTGGCGCCGATTAAGTCCGCGAGCCGCACCGAATTGCGGTAGGCGGCGTACACCAACAGCACGAGCAGCAGCACCGCCGCCAGGGTTTCGCCGAAAAACGCGAACGAGGAGACGTGAAAGCCGCTCGGGCGCCCCGCGCCGATGGAGATTGCTACCGAAATGGTGCCTGGGCCCGTGGTGAGCGGCATGGTCAAGGGGTAGAACGCGAGCCGGCTCGGCGGCACGTCGGTCGAGCGCGGATACGGAGTCTCGCTGCGGCGCTGTTCGGTGGCGTCCGGCTCGGTCAGCATGCGCCATCCCGACATCGCCACGATGATGCCGCCGGCCACCCGCAGCACCGGGATCGAGATGCCGAAAAAGCTGAGTACGTAGGCGCCAATGTAGAGCGAGGCGGTCACGATGCAAAATGCGTAGATCGCCACCCACCGGGAGAGCTGCTTGCGCACCTTCGGCTCGAGCCCCAAGGTCGCGCCGTAGAAGATGAATGCGCCCGACAATGGATTGACGATCGAGAACAGCGCGCCGAACGCGAGCAGGAACGTGGTCAATTGAGCACCGCGGTCCCGCGCGCATCATTCGACCCCTGCGCCCGATGATCGGAGGGCTGATTACCCTCCATGATGCTCTCGAGGATGTGCGGAATTTCATACACCGCCCGATTGCGGATCCTGGATATGCTGGCCCGAAATTCCTCGAGCCGCTCGGTGATCCCGGCTACGCCGTCGCGAACCGATCGGAACGAGTCCAAAACGATGCCCGCATCGTTGTCCCTGACCCACTCGGTGTTGTAGCGCTCCTGCGGCATGGTCCAGGTGCTGCGCACGACAATCACCGGCAGCCTTTGCTGAATAGCCTCGCTCATACTCCCCGGGCCGGGCTTGCCGATGAAGAAGTCGCTCAACTGCATGTAGCGGCGGATCTCGGGGGTGAATCCGATCACCACGTGCGGCGCCGCCGAGGACTTCGCGGCGAGCCGCTCGGCCAGCGGCGCGTTGTGACCGCAGATCAAGATGAGCTGAGTGTCATCGAGCCGCCGCGCGATACCCTGCATCAGTTTCGATCCCGTGCCGCCGAACATGACGATCCCGGTCGGCCGATCCGGATCGAGCCCGAGTTTTTGGCGCTCGGCACGCCGATCGAGCGGCGATGGGCGATAGAAATCGGGGCGGATGATCATGCCGGAAGTCAGGTGGATTCGGTTTTGCTCATAGCCCATGGCACGCGCCTGCGCCGCCGCCTTCGGGGTGCCGCAGATGAAGTGTTGCGCCTGGCCGGGTTCGATCCAAAAATGCGGCCCGAAGTCCGCGAAGTCGGTGAGGATGGTCACGTACGGGGCCTGGGGCCGGGCCGCCGCGAGCGCTTCGTACATGGCGCGATTAAAATTCGGTATGAGCGATACCACCATGTCGGGCTTGGTTCTGCGCCAGTATCGGCGCAGCTGCGCGGTGAGCGACTTGTGGCTCAAGCGGATCAGCGCCTGCAGGAGCTTTAGTTCCTGCGCCAACCCGATGTTCCAGCCGCGGGCCAGCCGGGTGTTGTAGAGATCCTCCGGATCCATTCCGGTGGCTTTGCGGAATATGCCCTTCGGATCGAGAATCTCCATCAAGTTGACCAGGCGCACATGCCAGGGTCTGCCTTGTTCGCGGATGACCGCGTCCAATGCCGTGGCCGCGGCGCGATGGCCGCCGCCCGCATTGAAATACACGAGATCGATCACTTTCGGGGCTCGCGAGTCGGTCATTGACTTGGGGTCCATCCGGCCATGGTGCGCAGTTTATGTGAACGGCGCATGATAAAGCAGCGGCACGCTGCCGCCTGGGCGCATTTTCGCGGCAAATGGTGCAGTTTTGGCGAGGGCGGCGTTCATCGGAATCGCGCGCAGGCTATACTTAAACATCGGCCGAATCTCGAGAGTCGACAATGAATGCGAACTTCAAGCCCGTACAAGCGCGGACCGAGAGCGAACGCCAGGCGCGCATCGATCTCGCCGCCTGCTATCGCCTGGCGGCGCACTTCGGGTTGAACGAGGGGATCGACAATCACCTGACCTTGATGCTGCCGGGTCATGAGGATCGGTTTCTGCTCGTGCCCTTCGGATTGCACTGGTCGGAGGTCAAGGCGAGCGATTTCATGGTGATCGATTTCAACGGGCAGATGCTGAGCGGCCGCGGGCCGGTCGAGGACACCGCGCTGTACATTCATTTGCCGGTTCACCGGCTCGCGCCCCGCGCACGATGCGTGCTGCACACGCATATGCCGTACGCGACCGCGCTCGGCATGCTCGAAAATCCACGGCTGGAAATGGCGGTGCAGAGCGCGCTGGGCTTCTACGACGACATCGCCTACGACACCCATTACCACGGCCTCGCATTCGATGCCTCGGAAGGCGAACGGCTGGCGCGGGCGCTCGGGGATAAATCGGTGCTGATGATGGGCAATCACGGTGCGCTCGCGGTGGGCGAGTCGGTGCCGAAGGCATTCGAGCGGCTGTATTTTCTGGAACGCGCGTGCCAGGCTCAGATACTGGCGCTCTCGACCGGGCGCTCCTTGAGGCTGATTCCTGAGCCGGTAGTGAAGGCAACGGCCGCGCAGTTCGCTGCCGGCGGCGCGGTCGGCGGGCGGGACCGCGCCGAACTGCATTTCGATGCCTTGAAGCGCATGCTCGATCGCACCCAAACGGACTACGCGAGCTGAATTCCGTCGTTAATCCTCAGGCCGCCGATGCGCGCATGACGCGTCCCATCATCGTGGTGCTGATGCTGGCGGCGGTGCTGTTCATCAACTATGTGGACCGCGGCGCCGTGCCGACCGCCGCGCCACTGATCCAGCACGATCTGCATTTGACCAATGAACAGCTTGGCCGGCTGTTCTCGGCATTCTTCTGGGTCTACGCCCTTGCTCAGATTCCGGTGGGCTGGCTGGCCGAACGCTACGGGGCGCATCGCGTGCTCGCCACGGGCCTTGTCATCTGGGCGACGGCGACCATGCTGGTGGGTGTCGCCAGCAGCTTCACCATGTTGATCGCGCTGCGCATGATGCTGGGGCTCGGCGAAAGCGCCGGTTTCCCCTGCGTCTCGAAACTGCTGGCTTCGGTGGTTCCCGTCAGGGGATTGGGCCAGGCGAACGGCATCGTTGCGTTCGGCTATCTCATCGGTCCCGGCGCCGGCATCTTCGCCGCGGGACTGCTGATCGATCAATTCGGCTGGCGCGGCACCTTCCTGGTTTTCGGTGTGGTTTCTCTGCTGTGGCTTTTGCCGTGGTCCGCCGTGAAGCTGCCCAAGGCTGCCACTGCTGCGAGCGACGCGGAGACGCCCACCTGGCCGATGGTGCTGAAGCAAAAGGGATTGTGGGGCACGAGTCTCGGATTATTCTCGAGCAACTACGTGTGGTATTTCATGCTGAGCTGGCTGCCAAGCTACCTGGTGAAGGAGCGCGGATTCTCGATGCATGACATGGAGCACGTGACCACGCTCGGATACCTGGTCAACGGTCTGAGCGCGCTCGCCATCGGCTGGAGCATCGACCGCTTTGTGGCGCGGCGCGGTTCGGCGAATTTCGCCTATAAACTGGTGATGGTGGTGGCGCATGTCGGCATCGTGCCGTGCATGCTCGCCATGGCATTGGGGGATCAATCCACGGCCGTAGCGGCCATGTTCGGGTTTCAGGTACTGATGGGCGCCTCCTCGCCCGGCATGTATGCAATGTCGCAAATTCTCGCGGGTCCGCGCGCCTCCGGCCGCTGGGTGGGGATTCAAAACTCCATTGGCAACCTTTCGGGAAATATCTCACCCTGGGTCAGCGGTATTATCGTGGACCTCACCGGACACTTCACGCTCGCCTTCATCGCCGCCGCCGTCGTCAGCGCCTTGGGAATAGCCGGTTGGATCGGCATGGTGCCGAAGCTCATCCCTCTCAAGTGGTGGGAATCGCCGACCGCCAACGCATCACCGGCGCCGGTCGCGTAAGGTCCAATGCACGAGCCGCGTGCGAAGGTTGCGATGCGC
>Ga0209048_10002563_pt1 | contig 17991 bp, 11 predicted proteins | sample FrelakmetCRP12CR_FD_187146 | JGI IMG/M metagenome (GOLD analysis project Ga0209048, IMG submission 187146) | Freshwater lake sediment microbial communities from the University of Notre Dame, USA, for methane emissions studies - CRP12 CR (SPAdes)... | ecosystem: Environmental > Aquatic >... | reverse complement strand
GGTACAATCACCCGCTCTGCTCTATCCCGGCGCTTGAACTCAACGCCGCCGGCTTTGAACGCGCGATCGCTAACAGTCAAGCGAATAGGCAAACCAATCAGGTCCGCGTCATTGAATTTAATTCCTGGGCTTACCTGCCGGTCATCAAAAAGCACTTCAACTCCCGCGGCTTGCAAATCCTCATAAAGCTGGATTGCAGTCTGCTCGATGGTATCGCCGCTGCCTTTGCCCGCCAGCAGCACTAAATGGACCTGGTAAGGAGCTACTGTGACTGGCCAGATCAAGCCAAACTCGTCATGATGCTCCTCGGCGATGCACGCCAGCAGCCGGCCGACACCGATGCCGTAAGAACCCATAATCACAGGCCTGGATTGACCTTCTGCATCGAGGTAATAGCAACCCATGGCTTCACTGTAGCGCGTGCCCAGCTTGAAGATGTTGCCGACTTCTACCCCGCGCACCTCGCGCAACGGGCTGCCGCAATGAATACAAGCATCCCCTGCCTGGGCCGCGGCAATGTCGGCAATCTCGTCTGCCTGATAATCTCGCCCGTAATTCACGTTACGCAGGTGAAAACCTTCTTCATTTGCCCCCGCCACCAGATTCGGCGATTCTGGAATGGCATCATCCACTATGATCTGGAGAGGCAGGCCAGTTTGTTTAGCGTCTTTATCTGGGTTGCTTTCACCTGGGCGTAGGCACAGGTCCGCCTTTGCCAGACCGAGGGGGGAGGCATAGCCGGGAACGGCTCCTGCTGCACGGATCTCGTCCTCTGTGGCGGGGCGCAAGGCCCTGGCTTTTACCACATTGGCGAGCTTCGTCTCGTTTACTTCCATATCGCCCCGCACCACAGCGAAGATAAAGCGCTCGGCAATCTTTTCCCCATCGGGAAGCGTCGCAACAAGGAAAACTGCCTTGGCTGTCTTCGACTTGGGCACTCCCAGGAATATTGCCAGATAATCAATCGTCTTCGTTTCTGGCGTGGCGACTTTTTCTACTGGCAACATGGCTTCTTTGACAGGCAAGCGCTTGCGAAACGGCGCGACCTGGCGGTTAGCAAAATAACCGCAAGCGTCACACAGAAGTAAAGTATCCTCCCCAACGGGAGTCAGGTACATAAACTCGTGAGCCACCTGGCCACCCATCATGCCTACATCCGATTTGACCGCCGCGACGGGCAAGCCACAACGGTGATAAATGTTGAAATATGCCTGGTAATGAGCACGGTATTGCCGGTCGAGCCCGTCCCAACCGGCATCGAGGCTGTAGCTGTCTTTCATGGTGAACTCGCGCACGCGGATTAAACCAGCGCGCGGTCGCGGGTCGTCTCGCCACTTGGTCTGGATGTGGTAGAGTAAAAGCGGCAACTGCCGGTAAGAGCGCACCTCTTTGCGCACCAGGTCGGCGACAACTTCCTCATGGGTCATCGCCAGCACCATATCGCGTCCCGAACGATCCTTGAAACGCCCCATCTCGGCGTCAATCTGGTACCAGCGCCCGGTCTCTTTCCAGATCTCAGCCGGATGCACTACTGGCATCGTCATCTCCTGCCCGCCGATTGCATCCATCTCTTGGCGGATCACCTTTTCGAGGTTCGCCTGGACGCGCCGTGCGAGCGGCAAAAAGCTGAAGACCCCGGCAGCCAGCTGGCGGATAAAACCGGCCCGCAAGAGCAGCTGGTGGCTGGCAACCTCCGCTTCGGCTGGGGCTTCACGTAAAGTCTGGCTGAAGAGTCTGCTCATACGCATGGTCGGCCTCCTTCAAAATGGATGAATTTAAACTGATACTCGAATTAAAAATCTCGCCCTCTGGATGGCTTTCAGTCCAGAGGGCGGTGAGCGTTAAGCGGGTAATCTAATTACCTGTCCGACCCAAAAAGACCGAAAGCCCAAATGGGCATGCTCGGCGCAGGTGTGGGGATAGGCGCAGGGTAACCAATCCAGATTTGCATGCCAAAAAGTTTACCATTCTTAACCCGGATGTCAAGGTTAGATCAAAAAGCGACCCCAAGGTATAATTCTTTCAGATAAGGAGAAAACCATGCTACCAACAAAGATCGTCGTCATTGGCGCGGGCAGCGCCTCCTTTGGGTTGAACACACTTTCTGCGCTGCTTCGGAGTGCCTCTTTGCGCGGCAGCCGGCTCGCCCTGGTTGATCACAATCCGGAAACCTTGAAACTTGTGGGCAGATTGGCAAACCGCCTAAACCAGGATTGGGAAGCGCAGCTTGAGATCACCACCCATACCAACCACGTCGAAGCGCTGGAAGGGGCAGAGTTCGTTATTCTCTCGATCGAAGTTTCCCCGCGTGAAGCGCTGTGGCGTTCCGATTTTGAGATTCCGCTCAAGTACGGCGTGCGCCAGCCGTATGCCGAAAACGGCGGCCCAGGCGGATTCGCCCACGCGGCCCGCAATATTGGCCCAATATTGAAGATTGCCCACGATATGGAACAGGTCTGCCCGGGAGCCTGGCTAATCAATTTCACCAATCCCATGGTGCGGATCTGCGACGCAATTTCCCGCTACAGCCGGATCAAAGTGGCCGGCCTATGCCACCAAACCTTTGTAGGATATGCCATGGTTGGAAAAACGCTGGCGAAAGAGCTGGATATCCAGGTCCCAGCAGAATTCATCCACTGCCATTCCTCGCCAGAAGTCAACGACAAACGCCACCAGGTGGCAATGGAGACGGTGAAGAAAGTCGATATCCTGGCAGCCGGCTTGAACCATTTTACCTGGATGGTCGATGTTCACGACCGGCGGACTGGGGAAGACTTGTATCCCTTGTTCGCCAGGCATTGGGCTGCCATGGACCCGAGCTTTGAGCCGCTCACCCGCCGGGTCTACTCTGCTTTTGGGTTGTTCCCTATCCCGGGCGACGAGCATTTATGCGAATATATACCCTGGACCAACGATCCCATTACCAGACCCTGGGAAAAATACGACATCAGCCTATATGATTGGAACACCTGGGACAGCTTACGCAATCAGGGCTACATCGAAATGGCCGCGATGGCCGATAGGAAGGCCAGCATCGATAGCCTGCGCGAGACAGACAGCGAAGGCGCGCTGGAAATCATCGAGAACCTGGCGGGGGCCGGAAACCATTACCACCTGGCCGTCAACCTACCAAACCGAGGCCAAATCGAGAATTTACCGCGTGGGGCGATTGTGGAAACGCCCGTCATCTTCAGTGGAGCAGGCATCCACCCGGTGAACGTTGGTCCTATCCCTGAGCCGGTCGCAGAGCTGTGCCGGCGCGAGATAGCCGTAGTGCGCCTGAGCGTGGACGCGGCAGTGCATGGCGACCGGCAGGCGGCTTTGCAATGCTTGCTGCTCGACCCTGTTGTCACCGACCTGGACATCGCGCAATGCATTCTGGATGACTACCTGGAAACCTATCGGCAGCACCTCCCCCAGTTTTGGAGCTGAGTTTATTCCTTGTGTTAGTATCCACCTTTCTGGCCACCAACCATAGACCACGCCACTAAGATTTAAAGAGTCTTGCATCAGGAAATCAGGTTTATGCATATACCAATCTATGAAACCCATCAGGATCAATTTGTGCTCAGTACAGATCCTGCGCGCTTGCAACTGGAGGCAATTTGCCAGTTCCTGGCCGACTCCTACTGGGCCAATGACCGACCTCGCCAGGTAATCGAACGCTCCATAGAAAACTCGCTCTGCTTTGGCATGTACAAGGGTGATCAACAGATCGGCTTCGCCCGAGTTGTCACCGATTATGCAGTCTTTGCATGGCTATGCGACGTGTATATCCAGCCAGATTACCGCGGCCGCGGCCTGGGAAAGTGGCTGGTCGCCACCATTCTGGCTCACCCAGAGCTGAACAACCTTCACCGCTGGCGCCTGGCAACCTGGGATGCTCAAGAGCTCTACCGGAAGTTTGGTTTTTCAGAAATCAAGGAACCGAAAAATTTGATGGAAAGGATAAGCTGCTCGCCAACCGACTCTCCCGTGAAGGCGGAATGAATGGAAGGGAGCTAAGAAATCAGCTGCAGGAATTTTTCAACAATCATCGGGTCAAAATGCAAGCCGCTTTGGGAACGGATGTAATTGTAAACCTGATCCGGCTGCCAGCGTTGGCGGTAAGACCGGTCCGAGCTCAAAGCATCCCATACATCTACCACAGTGAATAGACGCGCAGCCAGCGGGATTTGCTCACCTTGAGTCCCGTGTGGATAACCCGAACCGTCCCACCGCTCGTGATGGCAGTAAGGTATCTCCAAAGTGGGCCGCAAGTAATCGATCGGCGCCAGAAGATCATAGGCGTAAACAGGATGCATGCGCATGATCTTCCATTCCTCTGTAGTTAAGGGGCCTGGCTTGTGCAAGATGCTATCCGGAATACCCATTTTGCCAATATCATGCAACAAAGCCCCACGGCGAAGGTTTAGCAGAGATGATTCGCTTACTCTCATGGAACGCGCCAATTGGACTGTCATTTCGGTGACGCGCTGCGTATGACCTTGTGTCTCTCGATCGCGCAGGTCGAGCGCTCGCACCCAGCCTTCGAGAGTCGTGTCATACGCCTGAGTCAGGTCAAGATTGGCATGCTGGAGGTTCTCGAACAATTCTGCATTATCGATGGCAATCGCCGCCTGGCCTGCCAGAGTCTCGAAGAAACTCAACCACTCCGGATCGGGATTGAGTGCGCCCCGGTGATAAATTTCCAACACACCTTTGACCTCGCCTTTGGCGACCAAAGGCGTACCATAATAGGCGACAAATCCCTCGCTTGCCAGGAGATCGGAAAAGCCATTCCCATCTTTTAGAACCGCCCGGTCTGGAATGTGAAGAGTGCTCCGGGAGAGCGCCGCCTTTCCAGCGTAACCATCTCCCAAGCGTAAGCTTATGGTTTCAATGGCGCGCGAACGAAAGCCGGTACCCGCGCTGTACTCTAACAACTGAGTCTTTGGATTGAAAAGAAGAATGGTTGCAGCATGGACAGCCAGGCGGGATACAACGTGCTCGAGAAGCACGTTTAAGGTATATTTTAAATCCAGGCTGGCCGAGATGGCCGTGTCGACTGTGCGCAGCGCGTTCAAACGCTGGATTTGACGCTGAATGTGCTCCTCTGCTTCTTTGCGTTCTGTGACATCCCGAAAAATGGCTTCAATTGCAACCAGATTATTCTCGTTATCCAGTACAGGAACGCTGCGGGTCTCTAACCACAAGGACGATCCATCCTTACGAATGAAGTGGAATGTGGCGGGATTGGCCAGTGAAGATTTCCCCTGGATCAGATCCAGAAACAAGGGTTGGTCATCCAGATGAATCGCCTCGACCATTAAATCGGGATTCCTATAGAATTCTTCTGGTGTATATCCAGTAAGCTCCATAATAGCCGGACTGATATACTCTACAGAAAACGCAGGGGCAATACGGAAGCGGGAAATGACATCGGGAGCATTCTCCGCAAGCCTGCGAAAGCGTTCTTCGCTGTGGCGCAGAGCAGCCTGTTCACGCAGCAGCTGCGCTCGATGATAAGCGTTCTCTAACAGCCCGGGTAAACGAAAAAGGTAACCCGGACTTTTAACGACATAATCACTTGCGCCCAGGCGCAGCACTTGAGCTGCCAGTTCTTCATCGCCGTGACCGGTGACAAATATTATCGGTAAATCCAGGCCGCGGACCTGGCGCAGCTCTTTCAACAGATCGAGCGCATTCAGATCCTGCCAGAGGAAATCTAACATCAAGGCATCGAATTCGAGGAGGTTTTTCCCGCCTGGCAGCTGCTTGAAAACTTGAGCTTCCGTATGCACTATCTTCAGGTGAATATGAGGGGCGTGGCTGGCAAAATGGTGCCGGGTAAGATCGATATCCGAGGGATTGTTCTCTAGATATAAAACGCGCAGCGCTCGTTCGCGGCGTGCAATCTCTGCTCGATGTCTTTGAGCTACATTTTCCAGAGTGAGAGCCAAATGTTCCAGGTAATCCTGGCGTTTGACGATGTAATCGTCCGCGCCAGCTTTGAGCACGGACACAGCGATTTCTTCATCACCCTGGCCGGTGATTACGACGACCCCCAGTGGCAGTCCCTGCTCCCGTACATACGACAGCAACGCAAAACCGCTGCCATCTGGCAAGCGCAGATCGGTAAGCAGGAGATCATAGTCCGTTTTTTGTTGGAGCGCTTCAAGGGCTTCAGTTTGCGTGCGGGCGATGTCCAGGGTGAAAAGCGGTGCAGTCTTCAGCAAAGCGCGGCGGGTCAAATCTGCATCAAAGGAGTTGTCTTCAACATATAAGATTTGCATGCTAGAGTTTCCTACTTCGAAAGGGCCCGAGCGCTTTCATGAACGCACCTTCCTGAACAATCACCGAGGCGGGATATTGATCACATTCCAATAAAGATCGATCTGGGCGGCAACATCCACAAATTTTTCGAAGTCGACCGGTTTGACGATGTATGAATTTGCACCTTGTTCGTAAGCGACCTGGATATCTCGGTCTTCATCTGAGGTGGTTAAGATAATTACAGGGACTTTCTGGGACAGCGGGTGAGTCTTAAACTGGTGCAGGATCTCTAAACCATTTACTTTGGGGAGATTAATGTCGAGCAGAATAACAACCGGCAGCGCTTCTCCCGCCTCCCACTTCCCAAGAAAGGCGAGGGCTTCCTCACCGTCTCGGGCCACCTGGAAAGGATTAATAACTTTTCGCCTGGCAAAGGCCCGGCGAGTTAAATCCACATCCATCGGGTTATCTTCTATTAAAAGGATCGAACGATCAGTGTTGTTCATTCAGATCTCTCCAGAAGAAGGAATTGGAATAGATGTTTTCACCTGGGCGGCTTGTTCAAAATACACCAATAGATCCGCATCTGATCAACGACTTGAATAAACCGATCAAAATCCACTGGCTTGGCAATATAAGAATTTGCCCCCTCGCGATAGGCGACCTGGATATCGCTATCTTCCGAGGAGGTCGATAAAACTACTACCGGGACAACATGGAAACGCGGGTGGGTCTTTAAATACCGTAAGACTTCCAGGCCATCCACTTTGGGGAGTTTCAGATCAAGCAAAATCACAATCGGCAGCAAAATTCTGCCTTCGGATTGCTTAAAAAAATCTAGCGCTTCTTCACCATCCCGAGCCACTTCAATCGGATTAACGACTTTCCGCCGGGCAAAAGCTCGCTTAGTCAAGTCTACATCCATCGGGTTGTCTTCGACTAAGAGAATTGGGCGGATAGGATCGCACATACAGAAAAAATTTCCTGCGGTTACTGAAAATGGACTAAAAAAATGACACCGAACCCTTCTTTTTCTGTTATTATACAGTGAGGGGGTGAAATTTTTACATGAATCTTGCAATGTTGTAATAAAATCCGCGGCAAACTGAAGCGATCATCGCTGCGCCAATACCCCCTCCAAGGTTCCCGCTGATAGTTGACTGTCGGAACAGGCTGGCTTTTCTACTTGCTGATAAGATTTGTCTCTTTTTTTGACGCCAGGTTGTTATAATAGGAGTTGTATTGATAAGGTTTTCTTCGCAAGGTGAAAAGATCAAAAATCGAAAAGAATGAGATACGCGCGAGCCATCAGTAAAAACGCGGAGATCCCAGCCAAATGACCGATCGGATCGTAACATCCCCTCAGCTTGAACATTTATTATCCATTGAAGCCACCCATACCTATTCGCCAGATACGACTTATAGCTCGCCATTCCTGCGCTTGTTGGTCTCTGTAGACCGGGAGCATTTGGTCCATTCTTTTACGGAACACAAGTTTGTAAGAGGCGAAATTGTTTGTCTGGAAGGGGAAAAAGGGGACACAATGTACCTGATCCGCTCAGGGCGCGTGGCGATTGTCAAAGGAGACCTGGACTCTCCAACAATCTTAGACTTCCGCGCGGCGGGCGATATCATCGGGGAAATGGCGATCCTGGAAAACCAGCCTCGCTCCGCTACACTCATTGCTTTAGATAGCTTACAAATGTTGGGGGTAAACCGCCAAAATTTCGAAAATTTATTACGCGAGGCTCCATCTGTCAGTTTATTGATGATGGAGGTGCTCAGCTCAAGACTGAGGCGGACGGATGAAGCCCGCAGCACCGGCGAATTGAGCGAAAAACGGCTGATCAGCCAGGTGTCGGCTTTGCAAAACGAGAAAAAACGCCTGGAAGAATCTCAACGCATGCGCCAGGAGACCACCGAGCTGATCATCCACGACCTGCGCAATCCTCTCAGCACAATCGCCATTTCGCTCAGAATGCTAACCTTTGTATTACCTGAGGATGTTTTAAAGTCCAACCAGGAGCTAATCAGCGTCGCCCAATCGAGCTGCGAACGGATGCAAATTTTGGTGGATGCAGTACTTGAGGTTTCACAAATGGAATCGGGTGAGGCCAGGTTCGTCATGAACGAGGTCAATTTGGGGCCGATGATTGAAGATGCTGTCCACCGAGCTTCGATCCTGACCGAAGAAGAGCTTACCATGGAAACTTCTATCACGCCCGGCTTGCCTCCTGTTGTCGCAGACCGGGAAAAAATCGAACGCGTCTTAGTCAACTTATTAGATAACGCGCTTAAATACACCCCCAACAATGGGCGGATCACTTTTGCAGCCAAGAGGCAGGATGGCTTTGTTGAAGTCAGCCTAACGGATAATGGCCCAGGAATCCTGCCTGAAGAACGCGAGCGGATTTTCGAGCGCTTCACTCAAGGCGCGGCAGCCAGCAGCAGCCGGCGAGGCGTCGGACTGGGATTGACTTATTGCCGTCTGGTGATCGAACGGCATGGCGGCCGAATCTGGGTTGAACCTGGCGAGAATGGAACAGGCAGCCGGTTTATTTTCACTTTACCGATTAATCCAAAGAACCCAGGCAGAACCTAATCTACCCCCCGCCTCTGGCGCACCCAGGGGATTGGGATGCTAATGCCCCACGCTCGAGCGCGGCAGGGTATTTATGGTTGCGTCTCAGCGGCCCTCACTTAATCGGATAATAATCACACCGCCGATGACCAGCGCGCTGCCAAACCATTGCGGGGCGGACAGGCGCTCGCCCAGCAAGATGAAAGCCATGATGGCGGTCATTACCGGCTCCAGGGTGGCGATCAGGTTTGCTACGCTAGCCGGCAGGTAAGTCAATCCCACGCTATACAGGCCAAATCCGCCGATGGTTGGTCCTATCGAGAGGAAAACGAGCAATGCCCAACCCAGGACAGCCCCACCCAGCCAAAAGAATTGCGTCGAGGCTGTGCCGGCGGGCAGCCAGCGAGCGAACAGGTTGTACGCCAGCAAGAAAGGCACCGCCAGAATAAAAGAATAGTTCAATGTCGTCCAGGGGTTAACCCCGCGCTGCCCGGCGACCCTGCCCATCAGGCTATAGCCCGCAAATGCCAGGCCCGAAAGCAGCCCTGTGACAATGCCTACCGGGTTAATTTGCCAGGCTGAGGCGGCATACGCCCCGGAAACAAAGACGCATCCCAGCAAGCACAGGGTCACAGCGAGCACCTTCATGGAATTCAGCCGCTCGTGCAGCAGCCAGCGACCCAGTACGGCGGTAAAGGCGACCGAGCTGTAAGCCAGCACGGTAGCCACGGCTGCGCCATTCAAGGCGACTGAGATCGTCCATAGGGAGTTAAACAAAGAGACTTCAAAACCAAACAGCACAAAGAAGCTCCAATGGCGGCGCTCCAGGTGCAGGCGCTCGGGATTAGCCAGAGCAAACGTCGCCGTTAAAGCCAGAACCATGAACAAATCCCGCCAGAACGCCAGGGTGAGCGGCGGGATATGGTAATTGACGGTCAGGTAGCGGATTAGAATCCCGGTAAAGGACCAACAAATTGCAGCAGAGACACAGATCAAATACCCCAGGGTGAGGCGCGATGTCGATTTTGATTTAGCAGCGGCAATATCCACAAAAAGCTCCAATGTTCGGGAAGATTTTCCGGCAAGGATAACGAACCGGAGAATCTTACCACTAAAGGTTAGCGAATTATGGCTCAAACAACCTTTTTTTCGGGGTATTCCCACTTCGTCCGCTGGCCGGGTCTGCTTACTTGCGGGGGTTTAAATGATTTTTATCACTTGCGTCAACAAGGATTCTAAGCTAAGCTAATTTAGGTAGGAAAAGCTGGCGTCAGTACAAAACTTACAGCCAAAAGCAACTATATCACCCAAGGAGATCAAGATGACCATTGTTCTGGATGGTTCTGGATTGACCGTTGAAAAGGTAGCACGCATCGCCCGGTTTGGTGAAAAGGTGGAACTGCACCCCGAGGCGCTAGAACGAATCAAGGTCTGCCGCGCCATACTGGAGGAAAAAATCAAGGCGCATGAGATCATGTATGGCGTGAATACCGGGATTGGCGAGTTTTCGGAAGTGGTACTGAACGACGAGCAGGTTGAGCAGTTCCAGCGCTACCTGATTTACAACCATGCAGCCGGCATCGGGGACCCTGCGCCGGTCGAGTATATCCGCGGGGCGATGGCAGGCCGGATTAACGTGCATGCCCATGGCAACTCCGGCTGCCGCCCCGAAATCACCTTCACCCTGATCGATATGCTGAACAAGGGCGTTACGCCTGTCGTTTGCCAGAAAGGCTCTGTGGGAGCCTGCGGCGACCTGGCGCCTATGGCCCAACTAGCCTTGTTATTGATGGGCGAAGGCGAGGCATTCTACCAAGGTGAACGGCTGCCCGGCCGGGTAGCTATGCAGAAAGCTGGCATCCCTATCCCGAACCTGCAAGCTCGGGACGGCCTGGCTACCATTAACGGCTCGAACTTGCTGACTGCGATGAGCGCCTTGCATTTGTATGACATGAACCGCTGGCTCGAACAGGCCGAGATTGCGTGCGCGATGAGCCTGGAGGCGCTTTATGCAAATATGAAGCCTTATGACGTCCGCCTGCACCAATTGCGGGGTTTCAGTGGCGCAATACGCTCCTCCCAAGCAATTTTGAAATGTATCCAGGGCAGCGACCTGGTCACGGGCAAATTCAAGATCAAGGTACAGGATGCCTATTCAATGCGCTCCACGCCCCAGGTGATCGGAGCCGCCCACGATGCTATCGACTATGCCAGGAGCCAGGTCGAAATCGAGCTCAACGGCGTCGGGGACAACCCCATCTTCATGCCTGAATTCAAGCTCACCTTGACGGGGGCTAACTTCCAAGGCTCCCCGGTATCCCTGCCGATGGATATGGCTGGCGTAGCCATCACGATGGTCTGTGTGCTCTCAGAGCGCCGCCTTAACCGCCTGACCAACCCGGCCTTGAGCATTGGCCTGCCTGCGTTCCTTACCAAAGGCGCAGGGATGTTCTCGGGCTTGATGCTCAGCCAATACACGGCTGACAGTTTGATTGTAGAACAGCGCATCCTTTCCGCGCCTGCCAGTATCGGCTCAATTCCCGCGGCCGCTGACCAGGAGGATTTTGTCTCGATGGGTATGAACACCGCGATTAAGAATGGCCAGATCCTGGACGACGCCTACGGCGTGCTTGGTATTGAGTTTATGGCCGCAGCTCAAGCGCTCGACTTCCGCGACTTCACTCCTGGGCTGGGCGTGCAAGCCGCTCGAAAGGTGATCCGTAAGCACGTCGCTCACCTGGACGAAGATCGACCGCTCTACCCGGATCACAACGCGATGAAAGAGCTGGTCAAATCTTGCGAGATTCTAGAGGCGGTTGAAGCTGTTGTTGGAAGCTTAGAAAATTAAAAAGGACGGACTATTTAGTTGAGGCCGGCGTCTCGCACAATTGCCAGCATAGAAGCTGCCAACCCAGGCCACGCACAGCCAGCGCGCCGACATAACCGAGGGCAGGAGTTAAATGTTGGAGGCTCCATTGCTCAACGCCTTCCAGCCCGCCGCGCGCGGCCAGCAGCCGCGCTGGCTCGCCGGGAGCGAGGGAAACGTCAAATTGGTCCAGCGGAAGCGACAAACCTTCGCCATGCGCTTTGATATACGCTTCTTTACGCGTCCAACAAGCGAAGAAAGCCTGCGCTCTCTCCTGGGCAGGTAATGAACTTAAAGCGAGACGCTCATTAATTGAAAAAAAGCGCTCTGCGACCTGTTCGTGTTGGAAATCGGAGCGAACAAGCTCGATATCTACACCGACCTGGCTCTTCCTTGTAAAGGCGTATAAAGCCAGGCCTGCGGAATGCGAAAGGTTAAAGGATAAAGCTTCCTGGTCAAGAACGGCCGGGGACACGACCGCCAGCTCCGGCTTTCCGAAATCATTATAGGTGAAGCGAATTTGCCTGGCTGGAATCACCAGATATCGACCCAACAGGTCTCTAAGCAAACCGCGCCTTGCAATGAAACGATCCCGATCGCGCTCGAAACGAAAGCGGGATGCCCGCGCCAACTCCTCTGCATCCAGGGATTCCTGTAAGCCGGGCAAACCCAGCGACGGCTGGTCCAGATCCGCACACCACACGTGGACTTCGCCAGCAGACAGAACAAGAGTCGCCGGTGGAAGAGGCCAGAGGCAGGCGCAATCAGGAGCCATTCAGACCAAGAGATCCTGCGCGAGGGTATTCTCTAACCACAAGTTACCGGGGCTGGCCGCAATGATGGCAGAACTTGCTGTTTGCCCGCAAAGGCTCACCGCAGTTCTTGCAGTTGCCCAGATTTGTCTGCTCAGGCGTTTGCTGGCTCAAGTACAGCCCGCAGGAAGGGCAGAAGCGCGCTTTGGGCCGGAGAGGATTGCCGCAGCGCGGGCAAAGGATTTGCCCGCTGGCTCCAACTTCAGCCGGAGGGATGACCTGGGGAGGTTTTACGGGCGCGGGCGGAGGAGTTGGATGCCTAACTGGCGGGCGGGCAGGCTGCCGCGAGCTTCTCCGGTACAACACAACGCCGAGCAAGCCGATCCCGCCCAGGCCTAGCAAGCCAGGTTCGATAACGCAAACCAGCAATGCAATCGCCAGGACCCAGGACCCAGAACTGCCCGCGGCAGGAGGCGCGGGGGTTCCCACGAGGCGCTTAGGGGTGGGAGTTGCGCCAGGCGTGCGTGTTACAATTGGAGCTGAAGTCTTTGTGGCGGCGGGTAAAGGCGCAAGCTGGGTTGGAACCGAGGTCGGCAGGATACTTTCACTCGGCACATCTCCCATTTGCAGGCTGCCATATCCAAACTCATTATCAGGTCCTTGCGGGCCGAGGTCTACTGCCCGACCTTTCAAAAAGTCGGTGATTTGTTGCGGGGTAGAACCTGGGTTAGCCTGGAGCACAAGCGCAGCCGCTCCGGCAACGTGCGGGGCTGAGGCGGAAGTGCCATCAAATTCTTTTCCGAAGGCTGTACTGCTCACCCCATCTGGAGCGCTGATGTCCGGCTTCATTCTACCATCTGAGGTCGGTCCCTGTGAGCTGTATGGCTCAAGCGAATCGTCTTTCCAAAGAACCGCGCCGACTGTCAGAGCATCTTTCGCGTCCCCAGGCGAATTGATACTGTGGTCTGCCACGGGAAACTGGATATCGGCATCACGGATGTAAAAATCCAACACCCCCGGCCGGCTGATTTTCTTTGCATAGAATGCTACGTAATAAGGGCCGCTATCAGGGAAATTGTAATAAATGAACTCCTCTGCATCCTTCGTAGAGCCATCCTGCACATTCGTTGAACTGGCCAGCTCCTTTCCGTTCTTATCCAAAAGATACAGGTCGTAGTCCTGGTCGCCGACAGCCCAATCATCCCAGTTTAAAGCCAGGGCAGTCGGTCCAGAGGGCGCGATGCCCATTAATTCCTTACCCGGACTGAATTCGTGATATCCATTTCCGTTCGTATCCGTAAAAGTCCCCCGGTAGTGGCTCGCTCCGGTGTTGCCTGCCGAATTGACCCATAATACGCCGTTTGCGACCACTTGATTCACGATCTGGTCGTCGCTGTTGCTGCCATCAAAAGGGCCAACGATCGACCCTCCGGAATGGTTTATGATCTGCACTCCCTGGGAAAGCAGCCAATCTATGGCGGGTTTGAACTCTGCATCCGTTTGATAGGCGGCGCCATAAATCTCGGCATCGGGAGCGATAGCATGGATAATTTCTGCCACCGCTGCGCCGTGCGCGGTACCAGCCTTGTCAACCGCCACATCAGAAATAAAAGATTGCGGTTGAAAATCAGCCGGCAGGGCGTTCCCCAACAGATTTTTATATCCATCGAAGCCGAAATCTAAAACCCCCACTTTGATCCCTTTACCTGTAAAGCCTGCTTTTTGCCAGGCGTCCACTCCGATGCGCGGCAGCGATTCATTTTGAACAGGGCTGTCATCCTGACCTTTGGTGTAAGGCAGCCGCACGCGCACCAGGTGCTGCATTTCGGTAATCCCTTTAAAAACTGCTCCTGGATCATCCGAATTGACAGATTGCTCAATGACCGACAATGGGATGGTAATATCGATCAGGTTTCCACTAACAGTAGTGACCTTAATGCCGCGAGCCTCCAACTGCGCCTGCAAAGCGCTGCTATCGGTCGTATCCAGCACAAGGGTCAGGCGCAATTCGTCATTCGCGTTTAACAGGCCGCGCTTGCGCGCCATTTCCAGGGCCGCATCCGCGCCATCGCGTTTATAAACCAGCAAGAAATCTTTATAAACTGAGTCCAGCGCACTATCATTGAATACCGAACTAAGCTCTGGGAACTGAGTTGCCAATTCATTCAATGATGGCGGCGGCTCAAGCACCTGATTGGCCAATTGCGAGCTTAGATACAGGCGATAAATCAACACCCCACCCAGAATAGCCAGGACTAATAGCAAAACCGAAGCGCCAGCCAGGAGCAACAAGCCGCGCCGGGTGGTCAGTCGCTGCATCCTGCTGGCAGGCTGCTCGATCGGCTTAAGAGGATGGGTATCGCGGGGAGATTGTTCAGTCATACTTCCTCCTGGTTCATATCCTATTTCGTTAATCTCCTATTTTAAAGGCACCAACCAATAATTCGTGCCGTCCCCTTCGACCGTCCAGCCGGTCAATCCCGTTTTGAGCGAATGCACGCGCCACCAAACCCACTGGTTAGCACAGGTGGGGCCTTCCAGGATTTCCATTTTCTCACCCGGTTGGAGGAACCCCAAAACGATACTTGTAGTATTGGGTTGGCTCCGCACACGGTTGGGCAGGTAGGGGGTATACCCAACCATGGCTTGATCTCCGACATGCAGCCGGGATGGGTAGGTGTTCGCGCAAGGCTGCCAGGTAGCCCGTGGATCTGCGGTCGGCTGTTGGCTGGGCATGATGGTAGAGATCGGTGTCAGGTCAATCTCCTGAGTAGGCGCACGTGTCACTGCCGGCACGACAATGGCTGTCAAGGTGGCGGTGGGCGGTAAAATGGCCGGGTGAGTTAGCTCTGTCCGAGTTGGCGCGGGCAAAGCGGTATTGGTCGCAGCCATCGCAAGCGCTGTAGATGTCTTAGGGATGTCCAGCCCTACCTGGGTGGGAGCGAACCTGTTTTGAGACAGGTAAAACACGAAAAAGCCCGTACCGGCAATAATCCCACCTACCAGGCAAATTGCCGTTATAGCCAGCGCACCCCAAAGCGCCCAATTCCTGGATGCACGAGGCGGCAACGAGCCAGGCTCTTCAAAGCCCTGAACGCCAGCCTGGGCTGCTTCGAAGCTGGCAAGCTGTACCATCCCCTGGTTGAAGGACGAATTTGGCATTGGCAGCCCCAAAGCCGTTTTAAATTCCTCTACAGCGCCGAATCGCCGGGAGGGATCTGGCTCTAAAGCTTGCAGGATAGCCGATTCGGTACGAGGAGTGATAGCCGGGTTTAGCTGGCGAGGAAAAGGCAGCGCCTGCCCCATCTGGCGTTGAACACCGTCCACCGGGTTTTGTCCGGTAAGCGCCGCATACAGACTCGCTCCTAGAGAATAAATATCGCTGCGCGGGCTGGCAAGACCGGAGAACAATTCTGGAGCTGAAAATCCCTGGCCCATGGAACCTGCCACCACCGTTGACCTGCGGGCCGAGTCAATATTCCGAGCGATGCCATAATCCACCAACTTCGCCTGCACGTTAGGAGTGATCTTGATATTTGCCGGTTTGATATCGCGATGGATAACAGGAGGAGATTGTGAATGCAGATAAGCCACTGCATCGCAAAGCTGCTCAAACCAGCGCAGCACTTGTTGCTCGGGAAGGCCGCGGCCGGAATAGCGGAGCATACCCTGCAAATCCTGGCCTTCGACAAACTCCATTACCAGGTAAGAACCCTGGCCGGGTAAAGTGTAATGGTCGATCACATAAGGCAGGTTTGGATGGCGCAGGACGGCGAGCTGCCTGGCCTCCAAAGAAAATTGCTGGATGGCCTGTGGAGACCCATCCAGGTTTTCCTTCACAACAACGGGTGTATTTAAGTTTACGTCCCAGGCTTGATATACCGCTCCAGCTCCCCCCTGGCCCAGGACTGCAGTAATCCGGTAGCGGTTATTTAGAATTTGGCCAACGCTTAATGCCATTGCTTTCTCCGCAGCAATTCATCCAAGGGTTAACGACTTACCAATCAAACATCAGCCAGCTTTCTTTATCACCGGGCGTCTGAGTGACACGGTCTAATCCATTTCGAGTGAGGCGATAGATTTCACGCTTGCCATCCCGGTTCGACTCGAACAAGATTCCACCATCGAGTTCGGGAAGCGGCGACCAGCTTTCAGCTTTTCCAGGCGTCTGGGTGACCTGCTCCACCCCATTATTCGTCAGGCGATAAAGCTCTTTTTTGCCATCCCTGTTCGAGACGAACAAGACATTTCCATTGGCATCAGGAACTGGCAGCCAACTTCCAGAAACTCCGGGCGATACAGTGACCCGTTCCACCCCACTTTTTGTCAGGCGGTATATGTCCGGTTTGCCATCCCGGTTCGAGACGAACAGTATGCTCCCATCTCGCTCGGGGGCAGGCGACCAGCTTTCAGCTCCACCGGGCGTATTGATCATCCGCTCCACACCGGTCTTCGTCAGGCGATAGATATCTCTCTTACCATCCCGATTCGAGACGAACAAGACGTTCCCACCTGGCTCCGGAATTGGCCACCAGCTTTCAGCATTTCCAGGCGTACGTGTGACCTGCTCCACTCCATTTTTTGTCAGGCGATAGATCTCCTGTTTGCCACTCCGGTTGGAAACGAAAAGAATGCTCCCATCTGGCTCAGCAATTGGCGACCAGCTTTCCGCGTTTCCAGACGTCTGGGTTACACGCTCCAATCCACCGCCTGTCAAACGGTAAACCTCTTGTTTGCCATCCCGGTTCGAAGTAAACAAAACGCCTTGCTGTTTCTCGTTAGCGACCATCGGATTAACGGATGAAGAGGCGACATTGACGTTTCGGCTGCCTAACAAGGCTGTCACAATCAGTACAAAGCTCACCATGATCACCAATACTCCAGCAACGGCAGCCATTGCCCACATGGGGAGTTTTGTTTTTCCAGCCTTATTGACTAAACTTCTTACAGCAGGAATCCCTGTCGGAGACGTCGCTGGCGCTCTCAAAGCCTGCGTGCCTGGCAGCGCCCCTGCCGTCTTCCCTGCCAGTGCAACAACCGCCTTCTCTGGCATTGGCAAGGCAGCCCTGAACTCTGCCATGGTCTGATAGCGCTGCGACGGCTCCAGTTTCATCGCCCGCTCGATCGCCCGGCTGACCGCCGCTGGCACCTGCGGGTTCACCTGCTGCGCAACCGGCATCTGCTTCCCAATCATCCGCTGAACACTCTCCAACGGCTCATTCCCGGTGACCAGCGTATACAACGTCGCCCCCAACGCATACACATCCGTCCGCGCATCCGTATTCCCCTGCCCGTATTGCTCCGGCGGTGCAAACCCCGGCGTCACCGCCCGCGCTCCCATCGTGGTCCGCATATGCGGATCAAACACCTTCACCAGCCCAAAGTCCACCAGCATCGCCCGCCCTTCCGGCGTGATGCGGATGTTGGCTGGCTTGATATCCCGGTGCAACACCGGCGGCTGTAGCGAATGCATGTAGGTGAGCGCATCCGCCACCTGGCGAATCCACCCCAGCGCCTGTCCCACCGGCACAGGCCCA
>Ga0209048_10002562_pt1 | contig 17993 bp, 19 predicted proteins | sample FrelakmetCRP12CR_FD_187146 | JGI IMG/M metagenome (GOLD analysis project Ga0209048, IMG submission 187146) | Freshwater lake sediment microbial communities from the University of Notre Dame, USA, for methane emissions studies - CRP12 CR (SPAdes)... | ecosystem: Environmental > Aquatic >... | reverse complement strand
GAAGGACACGTGGCGATGCTCCCTTTCCGTGCCCTGCCATGCCGGTCACCATTGTTGCCAAGGCAGATCAGGGGACGGGGTTTCCCGGCATCGCTCTGCCCGCATGACCCGATAGGGAGCATGGAGTGGCAGTCAAACGCAATCTTCACCGGGTGATGATCGATCAGCTCGTCAATCCGCTGGTGGTATGGGAAATAATAGGTCATCAGGAGCCAGTGGATGAGCGCCATATCCGGGAACTGCCCTGTACGGTAGACATCCTTTCCATCGATCGTCCGGACCTTGATGATACCGTCCGGGTCCTTTGGCGGCAGCGGGAGCGGGGGGCGGTTCAGGTCAACGACCATCCGTGATATGGGTGTATCGATGAACGCTTCAACACGATCATGGAAATCAAAGAGGGTCCGTGTACCGGGATCACAATAATAGAGAAGGTCCTGCTCCTTAAGAGCGAGGAGATTCCGGACCTCATCGGGAACCTGTATGCCACCGTGAGGAATTGAGATCAAGAAAGGGTATCGCTGCTTCATGCCATCACCCGGAGTCATGGGGGAGGAGCAATGATGATCTCCCGTTTCCGGTGCTTCACTCCTCTTCCCGCTTCTTCCAGACGTGGAGCACCCACAGGAACGACACAACTGTTGCGATAATTGTGGTGATGGCGAGCATCGGGATATACCACCACTGCGCCCCCATCTGACCGCCCATCACCCCGCTGCCGGCGATCGTTGCGAGTGTGTTCGGGACAAGAAATGCAGTGCCAAGGACAGTAAGGTAGGCAGTGACCAGAGCAAAACGGTTATTCAGGCTCTGGAGCTGGTTGTTGTAAATGCTCTGCATCACTTCGAGACCGGAGGCGAGCATAGTGGACATCTGTTCGGAGAGCCCGATGTGCCGGTCAATATTATCCGACAGCATGCCGATCCTCCCCAGAAGCCGCTCGTCGTTGCTGATCAGGTCGGAATCCCCGTAGCGCAGCGACTCGATCACGTCTTTTGTCGCCCACAGAACGTTTAGGTAATCGATCAGGACATGCTTCATCCGGTAGATACTGTGGGCGACCTTCTTCTTGCTCACCTTCTCTTCGATGAGCGACTTGCTGATGGAATCCCCGTACATCTCGATCTCGCGGAGGTATTCAAAGTTCCTGTCATTGTTCTCATCGATAATCCGCTCCAGAAGCAGCGTGAGGCGGTCGGCAGTGCTTTCTGCAGCCATCCGTTTAAAGAACGGCGGTGCGTACCGGGAAAACCGCGACAACCGGTTGAGTTCGATGCTGTGCACGGTGAAGATCATATTGTCCCGGATAAGGATGATGAGCGGGTGCACTTTCATTGTCTCATTCTTCATTGACGCAGCAGGGAGCATGATGCCAAGCTCTGTATCATAATCCTCGTAGGCAGAGTAAAACCCGCCAACAAGTTTTACCATCGGGATCTTGGAAAAACCGGCTGCCTGCGCAACGCCCTCAAAAACCTTTTCATTCTCCTCGGCACTCCAGTCGATCCATGCAAGGTTCCCGTCCTTCGATTCCTGCGCATACTCCTCAAGCGACCGGTCGGTCAGCCGGTCGACCTGCCCGTCTTTTCGCAGGATAATACAGGAGTTTTGCGGTATTGCGACTGCCGGTTGTGTCTGCTGTGAAGTCGGAGTCTCCATAAAGGTTGCCTCGCGGGGGTAAGGATAATAATATGGATTCTTTAGGGGAGTGTCGTAGTAGGATCGTAAATAAGTATGGCTTATTGAGCCGGTTTCAGGTTCAGTGTCCCTTCGTGTTCCAATCGGGTGGATGTGCCGCAACGCGATGACCCGCTCATACTGGATGAGATCAGAGAGAGCCTGACCAAAAGGGGATTTCCGAAACACTAAGGGCAGCCGGAAACAATACTGTCAGACCGTCACCCGTCGGAAGACCTGTACGCTGATCGCGGTCACTACTATCCCGAGGATTGCGAGCGACACAATCTGGACAAGCGGGAGGGCACCGGCATCCACCGCCCGGATCGCATCGATCGCATAGCTGAGCGGATTGAGCGATGCGAGGGTTCGGAGCCATTCCGGCATGACATTGTAGGGCATCAGGGCACTCGATGTAAAGAAGAGCGGCATGGAGATCATCGTGTTCACGGCTGCAAACGAATCGTGGTCTTCGAGATACAATGCAAGAGTTGTCGCAAACGCCGAGAGCAGGACACCAAACAGGAACAGGATCAGGTACGTGAGCCCGTACTGGAGGGGGCTGTATACCGATGCACCGATAAGCACCGCGATGACAAGGATGATGGTTGCCTGGATAAGCCCCCGCAGGCTCACAAACAGGATCTTGCCAAACAGAATATCCTCCCGCGGCGCCGGGAGGGCGAGGAACTTGTTCAGAAAACCGAGGATCTTATCAAACATTAAAAGCGTCCCGCCCGAGAGCCCTGCCGACAGCATGGTCATGACAAGGATGCCGGGCGTGATGAAGTCCAGGTAATTGTCGGTGAACCGGATAGGCAGCGCAAGCCCGACAAAGATGAGCCATGCGGCGGGCATGACCAGTGCTGAAAAGACTGCGACCCTCCCCCGGACCCAGCGTAGGAAATCGCGCTCGATGTACCAGATGACCCCCCTCATTTTCTCCTCCGCAGCATTGTCCTGAATTTTGTCTGGTCAAATCCCGCCGGCTCCTCGGGTTTCCCCACCGTATGAAGGAAGACGTCATCCAGTGTCGGTTCCCGCAGTGCGAGCGACCGCACCCTGACACCCGCTCTCGTGAATGCGTCCGCGAGGAGCGGGAGGGCTTCACGCCCGTTCTCTGCCAGAAAGGAGGCTTCGTTATTCGCAAACGAGAAAAGCGTGATGCCATCAACCCCGGGATCCCTGAAAGTCCCGTCGATATGTGCGGTGATCACATCATTGCTGAGGCGGGCTTTAAGGGAGGACGGGGCATCCAGCGCAAGGAGCGATCCGTTGCTGATGATACCGACCCGGTCGCAGAACCGGTCTGCCTCGTCCATATAGTGCGTGGTGACAAAGATTGTCATGCCATCTTTTTTCAATGCTGTGATGTGCTCCCATATCGTAGCCCGTGCGGAGACGTCCAACCCGAGCGTCGGCTCATCTAAAAAGAGAACCTCGGGCTTATGCACGAGCGCCTGCACGAGTTCAAGGCGGCGGCGCATCCCGCCTGAATAGGTCTTCACGAGGTCATCCGCCCGGTCGATGAGCTTCATCACTGCAAGCAGCTCATCGACCCGGTCTTTCGGGGCAGTGACCCCGTAGAGCCGGGCAAAGAGCAGTGCATTCTCCCGCCCGGTCAGCTTGATATCAACTGCCATGTCCTGTGGGACGTAACTGAGGGACCGCCGCACCTCTTCCCCCTCCCGGAGGACGTCATGACCGCAGACCGTTGCAGTTCCTTCAGTCGGGTGGAGCATCGTAGTGAGCATGAGCACCGTCGTCGTCTTGCCCGACCCGTTGGGACCGAGGAGGGCAAACACCTCCCGGTCGACTGAGAGGGTGAGATGATTGACCGCACAGAGTACCCCGTAGTACCGTGTCAGGTCACGTGTCTCGATCGCGTTCATGGGAGGTTTCTCTCCTCACCGAGCACCCCGCAGACCCGCTCCATGAGCGCGTGGTGGTGGCGGAGGTAATCAAGATATGATGCGCTGCGGTGGTCAATGTCCATTGGCGTAAACACAATGCCGCAGTCCGTGTCCCAGAGGACAAGCCCTTCTGCAGGCGCCGGCGGGACCATATGATCCGCTTCCTGTTCGAGCAGGGTGGCAACCGATCCCTCGTCTGCCTCACCCACCCCGATCCGCCAGAGTGCGGTCGCCATGCTCCTCACCTGGTGCCAGAGGAAGCTGTCTGCGGTCACTTCGAGGAATGCAAAACCGCTCTCTTCACCAACCGTTACCGCAAGGATCGTCCGGGTCGGGTTCTTGCCATGGATGCGGGCAAAATTGGTGAAGTTGTGATTCCCTAAAAAATCCCGGGCCGAACGCGCCATTGCACCCATATCCGCAGGCGGGGTGGAAAAATAATAGCGGTAGGTACGTGAACGGCCATCGTACCGAGGATGGAACTCAGGGGGAACGTCTGCAAAACCGTTACACCAGCAGTCCGGCGGGAGCTGGATGTTGAGCGCGGTTTTTGCACGGTCAGGACATTCTGTCGAGAACGCAATCACCTGCCCCCGTGCATGAACACCCCGGTCGGTACGCCCGGAGGAGAGGAAGCCCGCCTCGCGGAAGTCCGAGAAGAGATCGAGCCGGCGGCACGCAGCGACAAACTCGCCCTCCACCGTTCGCTGGGCTGCCTGCATCTGCGAGCCAAAGAACCGTGTCCCGATATAGGAAACGCGAAACGCAAGCCTCATTTCAGGCGCACGCGCCGTGTGAACCGTGCGATCTTTCTCCATGTGCTTTTCAAAGACTGCCGGGTATAGGTCCGGAGCGGGGTTTTGCGTCCGCCGGACGAAACTTTTCCGTCGCGGATTGCCTGCAGGATTGCGGGGACATTTGGTTCTGACTCGACAAACGTACGGCCAAAGCCGACAAAGCGTGCGTTGTGGGCGTCGCTCCCCCCGACACAGGGTTTGCCGAGCCGGCTGGCGATCCGCGCAGCCTTTCGGTTCGCGGAACCGACAACATACCGGCTGTTGAACGTCTCGACCGCATCCACAATCGACATCCCTGCCTTACGTTTGCGTGCCACCCCGTGCCGCCAGACATGGTACGGGTGCGGGAGGATCAGGACAGCACCGAGCCGGCGGGCAATTGCGACCGTCTCACCTACATCGAGCCCTGCAGGGATGAGCTCGGTGACCCCGAGCACGAGAAGGTGGCCCTGTCTTGTGGAAACTTCGATGCCGGGTATGACAAGCACCCCGGTTCTGCAGTTCATTGCCTTTTTGGCGCCGTCGACCGTATCATGGTCGGTGATCGCAATTGCATCCAGCCCGACCTCCTCAGCCCGCCGCAGGATCTCTTCCACGCTGCTCTCACCGTCTTTAGAGAAATTCGTGTGCACGTGGAGATCGCAAGTCAGCATCAAATCATATCTTTTTTATCTATCGGATATTAAGGGAACTTATGCGCATCCTCCTGCCCACCGGTACCGCGACGGAAACAACGGTCAGATCCGCCGCACGGGACTTCGATGCGGAGATCGCCGTGACCGGCGAGATCGCGTCGTTTCTGACACCGCACCAGCTCCGCATGCTCATCAAAAAGGGCAAGTACGATATGGTGATTGTATCAGGGATGTGCACAGCATCGTTTGCACAGGTCGAGAAAGAGACAGGGGTCCCTGTATACCGCGGCCCAAGGCACGCGGCAGATCTCGCGCTCGTCCTCCCGCTCATTGGCACCATCACGCTCTCCCGCACAGTGCCCGCAGATGAGTTCCTTGCAGCAAAGAGGGCAGATGAAGCGTACGCAACAATCGAGGTGCTGGAGCGGGGGGCGGCCTTTGATTACCTGATCCATGGGGTAAAGATTGGCGGGACTTCGCGGATGAAGGTGCTTGCCGAGATCATGGACGCCCACTGCCGCGAAGACATACGGGGTGACGTTGAGCGGTTTTTCGCACAGGGCGCTGATATCGTAGATCTTGGGTTCGGGTTCGATGCGACACCAGCGGATGTGAAGCAGGTAATTGATGCTGTCGGTGGTATTGACCGCCCGCTCGCTGTTGACACGCAGGACCCGGCACTCATCCGTGCCGCGCTCGGGTGGGCTGACATCGTGCTCTCGCTCCAGTCAAAAAATATCCCCGCTGTCGGAAAAGAAGTCGCACGTGCCGGTGCAGCAGCGGTCATCGTACCGGACGACCACACGCTTGCCCATAATATCGCGCTCGCGAAAAAGGCAGGTATCCGGTGCATCATTGCCGACCCGCTCCTCCAGCCAGCAGGATCCGGGCTCACCGCATCCCTGAAACGGTTCAAAAAATCACCCTGCCCGCTCTTCTTTGGCGCCGGGAACGTGGTCGAGCTCCTTGATGCAGATTCCATCGGCATGAACGCGCTGCTTGCAGGGCTCGCAATGGAAGTCGGCGCATCGGTCATATTCACAAGCGAACATTCGGACAAGACGAGAGGGTCGGTGAAGGAGATGCGGCGGGCGACAGAGATGATGGCACTTGCCCGGGACCGCCCGTATCCAAAAGACCTCGGGATCGACCTGCTGGTACTCAAGGAGAAACGGCAACGGCGCGAACCCCCGCCCGAATACGAGACCGTAAGGGCAGCACAACCGATGCCTGCTGAGATCGAGTACGACCCGAAGGGCAATTTCCGGATCGGGATAGAGGGCGACTCCATCATTGCTGTTATCAACGGCAAAGCTGTGCGGGGGACACGGTGGCAGGACGTCTTTTACACCATCATGAAAAACGGCGATGTTACGCTGCTCGACCATGCGGCGTATCTCGGGCGGGAGCTGTACAAGGCAGAGCTCGCGATCCGGTACGGCAGGAGTTTTGAGCAGGACGGGGAGTTTTAAAAAAATAATTATATCGCGTTCTTCTTAATTCCGGAATTCTTTGCCATAACAACGGGAGACTCCCCTCATTTTCGCGCGGGTTTTCCCAACAGGGTCGGCTCTTCCCCAACCAGATAATTGATCACGTTCTCCGATATATCTGCGGCATACTCCCCGGCTCTCCTGACACTCTCGGTAATATACCCGAGCACGATGGCATCGGAAGTCTCCTGCTGGATGACAAGATTGTTGATCTCCCCGCACAGGGCTTCGAGCACCTTCACGGACTCAATGTTCTTATCCGACTTTTTCAGGTCGTTATTGAAAAACGAGACGATGCTCCGGTCAAAGATGCCGACAGAGAGCTCGCTCGCTTTGAGGATTTTTGTTATGATGGCGGGGTCGATATCTTTTTTCCGGATGGCCCCCGCGTTCTGTGCAATCCGCTCCGCGTGATCACCAATCCTTTCGATGATCCGGCTGATGATGTAATAATGCACGGCCATGCGTGGGGAGACATTCATCTTTTTTGAGAGTGTCGTGTTGGACAGGATCATATGGATCTGGCGTGCGATGAGCCAGTGGAGGCGATCCACATCATTGTCGCGGGCGGTCACATCAGCAGCAAGCGCCTGATTTCCTGTCCTGATCGCCGTGATCGCATCCTCGTGCATCGCTTTTACGATCACAAACATCCGTTTAATGGTGTTTGCAAACGGCATTTCCGACGGGTTGAGCAGGTCTTTTAGCGTGATTGCCGAATCATCCTCTTCGATCACCTCCTGCCCGATCGTCATCTGGGTGAAATCCCGCACCACCACCCGTACAAACGGCTGCAGCCGTTCCTTTGATGTGATTACGATCGAGGTGATGCCCGAGATATAGGCACCGATCAGGAGCCGGAACAGGTACGCCGGTTCGGTAATCCCGTCAACATCAAATTCTAATTTCCGCTGCAGGGGCTCCCGTTCAATGGTCTTTGTGACAATCAGCGTCCCGTCCGTCTGGATCTCAATCCCAAGCGGATCGTTCTTCTTGATCTTCTGTGCGTCCACCCATTCTTTCGGCAGCGTCAGGACATATGACGATCCGCCTGTGAACTGGACTCTTCGGATCTCCACGGTTTTCACATCCTCCAATGCCAGATAATCTGTATTACTCTACTTTCTCAATTGACAATATATATAACTATATTCTCTGTCGAAAAAGGGTATATCTTCCGCTGGTAATCTCATGAAAGAACACCATGAATAAGCGAACACATTCTAGTCTTTTCGTGACGCTGGGCCTCGTCATCCTGCTCGTTGGGGCAATGTCGGTGGCAGGTTGCACGGACAATGCAAAGAAAACCAGTGCAGCAACACCCGTGCCGACCACTGCTGCCGTCACGGCACCGCAGGCACCTGCATCGACGCCCGCCGCATATGTGACACCTGCGGCATCCACAACGAATGCCCCGGCAGCTTCAGGTCCCAAAGGGAAACTCAAGGTCAGCGGTTCAACAACTGTTTTGCCTATCGCCCAGAAAGCTGCTGAAGCCTACATGGCTACCAATCCGAATGCTGATATCCAAATAACCGGTGGTGGATCAGGGGTCGGCGTCCAGCAGATCGGCGAAAAGTCTGTTGACATCGGTATGTCCTCGCGTGAATTAAGTGCAACGGAGAAAACCAAATACCCGGCACTTGTCAGGACAGTTGTCGCAAAAGATGGCATTGCAATCATTGTCAACCCGGCAAATGAGATCAAGGTGATTTCTGCCGACACTGCGAAGGATATCTACACTGGCAAGATTACCAAGTGGACAGAGATCTTTGGCGGTAATGTTCCCAATACCAACAACGTCATCGTGGTCGTTGGCCGCGACAGCGCATCCGGGACCCGTACGTTCTTTGACACAGACCCGACCGGTATCCTCCACGGCGCAGCACCGACCAAGTCCATGCTCGAGAAGAACTCCAACGGGGCAGTCACCCAGACCATCGCCCAGACCCCCGGCGCAATTGGCTATGTTTCCATCGGGTTTGTTGACAAGAGTGTAAAAGCACTCCCTATCTGGTGGAACGATCCCAACAAGGCAGTCTCCCCGACCAAGGAAAATGTGCTCGACAAGAGCTACCCGGTCAACCGTGAACTGTTCATGTTCACCAATGGCCAGCCCACCGGGCTTGCAAAGGACTACATCAATTTCATCCTGGGTCCGGACGGCCAGAAGATTGTGGACAGTGAAGGGTACGTGTCACTCAATTGAACAAATTGATAAGATCCCCTATCAATTCTTCTTTTTATATGGATCTGAACACTGGTGCAGGACAAGACCCCCGCTCTCCACAAACCAGAAGATTTTCTCAGACCCATACTACAGCTCAATCGCGTGAGCGAAAGGAAAAGGTAATCAAAACAGTCTGGTTTTTAACAGCCCTTTCTGCCATTCTTGCTATCTTTTTTATCCTGTTGTTCCTCCTCCGCGACAGCCTCCCGATATTTGAAAACACCGGAATTGTTCCGTTCCTTACCGGCACGACCTGGTATCCAACAGGTGACCCGCCAGAGTACGGCATCCTTGTCCTGATTGTCGGGACAGTGCTGGTCACCCTCGGCGCAATGATCTTTGCCGTCCCGCTCTCCATTGGGTGTGCAATCTACATTTCCGAGCTCGCCCCGCTCTGGGCAAAGAACATCCTCAAACCGGCGATCGAACTGCTCGCTGGCATTCCATCGGTCGTCTACGGATTTTTTGGCTTGATCGTACTGACCGATGTAATACGCACAAGATTTGATATCCCCACCGGTGAGACGTGGCTTGCGGGATCCATCCTGCTGGGCATCATGGCACTGCCGACCATCATCAGCATCTCAGAGGATGCCATCAGCATGGTGCCGCGCGAGTACAAAGAGGGGTCGCTTGCGATTGGCGCCACGCGCTGGCAGACCATAAGCCGGGTTATTGTGCCGGGCGCCCTTTCAGGAATCACTGCGGCGATCATCCTCGGTTTCGGGCGGGCGATAGGGGAGACAATGGCGGTACTGATGGTGACCGGGAATGCGGCCATCATCCCCGATCCAATCTGGAATGTCCTTTCCCCAATAAGAACCCTTACCGGAACGCTTGGTATCGAGATGGGAGAAGTCGCGGTTGGCAGTGATCATTATGCGGCGCTCTTCGGCATTGCAGTGATCCTTCTTGCCATAACGCTGATCGTAAACTCCATCGCAGTCATGATCCTGACCAATCTCCGCGAGCGCCAAATGGGTGGTGCCCAAACAAAGAACCCGGCCCTGCAAACCTTGTTTGAATGGATCAAGCGACCGCTCACTATCGGCGGATTCCTTCTTTTCCTCATTGTATTTTTCCTGGTTGTGCCCCACCATCTCGCGTTCCCTATTCTCGCCTGCCTCGCTGCAGGTTATATCTTTAAGGACCGCCTTAATCCAAAACAGGCTGAGAAGGTGGCGTTTGGCCTCATCGTCACATCGGTGGTCATCGTCGTACTCATCCTGATCATTATTCTTCAGGATATCGTTATACACGGTCTTCCTGCCCTCTCGTGGGAATTCTTGACACAATCGCCCCGGGATCTCGGGCGTTCCGGCGGGATATTCCCGGCTATTGTCGGGACGTTCTACCTCGTGATTGGTGCAATCCTTATCGCATTGCCGCTCGGTGTGGGTGCAGCAATCTACCTTATTGAGTATACCAAAGAGAGCAGGGTCACGCGGTTTATCCGCATGGCGATTGACTTATTGAATGGCACTCCGTCGATCGTCTTCGGGCTCTTCGGGCTTGCATTCCTTGTCTACTTCCTGAACTTTGGCGTTTCGCTGATCGCGGGCCAAGTGACGCTCGCACTCATGATCCTGCCCACGATGATCCGAGCCACAGAGGAGTCATTGAAGAACATCCCGCAATCATTGCGGGAGGGGAGTCTTGCACTGGGAGCGACCAAGTGGCAGACAATCTACCGTGTTGTCCTGCCCCCGGCAGTACCCGGTATCGTCACCGGTACAATCCTGTCCATTGGCAGGGCTGCAGGAGAGACGGCGCCGATCATGTTCACTGCCGTTGTCTTCTCCCAGAGATATCTCACCAGCTCGGTCTTTGAACCGGTGATGGCGCTGCCGTACCACCTCTTCATCCTTGCCACAAATGTGCCGGGCTCTTCGACCAACAAGTACGGGACAGCGCTGGTACTCCTGCTCCTTGTGATCGGAATTTACTCGGTCGCGATCTTTGTAAGAACGCATTTCCAGAAAAAATTGCGGGGGTAACATGATATCCGAAGCGATCATTTCAACACACAACCTTAATCTCTGGTATTATGACATACACGCGCTCCAATCGATATCCATGAAGATACCAAAAAATCAGGTGACAGCGCTTATCGGTCCCTCCGGCTGCGGCAAGTCCACGCTCCTGCGCTGTTTCAACCGGTTAAACGATCTTATCGACTGTGTGAAGATTAGCGGTGAGATCCTGCTTTCCAGCACGAATATCCATGCCCCCGGAACTGACGTGGTCCAGCTAAGAAAGAGGGTCGGCATGGTCTTCCAGAAGCCAAACCCGTTCCAGAAATCGGTCTACGAGAATATCGCATATGGTCCCCGGGTCCATGGTATAAAGGATCAATCAGAACTTGACAAAATTGTCGAGAAGAGCCTTCGCGATGCCGCGCTCTGGGATGAGGTAAGGGACCGGCTGGACGATTCCGCGCTCGGGCTCTCCGGAGGGCAGCAGCAGCGGCTCTGCATTGCCCGTACACTCGCGGTCGAGCCGGAGGTAATCCTGATGGACGAGCCCTGCTCCGCGCTTGACCCGATCGCAACCGCAAAGATCGAGAAGCTAATCGACACACTCAAGCGGGAGTACACTGTGATCATTGTCACCCATAATATGCAGCAAGCGGCGCGGGTGAGCGATTATGCCGGCTTTATGTATCTGGGCAAGCTCATTGAATTCGGGGAGACAACCCAGATCTTCGAGAATCCCCATGAAGACCTCACGGAAAATTACATCACCGGACGGTTCGGGTAGGTGAATAGGATGTCAGAAAAATTTCATACAGAACTGGACAGGCTGAAACAGGACACAGCAGAGATGGTGCAATTTGCGCGGGATATGCTCAGTGAATCGGTGAATGCACTGACCGAGCAGGATACAACGAAGGCCCTGCAGGTTATCTCGAAGAAGAAACATATCAGGGAGGTTACGATCGCCCTAGAGGACCGCACCTACCAACTGATTGCGTTGTACCAGCCGATGGCAAAAGACATGCGGGTGATTGCCTGCATGCTAAAGATGATCACCGCCGCTGAACGCATCGGAAGGTATGGCAAGGATATCGCAAATATGGTAAAGCACCTCCAGGATCAGCCCGATTTTGCGCAATCGCTTCCCATACCGCACATGGCAGAACAGGTACTGGGAATGATCGATGATGCGATCGCTGCGTTTGAGACCGAAAACCTTGAGGCTATCAAAGATTTTTCTTCACGGGATGACGCGGTCGATGCCCTGTGGCATTCAATATTCCGGGAGACGCTTACCTTCATGATGGAGAATCCAAAGACCATCACCCGCAGCACATATTACATCATGGTCGCACGGTATCTCGAACGATCCGGGGACCATGCGTGTAAGATGGCAGAAAATATCCATTACATGGTCACCGGAGAGCGGATCGAGATCAAATAATTCAGAAAAATGCATACATATCTGAACGCTTGACTGAATAAACGTGCAAATCAATTCTACCACGTGCATGGCACGTGAGTGTTAAAGCGTCCTGAATGCATCGAAAAAACATATTTTCGAGATCGTGATGACCAGACGTGGCAGATAAACAAGCGAGCGAAAAAATTCTTGTGCAGGTATCTGATTGGGTGCCTGTCTGAACCATTGTACCTTTACCCTGAAAAAAAGGAGCAGCCGGGGTAACCGTACCTGTACAAATGGTTATGAAGACGAATGCCGGAATGCAATGTCCGAGAGCACGTCCGCCACATCTTCACATTTGTCGGTGGCAATCTCGAGCCAGTCGTAGATATCTTTCAGCTTGATGATGGTCATTGGATCCCTGGTCCGGAAGAGGTCGGTGATCGCCTCGGCAAGGACGTCATCGGCAAGGTTTTCAAGCCGGTTGATCTCAATACAGCGATCCCTGATGAATGAAGGATCCCTGATCGAGCGGATACTCTTGACTGCTGCATCGATCTCAACCGTTGACAAGTGGATCAGCTTTGAGAGTTCCACCATGTAGGCGTCTGAAGATTCTATACCATAGTAGACCATCTTTTCCGCTGATGCGTCGATATAGTCAAGCACTTCATCTAGTGAGGAGGCAAGGATGGAGATCTCTGCAGGTGCAAGCGGGGGATTGCGGGTCCGGTTCAACCGCTCATAAATGGCATGAGTTATGTCGTCACCCTGGTGTTCGAGCAGTTCGATCTCGTGGCGTTTCTCCTTCACATTGGTGAAATCCTTCGTAAGAGTGACAAGCTTGCGCCCTGCGTCCGAAACGATCGCCACCTGCTGTTCGAACAGATCGAAAAAGACCTTGTCCTGCGGAATAAACCACTGCCCTAAGCCCATAAAGAATTCAGGATAATATCAGATATGACAGATTAAAAATTTGGTGGTCAAAAAACGAAAAGACCAAATGAACGGCCTTTTTGTACAGAGAAGAGATTTCTTGCAAATGACAGCAGTTCGCCAGCAAAAGTTATCTCCACAGGGCAGAACATCCGACGAAGAGGGTCCATAGTGCGGTCAGGATAAATTCGGGATCAAACAGACCGATCGTGACAGATCTCCATGTTCCCGCCAGTGACTGAATTGTGAATTCAATATGCAGAAAAATTGAATGTATCGATGGAGAATTTTTCATCAACCCTTTTATCGTTCCCGCACCCACCTTCCTTTCATGACGACACAGGTACGCGCATCGCACATCCTTGTCAAGACCGAGGATGAGGCGAACAGGATTCTAAAACGCATCAACGATGGCGAGGATTTCATCGCGGTTGCAAAGCGGTTCTCGTCCTGCCCTTCACGCAAGAACGGCGGTGACCTTGGCTGGTTTGGCAAGGGGCAGATGGCGCCGGAATTCGAACAGGCTGCGTTTGCTGCGGAGCAGGGAAAGGTCATCGGGCCGGTCAAGTCGCAATTCGGGTTCCACGTCATCAAGGTGACCGGGAAGAAGTGAGCAGCGGGCACCGGGTATGGACAAAAAATTCTTTCTCGGTATCGCGGTCGCCGCTGCCATCATCTTCTTTGCCGCAGCGGTAGCGACCAGCCTGCCGAAGAACACAATATCAGCAGAGGATCGCGAAACGCTCTACCAGGTCTCCACCATCGATGCCCTTATGCAGGGCGTGTATAACGGTGTCCAGCCTTTTTCAGAGGTCAGGAAGCACGGGGATTTCGGCATCGGGACGTTTGATGCGCTGGATGGTGAAATGATCGCGCTTGGCGGGAAGTACTACCAGGTAAAAAGTGACGGCAATGCGTATCCTGTCCCTGACAGTGCGACAACACCATTTTCCACCGTGACATTCTTTGAGCCTGACTTCCGGATAACGACCGATCACCCGATGAATTATTCTGAGCTCTCAGTCTACCTTTCGAAACATCTCCCCTCAAAGAACATGATCTACGCCATACGGATGCATGGCATATTTCCAGTAATGAAAGTCCGCAGTGTGCCGAGGCAGACGCCGCCATATCTGCCGCTTACCGCTGCTGTCGCAAACCAGACGGTCTTTACCTATGCCGGTGCGAATGGCACGGTTGTCGGGTTTACCATACCACAGTTTTTTGCCGGGCTCAACGTCCCGGGATACCACCTCCATTTCATCAGCGATGACAAAAAGATCGGCGGGCATATCCTTGATATGACGGTTCCGGCTGATGCCTCCGCTGAGCTTGACATCACGCCGGGCTTTCATATGGTACTCCCTGAAAGCGGGCAGTTTGCCGGAACCGACCTGACAAAGGATATGCATGCAGATCTGGCAAAGGTCGAACGGTAACCCATTCCTTTTTGCGAGAATTTTTCTTTGAACAGCACACGATCGTATGTACAGCATGACCATCCGCGGCATCAGACGGGATACCCTCGACCTCCTCTTCCAGATGGGACGCGACGCCCACCCCAATGAATTCATTGCCCTCCTCACCGAACGGGATGGCCTTATCGATGAGGTGAACCTGCTCCCCGGCACGGTATCGGGCGAAGACTCTGCATCGCTCCTCTTTGACATGATGCCGCTTTCCACCCACATCGCCGGCAGCTGCCATTCCCACCCGAACGGCGTGCTGCGGCCATCGGGCGCTGATATGCACCTCTTCCCCCGCACGGGACGTTTCCACATCATCATTGGCTATCCCTACTGCCAGAACAACTGGCGCTGTTTTACCGCGGACGGCCAGCCATTCCATATGGAGGTGGTTGCATGAAACGGGTTGTCGCCACTGGGACGTTCGACATCCTTCACCCCGGTCATCTCTATTACCTCGAGCAATCGAAAAAACTCGGCGATGAGCTCTTTGTGATCGTTGCCCGCGACTCCAATGTCAAGCACAAACCCCAACCGATTATCCCTGAGGAACAGCGGCGCAGGATTGTTGCAGCGCTCCGGTGTGTGGATCATGCAATCCTAGGAGACAAGACCGACATGTTCCGCCCCATCGCTGAGATCCGCCCCGCGATCATCACCATCGGGTTCAACCAGCATTTTGACGAGGAAAATCTCCGGCAGCAGCTCGCGTCGCGCGGGCTCTCTGCCGAGATTATCCGCATCGGTAAATATGGCGATGACGAGCTTTGCAGCTCGCGCCTCGTTGTGCAGCGGATTGTCGAAAAACGCGGCGGGCATGACGGGTCAGGCGGCCAGCGGGAATAGACCAGGCATTTTTTCAGGTACTCCCTAATCCCATCTCAATAACCGGTAATCTGAGGTGCGGATGGTTTGGATCCGTATATGTAGCCAGGAGGCACGGGCATTAATGCAGGTGCAAAGAAACCTTTATGGATTCTCCCCCGCATCCTCATCATACAGGTGTGTGTCATGGTGCCAACCATTAAAACCGAAATTTCCAAGCTCAAGAGCCTTGCATGGGAGAAGGGGGCGGTGGCAAAGCAGATCACGGCGACAGATATCGTGGTCTCGCAGTGGGTCCGGTTCAAATGCCGGTACGGGTGCAAGGGGTATGCAAAGCACCTTGGCTGTCCACCATATGCACCCTCCCCGGATGAAACCCGCCGGATGGTCAAGGAATATCATACGGGAATTTTAGTCAGGTTCGATGGTATCCCCGGGCATGCGAAGTTTACCGGAGACGATCTGCCCGAGGACTTCCACCATTTCTACAAGGACCTGATCCTCTGGGTGAATACGACGATCCACATGCTGGAAAAGACTGCATTCTACGACGGGTTTTACAAGGCGTTTGCATTCGGCGGTTACCCGTGCATCTACTGTGATGAGTGCGTTGCAGAAGCCTGCGAGGGTGTAGTAGATGAAAGTATCCGCAGGAAATGCCGGCACATGGACATGGTGCGCCCGAGCATGGAGGCAGCAGGCATGGACGTGTTCGCTACCGCAAAGAATGCAGGGTGGGATCTTCAGACAATCCCCTGCAAGAACAGGGAATACGGCAAGATCATGCACAGCGATATCGTGTCAGTCGCGCTGGTGCTGATCGACTGAGCACTAAAAAGGCACACACAATAATCATACGTTCTTTTTTCATCCTGCCTTCAGTCAGCGCCCCGTGTGCGGGTGGTGCGGCGCTCTGCGCCCTGGCATCGCCATCCACTTGCGCAGGCCGGTGCAGTACTTCCCGGTGAATGCACCGACGAGTGAAGTGACAATGACCATGGCGGCAATTATCGTTGCGATAATCGGCGAACCGTAGAGCGCCGCGAGTGCAATTGAGAATTCACCCCTCCCAATCGTATTACCCCAGATCTCTATGCCTGCGAGTGCTGACTCGTGAATGAAGATGCCGGTCAGAAGTCCGGAGATAAACTTGCTCACAACGGCAAGCAGGCTGATCGAGAGGATCATCACCATATTTACCCCGCCTGCAAGGTTGATGGTAATACCGAAGAAGACAAAGAAGACGACCAAGAATACGTCCTTGAACGGCCTCGCGTGCTGTTCGAATGCATCCGGGTCAGTGGTGGCAAGTGCGGCTCCGAGCGCGATCACCATCATGGTCTCCGGCACACCGAGATACATAGAGACCGATGCCGTGGTGAGCACCGCACCGAAGGTAAAGAGGATAGGGAGCTCATCAGAGCGATCGAGCAGGCTGATTAAAAATTCTTTACCATAGTGGGCGATGGCGTAGAGGATCGCGAGAACCCCGGCAATCTTTAAAAGGAAGATCAGCGGGTTCTGGCCACCAGCGGAAATGACAGCAAGGAAGATAATCAAAACAAGGTCCTCAAAGACCATCAGCCAGATCACCGTCTCCGCCTCGCGCATCATCAGCTTCCGGTTCTCAATCAGCGATGTGATGGCCATCGCCGTACTCGAAATATAGAACGCCGACGCGATAACCAGCGACTCGATAATGGAAAACCCGAACATGTACGCCGCGACAAACCCGATGAGCATATTCACATTGAGATCGATGACCCCGCTTGTCAGCACAGCAGAACGGTTCGATGCGATCCGTTCGAGCTTGAGCTCAAGCCCCATGAAGAAGAGTAAAAAGATCAGCCCCATCTGGGAGAAGAACCGGCTGATCTCATCTGAAGTGACCAGTGCAAAACCGCTTTTTCCCAGCAGCACACCGCCGATGATGTAGAACGGGATCGGGGGGATGGAGAGATACTTCGTGATGATAGCCAGCACAAGGCAGACAAACAGCGCGAGGACGATGCCTTCCATTAATCCACCATGACTTCGCGCTCGAACCTCTTGAGCTGGTCGGTTTCACCGATGACAACCACCGCATCGCCGGTTTCAAAGACAAACGATGGCGGGGGGTTGATAATGTTTGTATCCTTCCGGCTGACCGCGATCACGGTCACACCGGTCTTTGTGCGGATCTGGAGATCCTCGATTGTTTTACCGGCAATGGCTTTCTGGATCAGGTAGGTATGGATAGTGATCCGAAGGTCTGCGAGTGCGGAAAACGCGATCTCGACACTCTCAGATTCGGCCTCGATGATCGCCCCGGTAAGAATGTTGCCGAGCCGTCGCGCCTCCATCGGCGTCATCTCTGCAGCACTGGGCGTACGGCAGCCCTGCTGGAGGGTATACATCTGGATTGTGCCGGTCTTTGTGAAGAAGATGGCAACAGTGTCGCCTTTGTCGGTCTCAAACTCGTACTTTGTCCCGACACCGGGGAGGTTCACCGATCGCAGAGTCATACAGAACACTAGTGAATCGACGTGAAAGATATTTGAGGGTTATGAAAAGGGATGGTGTAAATCGATGAAATTAAAGAAAATAGTTGTGCCAGCGTCCCATTGAGCATGGGACGGACACCATATGGGTAGAGAGGTC
>Ga0209048_10002561_pt1 | contig 17995 bp, 19 predicted proteins | sample FrelakmetCRP12CR_FD_187146 | JGI IMG/M metagenome (GOLD analysis project Ga0209048, IMG submission 187146) | Freshwater lake sediment microbial communities from the University of Notre Dame, USA, for methane emissions studies - CRP12 CR (SPAdes)... | ecosystem: Environmental > Aquatic >... | reverse complement strand
CACGGGACCCGCTCCCACCGTGGGAGCGCGCGGTCGCGCTCCCACGTCAGAAAGTCGCTCGCCGCACCGTAGCGGTAGTAGTGCAAGATGTCCGGCCACGAGGTCGATCGAGACCGGGGGATCCGGCACCGGTCCGCATCCGCGCTCGAAGCGGATTCGATGCGACGTCGCGCGGGAAGCACGATGCGCCCGGAGTCGTGAACAGGCGGTTCTCGGCATCGCAGGCCCCGGCGTCCGTCGTCGCGTAGGTGTCGGCCAGCGATTCGCCGGCGCGGAAGCTCATGGCGGCGAGGGCGCGTCCCAGTTCAGCCGCGAGCTTGTCCTGCCAGCCGTGTCGGCGCATACCCCCGAACTGCAGCGGATAGCCCGACCACGCCTCTACGCACGATCCCAGGGCAGCGGACGAGACGTGGAACGTCCGCGTCTGCCCGGCGGGGAACTCGGAGCCACTCACGGGCTGATCCTACGTCGCGCCCGGCTGCGAACCCTGCGGTCGCCCCGACGGCCAGGAGCGGCTGCCGCGCGGAGCGCCGCCTCTCGCCGGTCGTGACGCCGGCGTAGCGCAGTCGCGTAGGCCCGCCCGCGCAAGACACCAAACCCAACTCTCGAAGGAGCACCGATGAAGCGAACACCGCTTCGCCGGCGCGCCCAGCTGCGCACCCGCAAGCCCCTACGGCGCACTACGCCGTTGCAGCGAACAGACTCGATGGCAGCGAGCAAGGCGCAGCGCGCCGCCATCGCCGGCCGGCCGTGCATCGTGTGCGGCGCCGAGCACCGCGTTGATGCTGCGCACCTCATCCCCCGGTCGGTCGGAGGTTGCGACCACCACCTCTGCGTAGTCCCGGCATGCCGCGCATGCCACCGCGCCTACGACACCGGTCGGCTCGACCTGACGCCGGTCGCGCGACCGTCGGCGGCGCTCGAGCTCCATCGGGGATGTCCCGGAATCAGGAGCGCGGACCGGTGCCGCCTCCTCGGCCCAGACGGCGCCCTGGTCCTCGCGGGCCCCTAGGGCGTCGGCGGCGTAGCTCTCGGGTGGGAACATGTCGTCGGCCGTGCCTGCGACGGCGGCGGCCAGGTAGGCCGTCGACCACCGGCCGTCGCCCACGGCGACGCTGTCGGCTCCGGTGGCGGTCAAACGGGCGAGCGGGACGTCGAGGCAGGCGGCGACGGCGATGGCCTCGGTCAGGCCGATGCGGCGGTTGGTCGTCTCGACTTGGGCGACCGTCTCGCGGGTCCACCCGATTCCCCGCAGGAGCATCTCGTCGGCGAGGCCCTGCTGGGTGAGGTTCTCCTTGGCCCGCAGGGCGGCGATGTTGCGCCGAACGATGTCCTCCACCCCGGTGGTCCGCTCGCCGTTCATTCCCACACCCTACCGGGGGCCTTCGGTGTCTTCCAGGCCGTTTGTGTAAGGAATCTGAACACTGATGCTCATCTATCCGAGGCTCACACGATCCTGACGTGGGGGTTTGTGACCACATGGGGAAAACCTGTGGGTTGTCACCTAACAGCATCAAGAGCGTCCACTGGACGCTTCGCACCAGAACGGCAACCGATCGGCGACCGAGGGCGTTCGTGCGGCCACTGGACCGGGCGCTCGGTTGCAGTACGCCGATCGGGCTACAGGTGCCCATGGTGCGGTCCGAGAATTGGAGTGACCGGCGAGTCAACCGGACGCAAGGAAGCACCGGGACAACCGGACAACACGACCAAGGGGCAGAACGAACAGTGACGATCGAACCGCATACTCAACGGACATTCCGTGACTGGAAGGACGATGATTTCGATCTGGAGGACCTGGCCATGCCGGCCACGGTGCAGTGGCAGCGCTGTGGCGCGGTGCACTGCATCGACAGCGGTCCGTGGATCGGCACCCTCGTCTGCTGCATCCGCCAGAGCGGGCACGACCACGACCACTCGATGTCGCTGGGCGACTTCGGGGCCGTCGACTACTGGCAGGAGAGCTGGCTCTAGGCGGATGCCGACGGCCGGTTTCGCACGTGCGCACCGGCCCCGGTCATGTGCGGATGATCAGCGCCTGGTCGGGACCCAGTCGGCCGGCGAACCGGCCCCGGGGAACCGGATCGTCGGAGGCGAGCAGGACCTCCGCCCCCTGGAGTTTTGCCAGGTCGATGGCGACGGCGGTGCCGGTGAAGTTGACCAGCACGACGACGGTGTCGCCGGCGTGGGTGCGACGGTAGCCGAGGACCCCGTCGGGCAGGTCCACCCACTCGAACGAGCCGCGTGACAGAGCCGGAGTGGCGTGACGCAGGGCGATGGCCCTTCGGTACAGATGGAGGACCGACCCCGGCTCCGCAGCCTCGGCCCCCCGGTTGCGCTCCTCGGCCTCGGGCGCCATAGGCAGCCAGGTCCGCACCCCGGCACCGGTCGGCCACCCGTGGTCGGGTGTTGCGTCCCACGGGATCGGCGCACGACACCCGTCGCGTCCGCCCGGGTCCACCCGGCGGCCCTCGGGGACATCGGCGTCAGCCAGGCCGAGTTCGTCGCCCTGGTAGACGAACGGCGTCCCGCGCAGGCTCAGCAGCAGCACGGCCGCGGCCCGCGCCCGGGCCTCGCTGCGCCGGGCCGCGGTGACCGGATCCTCGCCGGCACGGGCGGCGGCACGGTCGTAGCGGGTCCGGTGGCGCGGGTTGTCGTGGTTGGACAGCACCCAGGTGGGCCAGGCGCCCCGGGGCTCGAGAGCGGCGCAGGTGTCCTCGATGCACCCCCGCCAATGGTCGGCCAGCCAAGGAGCGAACAACGGGGGGAAGTTGAACGCCAGGTGGAGCTCGTCGCCGTCGCCGTAGTAGGTGGCGACCTCCTCGGTGGACAACAGGAAGACCTCGCCCACCACCACCTGCTGGCCCGGATAGGTGTCCACGAGGGTGCGGATGGCCCGGAGCCGCTCGTGGGTCACCGGCACGTCGTTCAGCGCGCAGTGGGGGATGCCGGCCACCTCGGGCGGGTCGTCGGGCAGACGGGGGTCCTTGCCGATGCAGTGGATCGCGTCGGCCCGGAACCCGTCGACCCCGCGGTCGAGCCAGAACCGGAGTGTGTCGTGCATGGCCTCGACCACCTGGGGCTCGTCCCAGTTGAGGTCGGGCTGGGCCGACTCGAACAGGTGGAGGTACCACTGGCCGGTCGGCTCGTGGAACGTCCACGCCGGGGCGCTCAGGTCGAACGCCGCCACCCAGTTGTTGGGGGGCGACCCGTCCGGCTCCGGGTAGCGCCAAACGTACCAGTTGCGGTGCGGGCTGTCGCGTGACGAACTGGCGTCCAGGAACCACGGGTGCTGGTCCGAGGTGTGGTTGGGCACCCAGTCGATGACCACCCGCATGCCCAGGGCGTGGGCGTCGGCCACCAGGCTGTCGAACTCGGCGAGGTCGCCGAACAGCGGGTCGACGTCGCAGTAGTCGCTGACGTCGTAGCCGAAGTCGGCCATGGGTGAGCGGAAGAACGGGGAGATCCACAGGGCGTCGACGCCGAGCCAGGCCAGGTCGGCCAGACGGACCCGGGCCCCGGCCAGGTCGCCCACGCCGTCGCCGTCCGAGTCGGCGAACGAGCGGGGGTAGATCTGGTAGAAGACCGCCTCCTGCCACCAGGGGACACGGTCGGCGTCAGCCTGATACGTGGCGTCGACGCTCATGGTCCGAGCTTACTAATGCGGGAGTGTCGACCCCTCTCGATGTTCCTACATGTGTTTCAGTTCCCGGCCGGACCTGCCGATGGAAGTTCCAGGACCGGGCGCCCGCAGGGGTGTCCGGAGGGATCGGACGTGGTCGGCTCCGCAGCCGGCGTGCGAGCGAGGAGAACGGTGCGATGGTGGAACGTCGAGCAGTCGAAGACGGGTCGATGCTGGCCGAGAGGTTCTCCGGTGCATCGCCGCCCGAGTCCTTCGGGACCGGCCGGGTGTGCATCGCGCCCTCGTGCCAGGTGCACCTCTCCCGGTACAACAGCACCGACTGGTGTGCCCTCCACGAGAGCCCGGCAGCCACCGGCCGCCCCTACGACACCTCGGTGCGCCCTCGCGGCCGCCGTCGCAATTCCAGCCGTCGCCGCACCTCACGCACCGCCGCCTGACCGGCCGCCCCGCGCCCGACCTGACCTCCCCCGGGACCGCCTCGGTACACTGCGGCGCTGACATCGGGCCCGCTCGTGACCCGGCACCGACGTGACAGGGGACGCACCATGACGGATCGACTCGACGGCACCGTGGCCCTGGTCACGGGCGCGTCCAGCGGCATCGGCGAGGCCACGGCCGTCGCCCTGGCCGCCGAAGGGGCGTCGGTGGCGATCGCCGCCCGCCGGGGTGACCGGCTCCAGGCCCTGGCCGACCGGATCGACGGCGACGTGCTCGTCCTCGAGACCGACGTGACCGACGAGGAGCAGGCCCGTTCCATGGTGGCGCAGACCGTCGCCCGCTTCAGCCGGCTGGACACCCTGGTGAACAACGCCGGCGTGATGCTGCTCGGCTCCATCGTCGACGCCCCGGTCGAGGAGTGGCGCCGGATGGTCGACCTCAACCTCCTGGGCCTGATGTACGCCACCCACGCTGCCCTGCCCCACCTGTTGGCCGCGGCCGAGGACGACCCCCGCCGGGTGGCCGACGTGGTCAACGTCAGCTCGGTGGCCGGGCGGTTCGCCCGGTCGGGCAGCGGCGTCTACAACGCCACCAAATTCGCTGTGGCCGCCTTCTCCGAGTCGCTGCGCCAGGAGGTCACCCGTCGGCACGTCCGGGTCTCGGTGGTCGAGCCGGGGGCCGTGGCCACCGAGCTGATCACCCACAACCGGCCCGAGGTGGTCGAGGGGATGCTGTCCACGTGGGGCGCCGTCGAGGTGTTGCAGCCGGAGGACATCGCCGAGTCGATCTCCTTTGCCGTCACCCGTCCGCGCCGGACGGCCGTCAACGAGATCCTGGTCCGCCCCACCGAACAGGAGCGCTGAGTGGCATTCGGCGGCTACCCACCGCCCGAGCACCTGCTCGGCGACCTGGGGATGGAGGCGGTGCTCACCACCGAGACCACGGCGCGGGTGCGCACCCGGGTCACCCCGCAGGTGGCGTCGCCCGCCGGCGGTGTCCGGGCCGGCGTGCTCGCCACCCTGGTCGACATCGTGGGCGGTGCCATCGCGGCCCGCGTGCTCCGGCCGGACTGGATGGCCACCGCCGACCTCACCCTGCAGCTGGTCGGGCCGGTGCTCGGTCCCTGCGTCGAGGCGCGTGGCTCGGTGGTGCGCCGTGGCCGGACCACCCTGGTGATCGAGGCGCTCGTGGTGGGCGTGGACGAGGACGGCAACGACCTGGTGGTCGACGGCCGGACGCCCGACCCGGTGGCGTGGGCGTCGATGACGTTCGCGGTGCTGCCCGCGCAGAACCCGGCCTCGTCGGTCCAGATGGCGGCGGACCTCCCCATGCGGTGGGCCTTCACCGGAGGCGGGCTCGAGCTGCCGATCCTGGACGCCCTCCCGGTGACGGTGCTCGACGGTGCCGTCGGCCGGCTGTCAGTGCCGGTCCGGCCCTACCTGCACAATTCCTTCCGCGCCATCCAGGGCGGGGTCATCGCCCTGATGGCCGAGGCTGCCGGCGCCGAGGCGCTCGGAGCCGCCCAGGGGGGCGACGGGTCGACGGTGGTCGTCACTGACCTGCAGATCGCCTATCTGGCCCTCGGCAAGGCGGGACCCATCGTGAGCGAGGCCCGGGTGCTGGGCACCGGTCCCGACGGGCGGGCCGGCGCCGTCGTGGAACTGCGTGACGCCGGGGCGGACGATCGACTGATGACGGTGATCAACGTGACCGCCGAGCCGGTGGCGCTCCTGGCCAGGGCGACGTCATGACGGTGTCGTACTCCGAGGGCCGGCCGGACATCGACCGCCGCCGCCACGTCAGCGACTATTTCCGCCTCGAGCGGTGGGAGGTCCCGCCCCCGGACGGTGGGGAGGGACCGTCGTCGCTGCTCGGACGGGCCCCGGTCGAGCCCCACCAGCGCGGTGCGGGCGGGGGACTGCGGACCGGTGGTCTGTTGACCAGCCTCGACTCACTCGGCGGGATCACCAGCGGGCTGGCGGTACTGCCGCAGAGGATCGTCACCACGTCGCTCATGGCCACCGTGTCGGAGCTGTCCCATGTCGGGCCCCTGCGCCTGCAGGCCGACGTGCTCCGGCGGGGGCGCACGTCGGTGGTCACCGCCCTCGACGTGGTCGACGAGGGGGCGGGCGACTGTCACGTGGCCGCCGCCACCATGACCTGTGCGGTGCTCGACCCGGGTGCGATGCAGCTCGAGTTCGAGCGACCGTTCGTCCTGGCCATGCCCGAGCCCCAGGCCGACCCGGTCCGGCCCGAGGAGTTCTTCTGCATCGAGCCCGGCGAGGGCCCGGTGACCCGGTTGCGGCTCGAGGACCAGCTGCGCAACCCGTGGGGGATCCTCCACGGGGGTGCGGTGGCCATGCTGGCCGACGAGGCCGCCTGCCGGGCGACGGTGGCAGCCCACCCCGGGGCCGCGGGACCGAACGGCGTGGCGGCGACCGACGTGGTGCTCCACTACCTGCGCCCGGTCAAGGTCGGGCCCGTCGAGGCAAGGTGCACGGTTCTCGGGACCCGGGCCGGCCGAACGGCGGTGCGTGTCGCCATCCACGACGCCGGGGCCGACGACCGCATGGTCACGGTGGGCTCGGTCACCGCCCTCGCCGTCTGAGCCGCACGCGGGGTCTGAGCCGCACGGGCCGGTGCCACCGGCGCCGGCCGCGTACCGAGCCGCAATTGTCGCCGTGAGCCGGTGGTACCTGCGTCCGCATAGGCTCAGCACCGGAAATGGTCCACCGGGAGAAATGGGAACACGACATGGCGAATGAATGGGGCCCCCTGGGGGCGTTGGTCGGCGATTGGGAAGGCGAAGGCGGATTGGACACCTCCTTCCACCATGCCGATGGCAAGGTCGGCGGGACCCCCTACCTGGAGAAGGTGTCCTTCAAGCCCTTCGGCCCGGTCGACAACGGCAGCCAGCACCTCTACGGCCTCGACTACAGAACGGCCATGTGGCGCAACGACGAGCAGGACCCCTTCCACACCGAAGTGGGCTACTGGCTGTGGGACGGCGCCACCGGTGAGATCCTGCGTGCGTTCGCCGTCCCCCGCGGCATCACCGTGCTGGCCGGAGGCCACGCCGATGGCGACGCCACGTCCTTCACGCTGAAGTCCGCGGTGGGCGACGCCCAGTACCCGGTCGGCGAGGGCCAGTACCTGACGGCCAACGCCAGCTCGGTCAGCTACGAGGTCACGGTCACCCTGGGCGACGGCACCTGGTCGTACGCCGAGACCACGATGCTCCGGATGAAGGAGCTCCCCGACCTGCTGCCCCACACCGACCACAACACGCTGCACAAGGTCTGACCGGCCCACGGGGCGCCGGGTCCTCCCGGCGCCCCGGAGCGGCTCCACAGGGGTTGACGTGGACCCACTATTAGGTAAACCTAAGAGTTCACCTATGCCGTCCCTACTCCCGATGCGACGATGATCCCCACCTTCGTCATCTTCCTGCGCGAGGGCGTCGAGGCCAGCATGATCGTGTCCATCCTGCTGTCGTACCTCGACCAGATCGGCCAGCGCCGCCACTTCCGGGACGTGTTCCTGGGCGTGGCCGCCGCCATGGTGCTGGTGCTGGCTGGCGGCGTCGCCACCTACCTGCTGATCGACCACTACGCCGGGTCGACGGCCCAGTTGATCTTCGAGGCGGTCACCTACCTGCTGGCCGCCGCCGTACTGACCTACATGACGTTCTGGATGCAGTCCCACAGCCGGACCATGTCGGCCGATCTTCGGGAACGCTCGGACGCCGCGCTGGAGGGCAGGGCCCGGTGGGGCCTGCGCCTGCTCGCCTTCCAGGCCGTGGGGCGCGAGGGACTGGAGACCATGGTCTTCACCCTGGCCATCGTGTTCGCCTCGAGGTCCCAGGCCGGTACCCCGGTGCACGGGCGCGGGCTCCTGGCCGGCGCCGTCCTCGGCCTGGCGGTGGCCCTGGGCATCGCCTACGCCATCTTCAAGCTCGGCAGGCGCCTGGATCTCGGCGTATTCTTCCGGATCGTCGGCATCGTGCTGATGGTGTTCGCCGCCGGGCTCCTGGCCGACGCCGTCCAGAACATGCAGCAGCTGGGCTGGCTCCCGTTCCTCGACCAGCCGATGTGGGACACCGCCCACTACCTCAACGAGTCGAGCAGCATCGGCGACGTGTTCCACGTCCTGGTGGGCTACGCCGACCATCCCACCCCGCTGCAGGCCATCGTCTGGGTCACCTACCTGGCCGTGTCCACCACCGCCTTCATCGTGATGGGCCGGCGCGGCGGCACCTCGGGGTCGGCAACTGCTGCTCCTGTGGCCGCCACCGCAACCGCCTCGGAACCTGCGCCCACCCTCGCCGGACCGCAGCCCGGCGACGGACCGGATCACCGGGGCGGCCGGCCGACGGACGCAATAAGGTCCTCGGCGATGCCCGGACCACGGGCCGCCGGTCGACCGTCAGGAATCCCATGAGCCGCTCCGCCCCTCCCGTCCCCTCCATGGATGGCAAGACCGTGATCATCACCGGCGGGAACTCCGGGATGGGAAAGGCCGCCGCAGTGGAGCTGGCCCGGGCAGGTGCCCGTGTGGTGATCACCGCCCGCAGCCAGGAGCGGGGCACTGCGGCCGTGGCCGACATCGCCTCCGCCAGCGGCTCGGATGACGTCGAGCTCGCCGTGTTCGACCTGGCCGACCTGACGTCGGTGCGGGCCGGGGCGGCCGAGCTGCTCGAGCGGTGCCCGCGGATCGACGTCCTGCTCAACAACGCCGGGCTGATCCTGACGGAGCGGACCCTGAGCGCCGACGGCTACGAGGCCACGTTCGCCATCAACCACCTGGGCCCGTTCCTCCTGACCGACCTCCTCCGCCAGCGGCTGATCGAGTCTGCACCGTCCCGCATCGTCAACGTGGCCTCGACCGCCCACAACTTCGCCCGCCGGGGCATGGTCTTCGACGACCTCATGGCGGAGAAGTCCTACAGGCAGATGGAGGTCTACGGTCGTTCCAAGCTGGCCAACATCCTCTTCACCACCGAGCTGTCCGAACGGCTGGCCGGCACCGGCGTCACCGCCAACTCGCTCCACCCCGGGACGGTGGCCACCGGCTACGCCCGCGACGGCGACACCACGGGATTCATGGCCTGGGGCATCAAGGTCTTCGCCCCGTTCAGCCTCACTCCCGCGCAGGGGGCCCGCACCTCGGTGTACCTGTGCTCGTCCCCTGACGTCGAGGGGGTGACCGGCACCTACTTCGCCAAGTGCAAGCCGAAGACCCCGTCGGCCAACGCCCGGGACCAGGCCGCCGCCGCCCGACTGTGGGAGGTCAGCGAGCAGCTGATCGACCAGGCCGCCTCGCGCTGATCCGCTCATCGCCCTGACCGTCGGGCGCACCGGCCGGAGGTCGACTCAGATCGGCTCGCCCTCGCCGATCTCGGTGATGACCTCGGCGATCGCCTCCTGCTCGGCCCGGGCCGACAGCCTCCCGCCGCGACCGGCGTCGCTCCACAGCTCGGGGACCCGCCACAGCAGCACGCCCACGCCTACGACGCAGGCCAACCCGCCCGACCACACCGCGAACTCGGGGCCGCCGATGGCCGCGGCCGGGCCCGTTTCGGCGTCGCCCAGACGCGGCCCGCCGGCCACCACGGCGAAGTAGGTGCCCGACAGCCGGCCCTGGAGGTGGTCGGGCACGGTCCGCTGCTGCACGTTCTGGCGGAACACGGCCGAGATGATGTCGGCCGCCCCGGCCAGCGCCAGCAGGACCAGTCCGATCCACAGCACCGGCACGATCCCGAAGACGGCGATCGTGCCGCCCCAGATAACCACGCAGATGGCGATGGCCCTTCCCTGGTGGCGGACCCGGCTGCACCAGCCGGTGAACAGGGACCCGAGCAGTGCCCCACCCCCGGGCGCGGCGTAGAGGAGGCCGACCACGCCGGCCCCGCCCCCGTAGAGATGGATGGCCAGCGCCGGAAAGACCGCCCGCGGCATGCCGAAGATTATGGCGTTGAGGTCGATCCGGTAGGTAGCCGACAGGAGGCGCTCGCCCTTCAGGTGGCGGAACCCCTCGGCCATCGACCGGAAACCCATCGGGGTGCCGCCCCCGCGGGGCAGCAGCCGGGGGAGCAGCAGGATCGCCGCCAGCGAGACGCCGAAGGAGGCGACGTCCAACAGGTAGACGATGCTCAGCCCGAAGGCGGCGATGAGGAGGCCTCCGATCGCCGGGCCGACCACCATGGCCAGCGCCATGGTGGTGGTCTACAGGGCCACGGCGGCGTCCACGTCGTCGTCGGTCACCAGCATCGGCAGGGCGGCCCGGCGGGCGGGCCAGTCCATCCCCTGGAACCCGGCGGCGGCGGCCGTGCACACGAAGAGCACCCAGGCCTGCGGGTGGTCGAGTGCGGCGTTGACGGCCAGTCCGGCCACGGCCACGGCCATCGCCACCTGGGTCAGGGTGAGCACCCGCCTGCGGTCCCAGGCGTCGGCCAGGGTCCCGCCCCACAGCGCTCCGGACAGGAGCGGCAGCAGCTGGGTGAACCCGATCATGCCGACCACCAGGGTGGAGTGGGTCAGGTGGAAGGCCTGGAAGGCCACGGCCACCAGGGTGAGCTGGCTGCCGATCCCCGAGATGGCCTGGCCGATCCACAGGCGCCGGAAGTCCCGCGAGTGCCGCGGAGGCCCGGGTGATCCGTGCAGGTGGGACGGGGTGCCCACGCGCGGGACGAGGCGATCGGTACACTTCGTGCCCATGCCCGCAACCGACACGCCACCGGTCCGCACCCGCGGGAAGAAGAAGGCACTGGGTCTGGTCGAGTCAGCGCCGTCCGGCCGTATGTCGTCAGGCGACGCCTCGGCGCCGGCCATGGCGGTCTCGATCGCCGGGATCTCCACCGCGTGCAGCAAGGACGCCCTGGTGTCGAGCGCCGAGGCCGTCCGCAGGGCCCTCGCCGCCGAGTGACCCTGCGGCCTTCGGCCGGGTCCCGCTCCCGCAGCCTCTGCTGCTACCAGTACTCGGCCATGAGCTCGGTCGACCACGGCGGCTGGTGTACCTCGCCCCGAGGGCCGAACTCGGCCAGGTAGGGCTTGACGTCGAGCACGGGCGTCCCGTCGATGGCGTCGAGCCCGACGACGTCGATCCGGTGCGGGCCCACGCCGGTCACCCGGCAGACGGTGGTGCCGATGCGGTTGGGGCGGTCCTTGGCCCGTTGGGCGAGGATCCCGACCGATGGCCAGTCGGCCCGGCCCCTCGGGTGCCGGGTGCCTCGGCAGACGGCCTCCTCGCCGACCCGGTCGAAGCAGAACACCACCTCGATGTGGGAGAAGTCGCCCAGGCCGTCGGTGGCTCCCGCCTCGAGCAAGGCGGGGTCCAACTCGATGCGGGCGGACACCGTGTCCCACCGGTCGTCCACTGCCTCGGTCCGGCCACCGACGACGGTCCCGATCGGTCGGATGGTCAGGTCTCCGGTCACCGTGCCTCCCCGTCCGTCGGTCCCGTCCCGTCCGCGTCGTCGCCGTCCTGGCCTTCGAACTGGATGCGGTACAGCTCGGCGTACTGGCCGCCGGCCACGAGCAGGTCCTCGTGGCGGCCGCGCTCGACGATCCGTCCGTGGTCCAGCACCAGGATCGTGTCGGCTTCCCGCACGGTCGACAGGCGGTGGGCGATGACCAGCGAGGTACGCCCCTGCAGGGCGGTGGCCAGCGCCAACTGCACCGCGGCCTCCGACTCGCTGTCCAGGTGGGCGGTGGCCTCGTCGAGCACCACGATCTCCGGGGCCTTCAGCAGCAGGCGGGCGATGGCCAGGCGCTGCTTCTCGCCGCCCGAGAGGCGGTAGCCGCGGTCGCCGACCACGGTGTCGAGCCCGTCGGGCAGCGACTCGACCATGGTGGCGATCTGGGCGCCGGCCAGTGCCGAGGCGAGCTCGCCGTCGGTGGCGTCGGGCCGGGCGTAGAGGAGGTTCCCGCGGATGGTCTCATGGAAGAGGTGGGCGTCCTGGGTCACCACGCCGACGGTGGCGGTGAGCGACGACAGGGTGGCCTGGCGGATGTCCAGTCCGTTGATCCGGATGGTGCCCGACTGCACGTCGTAGAGGCGGGGGAGGAGCTGGCTGATGGTCGTCTTGCCGGCCCCGGACGGGCCGACCAGCGCCACCATCTGGCCCGGCAGGACGGTGAAGCCCACGTCGAACAGCACCTGGGCCGACGCCGTGGTGTCGAGGACGGCCACCGACTCGAGCGAGGCGAGTGAGACCTCCTCGGCCGTCGGGTAGCGGAAGTCGACGTGGTCGAACTCGATGGTGGCCGGGCCCTTCGGCACGGGTCGGGCGTCGGGTGCGTCCACGATCATCGGCGGGAGGTCGAGCACCTCGAACACCCGGTCGAAGGAGACCAGCGCGGTCATCACGTCGATCTGCACGTTGGACAGCGCGGTCAGTGGCCCGTACAGCCGGGTCAGGTAGGCGGCCAGGGCGACCACGGTGCCCACGGTCAGGGCCCCGTCGATGGCCTGGACGCCGCCCCAGCCGTAGACGACGGCGGTGGCCAGGGCGGCGGTGAGCGACAGGGCGGCGATGAAGGACCGGGCGTACATGGCCTGGGTGACCCCGATGTCACGGACCCGGCCGGCCTTGGCGGCGAACGCGTCCCGCTCCTCGGTGGGGCGGCCGAACAGCTTCACCAGCAGGGCGCCCGACACGTTGAACCGCTCGTTCATGGTGTTGTTCATCTCCGCGTTGATGCCGTACGACTCGCGGGTGATCGCCGAGAGCCTGCGGCCCACCCGCTTTGCCGGTATGACGAAGATCGGGAGGATCACCAGGCTGATCAGGGTGATCTGCCACGACAGCAGGAACATGACGATCAGGACGAGGGTGACGCTGATCAGGTTCGACACCACCGACGACAGGGTGTCGGTGAAGGCCTGCTGGGCCCCGATCACGTCGTTGTTCAGCCGGCTGATGAGTGCGCCGGTCTGGGTGCGGGTGAAGAAGGCGATCGGCATCTTCTGGATGTGCTCGAACACCTGGGAGCGCATGTCGTAGATGAGGCCCTCGCCGACGGACGCGGACACGTAGCGGATGGCGATCGACAGGCCGGTGTCGATGACGGCGATCAGGGCGGCCACCAGCGACAGGGTGACGACCAGGTGCTTGCTGGGGTTCCCTCCGGTCAGGCTGTTGATGATCGACCGGAAGAGCAGGGGGTTGATGATGCCGACGAAGGCCTCCACCGTGACCAGGGCCAGGAACCAGGTGAGGATGCCCCGGTAGGGCTTGGCGAAGCGGAACATCCGCTTTCCGGTGCCCTTGGTCACGTGCTGGGACGTGACCGACTCGTCCCGCCGCATGGAGCGCATGACCGACCCGAACTGGCCCCCGCCGCCGCCCGCCCCCATGCCGTGTCCGGCCATGCTCATCGGGTGGCTCCGTCGGGGTGGCGCATGGGCGGGACCCTACCAACTTGCCCCCGTGGGCCGATCCGGGGATGCCGGTCGGGGGCGGGGCGTCCGGGGCCCCCTGGGTCACAGGCGTCGCTACGCTTCCCCCATGGCGTTCGACGAGGGCCTGGCCGAGCGGATCAGGGAAGAGTTCGGCGACGCCCCCGACGTGGTCGAGCGCCGCATGTTCGGCGGGCTCGCCTTCATGGTGGCGGGCAACATGGCCTGCTGCGTGGTGGGGGACGACCTGATGGTACGGGTGGGCCCCGACGCCTGGGCGGCGTCCATGGCCCTGCCCTTCGCCCGGGCGATGGACCTCACTGGACGGTCGATGCGGGGCTTCGTGCTGGTCGACGCCGAGGGGCTGGCCGAGGACGACACCCTGGCCGGGTGGCTCGAGCGCGGCTGCTCCTACGCCGACTCGCTCCCGCCCAGGTAGTTCGCCGACCGACTCCCCGGCTCCCACGGCTCCCCGGCCGACGGGCCGGCGGGCCGGCGGGACCGCCGGATCAGCCGACCAGGCCCTTGCCGTAGACGGGGGGCAGGTCGAGTGCGGTCAGGAGCCCCGGCGCGCCCTCGACCACGGCCGGGATGGAGTTCACCAGCCGCATGGCCGTCGCCTTCAGGCCGCCGGTGTTGTGGTCCCCGTCCTTGCCCATCAGCTGCATGTCGACCGTGTAGGTCGGCTCGCCGGTGATGATGACCCGGTAGCAGCCGTGTCCTGCCGGCTGGGGCCACTCGGGGGCCAGGTCGTCGCGCAGGCGGGTCACGTGCTCCAGCACGATGACGGCATTGCCGTCCTTCATGCCCCGGAGCTCGAAGTGCAGCGCGGCGGCCGTGCCCACCTCGATGGTGCCGGCGTCGACCTCGAAGGTCTCCGGTGCGGGGACCCGCTCGTACCACTCGACCAGGTCGCCGTCGAGCTCCACCTCGAGGCCGGCGGCCAGCTGGCGGATGACGCTGCCCCAGGCCATGGTCATCACGCCGGGCTGGAGGATCATCGGGACGTCGTCGACGGGACGGCCGAAGCCCATGATGTCGAACAGGACCATGCCCTGGTTGTAGGTGGCGTAGTTGAGCACCTCGGCCACCCGCACCTCGTCGATCTGCTCGCTGATGCCGGAGAGCACCAGGGGCAGTGCGTCGTTGGCGAACCCGGGGTCGACCCCGTTGACGAAGATCGAGACACCGCCGGCGGTGGCGGCCTCCACGGTGGGGGTGATCATCCCGTCGTCCACCACGCCGAAGGGGTACTGCAGGAAGACCGGGCCCGAGGACACCACGTTGATGCCGGCCCGGAGGATCCGCTGCATGTCGCCCAGTGCCTCGAAGAGCCGGTCGTCGGCCATGGCGGTGTGGACGACGACGTCGGGCTTCAGGGCGAAGATGGCCTCGACGTCGTTGGTGGCGGCCACCCCGAGGGTGCGGCCGAGGCCGGCCAGCTCACCGGCGTCCTTGCCGACCTTGTCCGGGTTGGACACCCAGACGCCCACCAGCTCGAGGTCGGGGCGGGCGTCGATGCCGGCGATGGCGTGCTTGCCGACGTTGCCGGTGCTCCAGGCGACGACACGGTAGGACTTGCTCATGGGTGCTCCTATCGGATGGTGGGTGTGGCATTCGGACAGTGGTGCGGTCTGATCGGACGGACGGACGGACGGTGCGGTGCGGCTCGGCTCTGTCGGGCTCAGGCGGTGAGGTCGGGGAGGCCCATGTCGAGGTTGGGCCCCTCGATGCCGCCGTCGACCTCCAGGATCTTGCCGGTGATGTAGGAGCCGGCGTCGGACGCGAGGTAGAGGACGCAGGCGGCGATGTCGCGGGGATCGCCGATCCGGCCGAGCGGTGTCCCGGCCTCGAGGGCGGTCTTGAGCTCCTCGGTCTGCATGACGATGTCGAGGGCGGAGGTGGCGATCGACCCCACGGCGATGCCGTTGACCCGGATGTTGGGGGAGAGGTCGGCGGCGGCCAGCCGGGTGTAGTGGGCCAGGGCGGCCTTGGCCGTCCCGTAGGCCAGATAGCCGCGCCCGCTGACCCGGCCCATGGCCGAGGAGATGTTGACGGCCGAGCCGCCGCCGCCCTGCAGCATCAGCGGCACGGCCGGGCGCAGCAGGGCATGTGCCGTGGAGACGTTGAAGTGGAAGGCCTGCTCCATGCGGCCCGGCGACGTGTCCATGAAGGGGCGGGGCATGGCGCCGCCGACGTTGTTGACGACGAGGTCCAGCCGGCCGAAGGCGTCCCGGGCGTGGTCCACCAGGCCGGCGACGGCGTCGAGGTCACTCAGGTCTGCCGGCACGATGACCGCCCGGCGGCCGGTCGCCGTCACCTGCGCGGCCACCGACTCCAGCTGGTCCGTGCTCCGGGCCGAGATGACGACGTCGGCCCCCGCCTCGGCCAGGCTCACTGCGGTGGCCGCACCGAGGCCGCGTCCGGCACCGGTGATGATGGCCACCTTGTCGTCCATCCGGAATCGATCGAGAATCATGCCTGGGTCCCCCTTCGCCGGCCACGCCGGGTGTGGCCGGATGTAGTGCTACCAGCCCGGGCCGTACCTGCGCCACGCCGACCGGAGTCGGTGGCGCGGTCGGCGGGGTCGACGGTGCTCACAGTGGCTGCCACCACGAGCCGTTCCAGCGGTGGGGCCTGGTCCACGCCCACCCGGTCCACCAGGCCTGGAGGCCGGGGTCGCCGCCCACCGTGTACCAACCGGGCGGGGCCGGTGGCGGTGCGACGAACCTCGGATCGACCCCGTGCGTCGGCACGGCATGGCCCGACCAGGTGCCCGGCGCCCGGTCCTCGTACGGGACGTCGCATCCCCACGGCTTGATCCGGGGGCGCCACGGTGGCGGGCTCGGGACGATGTCCCCCGGGCCGGTGAGTTCCCGGGCCCCGTGCCGCACCAGCAGGTAGAGGAGCCCGGCGATCAGGAGCGCGGGCACGGCGCCGACCAGGCCCTTGTCGATGGCCTCCCGCAGCGACCGGGCCAGGGTGGCGTTGAACTGCTTCGGGTCCACGTGGAAGAAGGTGATCATCCCGTTGTGGAGCGAGTGGATGCCGGCGGCGACGAGGAAGGCCACCGCCCCTGCGCCGGTCAGTGCCCGCCCGCGCCGCCACGCGGCCAGCCAGATCACCGCGGCGGCGAACCCGGCCACGAACACGTGCAGCAACTCGGCGGAGGGACGGAGCAGGGCCATCTGGAGATGGGCCCACGGGAAGTCGGGACGCGCCTCGTACTCCACTCCCTCGAGCACCCCGACGGTGGCCCCGCAGACCAGCACCAGGTACAGGCCCACCCGGGGGACGGCGAACCTCCGCGACCCGAACACCAGGAGGAGGAAGGGGACCAGGAGCTTCCCTCCCTCCTCGATCGGGCCGGCCAGCCAGAGCGTGGTCGGCCGGGCGAAAGCGGTGTCACTGAGGATCTCGAGCCCGAACCCGACCCCGAAGGCGACGACCCCCGACCCGATGCCGATCCAGGTGAGGAGCCGCATCCCGTCGAGCTGGTCGAGCTCGAGGAACCGGGTCACCAGCAGCACCGACCCGGTCAGGAAGGCCAGGTAGCCGATGGCCGACAGCCACGACCACAGCGCATTCCCGGTGGAGCCGCTCAGGAGGCCGGGCAGGATGACCAGTGCCTGGCCGACGGCCATCCATCGGAACCAGGGCTGGAGCAGGAAGGCGAAGGCGGGCGGCGGACCCGGGAGCATCGGCCCCGCCGTGGCGACGTGGGTGGTGCCCGTCCAGACGGTGCCGTCCCACTCGGCCAGCCGGGGCTGGTCGCTGAAGCAGTACCAGCCGGGGGGCTCGGGACCCTCTGCGTCCGCCGCCGCCGGGGGTGCGGACCCGCCCGCCAAGACGCCTCAGGCCGGCCGGGTGGAGGGCAGGCCGAGCTTGCGGTGGTCCCAGGAGACCGTGCGCTCTACGTTGATCTTGGCCACGATCCGCTTGTTCAGCATGGTCTCGACGAAGGGGCGGAGCTCCTCGGTGTAGGCCCCGTAGTAGCGCTCGAACAGGTTGACGCCGAGCTCCCACATCTTGCCGGGGTCCTCGACGATCTCGGCGTGGCCCACCAGCTCCACGCCCCGGAGCTCCTCGTAGTAGTCGCCGGTCTCGAACAGGAGGGTGATCCGCGAGTCCCGGCCGAGGTTGACGGCCTTCTGGGCCTTGGCCTTGGTTTCGATGGCGATGGCGCCGTCGACGAATCCGTACCACATGGCCACGGCGTGGATCGAGCCGTCGTGGTTGAGCGTGCACATGCTCATGGCCCGGCGCTCGTGGAGGAAGGCATCGACCTCCTCGTCGGTCATGCGGATCAGGTCGCGCTGCTTGATCCCGTGCCCCATCTGCTGGTTCGCTGACGTGTCGCTCATCGGTTCCTCTCCGAAGGTCACGGCAGGCCACCCGGCGTGCCGTCCGTGCCGACACCGTACCGGGGTCCCGGCCGACCGGGCGGCGGTGCGGAGCGGCGGCGGCGGGCTCCTCGGCGCCCCCGGGGCGGGCCAGACTGGGGCGATGCCGCCC
>Ga0209048_10002560_pt1 | contig 17998 bp, 13 predicted proteins | sample FrelakmetCRP12CR_FD_187146 | JGI IMG/M metagenome (GOLD analysis project Ga0209048, IMG submission 187146) | Freshwater lake sediment microbial communities from the University of Notre Dame, USA, for methane emissions studies - CRP12 CR (SPAdes)... | ecosystem: Environmental > Aquatic >... | reverse complement strand
GGCGGGCGCCCGCCGCGCGGGCCTCGCGCCTGCAGCAGGGCGCGGTTCGCGGCGCGCACGCGCAGGCGGCGCCGCATCGCCATTGCCGGCGAACCCCGGCGCCGGCGCCACCGTCAGCGAACGCTTGAGCAGCCGTTCGATCTCGGCGAGCAATTTTTCCTCTTCGGGTCCGCACAACGAGATCGCCTCGCCGGACGCCCCCGCGCGCCCGGTGCGGCCGATGCGGTGAATGTAATCCTCGGGCACGTACGGCAACTCGTAATTCACGACCAGCGGCAGATCGTCGATGTCGAGACCGCGGGCGGCGACGTCGGTTGCAACCATGACCTGAACCTTGGCCGCCTTGAAATCGTCGAGCGCCTCCATGCGCGCCGCCTGGCTCTTGTCGCCGTGGATGGCGGTCGTCTTCAGGCCGTCCTTCTCCAGCTGTCGGGCGAGACGGGACGCGCCGTGCTTGGTACGCACGAAGCAAAGCACCTGCCACAGGTTGCGCGAGGTGACGATGTGCTCGAGCAGGGCGCGCTTCTGGTCGGTGGTGACCTTGTAGACGGTTTGCGTCACCGTGTCGGCCGTGGTGTTGCGACGCGCGACTTCGATGAGCTGCGGCGCATTGAGGAGCTGATCCGCGAGCTTCTTGATGTCGTTGGAGAAGGTCGCCGAAAACAGCAGATTCTGGCGCTTCGCGGTTGCCGGCAGCAGCGCCATGATGCGCTTGATGTCGGGAATGAAGCCCATGTCGAGCATGCGGTCGGCTTCGTCGAGCACGAAAATCTCGACCTGCCCGAGGTTGAGCGATTTCTGCTCGATGTGGTCGAGCAATCGTCCCGGCGTGGCGACGAGTATCTCGATGCCGGCGCGCACGATCGGCAACTGTTGCTTGATGTCGACGCCGCCGAACACCACGGTCGAGCGCAATCCGGTGTGCTTGGCGTAGGTCTTGACCGACTCCTCCACCTGAATGGCGAGCTCGCGCGTGGGGGTGAGAATCAAGGCGCGGATCGGGTGGCGCGCGGGCGAGGGGCTGGCATTGGCCAACGGCAGCAGTTTTTGCAGGATGGGCAAGGTGAAGCCCGCCGTCTTGCCGGTGCCCGTCTGGGCGCCGCCCATGACGTCCTTGCCGGCGAGGATGATCGGTATCGCCTGTGCCTGAATCGGCGTGGGCGTCGTATAGCCGGCTTCGGCAACGGCGCGGAGAATCTCCGGGCTGAGGCCGAGCTCGGTAAAGCTCGGGATGCTGCTCATCGATGGGGCTCCTGGCGCGGCCTACTCGCCCACGGCGAGTTCCGGTCCAGGCTGCGAAATTCCATGTTGGCGACGGGATCCGCCGGCGACTCGAGTCGCCGGCTCCCGTCTGGGGATCGACGGTGACCGGAAGGCCCGCCGAGTGCCGCGCATGGTACCCGCAAACGGCGGATTTTGCAAATAATTCAGCGATCTCGAGCGCCGTCTTGGTACAATCACGGGTTAACATTCCGCACTGCACCATGAGCGCCGCCCGCAAACTCCGCAACATCGCCATCATCGCGCACGTCGACCACGGCAAGACCACGCTGGTCGACAAGCTGCTGGTGCAGGCGGGTACCTTTGCCGCCCACCAGCACATCGCCGAGCGGGTGATGGACAGCAACGACCTGGAGCGCGAGCGCGGGATCACCATCGTCGCCAAGAATTGCGCCATCGAGTACGGCGACACGCACATCAACATCGTCGATACGCCGGGCCACGCCGATTTCGGCGGCGAAGTCGAGCGCGTGCTGTCGATGGTCGACGGCGTATTGCTGCTCGTCGATGCCGTCGAAGGACCGATGCCACAGACGCGCTTCGTGACGCGCAAGGCGCTGGCGCTGGGCCTGCAGCCCATCGTCGTGGTGAACAAGGTCGACCGGCCCGGCGCGCGCGCCTCGTGGGTCGTCAACCAGACCTTCGAATTGTTCGACAAGCTCGGCGCGACCGAAGCGCAGCTTGATTTCCCGGTGGTCTATGCCTCTGCGCTGCACGGCTATGCGTCGCTGGACCCGAAGGCGCCCGGGACCGACATGCGCGCGCTGTTCGAAACCATACTCAACAACGTTCCCGCGCCCGTCGGCGATCCCGAGGGCTCGCTGCAACTGCAGATCAGTGCGCTCGACTACTCGACCTACGTCGGCCGCCTCGGCGTCGGCCGCATCCGCCGCGGAACCATCGCGCCCGGGCAGGAAGTCACCGTGCTCCACGGCGACGCGCCGCCCCGGCGCGCGAGGATCGGCCAGGTGCTGGGCTTTGCGGGGCTGGAGCGCGCGCCGGTGGCGTCGGCGTCGGTGGGCGATATCGTGCTGGTCACCGGGATCGACGAGCTGTCGATCGGCACTACCATCGCGGCGCCCGAGGCACCCGAGGCGTTGCCGATGATCGCGGTGGACGAGCCGACGCTGTCGATGCAGTTCCAGGTCAATACCTCGCCGCTGGCCGGCAAGGAAGGCAAGTACGTCACCAGCCGCAACCTGCGCGAGCGGCTGGCGAAGGAGCTTCTGACCAACGTCGCGCTGCGCGTCGACGACACCACCGACACCGACGTGTTCACGGTATTCGGACGCGGCGAGCTGCACCTGACGATCCTGCTCGAGAACATGCGCCGCGAAGGCTACGAGCTAGCGGTGTCGCGCCCGCGCGTGGTCGTGCGCGAAGTCGACGGCGAAGTGCGCGAGCCCTTCGAGCAGCTCTCGGTCGACGTCGAGGATGCGCACCAGGGCGCCGTGATGGAGGCGCTGGGTGCCAGGCGCGGCGAGCTGGTGCACATGGAATCCGACTCGCGCGGACGCACCCGCGTCGACTACCGTATTCCGGCGCGCGGCCTGATCGGCTTCCAGGGCGAGTTCCTCAACCTCACCCGCGGCACCGGACTGATGAGCCACGTCTTCGACGGTTACGCGGTCGTCAAGGGCGAGATCCCCGAGCGCCGCAACGGCGTGCTGATCTCGGCGGAAGCCGGCGACGCGGTTGCCTACGCGTTGTGGAAGCTGCAGGAGCGCGGGCGCATGTTCGTTTCCCCTGGCGACAAGCTCTACGAGGGCATGGTCATCGGCATCCACAGCCGCGACAACGATCTCGTCGTCAACCCGATCAAGGGCAAGCAGCTCACCAACGTCCGCGCGTCGGGCAAGGACGAGGCGATCGCGCTGACCCCGCCGATCCAGCTCACGCTCGAGTATGCGGTCGAATTCATTGCCGACGACGAGCTGGTCGAGATCACGCCCAAGTCCATACGCATTCGCAAGCGCCACCTGCTCGAACACGAGCGCAAGAAAGCCAGCCGCGAAGCAGCGTAGCCGCATGCGTGCATTCGCCGGCACCGACGCTCGTCGGGCCGGTTTTGCCGTGCCCGCAGCGAGGACGTAAACTCCGCGGCGTGGAATCCGTCTATCTAGTTGGAGCAGTGGCGCTTGGCTTGGTGCTGTTCGCCGGCCTGCTGCTCGCCATCCTGATCCGCCTCGGCAACCTGGCGCGCGACGCTGCGGATGGCGCGCAGCTGGCGGCGCAACTGCAAACGCTGGGCGCGCAGAACGAGCGCCTCGAGCGCGAACTTCGCGCGGAGCTCGCGCAGGCGCGCGGCGAGTCGATGCAAAATGCGCAGACCGCGCGCGCCGAACTGGGCACAACGCTCGGGCAGTTTGCGCAGGCGCTCCAGAATCAGCTCGGCAACATGTCGCACGTCCAGAACGAACGTTTGTCGACGCTGACGCAGAGCAACGAGCAGCGCCTCGACACTATCCGCGTGACGCTCGAGCAGCGCCTCGAAGTTCTGCGCAGCGACAACGCCCAAAAGCTCGAACTGATGCGCGCCACCGTCGACGAAAAGCTGCATGCAACGCTCGAGCAGCGGCTCGGCGAGTCGTTCAAGCTGGTGTCCGATCGCCTCGAACAGGTGCACAAGGGACTCGGTGAGATGCAGTCGCTCGCAGCCGGCGTCGGCGACCTGAAGAAGGTGCTGACCAACGTCAAGACGCGCGGCACCTGGGGCGAAGTCCAGCTCGAGAACCTGCTCGAACAGATCCTGACGCCGGCGCAATACGACAAGAACGTCGTCACGCGTCCCGGCAGCAACGAGCGTGTCGAGTTCGCGATTCGCCTGCCTGGCCGCGACCTCGACGGCGCTCCCTGCCTGCTGCCGATCGACGCCAAGTTCCCGCTGGCCGATTACCAGCAGTTGATCGAAGCACAGGAGCGCGGCGAACCGATCGCCGTGGAGCTGTTCGCCAAGGCGCTCGAGCGCCGTATCAAGGATCAGTCCGCCGACATTCACGCCAAGTACGTCGCGCCGCCGCACACGACCGATTTTGCGCTGCTCTACCTGCCGGTCGAAGGTTTGTACGCCGAGGTGCTGCGCCGTCCGGGCCTCACCGACGCGATCCAGCGCGACTACCGGGTCAACGTCGCCGGGCCCACCACGCTGGCGGCGATGCTCAACAGCCTGCAGATGGGTTTTCGCACGCTGGCCATCGAGCAGCGGTCGAGCGAGGTGTGGAAGCGGCTGGGCATGGTGAAGACCGAGTTCGCGAAGTTCGGCGAGGCGCTGGCGGCAACCAGGAAGAAGCTCGAGCAGGCGAGCAACTCCATTGGCGATGCCGAGGTGCGCACGCGCGCCATCGCCCGGCAGTTGCGCGATGTGGAGGCATTGCCCGCCGCTGAGGCGGACCGCGTGCTGACGAGCGAGCCGCGCCTGGTTTACGACGCCGATGTCGCCGCGGCAGAGGACGGCGACGGCGACCCGCCGGTACTGCGCGACGGCCGCTGAGCGATGCGCGCAACCGACATGGCAGGACACTGAGGCGATGCTCGACACCATCCGCAAGTGGAAACGCCGGCGGGTGCTCGCGCATTCGGCGATTCCCGAGCCGCTGTGGCGAGAAGCGCTCGAATCGCTGCCGTTCCTGGCGATCTACACTGACGCGGAGCTCTCGCGGCTGCGCGACCTCGTGGTGGTCTTCCTGTCGGAAAAGAGCATCGTGCCGGCGCGAGGTTTCCAGGTCACGCCGCTCATGCGCGTCGTGATCGCCCTCCAGGCGTGCGTCCTGATCCTGAACCTGGACCCGCGCTATTACGCTGGCTGGGAGAGCGTCATCGTCTACCCCGACGAGTTCGTCTCCGAGCTCGAATACGAGGACGAAGTGGGGGTCGTGCACCGTCGGCACGAACCCCTTGCGGGCGAGGCGATGCCGGGTGGCCCGGTCGTCCTCTCGTGGCCGGATGTGGAAGCCAGCGCCGACTGGGAGACGGCCGGCATGAACCTGGCCATTCACGAATTCGCGCACAAGCTCGACATGAGGAGCGGCGACGCCAACGGCTGCCCGCCGCTGCCGGCCGAGATGCCGCCGCGATCGTGGCAGAAAGCGATGAACGCCGCCTTCGAGCATTTTCGCGCGCGCGTCGAAAACGGCGAGGACACCGCCATCGATCCTTACGCCGCCGAGAGTCCGGCGGAATTCTTCGCAGTGCTGTCGGAGGTGTTTTTCGCCGACCCCACGCTGCTGCTGCACGAATACGCGAAGATCTACGAGCTGTTCGCGTGGTTCTACAAGCAGGATCCCGCCAGTCGTACCGAGCTGCTGCTCGAAGAGTAGTCGTCGTGACCTCGCTTGCTCACCCCCCGCGCACGGCGACAGCGTGCGGCAGCCGCGGCGGTCGGGCCGATCCGGTGCAGGGGCGCGTCAGTCAGGCATGCCGCGACGGATGATCGCCGCGTAATCGAGCCCCGTCGGCAACATCCCCAACGTCGCCGTACCGGTTTCGCCCAGGCGCGATGCACAGTAGGCGTCGGCAAGCGCGGGCGGCGCATGGCGCGCCAGCAGCGCCCCGGCCAGCGCCACCGCAATCGCGGCCGATTGACGTCGAGCATCGGCTTCACCGGCGCCGCTCGCCAGCATCGCGCCCAAGGCCTCGACGTGCCGGTCGAGGCGACCGTTCGCGCCGCGCGCGAGCGCGAGCTCGGCCATGAGCGCCTCGAGCGCCGCGGGTTCGCGCTGCGCGGCGCGCTGCACGTCCAGGCACATCACGTTGCCGGAACCTTCCCAGATCGAATTCACCGGCGCTTCGCGGTAGAGCCTCGGCAACATGCTTTCCTCGACATAACCGTTGCCGCCGAGAACTTCCATTGCCTCGGCAACGACCGCGGGCGCGCGCTTGCAGATCCAGTATTTGAGGGCCGGCGTCGCCAGCCTTGCCAGCGCGGCGTCGGCGGAATCCGCGGGCGCATCGAAACTTCTCGCCAACCGCAATGCCAGTGTCGTGGCGGCCTCGTCCTCCAGCGCGAGATCGGCGAGCACGTTCTGCATCAGCGGCTGTTCGACCAGCGCCCTGCCAAACGCCCGGCGATGCGCGGCGTGGTGCAGCGCCTGTGCGACCGCACCGCGAATGAGGCCGGCGCTGCCGATCGCGCAGTCGAATCGGGTGTGGCGGACCATGTCGATGATCACCGGCACGCCGCGCCCTTCGTCGCCCAGCAACCACGCCGTTGCGCCGGCGAATTCGACTTCACTCGACGCGTTCGAGCGGTTGCCGAGCTTGTCCTTCAGGCGCTGCAGGAGGACCGCGTTGCGGCGTCCGTCGGGCAGGAAACGCGGCAGGAACAAACAGGAGAGGCCGCCGGGCGCCTGGGCAAGGATGAGGTGCGCGTCGCACATCGGCGCCGAGAAGAACCATTTGTGCCCGTTCACGCGGTACGCGCCGTCGCCCGCGGGTTCGGCGCGCGTCGTGTTCGTGCGCACGTCGGAGCCCCCCTGACGCTCGGTCATCCCCATGCCGATCAACGCCGAGCGTTTGCCGGCCACGGGGAGAGACCGCGGATCGTAGTCGTGCGCGTGCAAACGTGGCAGCCACGACTGCCCGAGCCACGCCAGCGTGCCGGCGTGGCGGCTCAGCAGCGGCGCCGCCGCGTAGGTCATGGTCAGCGGACACTGCGTCCCGTTTTCGACCTCGGCATGCATCAAGTACGCCGCGGCGCGCGCGACTTGCGCGCCCGGGCGCGGTTCCGACCAGGGTGACGCGTGCTCGCCTTCGCGCATGGCCATCGCCATGAGTTCGTGCCACGCCGGATCGAAAGCGATTTCGTCGATGCGATTGCCGAAGCGGTCGAAGGTCGCGAGCTCGGGGCTGTTGCGATTGGCGCGCGCTGCGAGTGCGAAAGTGTCGGGCCGACCCAGCACTTCTCCCCAGCGCTCGAGTCGTGCATCCGCCCATTCGGCACCCTCGCGCGCGGCGGCCTCCCGCAGCGCCCGATGCGTGCGATACAGGTTGCGCCCTTCGAACGGCGGCGGCTGGTTGGCGTCCACGACTTGCATGCGGGAGAGAATCAGGAAGGCACCGGCCGCAGCGCACTTTTGGGACGGAACACCTTGCACACCTCTGCATGCGTTTCGATGTAGGGGCCGCCGATCAGGTCGATGCAATACGGAACGGCGGGGAAGATGCCGTCCAGCGTTTCGGCGATGGCTTTGGGTTGTCCGGGCAAATTCAGTATCAGTGCGCGGTTGCGGATCACGCCGACCTGCCGCGACAGGATCGCGGTCGGCACGTACTTGAGGCTCACCTGCCGCATCTGTTCGCCAAAACCGGGCAGCACCTTGTGTGCAACTGCCAGCGTCGCCTCGGGCGTCACGTCGCGCGGCGCGGGACCGGTGCCTCCGGTGGTCAGGACCAGACTGCAGCCTACAACGTCGACGAGCTCGACGAGCGTACGTTCGATTTGCGGCTGCTCGTCGGGGATCAGGCGCGTTTCCATCCGCCAGGCAGTGGATAGCGCAGCGCCGAACCACGCCTGCAGACCAGGGATCCCCTGGTCTTCATACGTTCCCGCGGATGCGCGATCGCTGATCGACACGAGGCCGATCAGCAGCGCTGCCGAGTCGCTCACGTCAGCTCCCGCGAGCCTCGAGCGCAAACGCCGGTCACTGCGCGATGGATGCCCGTCGCCGCCATCCTGTGCACCGGCGCCGCGCGCGGTCGGCGCTCAGCCATCGTTGCCCAACAGCGCGTTGAGCTCGCGAAACAGCTCGCGGTACGCATGCGGGGGCGAACCGTGCGCGCGCTCCTCCGCGGAGCGCGTCATCAGCGCCACCAGTCGCGGCCGATCGGCGCGCGGTGAGGTGGCACACAGCTCGTCGAGCGAGGACGGTTGATCGAGCAGGCGTGCGCGCCAGCGCTCGACCGCGGCGATGCGCGCCTTTTCGGCGTTGGGCGCGGCCGACCACTGCGCCAGCTGCGCCGCGATGGGGGTCGGGTCGACGTCGCGCATCAGGCGCCCCACGAACTGCAGTTGCCGGCGCCGTGCCTCGCGACGGTCGAGGCGCCGCGCAAGGCCGATGGCGTCGGCGAGGCGCTCGGGCAGCGCCAGCGCGGCAAGCCGGGCGGGACTCAATCGGGTCAGGGCCTCGCCGAGCTCCTGCAACTCGAGCATCTCCCGCTTGCGTCGGGTCTTGGAAACCGCAGTTTCCGGCGCGGCTGCCGGGTCGTCACGCATCGGGTCCGGCGCCGCCGCGGCAGCGATGCGGTCGGGGACGGCCTCCTGTCCCCGCCGGCGGGGAGTTTCGTCAGGTCGCGGCATCGGGCGCTATCACGGGTCTGGGGGTTTGCTATCATAACCGAACGCCGCTGCAACCCGATTCCCTCAAACTTCCCATGATTGTCGCCGAGAGCCGCTTTCCGCTCGCTACCGCCGCGTTGGCCGACGTCGCCAGCCTCGTGTTGCGCGAAGCCAGGGCCGGGGGAGCGACGGCGGCCGAGTCGGAAGTCTCGCAGGCGTTCGGCCAGAGCGTCACGGTGCGCAAGGGCGACGTCGAAACCATCGCCTACAACCGTGACAAGGGTATCGGCGTCACCGTCTACGTGGGCGCGCGGCGCGGCCACGCCAGCACCGCGGATTTCGCTCCGGTGGCGATCCGGGATACGGTCACCAAGGCGCTGACGATCGCGCGTTACACCGCCGACGACGAATGTTCGGGCCTCGCCGATCCGGCGCTGCTCGCGCAATCCTGGGGCGACCTCAATCTCTATCATCCGTGGCACCTGTCGGTCGAGCAGGCGATCGAACTCGGCCGCGAATGCGAGGCCGCGGCGCTCGCGGTGGATGCGCGCATCAGCAATTCGGAAGGGGCAACGATATCGCTGCACGAGGCGCAATTCGTATATGCCAACAGTCACGGCTTTTCCGGCGGCTACGCGAGTTCCCGCCATGGCATCTATTGTTCGGTGATCGGCGAGGAAGACGGTTCGATGCAGCGCGACGATTGGTATTCTTCGGCGCGCTCGCCCTCGGACCTCGAGTCGGTGGCGGAAGTCGGACGGCAGGCGGGCCTGCGCACCGTGCGCCGCCTGGGCGCGCGCAAGCTTGCCACCGTCGAATGCCCGGTCGTCTACGAAGCACCCATCGCGACCGGCCTGTTCGGCCATTTCGTCAACGCGGTGAGTGGCGGCAGCCTGTATCGCAAGTCGTCGTTTCTGGTCGACAGCCTTGGCACGCAAGTGTTCGCATCCGGCATCACGATTCGCGAGGAGCCGCACGTGCCGCGCGGCCAGGCGTCGGCGCCCTTCGATGACGAGGGGGTGGCGACGCGACCGCGCGATGTCGTGCGCGACGGCGTTGTGCAGGGTTACTTCCTGGGCAGCTACTCGGCGCGCAAGCTCGGCCTCACCTCCACTGCCAATGCGGGAGGCAATCACAATTTGTTCGTCAATCACGGCGACGACGATCTGCCGGCGCTGCTCGCCCGAATGGGCCGCGGCTTGCTGGTCACCGAGCTGCTGGGGCAGGGCGTCAATCCGGTGACCGGCGACTATTCGCGCGGAGCTGCGGGCTACTGGGTCGAAGGCGGCGAGATCGCATACCCGGTCGAGGAGATCACCATTGCGGGCAACCTCACGCGAATGTATCGCGACATCGTTGCCATCGGGAAGGACGTGGACAAGAGAGGATCACGACAATGCGGGTCGGTGCTGATTGGCGCGATGACGGTCGCCGGCAATTAGCCGGCGCGCGCGGCGCAATAATGGCCAGGCGTGGACTGCGTGACCGGCTCGTGGCCTGGCAGCGTTCGCTGTCGGACCCGCTGCGCAACGGTGCCGCGGCGACGCGCTGGATCGCCGGGCTGCCGGCGGGCGACGCCCTGCAGCTGCAGCGTGAAGCGCTCGACCTCGTCGCCGCGTTTCCCGGAAGTCGGCGCGCGATCAGTCCCAATCAGGCGGAAGCGCTGCTGCGCATCGACGCGCGTTTCGAGCCGATCATCCTTCAGTTGACGGCGCAATACGCCAAGAACTACCAGCGCTCGACTAGTGTAGAGACGCGCCTGTGGCATGGCGTCTTCGACCTGGTCAAGGCATTCGTCGCCGCCTACCAGACCCTGTTGAAGACCGGCTACACCGGGGAACAGCGACGCTGGAAAGGCATATTGCCGAAAGTCCTGGTCCGGCTCGCGTACTACAAGGGGCTCGACGGCAAGTACCGGTTGTTCCGCTACGGCCACTGGATTCCAGCGCAGTGGCGCGAGTTTCACGAGCTCTACGAATTCGCGCGCATGCGCGGCTGGCAGCGCGAGCCCCTGGCCTTCGATTCCGCGGCATTTGCGCGTCAAGGCGTCTCGCTCGAGCACGAGTACGTGAAGGCGCTGCTGTTGATGCGGCTCGACAGCGGCAGTTTCACGCCGGACCAGGTCGAGTGGGTTGCGCGCATGCTCGAAGAATGGATCGCGCCGCTGGTACTGGTGCCGCCACCGGGCACTGCAGCGAATTTCTACGTCGACCTTTCCGGAACGCAGGGCCTCAAGCGCGCCGACAAGCCGCGCGCGGGCGGTCGGCTGATGTTCCTTGATACGGGTCCCGTCTATGCTCGCGTCGTCGAGCGGATGCGCCTGCTGCCCGACGTCGACGCGGACACGCACGAGCCCGGCGACCTGCCGGCGCGGGAGCAGAAACTCCTGTTGATGCGCCTCGCGGCGCTGTACGGGCCCGACGCGCTCGCATTTTCGCCGCGCGCACCGCGCAAGGCCGCGGAGGCGGAGTTGCGCGTCGTGGTCGGCCTGCAGGCGCTGACCCGCGCCGTCGCCGAAGTCGACCGGTTGCCGGCCGACACGCTGGCGCATGGCTCGCGCCACAGCTTCGACGAGATCACGCAGATGGTCAATCCGGCCGCGAATCCCGATTCGGTCGCGCGGCGGGTGCGCGGCTCGCAGTGGAAAGTCGCCGACATGAGCGAGTCTGGCTGCCGGCTGATTGCGCCCGTCAGGGATGCACCGGCCCGCCTGGGCGAAATGATCGCGTTTCGGGACGGCGACGGCTGGTCGCTGGCAGTCGTTCGCCGCATGCAGCGGCAGCAGGTCGACGAAGTGAGCTGCGGCGTCGAAGTCGTCGCGCGGCGAATGGTCAGGGTCCTGCTGCGGACCTGGGTCGCTCCGCTGGAGGCCAGCCACGCCGGCATGGAGCGGCCGTACTTCGGGCTGTACCTGCCGGCACATTCCGACAACCGGATGGCCACGCAACGCAGCATCATCGGTCCCGACGAGCGCTTTCTGCCCGGAGGGATGGTCGAACTCGACACCGGCAGCGCCCGCTACCTCATCCGTCTCACGCAGACACTCGAGCGCCAGGCGGGGTGGGCGTGGACGCTGTTCAGCGCGGTGCGCAAGCTCTCCGGCTAGGCGCGCCGACGCCGCGCGGCCGACGCCCCCCCGATACGCCGAAGCATGTGATTCCACGCGGGAAAATGGGTTAGAATCGCGCCAGACTCCGGGCTTGGCACGGGCGCGTTCGACAGCGCTCTCCCGGCCGCAGAGCACATAAGGCGCGGTCGAATCGAAGGTCAGGATGGTTCGATGCGCAGTCGTCATTCGATCGGAGGAAACATGCAACGTCGTTCCTTTCTGAAGAAGACCGGTGCCGGCCTTGCCGCGGGAGCCGTTGCGGCGCCGGCCATCGCGCAGGGCACGCAACCCGAAGTCAAGTGGCGCCTCGCGTCGAGCTTCCCGAAGAGCCTGGACACGATCTACGGCGGCGCCGAGACGATTTCCAAGCGGGTCGCGGCCGCGACCAACGGCAAATTCCAGATCCAGGTGTTCGCCGCTGGTGAAATCGTGCCCGCGTTCGGCGTCGTCGACGCCGTGCAGAATGCGACCGTGCAGTGCTGCCATACGGCGCCGTACTATTTCTTCGGCAAGGACCCGACGTTCGCCTTCGCCTGCGCGGTTCCGTTCGGGATGAACGCGCGCATGCAAAACTCCTGGATGTATCACGGCGGCGGCCTGGAACTGATGCGCGAGTTCTTCAAGGACTACAACATCGTCAACTTTCCCGCCGGCAACACCGGCGCGCAGATGGGCGGCTGGTTCCGCAAGGAAATCAAGACCGTCGCTGACCTCAAGGGCCTGAAGTTTCGCGTCGGCGGCTATGCCGGTGCGGTGCTGTCCAAGCTTGGCGCGGTGCCGCAGCAGATTCCCGGCGGCGACATCTATCCGGCGCTGGAAAAGGGTACGATCGACGCCGCGGAATGGATCGGCCCCTACGACGACGAGAAGCTCGGCTTCTACAAGGTCGCCAAGAACTACTACTATCCCGGCTGGTGGGAAGGCGGACCCGAGCTCGACCTGTTCGTCAATACAAAGGCGTGGACCGACCTGCCCAAGGACTACCAGGCGATCCTCGAGGCCGCTTGCTACGAAGCCAACGTCGACATGATCGCCAAGTACGACGCGGTGAACCCGGCGGCGCTGCGGCGCCTGGTTGCGAATGGCGTGCAATTGCGGGCGTTTTCGCGCGAAGTGATGCAGGCTTGCTACAAGGCAACGGTTGAGGTGAACGACGAAACCGCAGCCAAGAACCCGAAATTCGCCAAAGTCTACGAGAGCTGGAAGAAGTTCCGCGACGAAGAAATCCTCTGGTTCCGCGTCGCCGAGCAGAATTTCGACAGCTTCATGGCCTTCGCGAGCCAGCAGGCCGCCGCGGCGAAGAAGTAGCATTCGCATCGAGCCGGAACCTCAGGCGCAAGGCCCGGCTGCCGGCGCGCGACGATGCGTTCGCGCCGGGCAGCAACAGCCCCGCTCAAGCGGGGCTCTTTGTTGTCCGCCCCGTGAGAGAGGCGCGGCGGCTATTTCTTCGCGGCAGGAGGCGCCTGCGCTGGCGCCTTGAAGGCGTCTTCCAGCGATTGCGCCGCGTTGTCTTCCTTGGTCTGCTCCTGACTTTCGGTGGGACCGGGTGCCTGCATGCCGGGCGCGATGTCCGAACCCGGCGCGGCATCGGAAGGCGCCAGCTGGATCTGCACCTTGCTCGGGTCGATCGTGCTTTCCTTTGCCTTGTAGACCATCACCATCTGCGGGAAACCGATCACCAGCGCGACCATCACGATCTGGATGAGCACGAACGGCACCGCGCCCCAGTATATCTGCCCGGTCGTAACCCGCGGTGTGAGTTTGCCGGTCACCTTGTCGAGAAAGTCCTTCGCCGGTGCGACGCTGCGCAGGTAGAAGAGCGCGAAACCGAACGGCGGGTGCATGAACGACGTCTGCATGTTCACGCCCAGCAGTACGCCGAACCAGATCAGGTCGATGCCCAGCTTGTCGGCCACCGGCCCGACCAGCGGGATAATGATGAACGACAGCTCGAAGAAGTCGAGGAAGAACGCCAGCACGAAGATCAAGACGTTGACGACGATCAGGAACCCGAGCTGTCCGCCTGGCAGGCCGCTGAGCAGATGCTCGACCCAGATGTGGCCGTTGACGCCGTAGAAGGTCAGGCTGAACACGCGCGCGCCGACCAGGATGAACACGACGAAGGTCGACAGCTTGGCGGTCGTGTCCATCGCCTGCCGCAGCAGCTTCCAGGAAATGCGTTTGCGCGCGAGCGCCATGAACAGTGCACCCGAGGCGCCCATCGCGCCGCCCTCGGTCGGGGTCGCCACGCCGAGGAAGATCGTGCCCAGCACCAGAAATATCAGCGCCAGCGGCGGAATCAGCACGAACACCACGCGCTCGGCAAGGCGCGACAACACGCCGAGCTTGAGCACACGGCTGATCACGGCGGCAAAAAACGCGACCGCTGTACCAACGCTGACAGAAACGATCAGCATCTCGTCGGTGGGATCGTCGGGGCCGTATTGCCAGTGCGCGAAGGCGACGGCGCTGAGCGCCGCGACGATGGTCAGAATCAGCAGCGAGCGCGTCCCGCCCGAGCCGTCGGGCTCACGCAAGGTACGCGCCTCCAGCGGCAGTGCCGGTGCCCAGCTGGGCTTCACGAAACAGACGCCCATCGCATACACGGCGTAGAGGCAGGCGAGCGTGATCCCCGGTATGAACGCACCCGCGTACATGTCGCCGACTGACTTGCCCAGCTGGTCGGCCATGATGATCAACACCAGCGACGGCGGGATGATCTGCGCCAGCGTGCCCGAGGCTGCGATCACGCCGGAGGCGAAACGCCTGTCGTAGCCGTAGCGCAGCATGATCGGCAGCGAAATCAGTCCCATCGAAATGACCGAGGCCGCGACCACGCCGGTAGTCGCCGCCAGCAGCGCACCGACGAAGATTACCGCGTAGGCGAGCCCGCCACGCACCGGCCCGAAGACTTGGCCAATGGTCTCGAGCAGGTCTTCGGCCATGCCGCTGCGTTCTAGGATGAGACCCATGAACGTGAAGAACGGCACCGCGAGCAGCGTGTCATTCGCCATGACACCCCACACGCGTTCCGGCAGCGCCTGCATCAGCTGGGGCGGCAGCAGGCCGAGTTCTATGCCCAGGAGCGCGTAGACGATGCCAACGGCGGCCAGTGAGAACGTCACCGGATACCCCAGCAGCAACACCACCACCAGCGATGCAAACATCAGTGGCGCGATATTTGCGATCAAAAAGGCGCTCATTTCCGCTCACCCGTGCCCAGGTCGACCGCTTCCGCTGCCAGCGCCCGCTCTCCACGCGCGCGGAGAATGTCTTCGGCGAGCTGCTCCTCGGCGGTCTTGACCACCAGCTTTTCGGATGGATCCGGGATCAGGCCTTGGAGAAATGCGATGCGCTTGATCAGCTCGGACAGGCCCTGCAGCGCGAGCAGGAAGAAACCAATCGGGACCAACAGTCGCGCCGGCCAAACGATGAGTCCGCCGGCGTTGGTCGACACCTCATGGCGCGCGTACGCGTCGACGAACACGGGCCACGACAGCCACATCATCAGCAACGCCATCGGCAGCAGGAAGAAAATGGTGCCGAGGATGTCGATCCAGGTCTGCGCGCGCTTTGACAGTCGCCCGGCGATCACGTCGATGCGCACGTGCTCGTTGCGCAGCAGCGTATAGCCGGCGCAGCCGAGGAAGATCGCCGAGAACAGGTACCACTGAATTTCCAGGAAGCTGTTGGAGCTGTAGTTGAATGCCTTGCGCACGACGGCGTTGGCGGCGCTGATCAGCACGGTCGCCAGAATCAGCCAGTACAGCGCGTGTCCGACGCGCTCGTTGAGACGGTCGATGAGTCGGGATAGCGACAGCAGCGCTGACACGGCAATCCTCCCAGATCAATGCGTTCCTGTGGCCTTGGCCTGGCTGGCGCGTCCACATGCAATGTCGGCACGATGTGGTTGGCGTCAGGGAACCTGCGGCGAAGATTAACCCGCGACGGCGGCATTGGCAATCGGGCGCGCGGCGTGGCGGGCAGGCGCTCCGCTGGTGGCGCGCGGCGGGCGTGTGGGGAGTGGTAAAATCTCGGTTTGTTCACGAAATCTTCGACATGCATACCCACGCGCACACTCTCACCCACGCCGACCCGGAGGTCTGGCAGGCGATCAGCAGCGAAAATGCGCGCCAGGAAGCGCACATCGAGCTGATCGCTTCGGAGAACTACGCGAGTCGCGCCGTCATGGCCGCGCAGGGTTCGCAGCTGACCAACAAGTACGCCGAGGGTTACCCCGGCAAGCGCTACTACGGCGGTTGCGAGTTCGTCGACGTCGTTGAGCAACTCGCGATCGACCGGGTGAAGAAGATATTCGGGGCGCAGTTCGCCAATGTCCAGCCGCATTCGGGCGCGCAGGCGAACCAGGCAATCTTCTTCGCCACGCTGCAGCCTGGCGACACCATTCTCGGGATGTCGCTGCCGCACGGCGGGCACCTGACGCACGGCTCGCCGGTCAACATGTCCGGCAAGTGGTTCAAGGTCGTGGCCTACGGACTCGATCGCGTGACCGAGCTCATAGACTATGCTGCCGCCGAGCGCCTGGCGCACGAGCACAAGCCCAAGCTGATCATCGCCGGGGCGTCGGCGTACTCACGGGTCATCGACTGGGCGCGCTTTCGGGCGATCGCGGACAGCGTCGGGGCTTACCTGATGGTCGACATGGCGCATTACTCCGGGCTCATCGCCGCCGGCGTGTATCCGAACCCGGTCGGCACCGCGCACTTCGTGACCAGCACCACGCACAAGACGCTGCGCGGTCCGCGCGGCGGGTTCATTCTCGCCGGCGCCGAGCACGAGAAGCAGGTGAATTCCGCAGTTTTCCCGGGCCTGCAGGGCGGCCCGCTGATGCATGTGATCGCGGCCAAGGCTGTCGCTTTCAAGGAGGCGCAGGCGCATGAATTCAAGGTTTATCAGGAGCGCGTGCTCGAGAACGCACGGGTGCTGGCGGTGGTGCTGCAGGAGCGCGGCCTGCGCATCGTTTCGGGCGGCACCGACTCGCATATGTTCCTGGTCGATCTGCGCGCCAAGAAGATCACCGGCAAGGACGCCGAGGCCGCTCTCGGCCGCGTGCACATCACCGTCAACAAGAATGCGATACCCAACGATCCGGAAAAGCCTTTCGTGACCAGCGGCATCCGCATCGGCAGCCCCGCGATGACCACGCGCGGATTCTCCGAGATCGAATGCGAGGAACTGGGACACCTGATCGCCGACTTGCTCGACGCTCCCGACGACGCCAAGGTCGCCAAGCACGTCCTCAACGGCGTCAGGGCCTTGACCTCGAAATACCCTGTTTATGCGTGATTGGCGTCGGCGCGCTCTTGCCTGCGCGCTTCGCCCGCCGACCCCTGGCGCCGGCCTGTTCCCCGCGCCCGGCGGGCACGCATGAAGTGCCCCTTCTGTGGCAGTCCGGACACCCAGGTCGTCGACTCGCGGGTGTCCGAAGCGGGCGATTCGATTCGCCGCCGCCGCCGCTGCCCGGCGTGCCAGAAGCGATTCACGACCTACGAGACTGCGGAACTGCGCCTGCCGCAGATCGTCAAGCAGAACGGCACGCGTGCCGATTTCGACGTCGCGCGCATACGCAACGGCTTCCAGCGCGCGCTGCACAAACGGCCGGTGCCGACCGAGTATGTCGACCAGGCGGTCGAGCGCATCGTGCAGACGGTGCTGGGCCTCGGCGAGCGCGAGATTCCATCACGGCAGGTCGGCGAGATGGTCATGCAGGAACTCTACAAGCTCGACAAGGTGGCCTACATCCGCTTCGCGTCGGTGTACCGCAGCTTCCAGGATGTCGCCGATTTTCGCGACGCGCTCAAGGAAGTCGAGCCGTCGCCTGCCCGGCGCAAGCCGCGTTGACGCTCGCGGCAGAGGCCGCGCCGGTGCGCGCGCTGACCGACCAGGAGCTGATGCTTCGCGCGCTGGAACTGGCGCGCCGCGGCCTTTTCACGACGACCCCGAATCCGCGCGTGGGATGCGTCATTGCGCGCGCCGGACGGGTGCTGGGCGAAGGCTGGCACGAGCGCGCCGGCGAAGCGCACGCGGAGATTCGCGCGCTCGACGATGCGCGCTCGCGCGGCCATGATCCGCGCGGCGCCACCGCGGTGGTCACGCTCGAGCCGTGCAACCACCAGGGGCGCACGCCGCCGTGCACCAGGGCGCTGCTCGGGGCGGGCATCGCGCGCGTGGTCGCGGCGATGCGCGACCCCGATCCTGCTGCCGCGCGCGGCGCCGACGCGCTCCGGACGGCGGGTGTGGCCGTCGAAATCGGCTTGCTCGAAGCCGCCGCGCGCGAGCTCAACATCGGCTGGATCAAGCGCCTCCGGACCGGG
>Ga0209048_10002559_pt1 | contig 18000 bp, 12 predicted proteins | sample FrelakmetCRP12CR_FD_187146 | JGI IMG/M metagenome (GOLD analysis project Ga0209048, IMG submission 187146) | Freshwater lake sediment microbial communities from the University of Notre Dame, USA, for methane emissions studies - CRP12 CR (SPAdes)... | ecosystem: Environmental > Aquatic >... | reverse complement strand
GCGGGTAGACGATCACCCGCGCGCCGGCCTCCAGGCCCTTCTGGATCCAGGCTTCGCTGCCGTTGCGCGCGCCGACGGTGACTGCCTGCAGCCGAGCGTGGCCCTGGTCGAACACGAACACCGCCGCGCCTGCCGTGACTGCACCCTCGCCTTGCGGCAAGGGGAAGACGGCGCTGACGGGAACGCGCAGCACGGCGTCCTCGCTGCGCGTGACGATGCGCACGCCGACGCGGTAGCCGTCGCCGAGCGCGGACCATTCGGCCGGCGGGCTCGTGATGTCGATCAGCACGTTGACGCGCTGCTCTTCGACGCCGAGCGCAGAGATCTTCGTGAACGCCGCGGGCTCGACCAGCCGCACCCGCCCCTGCAGCACCCCCTCGCCGCCCCAGCGCTCGATGCGCACCGGGCTGCCGGGGCGGGACAGAAGCGCGTCGGTGGTCAGCAACTCGGCCACGATCTCGATGTTCGCGGTGTCGCCGATGTCGAGCAGCGGCGTGCCGAGCGCGACCGTGGCCTCGCTCGTGAGGTGCACCTTCAATACGCGGCCCGCGACCGGCGCCCGCAGCGCGAAGCCTTCGCCGCCCTTTGCGCCATCACCCGTTGCGCCGGTTGCGCCGCGGACCGCGACGAGCGCCGCGCGCGCTTGCTCGAGCTCGTGGCGGGCGACGTGCTCGCTCTCGACCGCGGTGTCGAGCTCCTTCTGCGCCGCCTGCGCGGCGAGGCGGTCGGCATCGATCTTGGTCGGCGCGACGAATCCCTGCTGCGCGAGCTGCTCGCTGCGCTGCAATTCGATCCGCGCCTGCTCGAGCGCGACCTTGGCCGCGCCGATGCGCGTCGCTGCGCGCAGCAGACCGGCCTCGGCCGCGCCGATCCGCGCCTGCTGCTCGCGCAGCGTGCGCTCGTCGAGCATCGGGCTCAGCACCGGCGTCAGTGTGACGACCACGTCGCCCTTCGCGATCGCATCTCCCTCGTGCAGCGTGATGCGTGCCAGCCGCCCGGCCAGCGGCGCCGAGACGACGAAGCGGTCGCGCAGCCGCGTCCGCGCGTCCTCGTCGACGGTGGTCTCGAAGCGCCCGATGGTGGCCTCGGCGACTTCGACCTCCACCGGTCGCGGTGCGAAGGCCCAGACCAGCAGGGCCGCCACGGCGATGACGCCAGCGCCAGAGATCACGATCGTCTTTCGGTTCACGGCGTGACTCCCTCATTCCCGCGTCTTGAGCGCAGCCACCATGTCGAGGCGGTCGATTCGCCGGCGCACGACGAGCGCGCTCGCCACCCCTGCCGCGACCACGCAGATCGCCGCCCAGGCGTAAGTGCGCGGCAGGATCATCACCGGAAAGAGGAACTGGTCGCTCTTGAGGAGCCCGGTGATCAGGTGAACCAGCCCATACCCGAGCATCATGCCGAGCGGCAATGCGATCGCGATCGAGATCGCCATTTCTCCGAGCAGCAGCGCCGACACTTCGGCGCGCGTGAAGCCGAGCACGCGCAGGCTCGCGAGTTCCCAGTTGCGCTCGGCCAGAGCGATGCGCGCGTTGTTGTAGACCACGCCGATCGCGATCACGCTTGCGAACAGCGTCAGCACCGTGCTCATGATGCGGATGTTGCGTGCCGTGATCTCCTGCATGTTGCGCAGCATCGTCGCCTTGCTGAACGCGCCGGCGACGCGCGGCATCTGCCGCGTCGCGGCGAGCAGCGCGGGCTCGGCTCCGGGCTCGAGCGCGAGCATGAAGCCGCTCGAGACATCGCCGTCACCGAGCGCGCGGTTCAGCGCCGTGCGGCTCATGTACGCGTTCAGGCCCATCATCTCGCGCACTGTCGCGTCCACGACCAGAGAGAGCGTGCGCTGCTTGCCTTCGAGTACTTCGACCTGCACCGTGTCGCCGACGCGCAGGCCGAGCTTTGCGGCCAGGCGGTCGGTCAGCACGACGCCGTCGCCCGCGGGCAGCGCTTGACGGTGGTCGACGTCGATGATGCGGTATAGCTCGGGCGCGGCGGCGTAGCCGCGGATCTGGCTGCGCTCGCGCCGGTGGCCGTTGACGAGCGTGACCGCGACCATGCGCGTCGATTCGGCCGCTTTCACGCCGGGCAGGCGCAGCAGCTCGTCGCGCGCGCGGTCGGTCACCGGATCGAGTGCCCATACCGCCACGTCGTTGCGCATCGCGAGCGTGAACTGGGTGTCGACGATGAACTCGATCGCGTCGCGGAAGAAATTGCCCATGATCACGATCGCCACCGCTGCCGCGACGCCGCCGATCGAGAGCGCCGTGCGCAGCGGGCGGCGCTCCATGTTGCGCAGGATCATGCGCAGCGAAGTCGGCAAGCGCGCGAGCCCCAGCCGCTCGAGGAGCGTTCTCCGGTAGCGCCCGGGCGCTGGCGGCCGCATCGCCTCGGCCGGTGCGAGGCGCACCGTGGCGGCGATGGCGTTCAGGGTGCCGACCACCGCGGTGGCGATGGCGATCACGAGCGCTACTGCGAGGAGCCAGGGCGCGATGCGGTGCTCGAAAGCGGGGAAGCGGAAGAACTCGGTGTAGAGCCGGGTGAACATCGCGCCGAGCGCGTCGCCTAGAGCAAGCCCGAGCGCGAAGCCTACGGCGACGATCGCGAGCACCATCTTGAGGTAGTGCGCGGCGATGGCCCGGTTCGGGTAGCCGAGCGCCTTCAGCGCGGCAATCTGCTCGCGCTGCGTCGCGACCAGGCGCGAGACGACGACATTGAGCAGGAACGCCGCGACGCCGAGGAAGATCGACGGCAGCACGGTGCCGAGCACGCGCTGCTCCTTGATCTCGTTGTCGAGCATCGCATGCGAGGTCTGGTCGGCGCGGCCGTAGGCTTCGCGCCCGCCGTAGCGCGCGAGGTGGCGCTGCAGCGCTGCGATCACTCCCCGCTCGTCGGCGCCTGGCGCGAGCCTGACGGCGACACGGTTGAACGCACCTTGCATGTCGTAGGCGGCGGCGAGCGCCTCGTGGTCGACCCAGAAGACGCCGAATCCGCGCTGGTCGGGCATGCCCCAGAGCCCGGCGAAGATGAACTCGGGCGAAAGCGCGACACCGGCCGCAACCAGCGTGCGCTGCTTGCCGTTGACGAGTGCCGACAGACGGGCACCCGGCTTCAGGCCGTGCGCGACGGCGAACGCTTCCGACACCCAGACCGGCAGCGTGCCGTCGGTCCCCTGCCTGCCGGGCGACATCGAAGCGTCGCCGGCGCGTCCGTCGCGCAGCGTGAGCAGGTTCATCCGTTGCGGCCGGCGCGGGTCGATGCCAATGAGCTGGCCGATGATCGGGTCCGGCGATCCCGCGATCTCGATGCGTACCAGCTCCTCGGTCGTCGTCTGCACGTCGGCGACGCCGGGGATCGAGCGCAGCGTGTCGGCCAGCGCGTCGGGCGCGCGCTTGACGGCGGCGAACACGTCGGCGAAGTGGCCCTCGGCGTAGAAGCGGTCGCGCGCGAGCGCGAGCGAATCGACCGCCGACAGCGTGGTGATGAAGCCGCCGATGCCGCTCGCGACGACGAGCGCGATCGTCAGCGCCTGGCTCCACATCAGGCGCAGGTCGCGCAGCAGCTTGCGGTCGAGGGCTTTCATGGCCAGCTCGACGCCGGGCCGCCCGAAGGCGGGCTGCTCCCCTGGGGCCGCGAAGGGGCCCCAGCGTGGCCCTTGGGGACGCGAAGCGGCGCAGCCGAAAGCTCGGGGGCGGACTTCACCAGCTCAGCTCCGACGGCGCGAGCTTGTGCGCGTTGCGCTCGATCCGCTGGATGCGCCCGTCGCCGAGGTAGATCACGCGGTCGGCCATGCCGGCGATCGCCGCGTTGTGCGTGATCACGACGGCGGTCGTGCCGAGCTCGCGGTTGATGCGCGCGATGACGTCGAGCACGAGCTTGCCGGTCGCGTAGTCGAGCGCGCCGGTGGGTTCGTCGCACAGCAGCACTTCGGGCCTCTTGACGATCGCGCGGGCGATCGCGACGCGCTGCTGCTCGCCGCCCGAAAGCTGCGCCGGAAAGTGGTCGCGCCGCGGCGTCAGCCCGACGAGTGCTATCGCCTCGTCGATGCTCATCGGCTGCGGCGAAATGTCGGTCACGAGCGCGATGTTCTCGCGCACCGTCAGGCTCGGGATCAGGTTGTAGAACTGGAACACGAAGCCGACGTGCTCGCGCCGGTAGCGCGTCAGCTCAGCCTCACTTGCGCCGGTCAGACGATGCTCGGCGAAGTTCACCTCGCCGCTCGTCGGCACGTCCAGGCCGCCGAGGATATTCAGCAGCGTGCTCTTGCCGCTGCCCGAGGGCCCCAGCAGCACGATGAACTCGCCGCGCGCGATCTCGAGCGACACGTCGCGCAGTGCGACCACCTCGACCTCACCGGTGCGATAGACCTTGGCGAGGTCGCGCGCACGAAAGACGGTCTCGGCCACGGGCATGGGAACCTGAACTCCTCGCGCCGATTCTCGGCCGCGCCCTGGCGCGACGCTTGCGTCACGTCAAGGGGTGGCGCAGGATGCCGCGCTGCCGAAGCGATAGCGCGGAACCCGGCCGAGCTTTCGACTACGCCGTCGCCGCCTGCGCTGCCAGTACCTCGGAGCGGACAGCCTCGGTCAGCTCGGCCTTGAGCGCGGCAAATGGCGGCGTGGTCTTCATCGCGTAGTGCCGCGGGTGTGGCAGCGGTACCGCGTGGTCGAGCTTGATCCGCCCAGGACGCGCGCTCATCACGACGACTCGGGTGCCCATGAACACCGCCTCGTCGATGTCGTGGGTGACGAAGAGCACGGTCTTCTTCTCGCTCTCCCAGATGCCCTGCAGCAGTTCCTGCATCAGCTCGCGCGTCTGGTGGTCGAGCGCGCCGAAGGGCTCGTCCATCAGCAGCATGCGCGGCCCGTTGGCCAGCGCGCGGGCGAGCGCGGTGCGCTGCTGCATGCCACCGGACAGTTGCTTCGGGAAGTGGTTCGCGAAGCCCCGCAGGCCGACCTTGGCCAGGAAGGCGTCGGCGATCTCGAGTTGCTGCGGGTGCGCCAGGCCGCGCTCGGCCAGGCCGAAGCAGACGTTGTCGCGCACCGTGAGCCAGGGGAACAGCGTGTAGCTCTGGAACACCATGCCGCGGTCGGCGCCCGGACCCTCGATGCGACGGCCGTCGAGCTGCACTTCGCCCGCCGTGGGGTGGTCCAGCCCGGCGACGATGCGCAGCAGCGTGCTCTTGCCGCAGCCCGACGGGCCGAGGATGGTGACGAAGTCGTTCTCGGCCACGTCGAGGTCGGTGGCCTGCAGCGCCAGCGTCTTGTCGAAGCGCCGCTCGACGCCGCGAACGGTGAGGATGTTGCCCATGCCGGTGCTCCTCAGCGACCCAGCTGCGCCCAGGGGAACAGGCGGCGGTTGACCCACTTGAACAGGAAGTCGCTCACCAGGCCGATGAGGCCGATGACGATGATGCCGAAGATGATTTGGTCGGTCGCGAGCAGCGCCTGGCTGTCGGTGATCATGTGGCCGATGCCCGAGCTGGCGCCGATCAGCTCGGCCACGATGACGTAGGTCCAGGCCCAGCCCAGCACCATGCGCAGCGTCTCGGCGATCTCGGGCGCAGCGCCCGGTATCAGCACGCGACGGATCAGGCTGGTGTCGCTGCTGCCCAGGGTGTAGGCGGCCTCGACCAGGTCGCGCCGCGTGTTGCCCACCGTCACCGCGATCATCAGCGCGAGCTGGAAGAAGCTGCCGATGAAGATGACGGCCAGCTTCTGCGCCTCGCCGATGCCGGCCCACAGGATCAGCAGCGGAATGAAGGCGCTGGCCGGCAGGTAGCGCGCGAAGCTGACGAAAGGCTCGAAGAAGGCCTCGATTGGCTTGAAGGCGCCCATCAGCACACCCAGCGGCAGCGCGATGACCGTGGCGAGGACGAAGCCGCCCAGCACGCGCCACACCGTCATGCCGATGTCGTACATGAAGCCCAACTCCACCATCAGCCGCCAGCCGCTGGCCAGCATCTGCAGCGGATCGGCGAGGAAGGTCTTGGAGACCAGGCCGCCGAAGGTGACGGCCGCCCACAGCGCGAAGAAGGCGACGAAGAAGGCCACGCCCAGCGCGGTGCGCGCGGCCGGCGCCACTGGCGTGAGCGGCTTCATGCCCAAAAGCCCGCCAGAGCGGCGAGGCGGCGGCGCGGCGCCGGTGGCGATGGGCGTCGCCGCCCCGACGGTCTGGCTGCTGTTCATGGCCCGGGTCTGCTCACTGGATGAAGCGGGTATCGGCCAGCTTGGACATGTCCGGCAGCGCCTTGACGATGCCTGTTTCGAGCAGCAACTCGCCTGCCTCCTTGCTGAACTGCGCGTGCTCGCCGGCGAAGAACTTCTGGTTCGCGGCACGGTCCTGCCAGCGCAGGAATTTCTGCGATTCCTCGAACTGCTCGGCGGTCTCCTTGACGTCAGCGCCCATGATCGCGAAGCTCCTCTTCGGGTCGGCCTTGATCATTGCCAGCGCGTCGAAGTATCCGTTGGCCAGCGCCTGCGCCGCCTTGGGGTTCTCGGCCAGGAACTTGGTCGAGCAGCCGAAGGTGTCCATCACCATCGGGTAGTCGAGCGTGGTGGCGATGATCTTGGCGACCTCCGGCTTGGCGCGCACCGCGCTGAGGTAAGGCTCGTAAGTCATGCCGGCATCGAGGTCGGCGTTGTTGGCGAGCATCGCGTTGGCGGCTGCCTGCGGCGAGAGGTTCACCACCTTCACGTCCTTGATCGACATGCCGTTCTTCTTCAGCATCCAGGCCAGGCCGAAGTAGGTCGAGGTGCCGGGCGCGTCGGCCGCCACCGTCTTGCCCTTGAGGTCGCTGATCTTGGCGATGCCGGGCTTGACCACCATGCCGTCGGCGCCATAGCTCTTGTCGAGTTGGAAGATCTGGGTCGTGGCCACGCCGGCGGCGTTCCAGCCGATCCAGGTCTCCACCGTGGTGGCAGCGCACTGCACGTCGCCACTGGCGATGGCCAGGTGGCGGTCCTTCTGCGGGATCTTCTTGATCGTCACGTCCAGCCCGTGCTTCTTGAACAGGCCCGCCTCCTTGGCGAGCGTGAGCGGTGCAAAGCCGGTCCAGCCCGAGATGGCGATGGTGACCTTGGTCTCCTGCGCGAACGCGCTGCATGCGGCCAGCGCCAGGACGGCGACGGCGAAACGGGTGTGCTTCATGGTCTTGCGGCTCCTAGTGGAAGGGGTGGGGCCAGGCTGGCTCCGGTTGAAGAAAGCGGGGGTGACGCAAGGCGCAACGGCTCTCAGGCCGGCTTCCACAGCGTCGGCACATCCGGCAGCGAAGCCAGGATACGCGCCAGGCCGCCATCGCGGACCAGGGCGCTGGCGCGCTCGATCTCGGGCGCGAGGTAGCGGTCCTGGTCGATGCTCGGGCACTGCGCGCGCAGCAGGGCATGTGCGGCTTCGAGCGGCGCGCTGCTGCGCAGCGGACGCAGGAATTCGATGCCCTGCGCCGCGGCCAGCAGTTCGATGCCCAGGATGTGCGCCACGTTGGCGATCATCGGCTGCAGTCGCCGCGCGGCGAAGGTGGCCATCGAGACATGGTCTTCCTGGTTGGCGCTGGTGGGCAGGCTGTCGACGCTGGCCGGGTGGGCGATCGACTTGTTCTCGCTCGCCAGCGCGGCGGCGGTGACGTGCGCGATCATGAAGCCGCTGTTGAGGCCCGCATTGGCGGTGAGGAAGGGCGGCAGGCGCGAGACGTTGCTGTCGATGAGCATCGCGATGCGCCGCTCGGCAATGGCGCCCACCTCGGCGATCGCGCAGGCCATGGCGTCGCAGGCCAGCGCCACCGGCTCGGCGTGGAAGTTGCCGCCGCTGATCATGCTGCCGTCGTCGGGGAAGACCAGTGGGTTGTCGGTGACCGCGTTGGCTTCGCGCACGAGCACCAGCGCGGCGTGGCGCAGCTGGTCGAGGCACGCACCCACCACCTGCGGCTGGCAGCGCAGGCAGTAGGGGTCCTGCACACGGCTGTCGCCCTCCATGTGGCTGCGGCGGATCTCGCTGCCGGCCAGCAGCTGGCGGTAGTACTCGGCGACGTCGATCTGCCCGGGCTGGCCGCGCAGGGCGTGGATGCGCGGATCGAACGGGCCGTCGCTGCCGCGCGCAGCATCCACGGTGAGCGCACCCACCACGAGCGCAGCCTCGAGCACCGGCTCGAAGCTCAGCAGCGCATGCAGCGCCAGCGCGGTGCTGGTCTGCGTGCCGTTGATCAGCGCCAGCCCTTCCTTGGCCCACAGTTGCAGCGGCGCGATGCCCTTGGCGCGCAGCGCCCCGGCCGCCAGCAGGCGCTCGCCGCCTAGGCCGAGGAATTCGCCCTCGCCCATCAGCGCCAGCGTCATGTGCGCCAGCGGCGCCAGGTCGCCCGAGGCGCCGACCGAGCCCTGGCTGGGGACATAAGGCACGAGGCCGGCGTTGTGCACGGCCAGCAGCGTGTCGATGACCAGCGGCCGCACGCCGGAATGCCCGCGCGCGAGGCTGGCGGCCTTGAGCGCCAGCATCAACCGCACTACAGCCGGCGCCAGCGGCTCGCCCACGCCGACGCTGTGGCTGCGGATCAGGTTGCGCTGCAGCGTGGCCAGGTCCTCGCTGCTGATGCGCGTCGAAGCCAGCTTGCCGAAACCGGTATTGACGCCGTAGACCGGCGCGTCGCCGGCGGCGGCGCGCTGCACCACGGCGGCGCCGGCCTCGACCGCAGGCAGCGCCAGCGGGTCCATGCGCAGGGCCTGGCCCCCGGCGTGGATGGCCTGCAGTCTTTCGAGCGAGAGGTGACCAGGGCTGAGCAGCATCAGGCCCCCAGCATCGGCATGTTCAGGCCTTGCTCGCGGGCGCAGGCGATGGCGTCGTCGTAGCCCGCGTCGGCGTGTCGCATCACGCCGGTGCCAGGGTCGTTCCAGAGCACGCGCTCGATGCGCCTCGCCGCGGCTTCGGTGCCGTCGCAGACGATCACGACGCCGGCGTGCTGCGAGTAACCCATGCCGACGCCGCCGCCGTGGTGCAGCGAGACCCAGGTCGCGCCACCCGCAGTGTTGAGCAGCGCGTTCAGCAGCGGCCAGTCGGAGACGGCGTCAGAGCCATCCTTCATCGATTCGGTCTCGCGGTTCGGCGACGCGACGGAGCCCGAGTCGAGGTGGTCGCGGCCGATCACGATCGGCGCCTTCAGCTCACCGCTTCGCACCATCTCGTTGAACGCGAGGCCTGCGCGGTGGCGCTCGCCCAGGCCTATCCAGCAGATGCGCGCCGGCAGGCCCTGGAACGCAATGCGCTCGCCGGCCATGTCGAGCCAGCGGTGCAGGTGCGCGTCGTGCGGGAACAGCTCCTTCATCTTCGCGTCGGTCTTGCGGATGTCCTGCGGGTCGCCCGAAAGCGCCACCCAGCGGAACGGCCCCTTGCCGCGGCAGAACAGCGGCCGCACGTACGCGGGCACGAAACCGGGGAAGTCGAACGCGTTGGTCACGCCCTCGTCGAACGCAACTTGGCGGATGTTGTTGCCATAGTCGACGGTTGGGACGCCCATCGCCTGGAAGGCGAGCATCGCCCGCACGTGCACGGCGCAGCTCTTCGCCGCGGCGCCGCGCAGCGCAGTGTGCTGCGACGCGTCGGCCTGCGCCGACTTCCAGCGCTCGACGCTCCAGCCTGCAGGCAGGTAGCCGTTGACGAGGTCGTGCGCGGAAGTCTGGTCGGTCACCAAATCGGGCTTCATGCCGCCCGCCTTCGCACGCTTGACCAGTTCGGGAACGATCTCGGCGGCGTTACCCAGCAGGCCGATCGAGACCGCCTTGCCCTCGCCGGTGTAGCGGCGGATCCGCGCGAGCGCGTCGTCGAGATCACTCGCCTGTTCGTCGAGGTAGCGCGAGCGCAGCCGAAAGTCGATGCGGCTCTGCTGGCACTCTATGTTCAGCGAGCACGCGCCGGCGAACGTCGCCGCCAGCGGCTGCGCGCCGCCCATGCCGCCCAGGCCCGCGGTGAGAATCCAGCGCCCGGCCAGACTGCCCGCGTAGTGCTGGCGCCCGGCCTCGACGAAGGTTTCGTAGGTTCCCTGCACGATGCCCTGGCTGCCGATGTAGATCCACGACCCCGCGGTCATCTGGCCGTACATCATCAGCCCCTTGCGGTCGAGTTCGTGGAAGTGCTCCCACGTCGCCCACTTGGGCACCAGGTTGGAGTTGGCGATCAGCACCCGCGGCGCGTCAAGGTGGGTGCGGAACACGCCGACCGGCTTGCCCGACTGGATGAGCAGCGTCTCGTCAGCGCCGAGCTTGCGCAGCGCCTCGAGGATCGCCTCGTAGCAGTCCCAGTTGCGCGCAGCCTTGCCGATACCGCCGTAGACGACGAGCGCGTCGGGGTTCTCGGCCACCTCGGGGTCGAGGTTGTTCTGCAGCATCCTGTACGCGGCTTCGATCAGCCAGTTCCTGCAGGTGAGCGTCGTGCCCCTTGGTGCGCGCACCGGGTGCGGCTGCGCGATGTGGCGGGCGGTGGAGAGATCGGTCATGGCGGCCTCGGCGGAACGGATGTCTCGGACGCCGCACTTTACTTGTCTAGACAAGTGGCGTCAAGCGCCATCGCATCATGGTTTCCCCGCAGTCGCCGGGCGCTGTGGACACTTGTCTAGACAAGCGACTCCCGGTAGGATCGAAACATGGCCAAGTCTCAGCGATCCGCCAGCTCGCCGTACGCGCGCGTCAAGCAGCACCTGCTCGACGCGCTGGCGCAGGGGCGCTTCCCGCCCGGCGCGCTGATGCCCTCCGAGGCCGAGCTGGTGGCGCGCTTTCGCGTCAGCCGGATGACCGTGAACCGCGCTCTGCGCGAGCTGCAGGCCGAAGGCCTGATCGAGCGCGTGCAGGGCGTCGGTACCTTCGCGGCGCAGCTGCACCGCGTGGCGTCGACGCTGACGATCCGCGACCTGCACGACGAGATCAGCGAACGCGGCCACCGCCACGCGGCCCGCGTCGTGCTGGCGCGCGCGGAGGCGGCGTCCCCCGCGCTGGCGCAGCAGCTCGGCCTGGCCCCGGGGGCCCAGGTGTTCCACACGCTGATCGTGCATTTCGAAGAGGGCGTCGCGCTGCAATGCGAGGACCGCTACGTCAACCCGGCCTGCGCACCGGACTACCTGGGGGTCGACTTCACGCAGACCACGCCGACGCACTACCTGTTCGAGGTGACCGCGCTGTGGCGCGCACAGTATTCGATCGAGGCCGCGTTGCCGACGCGGCAGGAAGCGGCGCTGCTCGGCATCGGCGCGCAGGACCCCTGCCTCGTCGTCGTGCGGCGGACCTTCACTCGCGACGCGGTCATCACGATCGCGCGGCTCGTGCAGCCCGGCTCGCGCTACACGCTGCACGGGGAGTTCGCGCCATGAGCGCACCGCAAGCGGTCGGGCGTTCGCTCCCCATCGCGCAACCGCTGGCGACCGTGGACGCCGCCGAAGTCGCGCCGCAAGCCTGGCGCAACGGCGGCGGCCGCACCCGTGAGCTGCTGGCCTGGCCTTCGGGGTCGGGTTGGAAATTGCGCCTGAGCGTCGCCGACATTGATGCCGACGGTCCGTTCTCGGCCTTCCCCGGCGTGCGGCGCTGGTTCGCGGTGCTCGAAGGCGCGGGCGTCGTGCTGAAGCTCGCCGACGGGGATCGCCGCCTCACGACGTCGAGCGAGCCGCTGGCTTTCGATGGCGCCGAAGCGCCCGGCTCCACGCTGATCGGCGGGGCGACGCGCGACCTGAACCTGATGCTGCGCGGCGGCGCGCGCGGTCGCCTCGAGCGCGCGGCGAGCGGTCAGCCGTGGGTTGAGGCCTGGCCCTGGCGCGCCTGCTTCACGGCCGGCCCGGCGCGCTGGCACGGCGGCGAAGGGCAGACCGTCGATTTGCGTGCGATGACGTTGCTGTGCGGCCTCGGACCGGCGCCGTGCCAGCTCGTCGCGCGCGATCCAGAAGCGCCGATGTTCTGGATCGGTGCCGATGTCGCCGTGGGTGTCGGCGCATGAATGCCGCGCCGCCGCGCACGCTGTGGCGCAACGCGAAGCTCGCCACACTCGCGGCCGGGGTGCCCTGGGGCTGGATCGCGAGCGGGGCGCTCGTCATCGAAGGCGACCGCATCGTGTGGGTGGGCGACGAGGCCGCGCTTCCGGGACAGCTGCACGTCGCGGCCGAGCAAGACCTTTGCGGCGCACTCGTCACGCCCGGGCTGGTCGACTGCCACACGCACCTCGTCTATGGCGGCCAGCGCGCGGCGGAGTTCGAGCTGCGCCTGAAGGGCGCGAGCTACGAAGAGATCGCGCGTGCGGGCGGCGGCATCCTCTCGACCGTCGCGGCCACTCGCGCCGCGAGCGACGAGGCGCTGTTCGCTCAAGCGCGCCGGCGCGCGCTCTCACTGATGGCCGAAGGCGTGACGACGCTCGAGGTGAAGTCGGGCTACGGCCTGACGCTGGCGGACGAGACGCGCTGCCTGGCCGTGGCGCGCCGCCTCGGCGCCGAGTTGCCGCTCACCGTGCGCACGACCTTCCTCGGCGCGCACGCGCTGCCGCCCGAGTTCGAGGGGCGCTCCGACGACTACGTCGCCGCGGTCTGCGCCTGGCTGCCCGAGCTGCACGCGCGCGGCCTCGTCGATGCGGTCGACGCCTTCTGCGAACGCATCGCCTTCACGCCAGCGCAGACGCGGCGCGTCTTCGACGCCGCGCGGCGGCTCGATCTGCCGGTCAAGCTCCATGCCGAGCAGCTCAGCGACCAGGGCGGTGCGGCGCTCGCAGCCTCCTATGGCGCGCTCTCGTGCGACCACCTCGAGTACCTCGGTGATGGCGGCATGCAGGCGATGGCGCGCGCCGGCACGGTGGCCGTGCTGCTGCCCGGCGCGTTCTACTTCCTGCGCGAGACCAAGCTGCCTCCGGTCGCCGCGCTGCGCGAGGCCGGCGTGACGATCGCGATCGCGAGCGACCACAACCCCGGTTCGTCGCCGTGCCTCTCGCTGCTGCTGATGATCAACATGGCGTGCACGCTTTTTCGCCTGACGCCGGAAGAGGCGCTGCGCGGCGTCACCGCGAACGGCGCGCGTGCGCTCGGCCTGGCAGACCGCGGCACGCTCGCCGTGGGGCAGCGCGCCGATTTCGCCGTGTGGGAGCTCGAGCATCCGAACGAACTCGCGTACGGCTTCGGCTACAACCCTTGCCGACGCGTCGTCGTCGCCGGACAGGAACGCCAGCGATGAACGAAGAAAGCGTCTTCACCTTGCATCGCGGCACGGCGCCGCTCTTGGTCAGCCTGCCGCACGTGGGCACACTGATCCCGGACGACATCGCGTCGCGCCTGCATCCGCACGCGCTCGAGGTGCAAGACACCGACTGGCACCTCGAGACGCTGTACGCCTTCGTGCGCGATCTCGGCGCGAGCACGATCGTGCCGCGCTTCTCGCGCTACTGCGTCGACCTGAACCGCCCGCGCGAGAACACGCCGATGTACGCAGGTGCCAACAACACCGAGCTGTGCCCGACACGCGCGTTCACCGGCGAGGCGTTGTACCGCGACGGGCAGGCCCCCGACGACGTGGAGGTCACGCGCCGCGTGCGGCTTTGCTGGCAGCCCTACCACGACGCGCTCTCCGGCGAGCTGGGACGCTTGAAGGCGGTGCACGGCCACGCGGTGCTCTTCGACGCCCACAGCATCAAGTCCGAACTGCCGTGGCTGTTCGAAGGCCGGCTGCCCGACCTCAACCTCGGCACCGCGGGTGGCGCGAGCTGCGCCCCGGAGCTCCGCGGCGCGCTCGGCGCCGTGCTTGCGGCACAAACGCAGTTCACGCAGGTCGTCGACGGCCGCTTCAAGGGCGGCACCATCACGCGCCGCTACGGCCGGCCCGCAGACGGTGTCCACGCGGTGCAGCTCGAGATGTGCTGGCGCTGCTACATGGCCGAGACGCCGCCCTACCAGATCGACCCCGCGCGCGCCGCCGCCGTGCTGCCGCTGCTGCGGCAACTGATCGAGGCGATGCTGGCTTTCGCGCCCGCGCCGGGCGGCGCCCCATGACGCCGGGCGCCGACACACGGCCGTTCTGGGCGCCGCGCGCCTGGCTCGCGGGGCGCTGGCAGGAAGGCGTGCTGCTGCGGGCGGACGCGCAGGGCGCGTGGGCCGAGATCGTCGCGGGCTTGGCAGCTCCGGCAGGCGCGCGGGTACTTTCCGGGCTGGTCCTGCCCAGCCTCGTCGACGCTCACAGCCACGCCTTCCAGCGCGCCTTTGTCGCCTTCGCCGAGCGGCGCGAAGCGGGCGAGGACGACTTCTGGTCGTGGCGCGACCGCATGTACCGCGTCGCGCTGCGCATCACGCCGGAGCAGTTGCGCGCGATCGCGGCGCAGCTCTACGTCGAACTGCTGCGCGGCGGCTACACGCAGGTGTGCGAGTTCCACTACCTGCAGCATCGCCCCGACGGCGCGGCGTACGAAGACCCGATGACGCTCTCATGGGCGCTTGCCGAAGCGGCCGAAGACGCCGGCCTCGGCCTGACGCTGCTGCCTACGCTGTACGAGCGCGCGGGCTTCGCGCAAGCTTCGTTGCGTAACGACCAGCGGCGTTTTGCGAGCACCACGGAGTCGGTGCTCGCGCTGCACCGCGCCGCCGCCCGCAGTGGCCGCCGCCGCGTCAATGCGGGCATCGCGATCCACTCGCTGCGCGCTGCGGCGCCAGCGTCCATCCACGAGCTGCGCCGTCTGGCCGATGGCATTGCAGGCCCGCTGCACATCCACGTCGCCGAACAGATGGCCGAGGTCGACGAATGCCTGCGCGCGACCGGCCTGCGCCCGATCGAATGGCTGGCGCGCGAAGGCCTGCTCGACGCGCGTTGGCAGCTGGTCCACGCGACGCATGCGCTGCCGGCCGAGATCGACGCCGTCGCGCGCAGCGGCGCCGGCATCGTGATCTGCCCCGGCACGGAGGCCAACCTCGGCGATGGCCTGACGGACCTGCCGCGCTGGCTGGCCGGAGGCGTACCGATCAGTCTCGGCTCGGACAGCCAGGTCACGCGCGGCTGGCCGGAAGAGATGCGCTGGCTCGAATACGGCCAGCGCCTTGGCCTACGGCAACGCAACGTCGCCGCGCAGCCTGGCACGCAGCCGGCAACCGCGGCGCGGCTGTTCGACGCCGCGCTCGCTGCCAGCGCCGCGCCCGCGGGCTTCGCGAAGTGGGGGTTGCAGTTCGGCGCGCGGGCCGACTTCCTCGTTCTCGACACGAGCGACGCGAGCCTGCTCGGCGCGCCGTCGTCGCACTTTCTCGACGCCCTGGTGTTCTCGAGCCCCGGCGACGCGATCCGCGACGTCTATGTCGCCGGCGAAGCCGTGATTCGCGAGCGCCGCCACGCGGCACAGGATGCGATCGCCGCGCGCTTCGCACAGGCGATGTCCGGGCTCTGGGAAGGCCCCGCCTGACGCGCGCTACAGCGAACCGCGTTGCAACGACCACCCGGCGCGGCCGTGCGCGTCGCTGGCTCGGCCAGGGATGCCGTGCGCGGGGCCGGCACCGGCGCTATCCGCCGAGCCGGGCCGCCAACGCGAGCAGCTCGCGGTTGACCGGGTTGCGGTGCAGGAAGCTGTCGCGGAACTCGGCTGCCACGTGGCGCTGCGCGATGTCTTGCAACCACGTCTTGCCTTCGTTCGCCCACTGACCCGCCAGCCGCGCTTGGCCAGCCGCGAGCGCTGCGCGCGCGGGTTGCAACCAGCGTTCGGCCCGATCGAGCATGGCGGGTTCGCAATCCGCGGCCAATGTCATGGCGCGTCGGGCGTCGGCGAGCGCGCGTTCGGCGTGAAGCGGGCTTGCGATCTCGGTCGCGCGCAACAGTGCCGCCAAAGCGTGGCCCCGAAAGCCGAGCGCACTCGCCTCGTCGAAGACCCGTTCGAGCGCTGGCAGAGCCTGCGCCACCGTCAGGCGCGCTGCCTGTTCGATGCGCAGCGGCAAGTGCAGGTCCAACCGCCCGGTCGCCGGCAACAGCGCCGCGGCCTGCTCGAGCCCATCACCGGCCGGTCGGTTCAGCGCAAGCCGCAGACGCTCGTCCAGCACGTGGGACCAGAAGGCCGCGACCAGGACGACATCGGGCTGGGCCCGCAGCGATTGCAGCACCTGCCCGGCGCGCGCGTACTGGCCGAGCGCCAGCCACACGTGCGCGCGCCGAACCGTGACAACCGGCAGTCGTTCAGCGTTCAACTCGCGCATCACCGGTTCGGCAGCGTCAAGGTGCAGCATTGCTTGCACGAAACGTCCGGCCTGCAAGTCACACAGTGCCAGCATGAGACTGGCGAATCCCCCATCGGCACGCGTCGCCTCGCTGGATCCGACAAAGCGCAGCGAGCGCTGCAGGTGTTCGGCGGCGGCGCCGTAGTCACCGGCATCGATGCGATTGACGGCGAGGTTGCTGAGCGCAACGGACTGGTTGAGATTGTCCGGTTGCCGCTGCAACAGGGCCAGTACGCGTTCATGGTGCAGCCTGCCAGCTTCAAGCCGTCCCAGGTTGTCGTACAGCATCGCGACGTTGCCATGGTTCTCGATGAGCGCCTCGGCCGAGCCGTTCTGCTCGAGCCAGGCCAGGCCTGCTTCGAAATGCACCAGGGCTTCCTCGAAGCGGTCATGCATGCCGAGAACGGTGCCGAGTGCGAGCCGACTTTCTGCCACCAGCTGCGCGTCGCCCAGTTGCTGGGCCGTCTGCCAGGCGCGTGTTCCCGCGGCCAGCGCGGCTGCGCAGTCGTACGTGTACTTGTGCGAATAGCAGCGCACCATCCATACCCGGGCGCTGTGCCTCGGTGAAGGGGCCAGTGCCTCGAGACGATCGCACAGCAGGTCGAGCTTCGAAGTCGAGGAGTCGAAGAATTCATGGTTCCGGACCACCTGGAACAGCGAATCGAACGCCGCCTCGCGCTGCCCGAGCGACTCTTCGATGCGCGCCTTGTGGTCCATGAACTCGCAGAACTCCTTGAAGCGCTGCGCATCGAGCGCCGCTTGCGCGGCGCGCCCCAGCCAAGGCAGCGCAGGGGCCTCGCGTCCGGCTGCGATCCAGTGCAACGCCACGCGCGCGGCTTGCGCGGTGCTGGTCTCCAGAAACGCCGCAATCTTGCCGTGCGTGTTGCGCGCCACGGCCGCCGGCACACCGCCTTGCACGACCTCGAATACCAGGTCGTGCGCAAACGCACCATCGCTCAGCACATGGGCCGCGTCGAGCTCGTTGAGGGCATCGGCCAGTTGCAGCGCCTGCACGCCGAGCACGGCTTCGGCCAGCTCGACGCTGAAGTCCACGCCGGCAATGCTGGCCACCCGCGCCAGCGCCAGCGCAGCGGGCGAGAGCTGCGCAATGCGGCGCTCGATCAAGCGGCCCACCGACAGCGGCCGGGGCAGCGCGGCGTCGTCGGCGAGGCGCGACAGCGTGCGTTCGACCCAGGCCTGCTTGAGCGTCTCGAGCACGAACAGCGGGTTGCCGCCGGTGCGCCGCCGCAGCCCTGGCGCCAGGGCCTTGCCGTCGACGCCGGGCAGCGCCAGCGAGTCGACCAGCGCCGCGAGCGCATCGACGCTCAGTGGTGCCAGGACGATGGGCACCAGGCGGGCCTGCTCGACCAGCGCATCGTGCAGCGCCAGCACAGGCGAGCCGGCTTCGGCGGACCGATAGGCCAGTGCCCAGCGCAGCGGCGCGCCGCCAGCCGTGCCGGACTCGCCTTCGTCGTCGATCAGCGATCCCAGCATGTCCAGGCTCGCCTCGTCGGCGAAGTGCAGGTCGTCGACCACGAGCCCGGCCAGATCGGTCTGGGCGGCGAGCAGCAGGCGCACTGCGCGCTGCATGACCAGGCGCTGGCCTTCGCCGGTAGAGCGGGCCGACTGGACTTCGAACTCGGGCAATACGCGGGCGATCTCGCTGCGCGTGCCTGCGGGCAATTGATCCTGAAGGCGTGCCGCCGCCGTGCCGTGTGCCATCACCGCGCGCAGCAGCCGCGCCAGGGTCGCGAACGGTACGCCGGCGTCGCCCGGCCGCCCGGCGGCGCGCACGGCGCCGGGGCGGCTATCGATGA
>Ga0209048_10002558_pt1 | contig 18003 bp, 16 predicted proteins | sample FrelakmetCRP12CR_FD_187146 | JGI IMG/M metagenome (GOLD analysis project Ga0209048, IMG submission 187146) | Freshwater lake sediment microbial communities from the University of Notre Dame, USA, for methane emissions studies - CRP12 CR (SPAdes)... | ecosystem: Environmental > Aquatic >... | reverse complement strand
GTTGCGGCGAAGGGGCTCGAGGCGGCGCGCCGCAACCTCGCCGAGATCGAGGTCCGCCTGGCGGATGCGCGGCGCACGCTCGATCGCAACACCAGCCTCCTCGAGCGCAGGCTCGTCGCGCAGAGCGCGGTGGACACCGCGGCCGCGGACGCGGGCGCGCTCGAGGCGCGCCTCGCCGCCTCCCGAGCCGAGGTGGAGGTGGCGCGCAGCCAGTTGGCACTCGCCCAGCAGGCACTGCAGGACCTCGACATCCGCGCCCCGTTCACGGGTGTGGTGATCTCCAAGGACGCGCAGCCCGGCGAGATGGTCTCACCGATGTCAGCCGGCGGCGGGTTCACGCGCACGGGCATCGCCACCATCGTCGACATGGACTCCCGCGAGATCGAGGTCGACGTGAACGAGGCGTACATCAACCGCGTGAGCGACGGGCAGACGGTCGAGTCCGTTCTCGACGCCTACCCGCAGTGGAAGATCCCGGGCCACGTCATCAGCATCGTGCCGACGGCCGACCGCCAGAAGGCGACCGTCCGCGTGCGCATCGGCTTCGATGCGCTCGACCCGCGCATCCTCCCCGACATGGGCATCAAGGTGAGCTTCCACGAGCCGCGGCGCGCGGCGCGGACGGGCGCCGGCCCGAAGCTTCCGCGGACAGCCGTGCTCAAGGACGGGGAGGCGAGCTACGTGTGGTTGGTCCACGAGGGTAAGGTGGCGAAGCAGCCGGTCAAGGCCGGCGCGGTCGAGGCGGGGCAGGTGACGGTGCTCGATGGGCTGCAGGGCGGGGAGGTCGTGGTGGCCGATCCGCCGCGGCGGCTGCACGACGGCAGTTCCGTGGAGCTGCGGGCCAAGTAGCGGTGGCCGAACCCGACGCAGCGATCGTCCGCATCCGCGACCTCGTCAAGGACTACCGGCGGGGCGCAGAGGTCGTGCGGGGGCTCGACGGCCTGTCGATCGACATCGCGCGCGGCGACTTCGTGGCGCTGATGGGACCCTCGGGCTCGGGCAAGTCGACGCTGCTCAACCTGATCGGCGGGCTTGACCGCCCGACCTCCGGTTCCCTCGAGGTCGATGGCCTGCGCGTCGATGCGCTCGGCGGCGCCGCGCTCGCCCGCTGGCGGGCCGACCACGTCGGCTTCATCTTCCAGATGTACAACCTGCTGCCGGTGCTCACGGCCCAGGCCAACGTCGAGCTGCCGCTGCTGCTCAAGGACCTTTCGCGCGAGCAGCGCGCCCAGCGGGTCGCGGCCGCGCTCAAGCTGGTGGGACTCGAGAATCGTGCGAAGCACCGCCCGCGCGAGCTCTCCGGAGGCCAGGAGCAGCGCGTGGGCATCGCCCGGGCCATCGTCACCGATCCCACGCTGCTGCTCTGCGACGAGCCGACCGGGGATCTCGACCGCAAGTCCGGCGACGAGATCCTCGAACTCCTGCAGGCCCTCAACCGCGAGTACGGCAAGACCATCATCATGGTGACGCACGACCCGCACGCCGCCGAGCGCGCGCACCGCGTGATCCACCTCGACAAGGGCATGCTGCGCGACGAGGCGGCATGATCGTCCAGTACCTGCCGCTGCTGGCCGCGAGCCTGCGCCGCAAGCGCCTGCGGACTTTCTTTACGATCGCCTCGATCGTGGTCGCGTTCCTGCTCTTCGGCCTCGCGCAGGCGATGCGCTCCGCGCTCGAGTCGGGCGTCGAGGTGGCCGGCGCGGACCGGCTCGTGACGATGCACAAGGTGTCCTTCACACAGCTGCTGCCGGCGAGCTACGGGAGCCGGATCCGGGGCGTGGACGGGGTGGTCGCGGTCGCTCCGCAGACCTGGTTCGGCGCGTGGTTCAGCGACCCGCGCAACCAGATCCCGGCGTTTCCCACCGAGCCGGAGACGTTTCTGAAGATTTACCCGGAATACGTCATCCCCGCGGCGCAGCGCAGTGCCTGGGTGGCGGATCGCACGGGCATCATGATCGGCCGTGCCGTGGCGGACTCCTTCGGCTGGAAGCCCGGCGACCGCGTGCCGCTCAAGTCGGAGATCTGGCGCCACAAGGACGGCTCCGACACCTGGGAGGTCACAGTGCGCGCCGTCTTCGACCTGCCAGCCGGCGGCGACACGCGGAACATCCTGCTGCATCAGGACTACTTCGAGGAGTCGAAGGCGTTCGCCAAAGGACTGATCGGCTGGTACGTGGTGAAGGTGCGCAGCGCCGAGGAGGCGCCGGCCGTGGCGCGGCGCATCGACGCGCTGTTCGCCAACTCGCCCGCCGAGACCAAGACCTCCTCGGAGCGCGCGATGGCGCAGTCCTTCGTCAACCAGATCGGCAATGTCGGCGCGATCCTGAACGCGATCGTGAGTGCGGTGTTCTTCACGATGCTGCTGGTCACGGCCAACACCATGGCGCAGTCAGTGCGCGAGCGCACCAGCGAGATCGGCGTGTTGAAGACCCTCGGCTTCGGCGACGGTGCGGTACTGGGTCTCGTGCTGGCGGAGTCGCTGCTGATCACGGTCATCGGCGGCGTGCTCGGCATGGCGGGGGCCTGGTGGATGAGCGTGAAGCTCGAGCCGCTGCTGAGCCAGTACCTGCCTGGTTTCCGCGTGCCGCAGGTGGCCGTCCTCACCGCCACGGCCTTCATGCTGCTGCTCGGGCTCGTCGCGGGCGCGGCACCTGCGCTGCAGGCGATGCGCCTCAAGATCGTGGAGGCGCTGCGGCGCGAGTGATGCCATGCGCACCATGAGCTGGTTCGCCCAGGTCGTCACCGTCACGACCATGAACCTTCGCAACCTGCCCTCAAGGCTCGGCACCTCGCTGGTGGCCGTGGTCGGCATCGGCGGCGTGGTGGCGGTGCTGGTGTCGTTGCTGTCCATGGGGGAGGGCTTTCGCGCCGCGCTCGACCTCTCCGGCCGCGACGACGTCGCGCTCATCCTGCGGGGCGGCTCCTCCGACGAGCTCTCGAGCTGGTTCTCGCGTGAGGCGCTCAACGTGATCCTGGCCGCGCCCGGCATCGCCCGTGACGAGCGCGGCCCGCTCGCGGCGGGCGAGCTCTACACCATCGTCGAGCTGCCAATGCGCAGCTCCGGCACCGGCGGCAACGTGCCGTTTCGCGGCGTCATGCCGCGCAGCGCGGAGCTGCGGCGGGGATTTCGCATCGTCGCCGGGCGGATGTTTGAGCCCGGCAAGGACGAGGTCATCGTCGGCCGCGGCGCCTTCGGGCAGTTCGCCAACGTGGATCTCGGTCACGAGGTGCGCTGGGGATCGCGCACGTGGCGGGTGGTCGGCGTGTTTGAGGCCGGCGGCAGCGTCTCGGAGTCGGAGGTGTGGACGGACCTGGCCGTGCTGCAGGGCGTGTACCGGCGCGGCAACACGGTGCAGGTGGTGCGCGCGCAGCTCAACTCGCCCGCGACCCTGCCGTCGCTCAAGGCGGCCCTCGGCGGGGACCCGCGCGTCAACGTCTCGGTGCGCAGCGAACGGCAATTCTACGCCGACCAGTCAAGCATCCTGGTCGCGCTCATCAAGTACGTGGGCACCACCATCGGGCTGCTGATGGGCATCGGCGCCGTCTTTGCGGCGCTCAACACCATGTATTCGGCGGTGTCGTCGCGCACGCGGGAGATCGCCACGCTGCGCGCGCTCGGCTTCGGCGGCGCGCCGGTCGTCGCCTCCGTGCTGCTCGAGTCCGTCGTGCTCGGGCTGCTCGGTGGCGTGGTCGGCGGCGTGCTCGTCTACTTCGCGCTGAACGGCTACCAGGCCTCGACACTCAACTGGGCAAGCTTCAGCCAGATCACCTTCGCGTTCACGGTGACGCCCGGGCTGCTGGTGACCGGTCTCCTCTATTCACTCATACTCGGGTTCGTCGGCGGCCTGCTGCCCGGCCTGCGGGCGGCACGGCTGCCGGTGGCAACGGGCCTGAGGGAGCTCTGAGGGGATGCGATCGGTGCAGGGAGGCGGGACGACGCGAGCGGCTGACGGCAGCCCGCTGCAGCTGCCGCTGTGGTCGGGCCGCGAGCACGGGCCCGCCTGGCACGTCCGCATTAGCCGGCGCGCGCGGCGCCTGTCGATGCGCGTGTTTCCCGGGGGCCGGGTCGAGGTCGTCGTGCCGCCCGGTGTCGGGATCCCGGCCATCGAGCAGTTCGTCAGCCGGCATCGGGAGTGGGCCGAGCGGCGCTCACGCGAACTCCTGCTGCGGGCCCCGCATGCCACCGACCGCCAGCCGGAGTCGCTGCGGCTCGGGCTGCTCGATCGGCGCTGGAGCGTCGAGTACCGCGAAGGACGCCGCACGCGGGTCGAGGAGGCGGAGGACGGACTGCTGCACGTCTACACCGCGCTGCGCTCCGAGCGTCACGTCGGCGAGGCGCTGGTGCGCTGGCTGACGGGTATCGCGGCCGGGACCCTGCAGTTGCGGCTCGATGCGCTCGCGCGCGAGGTCGGTATCGACTATGGCCGAATGAGTGTGCGCCGGCAGCGCACCCGCTGGGGCAGCTGCTCGGCCGCGGGCACCATCAGCCTGAACGTCTGCCTCATGTTCCAGCGACCGGCCGTGGTCCGCTACCTGATGATCCACGAGCTCTGCCACCGCCGCCACATGAATCATTCACGTCGCTTCTGGTCCCTCGTCCAGTCGCTCGAGCCGGGCTGGCGCGATCTCGACGCGGAGCTCCTGCAGGGCTGGCAGCACGTGCCGGCCTGGGTGTTCCCCTGAGCGGGCGCCCGTGCGTCCGCGTTGTGGCGCAGGTGTGTAAGATAGCCGGTCGTTGACCGACTCCCGACCGGCGGCGCGAGACCCATGCACGAAAGACTTCAGAACATCAACGTCCTCTCCGGCGAGCTGTTACCCACGCCGGAGCAGATCAAGCGGGACCAGCCGCTCACCACATCCGCCGAGGAGTTCGTCTACCGCAGCCGGCAGGCCGTGCGCCGCATCCTCGACCGCGAGGACCCGCGCCTGTTCGTCGTGGTGGGCCCGTGCTCGATCCACGACCCGGTGGCCGCCCGCGAGTACGCCACGCGCCTGCGCGGCCTCGCCCAGCGGGTCGAGAAGACCATGCTGCTCGTGATGCGGGTGTACTTCGAGAAGCCGCGCACGACCGTCGGCTGGAAGGGCCTGATCAACGACCCCGACATGGACGATTCCTTCCACATCGAGAAGGGCATCCGCCTGGCGCGGGGACTGCTGCTCTACCTGACTGAGATCGGGCTGCCGGCGGCCACCGAGGCGCTCGATCCCATCATGCCGCAGTACCTCTCGGAGCTGATCACCTGGACGGCGATCGGCGCGCGGACCACCGAGTCGCAGACGCACCGTGAGATGGCAAGCGGCCTGTCCTCGCCGGTCGGCTTCAAGAACGGCACCGACGGCTCGCTGACCGTGGCGATCAACGCGCTGCAGTCGGCCCGCAGCCCGCATCACTTCCTCGGCATCACCCAGCAGGGGCAGTCGGCCGTGTTCCGCACCCGCGGCAACCGCTACGGCCACATCGTGCTGCGCGGGGGCGGTGCCCGCGCCAACTATGACTCGGTGAGCCTCGCCCTGTGCGAGCGCGAACTGGAGAAGGCCGGGCTGCCGGCGAACGTCGTCGTCGACTGCAGCCACGGCAACTCGAACAAGGACCCGGGCCTGCAGCCCCTGGTGGCGGAGAACCTGGTGAACCAGATCCTCGAAGGCAACCGCTCCATCGTCGGGTTCATGCTCGAGAGCAACCTGCACTGGGGCAGCCAGCCGCTCAGCGCCAACCGCACTGAGCTCAAATACGGTGTGTCGGTGACCGACGCCTGCATGGACTGGGAGACCACCGAGGGCCTGCTGCTGTCGCTCGATGAGCGGCTGCGTACTGCGCCGCGATTCGTGCAGGGCCCGGCCGCCGCCTGAGCGGGCACGGCGGGCGGCATTGCTCTGCCGGTGCGTGAGCGGTGGCGCGCGGCTTGACTAGCGCGCCGGCCCCTGTGCCGCACCTCCAGGCGCTGCGCTGGCGGGTGGCGCTTGCGCTGTGCCTCGTGACCGCCATCGGCTACCTTGACCGCCAGGCGCTGTCGGTGGCCGCGCCCGTGATCCGCCAGGCCTTCGCGCTGTCGAACACCCAGTACGGCTGGATCACCTACGCGTTCCTGATGGCCTACGCGCTCGGGCAGTTGGGGCTTGGCCGCCAGGTCGACCGCCTCGGCACGCGCCGCACGTTCTCGCTGGCGGTGGGCGGGTGGAGCCTCGTGGCGATGCTGCACGCGGCGGCCCGCGGGTTCCTCGGGTTGTTCTGGTTCCGCGCCCTGCTTGGCCTCACCGAGTCCGTCAACTTCCCGGCGGCCGTGAAGGCGGTCGCCGAGTGGTTTCCGGTGAGCGAGCGCTCCCTCGCGACCGGCATCGTCACCGCCGGGACCGGCATCGGCGCGATCTTCGCCCCGCCGCTGGCCGGCGTGCTGATTTACCTGTGGGGCTGGCAGGCGGCCTTCCTCGTGCCGGGCCTGGCCGGGTTCCTGTGGCTGCGCTGGTGGGGGAGGCTCTACGCGCTACCCGAGCGGCATCCCTCGATCGCGGCGGCCGAACGCGAGTACATCCTCGCCGGCCGCACGCCCGGCGGCACGAGCGCGGATCTACGGCCGTGGCGCGAGTACCTGCGTCACCGCGAGACCTGGGGCCTCGTCCTGGCGCGCTTCACCGCCGACGGCGCGTTCTACTTCTTCGCCTTCTGGCTGCCGAACTACCTGCACAGCGAGCGCGGCTTCGACATCCTGCGCATCGCCTGGGTGGCGGCGGTGCCGTTCGTGGCTGCGGACCTGGGCGCGATTGCCGGCGGCTGGCTCGGCGGGCGCATGCTCCAGCGGGGCGTGCCGCTCGACGCCGCGCGCAAGCGGGTCATCTGGCTCGGGGCGCTGCTGGTTCCGGTCGCGCTGCCGGCGGTCTTCGTCGACTCGCCGCTGACGGCGGTGCTGCTGGTCTCCGCCGCGCTGTTCGCGATCCAGGTGAAGAGCGCGGCGCTCTTCGCCGTGCCGGCCGACCTGTTCGCGCCCCGCGACGTGGCCTCGGTGTGGGGCCTGTGCGGAGCGGCCGGCAGCCTTGCCGCCGCGTTCGCCCAGCCGTTCATCGGCTGGCTCGTCGACCACTACTCCTACACGCCGGTGTTCGGCATCGTCTCGGCGATGCACATCGTCTCGGCCCTGATGGTGACGGTGTTCATCCCGAGGATCGCGCCGCTCGAGGCCGCCTGATGCCAGGCCCCGGAGCCGGCGTGTAAGATCGCTCGGCCAGTGGATCCCGGAGGCACTCATGCCTGCAGCGAGAGCGACCGAGAAGAAGTTCGACCTGCTCATCAAGAACGTGCGTGTCGTGCGGCCGAACAAGGCGGCCGTGCAGAAGGGTGACATCGCCATCGACGGCGGCAAGATCGTCAAGGTGGGCCGCGACATCGCCGCCGCCGCCGCGAAGAAGGTCGTGGACGGCAAGGGCCTGCTCGCCTTCCCGGGCCTCGTCGACCCGCACATGCACTGCGGCATCTACTCGCCGCTCGCCGACGACGCCGTCTCCGAGAGCCGGGCCGCCGCGCAGGGCGGGGTCACCTCGAGCATCAACTATTTCCGCACCGGGCACTACTACCTCAACAAGGGCGGCCCCTACGCGCAGTTCTTCCCCGAAGTGCTCGACATCTCGAGCGGGCGGTTCCACGTCGACTACGCCTACCACCTGGCGCCGCTCGACCGCACGCACATCGAGGAGATCCCGATGCTGATCGAGAAGCACGGGGTCACCTCCTTCAAGATCTTCATGTTCTATGGCGGCTACGGGCTGCATGGCGCCTCGAGCCACCAGCACGATTTCCTGATGATCGACAAGTACGAGAAGTACGACATCGCCCACTTCGAGTTCGTGATGCGCGGCGTGCAGCGGGCGATGGAGCGGTTCAAGGACAAGCGCGAGGCGATCAGCCTGAGCCTGCACTGCGAGACCGCCGAGATCATGGCGGCCTACACGAGGCTCGTGCAGCAGGAGGGCAAGCTGACGGGCCTCAGGGCCTACAGCGCGGCGCGGCCGCCGCACTCGGAGGGCCTCGCGATCTGCATCGCCTCCTACCTCGCGCAGGAGACCGAGTGCCTCAACATCAACCTGCTGCACCTGTCCTCGCGCAAGGCGGTCGAGGCCGCGCTCAAGATGGCGAAGGCGTTCCCGCAGGTGAACTTCCGCCGCGAGGTCACGGTCGGGCACCTGCTGCTCGACTACGACGCGCCCACCGGCGTGCTCGCCAAGGTCAACCCGCCGATCCGCTCGCGCGACGACGTGGAGTTCCTGTGGAAGGCGCTGCTCGCCGGCAAGCTCGACTGGGTCTGTAGCGATCACGCGTGCTGCCGCCACGAGATGAAGGTGGATGCTACGAAGCCGCAGGAGGTGTTTCTCGGCAAGTCCGGCTTCGGTGGCACCGAGTACCTGCTGGCGGGGCTGGCGAGCGAGGGGCGCAGGCGGGGCCTGTCTTGGAACCGCATCGCGGAGCTCAGTTCCTGGAACGCCGCGCGGCGTTTCGGCCTGGCCTCAAAGGGCGACCTCGCGGCGGGCTACGACGCCGACGTCGTGCTGTTCGATCCGCAGCAGTCGTTCGTCGTGCGTGCGGTGGAGTCGGCGTCGCTGCAGGGGTACACGCCGTTCGAGGGCCAGGAGTTGACCGGCAAGGTCGTGAGCACCTACCTGCGTGGCGAGCTCATCTACGACCGCGGCAAGGTCGTCGGGCCGCCGCGCGGCCGGTATCTGCACCGGCCCTGCTGAGCCCCGCAGCGGGGCGGCGCGCCGCCCGGGCGTCTCCGCTGCTAATATCGCGCTTCACTTCAACCGGTCACATCCGCGGGAGGACACGACCATGACGATCAAGCAGGGCGACAAGATGCCCGCCGGCACGTTCAAGCAGATGACCAAGGACGGCCCGCAGAACCTCACGACCGAGCAGTTGTTCGCCGGCAAGAAGGTGGTGCTGTTCTCGGTACCCGGCGCGTTCACGCCGACCTGCGATGCCAAGCACCTGCCTGGCTTCGTGCAGCACGCCGCGGCGATCAAGGCCAAGGGCGTGGACACCGTCGCCTGCACGGCGGTCAACGACGTGTTCGTGATGAACGCCTGGGGCAAGGCCTCGCTCGTCGGTGACAAGATCCTCATGCTGGCCGACGGTAACGGCGAGTATGCCAAGGCGCTCGGCCTCGAGCTGAACGCGACTGGCTTCGGCATGGGCGTGCGCGGCCAGCGCTTTGCCATCATCGTCGACAACGGCGTCGCCACGAAGGTCTTGGTGGAGGGCCCGGGCGAGTTCAAGGTCTCCAGCGCGGAGTACGTGCTCAGCCAGCTCTGAGCGTGGCGGAACCTGTGCGCTCGAACCATCGCATCACCTTCGCGAGGGTTCCCGAGGGCCTGCCGGTACCGGTCGACTTCGGCCGCGATACCGTGCAGGCCCCGTCTCCCGGGCCGGGCCAGTTCCTCTCGCGCACGCTCTGGCTGTCGCTCGATCCGTACCTGCGCAGCGTCATGAAGGGGCACGCGATGTACGGCGTCGCCCTGAAGCCTGGTGACGCGATGTACGGCGAGACGGTCGCCGAGGTCGTCGAGTCGCGCCACCCCGGCTTCACCACCGGCGAGTTCGTGGTGGTGAAGAATGGCTGGCAGGAGTACGCGGTCTCCGACGGGCAGGGCGCGCGCAAGGTCGACCGTTCGATTGCGCCGCTGTCCACGGCGCTCGGCGTGCTCGGCATGCCCGGCCTCACCGGCTACGCGGGACTCGTCTACCTGGGCGAGCCGAAGCCCGGGCAGACGGTGCTGGTCTCGGCGGCGACCGGGCCCGTCGGCAGTACAGTGGGCCAGGTGGCGAGGCTCACCGGGGCGCGGGCCGTCGGCATCGCGGGTTCGGAGGAGAAGTGCCGCTACGCCGTGGCCGAGCTCGGCTTCGAGGCCTGCCTCAACTACCGCGCGGGCGAGCTCACGACGCAGATCCGCCAGGCCTGCCCAGACGGCGTCGACGTCTACTTCGACAACGTCGGCGGTGACATCCTCGCCGCCGCGCTCGGCAATCTCGCGCTGCACGCGCGCGTGGTGCTCTGCGGGATGATCGGCGCCTACAGCATGGACAAGCCGCCGCCCGGCCCGTTCCTCGGTCCGGTGGTCGGTGCGCGGGCCACGGTGAAGGGACTCGTCGTCTACGACCATTTCCATCGCATGGCGGAGCTGCAGAAGGTGGTGGGCGGCTGGATCCGCCAGGGCCGCTTCAAGTTCCGCGAGGACGTGGCCGACAGTCTCGATAATGCGCCGGAGGCGTTCTGCCGGCTGATGCGCGGCGAGAACTTCGGCAAGGCCTTGGTCCGCGTCGCCGCGGAGGCCTGAGCGGTCAAGCCGGCTCAGCCGAGGAAGGCGCGATAGGCTGCGAGGCGCTCGGCGGCTGAGGCCGGTCGCGTCAGGAGCCTGCCGGCGCGCAGCCGCCGCAGCAACGAGCCCGTTCCCGAAAAGCGCACGTCGCGCGGATCCTGCACGACCAGCACCGGCTGCGCGACGGCCTTGCTGATGTCGCGCAGCGCCGCATCGAGCGCGGCGCGCGCGGCGTCGCCGTAGGAGTCAATCTGCTTCATGGCGCTCACCAGCGCCGCGTGCAGGGCCTCGGCGTCGAGCTCGGCGTCGCGGATGCGCGCGGCCTTCGCGGAACGCTCGAACCACGGCCAGCTCATCTGCGCGCTGCGCAGCTGCTCAAAGAGGCGGTGCAGGTGCGCACCGGAGCGCTCGGGCGGTCGGGGCGGGCAGTACTCGCGCACGTAGCGGCGCCGGTCCCGTTTGCGAATCATCGGCACACCGTCGACGATCAGCCGGCGGACGCGGCGCGGCCGGTTGGCGGCCAGGGCGAGGGCGAAGGCCGTGCCGAGGCCCTCGGCGACCACGTCGAGCGGCTCCGTCGCGAGCGCCTCCAGGCACTCGTCGAGGATGGCGACGTAGGCACCGAGCGAGGGCGAGGGCAGGGGATCGGACTCACCCAGACCGGGAAGGTCCGGGATCAGCACCCGGCGGTCGGCGGCGAGTTCGTCGGCGAGCGCCTCGACCTGGTGCGGCGATCCCGGCACGTCGTGGAGCAGCAGGACCGCCGGTGCCGCGCGCGACTCGCCCTGCACGCGAAACCGGATCTGGCCGCCCAAGTGGTCGACGTAGCAGTGACTCGGTCGCGGCGATGCGGTGGCGAGCGCGGCCGGCGCCGGGGGTGTCCATTGGGCCTCCGGCAGGAGCGCCTCGCGCAGCAGTTCGAGAACCCGCAGGCGCCAGGTGGCGGCGCCGGGCGGCAGGCGCAGCAGGCGGCAGCCGGGCGGCAGCGGCTCCGGCAGCGCGTCGAGGTGGCCGTAGAGGACGTCGTCCTCGCGGCACATGAACACGGCGGGCGAGGCGAGCCGTGCGAGCACCTCTCGCGCCGCGTAGCGCAGGGCCGCGCCGTACGCCGACACCCAGCTCGCGCCGGCCGCGAAGACATCGGTCGCGTAGTCATGGAGGTGACGGTCGTCCGGAAGGTCCATGGCCATCCGGTTCGAGCTGCGCAGCGCAAACCAGGGGAAGTAGCGGTGGAAGTCGAGGATCTTCGTCCACTGCCGCGCAACGTGCTCGCCGTTCGCCGTCGCCTGGAAGGGCTGCAGGTACTCGGCGAGGAAGGACTCGCCGGGCGGGGCGGGCGGCAGCGACAGGCCGTCGAGCAGCGTCAGGGCCGCGCGCTGCGGATGGTCCACGGCAAACTGCAGCGCGATCTTCGAGCCCGAGTGGAAGCCGTAGATCGCGCAGCGCTCGATCCCGAGTGCGTCGAGGGTCTGGGCGAGCGCCGCGGCGAAGTCGGGGATCTCCGGCTGCGGCTGCGGCAGGGGTGTCGAGCTGCCGTACCCCGGCGTGTCGAGCGCGATGACCGTGAACGCCTCGCCGAGCCACTCGAGCGTCGCCACGTGCAGCACCGAGGAACGCGGCGAGTCGTGCAGCAGCACGACCAGCGGGCCGCGGCCGGCGTAGCGGAAGTGGACCTCCCCGTGCGGGACGCTGACGTATCCTTTGCGGACGGTCGCCATGCGGGGTAGGGCGCCGCGGCGCCGACGGCGCGCGTGGCGCCGCCGGGCCGCGGGTCGTTTGTGTCAGCCGCCGAGCGCCTTTTGCAACTCGGGCACGAGGGCGAACAGGTCACCGACGAGGCCGATGTCCGCGGCCTCGAAGATCGGCGCCTCGGCGTCCTTGTTGATCGCAACGATCGTGCGCGCGTCCTTGATGCCGGCCATGTGCTGGATTGCGCCGGAGATGCCGATCGCGATGTAGAGTTCGGGCGCGATGATCTTGCCGGTCTGGCCCACCTGCAGGTCGTTCGCGACGTAGCCGGCGTCGACCGCGGCGCGCGAGGCGCCCACTGCCGCACCGAGCTTGTCGGCGAGCGCGAAGATGAGCTTGAAGTTATCGGCGCTGCCGAGCGCGCGGCCACCGGAGACGACGCGGCTCGCCGCCTGTAGGTCGGGCCGGCCGGTCGTGGCGGCCGAGCGCGAGACGAACCGCGTGTGCGAGGGGATTGCCACGCCCGGGTCGGCCTTCTCGATGCTGGCGCTGCCGCCCTCGGCGGCCGCCTCGAACGACGCGATGCGCACCGTGGCGACCACGGTCGCCCCGGCCGGCACCTCGAGCGTGAGCAGCGCATTGCCCGCGTAGATCGGGCGCTTGAAGCGCTGCGCGCTCTCCACCGCCATGATGTCGGTTACCTGGTTCACGCCAAGGAGCGCCGCCACCCGCGGCATGAGGTCCTTGCCGAACGTCGTGGAGGGGCCGAGGACGTGTGTGTAGCCCGCGGCAACCTTGGCCACCTGCGGCGCCTGCACGGCCGCGAGCGGCTCCTTGTTGGCGGCGTTGTCGACCTGGATCACCTTGCCGACCCCGGCCACCTTGGCCGCCTGGGCAGCCACCGCCGCGCCGTCCGCGGCCAGCACCACGATGTCGATGGCGGCACCGGCGATCTTCGTGGCGCAGGTGACGCACTTCAACGTGCTCGGATTGAGCTTGGCGCCGTCGTGTTCGGCGACGATCAGAATCTTGCTCATCAGACCAACCCCTTCTTCTGCAGCGCCGCGACCAGTTCGCCCACGTCCTTCACCATGACGCCCTTCTGGCGCGAGGGCGGCGGCTCGATCTTGATCGTGGTGAAGCCGGCACCTTCCGCCACGCCGAAGTCGGCGAGCGCCTTGGTGTCGAGCGGCTTCTTCTTGGCCTTCATGATGTCCGGCAGCTTTACGTAGCGCGGCTCGTTGAGACGCAGGTCCACCGACAGCACGGCCGGCAGGTCGATCTCGAGGGTCTCGAGGCCGGCGTCGACTTCACGCGTCGCGGTGACCTTGCCGTCCGCCACCTCGACCTTCGAGCAGGCGACCACCTGCGGGCGGTCCCAGAGGGCGGCGAGCATCGGGCCGGTCTGGCCGTTGTCGTCGTCGATGGCCTGCTTGCCGAGCAGCACGAGGAAAGGCTGCTCGCTCTCGACCAGCTTGTGGAAGATCTTGGCGACCGAGATTGGGGCGAGCGCGGCGTCGGTCTGCACGTGGACCGCGCGGTCAGCCCCCATGGCGAGCGCGGTGCGCAGCTGCTGCTGGGTGTCCGCCGGACCGATGCTGACCGCCAGCACCTCGTCGGCGAGGCCCTTCTCCTTGATGCGCAGCGCCTCTTCGAGGGCAATCTCGTCGAAGGGGTTGATGCTCATCTTGACCCCTTCGGTGATGACGCCGGTGTTGTCCGGCTTGACCCTGATGCGGACGTTGTAGTCCACGACCCGTTTGACACCGACAATGATTCTGCGCACGCAATCGACTCCTCTGCTGGATCACTTACGCCGCGGCGGCGCCGGGAGCGGTCCGCCCGCGTTGCAGCGCAACATCATATCAGCCCGAGGGCGGCAAGGCGCTCCAGAACCTTGCCTTGGGTGGCGGCGAAGTACGACCGGTCCGGGACGACCACCCCCCCGTCCGGTCCGATCAGGCCGTTGGCGGGGTGGACGGGCGCGCCGCCGTAGATAGGGGCGAACAATTCCAATCGCTGCCGGGACAATAAGTTGCGCATGCCCGGGCGGCGCCGGTAGCGGCGCAGGGCGGCCAGGTCAATCTCGGCGCAGGCGACGGCGGACTCGCCGTAGCCGGCCTCCACACGGACCTCGCCCAGATAGTCGACGATCTTCGACATGCCGTCGGTCGAGCGCTCGGGGAGGTCCGCCCCCACGAAGCCGCCGGAGTTGGCGGAGACGAGGTAGCAGAGGTTCTCGGCGGCCCGGGCCCGCTTGGCGATGTCCTTCGGCGTCAGCCGAGGACTGCCGATCTCGCTGGTCGAGTGCAGCAGCACCTCGGCCCCCCGGAGGGCCAGGGCCCGCGCGATCTCCGGGTAGAGGATCTCCTCGGAGGCAACCGCGGCCAGCCGGCCGAGGGCCGTGCTCGCGACCGGGAAGACGCCCTCCAGTCCGTAGAGTTCGAGGTAGCGGTCCCAGACATCGTGGGGGGTCGGCGCGAACATCGAGATCAGGCGGCGGTAGCGCAGGACCACGGCCCCGGCGGGATCGATGACGAAGCTCGCCTGGAAATAGAGCCCGGGGAAGGCTGGGTCGGTCTCGTAGACGTTGCCGGAGAGGAACACCGCGCTGTGCTGCGCCAGGCGTCCCAGGGTCTCGTACTCGGGTCCGCCGGGGTCCAGGGCGGCTTTGTCGGCCCACCCCGGGATCGTCTCGCCAAGCGGATAGCCGGTCAGGAAGTACTCGGGCAACACGACGAGCCGCAGGTCCGGGCCGAGGAACGCCTTGGCCGCGCGGACCTGGCGGCCGATGCGCTCGATGCTCTCCAGCATGCGGGCGCGGGCACTTGCGCGATCGGGGCAGCGGTTGACCGCGAAGCAGGCAGTTTGGAGGGCGAGGGCGCGGTAGGCCGGATCGGGTTCGGTCATGAGCGGATCCACCCTTGGGCAGCATCTTGGGGCAGGAGGCGGCGCGAGCCGCCGCATGTTATCGCGGCCTGCGGGCCGGTGGAGGGTCCGCGCCCCGCCCCCGGGTCAGCCGCGCCAGCCGCGCCGCCGGTCTTCGAGCTGTCGGGTGAGAGTGAGGAGGCGGCGGTAGCTCTCGTAGCGACGCGGGTCGATGTCGCCCGCGTCGACGGCGGCGCGGACGGCGCACTGCGGCTCCCGAAAATGCAGGCAGTTCTGGAAGCGACAGTCGCCGGCGCGGGCTGCGATCTCGGTAAAGCCGTGCTGTACGGAGGGCAGGGGCACGACCGGCGGGGCGTAATCGCGCACGCCGGGAGAGTCGGCCAGCTCGCCCCAAGGCAGCGTCACTACCGAGGAGGAGACGGTCGTGTGACGGCCCTCGCCCGAGCCGCTCGACAATGCGGAGGTGGCCTGCCGTTGCGAGCCGATGAGCGCGTTGGTCAGCGAGGACTTGCCGACGCCGGACTGCCCGGCCAGCAGCGTCCGCTTGCCGCGCATCTGCTCGATCAGCCGCGGCAGACCGAAACCGCTCTTGGCCGAGACGTGGACGACGGGTACGCCGAGGCGGACGAAGACCGTGACGTAGGGCACCTCGGCGGCCGCGGGCTCCAGGTCGGCTTTGTTGACGATGAGCAGCGGCTCGATGCCCGCGTAGCTCGCGCCGGCGAGATAGCGATCGACGATGAACGGGTCGCAGTCCGGGCGCGGCGCGACGACGACGCCGAGCTGGTCGAGGTTGGCCGCAATCGGTTCCGCCTGGCCGCGGTTGTCGCTGCGCAGCAGGACGTTGCGTCGCGGCAGGCGTTGCGTCGCGATCCACTCCTCGGCATGCGCGTCGTCCGGCGCGATCAGCACCTGGTCGCCGGCGACGATTTCGAGCTTGCGTCCCCGCAGCTTGCAGGTGACGTGTCCGCCGTCCGACTGGCGCGCGACGACCGCTCGGCGCCCGAAGCACTCGACGACCCAGCCTTGCTCGCCGGCGTCGGTCACGCGGATAGCGCCGCGGCGCCGGAGCGGACTGCGCGCGCCGCGCCGCGCAGGCGTTCGATTCGCACGATCGGCGAGGGGTGCGAATCGTGGAACCGGGAGTAGAGGGGGTCGGGCGTGAGCGTGGCCGCGTTGTCCCGGTAGAGGCGGACCAGCGCACTCGCGAGTTCCGCGCCGTCGGCGTGCGTGGCCGCGAAGGCATCCGCCTCGAATTCGTGCTTGCGTGACCAGGCAGCCAGCGTCGGTGCGAGCACCCAGACAAAGGCAGGGACGGCCAGGACGAAGAGTAGCAATGCCTTCGCATCCGAGGGCGCCCCGGCGCCGAGGCCGGCATAGAACCAGTCCTGGCGCGCCAGCCAGCCGAGCAGGGCAAAACCGCCGAGGCCCATGCCGGCGGCAGCGAGGAGCCGCTTCGGCACGTGGCGCAGCCTGAAGTGAGCCAGTTCGTGCGCGAGGACCGATTCCGCCTGGGCCGGACTCAGGCTCGAGAGCAGGGTGTCGAACAGCACGATGCGCTTTTCGCGGCCGAGCCCGGTGAAATAGGCGTTGCCGTGCGCGGAGCGGCGCGAGCCGTCCATGACGAACACGCCGCTCGAATGGAAGCCGCAGCGCTGCAGCAGCGCGTCGATGCGCGCGCTCATCTCCGGGTCCGCGAGCGGCGAGAACTTGTTGAACAGGGGGGCGATCAGCCGCGGCCAGGCCCACGTGACCGCCAGCGTGAAGGCGAGCCAGACCGCCCAGCCGAGGACCCACCACCAGCCGCCCGTGGACTGCATCACCCAGAGTATGACCGCCAAGACGGTGCCCCCAAGCATGCCGCCGAGCAGCCATTCCTTCGCCAGGTCGGCGACGAAGGTCGCCGGCGTGGTGCGGTTGAAGCCGAAGCGCTGCTCGAGCCAGAACGTGCGATAAACGGTGAACGGCAGGGCTAGCAGTGACATCAGCGCCAGCGCGGCGAGCGCCAGCGCCGTGCCGGCCCAGACCGGAGCGAATCCGAGCGAGGCGGTCCACGCAGCAATGGCGGCAATGCCGCCACCGAGGGTGAGCCACAGCACAACAGCGGCGTCGTAGAGCAGTTGGAAGATGCCCAGCCGCTGCCTCGCGATCGTGTAGTCGGCCGCCTTGGCGTGGTCCTCGACCGACACGGACGCCGCGAAATCCGCGGGCACCGCATGCTGCAGCTTGCGGACGTGTCGAATCTGGCGCACGGCCAGCCACGCCTCGACGGCCGTCTGCGAGGCTAGTCCGACTGCGAAGGCGATGGTGAATGGCGGCATGGACCGAGTCCGAAAGGGAGCGCAGCTTAGCCTTTGCTAGAATCCGTCACAATCGACCGTGTGGGCGATCGCCAACCGGATGTGAGGGCATGACAGCAAAGTCCGAAAACCTGGTGTGGATCGATTTGGAGATGACCGGGCTCGACCCACTGGCCGATCGCATCATCGAGATTGCCACGATCGTCACCGACACCGAGCTCAACGTCGTCGCCGAGGGCCCGGTGATGGCAATCCACCAGGAGGATACGGTTCTCGCCAGGATGGATGATTGGAATCGAAGTACTCATGGCGCCTCCGGTCTCATAGATCGGGTCCGGGCCAGCCGCCTCACCGCGGCTGATGCGGAGCGGCTGACGCTTGAATTCCTCGACCGGCATGCGGAGTCCGGACGGTCACCGATGTGCGGCAACAGCATCTGCCAAGACCGGCGTTTTCTGGCGCGCGAGATGCCTGCGCTGGAGGCGTTTTTCCACTATCGCAATCTCGACGTCAGTACACTCAAGGAACTTGCGCGCCGTTGGGCGCCGGACGTGTTCAATGCGGTGCGGAAGTCTTCAACACACCTCGCACTGGATGACGTACGGGAATCGATCCTCGAGCTGCAGCACTACCGACGAAGTCTTCTGAGAGTCGGGTGAACTGCCGTCATTTTTGTGAGATTGCAAGAATTGTACAGAGTGCGAACAAGCTGTGTCCTGAACCCGCTCGGTAATCGTGATGACCGGTAATGTTCAGGCACGCCTCATGGCCGCTGTCTATTCGTGCCTTCGTCCGTTGGCTCGGATCCTCCTAAGGTCGGGCA
>Ga0209048_10002557_pt1 | contig 18005 bp, 13 predicted proteins | sample FrelakmetCRP12CR_FD_187146 | JGI IMG/M metagenome (GOLD analysis project Ga0209048, IMG submission 187146) | Freshwater lake sediment microbial communities from the University of Notre Dame, USA, for methane emissions studies - CRP12 CR (SPAdes)... | ecosystem: Environmental > Aquatic >... | reverse complement strand
AGACACGCGAAAACGACACGTCTACTATGACTGGGACCAGCGTCCATGTCCCTCACCTCCTTTGCCCAACAGTTGGAGCAATCACCAGAAGCGACGTTCCCTTGAATCGTCTAAAACCTCATCTGATGCGCCACGACAACCGTGGGTAGACAAAAAATTCTTTCTACATAAAGTATAGCACGCGAAGCAAGCATTGGGCAAGAGTGATAGTATCTGTAGTACGTTTGGTAGATTTGTGTACTTTGTACACTATCTGCTCTCAGCTCGCACATTTATGTTTATCAAGCTAAAGACTGGCCCATATTTTTCGTAATTTGCATTGTTTCTATCGGTATCACAATGGCCTTAGCAGGTACTTTTCGATCAAGCCTTAGAGAGGGGACGAAAAACTTATAACGGCTCGACCCGGATCAACACGTCTCCTTTATGTAGCACATCGCCATTGACCGCGACAATCTCAACAACGCGGCCAGCCGCTTCTGACTGGATTTCGTTGAAGACCTTCATAGCCTCGATCAGTGCGACCACCTGGCCAATATGCACGATATCGCCAGGATGAATAAATGGGGGAGAGGTTGGCGAAGGGGCATTATAATAGACACCTGTCATGGGCGTGAGGATGGGTAAGTTACGGTCTTCTTGTGCCTTGTGACCTCCACTGCCAGGAATAGTCTGTGTCCCAGCGTGAGCCAGACTCCCTTGCTGGGTAGGCATGGAAACCATCATCATATCCGGCCTTCGCCGAATGATGATTTCTGTGCCCGCTTCAGTCAATTCTAATTCGCCGATAGTGCTGCCTTCTAGCACTTGTATCAACTCTTCGACACGTTTGATCCACGGTGTCTCATGCTCTTCAATATCCATGTCTCTGTAACTCTACTTGCCCTTACTCTTCGTATCGTTTGAAAATCAGGCTGGTGTTATGCCCGCCAAAACCCATCGAATTAGATAGAGCTATATTCACCGTTCCCTGTCGCGCCTCGTTAGGCACATAGTCGAGATCGCAATCAGGATCAGGATGGTGCAGGTTGATCGTTGGAGGTATGATACCGGTCAGGATTGTCATAATCGATATTACAGACTCAACCGCACCAGCTGCACCCAGTGTATGCCCCATCATTGATTTGGTAGAGCTAATCGCCACTTTATACGCATGTTCTCCTAAGCAGGTCTTAATGGCCTGAGTCTCCGTTCGATCGTTGTACGGTGTCGAGGTGCCGTGGGCGTTGATGTAGTCGATCTGATCAGGACGCAAACCTGCCTTTTGCAGGGCGCGGCGCATGGCTCGCACAAGCCCTGATCCACCCGGAGCAGGTTCTGTAACATGGTATGCGTCTCCCGTTGAACCATAGCCCACCAATTCAGCCAGAATCGTCGCTCCTCTTGCTTTGGCATATTCAAGGTCTTCGAGCAGTAAAATACCCGCTCCTTCGCCCATTACAAAACCATCGCGGGTGGCATCAAATGGGCGACTGGCGCCCTTTGGATCAGCGTCGTTGCGCGAAAGGGCGTGCATATTATCGAAGGCTGCCATAGAAATAGCTCCTACCGCCTTCTCGGAACCCCCCGCGATCATCGCTATGGCATCACCCCTGCGAATTGTCTCCCAGGCCTCTCCAATAGTGTTACCACTTGAAGCGCAGGCGGAAACAGCAGCCCAGTTTGGCCCTTTTGCGCCCGTCATTATCGAGACCACCCCTGCCGCTCCATCAATGATCATCATGCTAATGAAAAATGGGCTGATACGGTCCGGACCTCTGGTATGCAGTGTTGTGAACTGATCGTCTAATGTCAAAAGTCCACCGATGCCGCTGCCAATATACACACCGATGTCATCTGCATTCTCTTCAGTAATCTGTAAACCCGACTGCGCTATTGCCTGTTTAGATGCGCCGATTGCCATATGCTCATACGCGTCGTTGCGCCTTATGTCTTTGCGATCCATATATAAGGAAGGATCAAAATCTTTCACTTGCGCGGCAAAATGCACGCGATGTCGACTAGTATCGTATCCCTCGATCTCCGAAACACCGGACTTCCCCTGACAAAGAGCTTCCCAGGTGGACGCTACGTCGTTACCTAGCGAGGTAACCAATCCCATCCCTGTTACAACTACACGACTCATATCATTCCTCCAAATTCGCTATATTCCTAAAGCTACGGCTTCTTCTTGTAGGAAACGAGTATGCGTCTCCCCACGTATAAATCCCTCGTGCCTGAGCAACCGTTGGTGAAACGGGATAGTTGTTACTATACCCTCGATCACAAACTCGTCCAACGCTCGTTGCATACGCGCGATGGCTGCTTCACGCGTATCTGCCCAGACAATAAGCTTGGCCAGTAATGAGTCGTAATACGGCGGGACCGAGTAGCCAGCGTACAGGTGACTATCAACACGTACTCCAGGGCCTCCGGGAGGCAGGTATTTCTCTACTACACCCGTTTGCGGCCGGAATTCGTTATCAGAATCTTCCGCTGTGATGCGACACTCGATAGCATGTCCTCGAAACTGAATTTCGTCTTGCTCGAGCTGTAATGGCAAACCAGCCGCGATACGAATCTGCTCTCTGACAAGATCGGTACTCGTGATCATCTCTGTTACCGGGTGTTCAACCTGCAAACGGGTATTCATCTCCATAAAATAATAGCGGTTCTGTTCGTCTACCAAAAACTCAAGCGTTCCGGCATTGCGATATCCAATTTGTTCGACTGCATGTATGGCCTTCGTGCCAATTTCTTGGCGCAATTCGTGAGGTAAGAGTGGACTTGGCGATTCTTCAAGCACCTTTTGATGCCGCCGCTGGCACGAGCAATTGCGCTCGCCCAGGTGTACACCATGTCCAAAATTGTCTACCAGTACCTGGACCTCGATGTGTCGAGCATGCTCCAGGTAGCGTTCGAGATACAGTCCGTCATCGCGGAAAGCTTCACGCACCTCATTCTGAGCAGTTGTAAAAACGCGCTCGAACTCGTCCGCGCGTTTCACCAGTCGAATACCCCGTCCTCCCCCGCCTGCGACTGCTTTGAGCATCAAGGGGAAACCAATTTCTCTGGCGGCTTCAATCCCCTCTGCCAGTGTGCGCAGAATGGGAGTACCGGGGAGCATTTGCAGGCCTACCTCGGCCATAGTTTCACGAGCGACTACCTTGTCTCCCATGAGAGCCATTACAGATGCAGAGGGACCGATGAACGTAATATTAGCGTCTGCGCAGATTTCGGCAAAGCTCGTATTTTCCGCCAGGAAACCATATCCTGGGTGAATGGCATCTACGTTCGTTATCAATGCCGCGCTAATGATATTTGGAATATTTAAGTAACTCTTGCCGCTAGCGCCCGGTCCGATACAAATATGCTCGTCAGCCAGGCGTACAGGTAAAGAATCACGATCAGCTTCCGAATGGGCAATCACGTTGCGTATACCCATCTCACGACATGCCCTGATGATCCGCAACGCAATCTCGCCACGGTTAGCAATCATAATTTTACGAAACATACCTACAAGGCCTCTCGCTCGCAATAAACCCGTCAGTGGAAACAATGTATGCCATTATATCACGCGAACCCGACCTGAAGCTAGGCAGAGTGGTTTGCTCAGGTTCTACATCCTGTAGGGGAAATTCGATGCAAAATGTAAGGGAGCAATTCATTGCCATTGATTCCAACATATTCGTCCACTCCGTAAGGGTTGACTAGAATACGGCTGAAACGAAGATCACTCGCTTGTCATTCTGAGCGTCAGCGAAGAATCTCGTTGTCCAACGCGTGAGATTCTTCGCTGACGCTCAGAATGACAGTGGTGGCTGACTGGCCTTTCTTAGCTAGATGTGCTGATGGCGCATTATGTTGGAATCAATAAATTCATTGCGCCCGCCTGGCAATGCTCTTGTTACGCAAAATGGTTTTGACACCTTTGTAAATGTGACAATATCGTGAAGAATGGCTTTTATGGCACTGTAGTGGTATTGCTGAGTCTAATCCTCCCGGGTCGAGTAAAAGGGGTCTGGTCAGCTCTTTGGCGAACACTGCTCGTGGTTGGTGTGGGTGCTGCCATTGTCATTGCTATCATGGTAGCAAGTGGGCCAGGTGATTGGAAATCCCCACCTTACAGTTTAGATGTCATGCTCGTGAGCCTTGGAGTTGGTGCACTCATCCTCATCGTTGGGTACTGGTTCGCCAGGTGAGGCAGAAAGCCCGTCCTTCAAGGTTGAAGACAGGCTTTCTGATTGATCTGGGTGTCACCTTTTGATAACCGTGTATCAGCTCAGTTGCTCATGAAGTTTATTTCTATCATCACACCAGTCTCACCGGCCATGAGAAAACAGGAAGATGTACGCCTCTCAAGAAGAGGGAAACCCAGCTTCCAACTCGCTCGCTTCAGCTTCTCGCCCCATCTTACGTAACAGCCTTGCATAGTTCTGCACGACTTCTTGTGTGAGTGAATGGTCAGGTGCCGGGCGGCTTTATTGTGACTTGGCTATACTGGCTTTCCTACTCGAATCCATGCATCTCACATCTCATCCCTTATCTTACCATCATTCCCACCCATCATCTCCCTCATCCCATTCAAAATACCCACTATCCGTCTCGCCTCCGAAACCACAAAACGCTGGTCGCTGCGGCATTTATCCTGTGCAAGCGACCCCGATTTCCTATTCTGCAATCTACTCAAGCGTGCCAGACCTCGTGTAAACGTCGATGCAAAGTCAGTTCGAAGCACAAGAAGCACCGTTAACGGTATCCAGTAGCCTCTACTAACTGGGAATGGAAGAAGCCTGTATATGGCAGTGGCGAGTGCAAGCGTGACTCCCAGGCGGATCGCATGCCGGAAAGTTGCCGAACGTGGGGTGAGATTGGCTCGCAGGATGGCCCGGGTATTATTAAGATGCAGGTATGCCAGGCGAGGAACCTTTCTGATCGATAGTGGTGTATATTGGTGCGCGTATTCCCATGATTTTGCCAGCTTCCTGGCCCGGTGAAGCCGTAAGCTGAGAACGGTCTATGCGCAGCACTTCCTTCAAGGAACGCTTCAGTAAGTCGAACCATGAGGCTTGTTCGAACTTCTGATCGGTATGTAAAGATCCCACTTCTTCTCCCGTTTCTCTAGATTATACATTTTCTCTCTTCGCCTGATAAATACTGCATGTATCTCTTACAATATTTATCCCAAAAACTATCGCTCATTTTGAGCGCTATGTGAGCGGTATTTTCGATAAACAGTAAAATGAGAGATAAATAATGTAGAAGTGAGCGAGTAAGTCGAATACTCTCCCTGAGTTACGCGTTTCTCCGTAATTGCGCAGCCTGCATCTCTGCCGAACGCGCTTCATCACGTCGGCGTAGTTTCTTCAGCGATTCGGCTTTGCGTAACCAGTTGTCGGGATCATCGGGTCGGAGGCGAATTGCTTCGTTTGCGGCATTCAATGCATCTTCATAGCGCCCAAGCTGGTTGAGAACCAGTGATTTGTTATGCCAGGCAGTCCTCAAACGCGGATTCAGTTTAAGCGCATATTCATATGCCGCAAGCGCCTCGTGGAAGTTTCGTAAGTTATAGAGCGTATTGCCTTTGCCGTTCCAGGCCAGCGCAAAATTAGGATCGATATCCAGCGCAAAATTATAGGCTTTCAAGGCATCATAGTACTGTCCGAGCTGGCGCAGGACTCCACCCTTACCACTCCATGCGGGGGCATAATGTGGGTCAATCTGCAGTGCCCTTTCGTATGATTGAAGTGCTCGTGTCGTGTCACCCATTTCATCAAGCACATTTCCACGTCTATTCCAGGCTTCAACGTACGAAGGGTCCTTCTGGACTGCCTGGTCAAACATCTGGAGCGCTTTCTTTAGCCTTTGCAGGGCATATAATGATTGACCTCTGCCAAAATACGCCTGTGCGAACCTGTTATCGAGGTTAATTGCCTCCTGAAAAGCCTTTTCTGCATCCCTGTCGCGTCCAATATCATGGAGCAACAGTCCCTTATTATACCAGGCTTGCACCAGCAGAGGATCATAAAGTAGCGCTTTGTCGAAGGCATCCAACGCTTGATTCGAACGTCCCTGCGCATGAAGAGCTGCCCCTTTTCCATTCCAGGCTGCCGCATTTTGCGGCTCCAATTGCAGTGCGTGTTCAAAGGCATCCAGCGCTTCCTGGTGACGACGTAACTTGCCAAGAACGGAACCTTTCCCGTTCCAGGAAGTGACAAGCCCCGAATCTAGTTGTAAGGCATGTTCAAATGAAGACAATGCATCCTGGTTGAGTCCTTTGAGTCGCTGCGATAGGCCGTATCCCTGCCATCCTAAAGGGTTGGTGTTATTTACCTTCAATGCCTTGTTATACAGAGCAATCGCCTCATCCAGGCGTTTTTGAGTATAGAGCTTGTAGGCCTGGTCAAGCAAAGGATCCTGGGTATACCCTAACGGCCTTGATGTCGACCTCGATGGGTTGCTAGCCGCTCCTTTTAGGGCGTTCAATACTTCCAGTGCGCTGGCTGGCCTTCGATCGCTATCCATCGCCAGCATTTGTTTCAGTAAAGTGTCAAGGGCGGGGTCGATGGCAGGATTTATTTGAGATGCATCCCGAAAGAAAAAGGGCTGCTCGCTGGGATCTACGCCTGTCAGCAAGTGGTGTAGCAGCGCGCCCAGACTATAAATATCTGAACGTGGTGTGCTTTGCGCCTTGCCATATTGTTCAGGCGCTGCATAGCCAGGTGAGCCGAGCGCAACCGTATCATGCTGCTTTCCTGGTTTAAAGAAACGTGCAATTCCAAAATCAATCAGATACACGTGTCCACTGTCGCTGATCATTACATTTGCTGGTTTCAAATCACGAAAAATAATCGGCGGCTGGTGCGAATGTAAATAATTCAAGACATCGCACAATTGCTCAGCCCATGCGATAACTTGATCTACAGGCAACGTACCCCCCCCCTTTTGCTCCAGGTATTCCTCCACTGTCTGTCCCTCGATAAAATCCATAACCAGGTATGAACGATCATTTTCTGTGAAGTGCTCATAAATGCGAGGCAAGTTGGGGTGTAACAAATCGGCAAGCAAATGCGCTTCGTGCTCAAATGCCGCTTCTGCTTCCTGCAAGCGGGCCGGAGTTAAACCGGTACTGCTCATTTCTTTAATGGCAACCGGACGATTATTGAAGCGTGTATCGGCAGCTTTGTAAACTGCTCCCATTCCGCCCTGGCCAATTCGCTTTAACAACTGATAGCGGCCAGCCAGCAAAGTCTGGTCTGGCAAAGCGCCTGTTGAATGTTTGAAAGGGAGCAGCGTAGCGCAAAACTGGCAGAAGCGAGCCGAAGGTGGGTTAGCTGCGCCGCAGTTGTCACAGTAGAGTTCCTGCGTCGTCATATCTTCTCCATCTCATGCCAGAGCCGTAACCAGTCCTCGATACTCAGCGTTTCAGCCCGGCGGCTAGGATCGATATTTGCTGCCAGTAACCATGGCTGTACATCTGCATTTTTGCGGTGGAGACCATGCGCCAGCGAATTATGCAGTTGTTTGCGGCGCTCGGAGAAACCGGCTTGCACCAGGCGAAAGAAGCTATCGCGCTGCCTGGGCAGTAGCGGTACCTCATCCTTCAAATCGATACGCAAGATAGCAGAATCAACTTTGGGTGCCGGATAAAACGCTCGTGCTGGTACATGCTCGACGATTTTCGGCTCTCCATAGAATTGAATACTTACACCTAGCAAACTCAGATCTCCCGGAACTGCGACAATACGCTGTGCAACTTCATATTGCACCATCACTACGAACAGACGCGGCGGATTTGCGCTTTCCAGAAAATGACGGAACGTTGGGGACGCGATATAATATGGTAAATTTGCCACAAGCTTATAAGGCTCGGATCCGAAAAGCTCTTTCGGATCGACATACAGCAAGTTGCGTTCCATGATTTCGACATTTGTATAATTATGCGTCGTTTTGGCGAGCAACGTTAGCATTTCGCGCTCCAACTCAACAGCCACAACGCGCCTGGCACGCTTTGCAAGTTCTCGCGTCAGTACGCCGGTACCTGCTCCAAGCTCAAGCACCTGGTCATCGGCATGAATGTCTGCTGCTTCAACGATGTGCAATAAGACATCACGATCAATCAAAAAGTTTTGCCCGAATGCTTTATTGGGTCGTATATGATGCGCGTACAGGAAATTCCGTAGTTCACGTATGTTTGTCAGATCTATTTCATCAGACACCAGGGAGGCGCTTTGTTCAATCTCTGTCAAAGTTTCACTCAACTATCAACATATATATAGCAATTACGTAGCGTAATTACATAATATCATCCTTTTACCACCACGGGCCACGTCTACGGTACCAATACCGGGCACGGCGGGGTCGAAGTATTCTAAAAATGACTCCAAAGATAACAAAAAGAATGAGCAGGGGCACAAAAACTATGAACAGTAATACCAGAATAAGTGCTCCGATTGTCCCCCCGATAAATCCTAATACTGATCCCATGGACCCAAAGATAGCCATCAACACTCCCACACCCAATAAAACAAGAATAATAAATGCGAATCGTAAGGGATCACGCGAGTGTTGTTGTGGTCGTGCCCATGGAGGCACACCCGGCCCTTGAGCGCTTTGATTGTAGGTATTATTAGGACGATATCCCTGTTCATACGCATCACCATCGCCTGCGGGCGGAATGTATTGATACTGGCTGCTTCTCTTCGCCTGTTGAGAACCTTGAGCGTTTGTCGTATTAGGAGTTTGAGCCTGATATCCTTGTTGCATTACAGTTGCATCGTAACTTGAAGGCGGTTCATCTCTGGGCACGCCTTCCGGATTTATTTTACCCAACCAGGAATACGGATACTGAGGCTGGTGTATCTCATCCTCTTCATTCGGTGAATTTTGCTGATTGGATTGTGATCCCATTTCAAATTCTTGCTGGCTCATGTTTTGCTCCCTGGGTACGATATATCGTATCTCTAGATAATTACGTACTTAATATACCAGAGTTGCACTTAACACCTTGACGTGTCATCCTGATACTCCACGTTTGTCATCCTCTCCCCCTCACGTTTGTCATCCTGAGCGAAGCGTAGGATCTTCTCCGCTGGACTAGATGCTTCGTTGCACTTAGCGTGACAACCCTGATCCAAACTTCCGTACTTGCCCTGAAATGCATCAGCACCCGTTAATCACTACAACATAATACTATACAATAGTACACCTTCATACAGATAAGAAACTCCAGAAGGCAATCATGCGTTATACTAAATGATGTGAACAAAGCAATCATTCATCCATTCGCACCTGACAATGCAAAAATAGATAGGATCATACATGGACGAGTATAACAATAATGCGTATGAGGAAGCGCGTACCCTTGTCAAAGCTACCAGCGGCGGTGAAAGATCGCTCAATGGACACGCCAGGCGAGAAGAAACAAGTCTGGCGCCTCATCCTTCTGCTCGACCAGAAAAAGAAACTCTATCGACAACATCAGGAAATCTAGAAGCACAAAATATTACTCAACGTCGCACGCGCCTCAACCATTTTCTTCTGATGAAGCGTCGACAAAGACGTTTTCAGCAAAGTATGAATGCCTCTGCTCGTCCCTTGACACTCTTCTTTGTTTTTCTCGTTGTGTTACTTTCTTTGATCTCAAGCGGCGTTGGTGGCGCATATGCTTATTACCAGGCACAACTGCCGCTAATCAACGGTATGGCTAATCACTCACTATTCCAATCAACACGAATATATGACCGCAAAGGGCGCTTATTATATGAACTGTATGACCCTAAGTACGGGCGACGCACCTATGTAAATTACAATAACATCTCACCATTATTGATAAGCGCTACAGTTGCAGCCGAAGACCACACGTTTTGGACCAATAGCGGCGTAGATGTCCAGGGTACGCTACGAGCAGCAATTGCTAACGTTCAAAAACAGACAGTCGTTGAGGGTGGAAGTACAATCACTCAGCAACTCGTAAAGAATCAATTGTACCTGAACCAGGCACGTTCCATACAAGTTAAAGGGCAAGAAGCGATTCTAGCATATGGACTAACACAACAGTATCCTAAGTGGAAGATCATGGAAATGTACTTGAATACGGTCTATTACGGCGATTTGAATTATAGTGTTGAAGCTGCTGCGCAAAACTATTTCAACATCCAGCCAAAATGCACCAGTACCCATTGTACCCCAGCAGTTTCACAGCTTGATCTTGCTCAAGCATCTTTGCTGGCAGGGCTGCCTCAAAGTCCTTCACATTATGACCCGACTATCAATAAATCTGTCGCGCTCGCCCGGCAAAAAGTTGTTTTGCAATCGATGGTTGATCTTAGCATGATTACTATCAAACAGGCTCAGCAGGCGCAAAACGAGATGGCGAAATTCAAATTCAAGTCCTTTTCACACAACATCCAGGCTCCCCATTTTGTGCACTATGTCATTGACCAGGTTTTGGTACCGATGTTGAGTGGACAATATGGAGCGCAAGATGGGGCGCAAATTCTCTTTGATGGAGGGTACAACATCTATACTACACTGGATATAGATGTAGAGAAGCATGTCGAGCAGCTTACTTATGATCACCTCTATAAGGTGACCTGTGATAACTACCTTGGTTGTTATGGCCCATTAAACACGCAGAACAATGTGAATAACGCTGCCGTGGTGGTGATGGATCCTGCCAACGGCGAAATACTGGCCATGAATGGCAGCGCGAACTACAATGATAAAAATCTCAAGGTAGCTGGGAATTATAATGCAGCCTTAGCCGCCCGCCAACCAGGTTCGGCGATGAAGCCATTCGTCTATGCAACTGCATTCGAAATGGGCTGGTATCCCGCTATGATCCTGCAAGATCATCAGACCGTCTTTTCGACTAAAGATGGAAATGGCTATTACACGCCACAGAACTATGATGGGCATTTCCATACTGGCTTTCCCATGACCGTTCGCAATGCAATAGCCAACTCGTTTAATATTCCTGCTCTCGATGCGATGGAATATGCAGGTATTCCGAATGTTTTGAATACAGCCGCGCGCTTTGGACTGAACGAAATAGCCAGTAGATCTCTCACTTCTCTTGGCCCGGCATTGGCGCTTGGTACCGCGGAAGTGTCACTTCTGCACCTGACAGGTGCGTATGCTACGTTTGCGAATCGCGGCGTTCGCGTACCGCCAACTTCCATATTGGAGATAACGAATAACGTGGGTCATCCCCTTTACATCTATAATGCAGCACATCCCCAGGGTGTTCAAGCGATCCGAGAAGATGTCGCTTTCCTCATGAGCAGTATACTTGCAGACAAGGCATCACGCTATCACGAATTTGGTCCTGGTAACCCGCTTGAGCTTGATCGACCTGCTGCTGCAAAAACTGGCACTACCAATAGTTTCAAAGATAACTGGACTGTCGGTTATACACCCTATCTCACTGTTGGTGTTTGGGCCGGAAATAGCGACAACAGCGCGATGAATAGTGTGATAGGTATTACTGGTGCGGGTCCTATCTGGCACGATGTAATGGAGTATGTTTCTCATTACTATCACTACCCACCAGATGATTTCATCAAGCCAGCAGATGTACAAACTGGTACAGTATCCGCGTATACAGGCCTCTTGCCCCACCCGGGTGAGCCTACCGTCACGGATTGGTTTATCGACGGCACAATGCCAACAATTCAAGGGCCTTATACACCTCCACCCACTCGCTGTCAGGGGGATGGTTGTAATCCAAATCCAAATCCAAATCCACAATGCCCATTCCCGTTTCCATTCTGTGGTACACCAACGCAAGTGCCACCTACAAATAATGCTACATTCACGAGTGGAATCGCTAATGTGATTAGAAAGTGATCAAGATGATGGATGATGAGATTAAAGTGGAAGCATATACCGAAGAAGTTGCAACAAACCATACAGCAAGCGAGGCGGCACATGTCGAAACTCCATTTCGCCCGCTAACTCGTGCTGAGCGACGTAGCTTGTGGCTCAGAGAATATGGTGAGCAAGACTTCGCATTACAGATGTGGGCACGTCTGGTAGAACAACAAGACCTGGAAATCGAGATGATGCTCCAGATGAACGGCCTTCTCGTCTTTGGCGTAATGGTCAGTACCCGTCGCTATGCGCAATTCTATATTGATCTGAACGAAGAACTGCACCGCGAACGCGAGCCTGAGACGGCCGACGCTTTACGCGAATATTATATGGCCCTGGTGCCTCCTCTGGATCAGCCAGAAATTGGGCCTGAAGGTTTGCCTGTTGTCTTTCGTTATCTACACATGAACGATGTCACAATTATGAGTGCCGGGCATAAAATTAAAGTACCATACTGGCGTGGTAAAATTTGCGAGGTTGATGCCTTCGTCGTTGGAGCTACCGCCGGGGAATAATTGTTTGTTAGAGAAGTTGAAAGGCTTCCTTGTTGGCAAGGAAGCCTTTCAACTTCTCTTCTATATCGTCTACACAACATACTACGGATTGACCTGTACCAACGTCCCGATGGGAGCCCAGTAATAAAGCCATGCAGCCGCATTCAGAGACATAGCAATACAACCATGAGTACCCCACTGCCAGCCAAATTTCGGATCATAGTGCCAGCCATTGCTTCCTGGCCCATATACGCTATGCCACCAGGAATCATGCAGGAAAAAGCCTCCTGCTCTCCACTCCAACGCGTAATTGATGAATGTCGGCGGGTACCAGTAGGGCGAGCCGTACGGCCATGGAGAGGTAAAGGTCGTAGGATGGAGTTTCAAAAAGACGTGGTATGTGCCCGTTGGTGTCGCCAGAGCAGGTCGCCCGGTCATGACAGGTGAGTTGTAGACCACTACACCATTCTGATAAGCCCACATCCACTGTCGAGACAGGCTTACAATGATTTCCTTCCCGGCAGCAGTGGGAGAAGGAGACCCTCCACCTCCACTCGTACTGGTCGTTGCGGATACCAGTCCTCCATAGACGTAGCGCGGGCTACTGCTTAAATTGCTGATGCGGTACCAGTTGGATATACCGCCCCAGACTACCTGGCCTGAGACTGTGGCATACACAATAACGTTCGTTCCCGGCGCATAGACAGCAGCAACGCCATAACTGGTGCCTGGCCCAGTACGAACATTTGCCCAATAGGTCGTCGTGCCTTTCCATGTTGAAGACGCCAGCGAATTACTGCCAGAGAGTGGGTTAAAAGCGATAATAATCGCCAGTAGAGGAACCAGCAGCACAAGGAAAAAAAGCTTCTTGCTATTCTCTCGCATTTATACCTCCTGGAATTGTAGAACATACACCTCCTGTATAGAAGTATAATGAACTATTTTGACATACTCAAGTGGAAAAGTCACAATTACAAGTAAGAGAGATCACAATTCCAGGAAATGTATAATCTTTGCTTGCTTTAGCAGTGAAATAAAAAAGCGACAGGAGTGTCAATGAGCCTTATGGCCAGATATTATTCCTGTCGCTTCGTGACAAATTTTGTACGTTCTACTCTAAAAGAGCGCAAGTTGCTCTGGAGGCTCCTCTTTTAATGTGGGCGCTTCTGTCTTCCTCGGCTCTTCTACGGACTGGCGCTCAGCTTCGGCCATAATCTGGGGAATCTTCTTAAAATCAGAACGAATGGTATCTTTGAGACTTTGTTGATGGAGGCCAGCTGCGGGATGATACATTGCAATACAAATCCTTCCATCGACCTTGCGCGCGCGACCGTGAATGGAGCTGATTTTCTCCCCTCCAAAGAACTTCGCCATCGAAAAGCGGCCAAGAGTCACGATGACCTCGGGGTCTAATGCAGCTATTTGTCGCTCTAGATAATCATTACAGGCATTAATTTCTGCTGGGAGTGGATCACGATTGCCAGGAGGACGACATTTCACCACGTTTGTTATAAACACATCTGTGCGTTTTAGATTGATGCTCGCCAATAGTTCTACCAGAAATTGTCCGGCAGGTCCAACAAAAGGACGTCCCTGACTATCTTCATGGAATCCCGGGCCCTCGCCGATAAACATTATTCGGGCATGTGGGTTCCCCTCACCAGGTACAGCCTTTGTACGGCCTTTACAGAGATCGCATTGAGTGCAAGTAGAGACCTCCGTAGCAACTTTCTCTAAGATCTCCTCTGTCGACATAAGAACCTCTCTATAAAAAATAAGTATTGAACAAGAATAAGGGGCAACCCCTCCCCTCTATACACGAAATGTGGATACGTCCCGTATATGTAGGGGCGGGGCTTGCCCCGCCCTTTTCCTGTCGCTTCGCCTCTTTCTGCCCTATAGCGAAAATCATGGTAATTCGCTATTTGACGGTCGAAATCGACAAGAATTCTTCCTGTTTACCAGCGGCGTTCTGGGGGTCGCTGTCCATAATCACTATCTCGGCGCTGTCCACCAGGGCCAGTGTTTCCTCCGGGGCCACGTCCAGGACCCATCGGGCGGCGCTGTCCGCCGAAATTGCCCCCGCCGGAACCGCTGCGATCACCGTAACTACTACCCGAACGTCCACCATAGTTGCCGCCTCGATCTCCATAGCCACCTCGATCACTATATCCACCACCGGAGCCACGATTAGACGGAGAACCCTCACGCGGGCGGCCACCGCCATACCCACCACCGGATCTTCCCATACCACCACGACCGGCCCCACGACCTCTTTCGCTATCTAATTCAGAGGCGCTGGGCATTTCACCGCTCAATGCGGCGCGGCGTGAAAGATTGACACGACCTTGTGGGTCGACTTCGATGACCATTACGGTGATTTCGTCACCTACTGAAACTACATCTTCTGGTCGCATCACCTGGTAATCAGCCAATTGTGATGTGCGAACCAGACCTTCTTTTCCTGGAAGAATCTCTACAAATGCACCGAAATCTACCAGTCGTCGTACTGTACCTGTGTAGATTCTTCCAACCTCAACCTCCTCTGTAAGCGCACGTACAGAGTCAAGAGCTAGTTGCATCGCGTCGCCAGAAACTGCTGAGATGTTGACTGTACCATCATCCTCAATGTCGATTTTGGCTCCGCTCTCCTCTTGAATTTTGCGAATCATCTTTCCACCAGGTCCGATGACAGCGCCGATTTTATCGGGGTTGATCTTGATGGATTGGATACGAGGGGCAAACTCCGATAATTCTTCGCGAGGAGCATCAATGGCATCAAGCATCTTTTCCATGATATACATGCGGCCTTCGCGAGCCTGTTCCAGGGCCTTCGCCATAATTTCGTAGGTTATGCCCTTCACCTTAATGTCCATCTGCAGTGCTGTCACTCCGTCCGCAGTACCAGCAACCTTGAAGTCCATATCTCCCAGAGCATCTTCGATACCCTGGATGTCGCTCAGAACCGCCCATTTCCCTTCTCGTTCGCCCTCGCCTGTAATCAGGCCCATAGCTACGCCGGCAACTGGTGCGTGGATTGGCACTCCTGCATCCATCAGTGCCAGGGTTGTACCGCATACTGAGCCCATCGAGGTTGAGCCATTCGAGGAAAGAACATCTGACACCGCGCGGATGGTATATGGGAATTCATCGTGCGTTGGAATAACTGCGGTCACTGCGCGTTCGGCCAATGCGCCATGTCCGATTTCACGACGTCCTGGGCCGCGTAGAGGCTTACTCTCGCCGGTCGAGAATGGCGGGAAGTTGTAGTGGTGCATGAAGCGTTTGTTTTCGCTCGCGCCCAGTCCATCGAGAACCTGCTCTTCACCTGGGGAGCCAAGCGTTATCACGCTGAGTACCTGAGTTTGTCCTCGTGTGAAAATTGCGGACCCATGTGTACGCGGCAATAATCCAACTTCACAATTGATGGAGCGTATCGTCTTGAGGTCTCGTCCATCTGGGCGAATGCCATTGTCGAGGATATTGTTGCGTACATATGATTTCAGTTCCTTTTCGTAGAAAGTAATGATGTCTTTCAGACGATCGGGATACTGTGCTCCTAGAGTTGCAACCAGTTCACCCTGTACCATACTGAGTGCTGTTGAACGCGCTGTTTTATTCGGGTTGTTGACCGCAGCTTCAAAGCGGGGATATACAAACTCTGCTACTTTGTTCTTTAACTCCTGGTCAACAGGTGCAGGCTCAAAGGGCCGTTTGGCACGGTTTACAGACTGCATCAGCTTTTCCTGCATCTTGATGATTTCCTGCAGAGCCTCGTGTCCGAAACGAACAGACTCCAGCATCATTTCTTCAGGAAGTTCCTTTGCGCCCGCCTCGACCATCATAACTGCGTCAGATGTGCCCGCAATGGCAAGATCCAGCCGTGTTTTGCTCATCTGCGACTCAAGTGGATTAATGACGAGTTGATCATCGATATATCCGATGCGTACCGCGCCTACAGGTCCTGCAAAGGGGATATCCGATACGCACAATGCAGCAGAAGCTCCTACAATACCCAGAATATCCGAATCATTTTCCTGATCCGCCGATAGCACAGTAATCACAATTTGTACATCGTTGCGGTATCCCTTTGGAAAGAGGGGACGGAGAGGACGATCGGCGAGGCGACAGGCGAGGATGGCATGCTCAGAGGCTCGTCCCTCGCGTTTGATAAATCCGCCTGGAATTTTACCGGCGGCATACATACGTTCTTCTACATCTACAGTTAAGGGGAAAAAATCGATGCCTTCACGAGGCTCATTACTGCCAACTACAGTGGCAAGTATGACTGTGTCGCCATAGCGCACTAATACAGCGCCACTGGCTTGTTCTGCCACGCGACCGGTTTCAATACTCATTACTCGGCCACCGATGACAGCTTCTTGACGATGAATCATAGTTCCTCCGGACTACTTACTACAACCCTTGTAGGTTAACTTGTTACTCCATTCATTCACTAGTGGGTAATTACAAGGGGTTCTTTACAACTTTGGGGCTTTGATGTTTCACAGCCTATTTTCCCTGCTCATTCTTTACACTGGTCGTTCCAACATTTGTGTGTAGGGGCTAGTGAATCGTACCCTCACCTTTTGGTTTTGCAGCTATCAATTCTAATCTTGTCTGCTCTTGCCTTTTCATCTTCTGCAAGGATTACTTTTCTGCATCAATTCTGTGTGTTACGGGGATAACTTTCTGTTACTTTTCGCTGTTCGTTCAATGTTACTTCAATTTGTGTATCTGTTTCGTACTGTGGGAGAAAATGGAGCCGCGGTCGGATAGTTTGTGCCGACCGCATCCAACACTAATGCTATGATTAGTGGCGCAAGCCAAGCCTTGCGATCAGATTTCGATAACGTTCTGGGCTTTTCTTGCTGAGATAGGTCAGAAGCCGTCGGCGCTGACCAACTAACTTTAATACACCACGATGCGTATGCGTATCATGCTTATGAACTTTCAGATGTTCAGTAAGCTGATTAATTCGCCTGGTCAAGATAGATATTTGTACCTCGGGCGAACCTGTATCCGTTTCGTGAATGCGGAAATCTGAAATGATTTCTGCTTTTTCTTCAACACTTAACGGCACTCTTATATACCTCCTCTGTGCCTGGACAAGCAAGGAAACTTCACGTTTGCATTATAGCATGCAACACGATAAGAGTCCAGCTATCCATTTGCTCTGCCAAGTCTTTTGAAAGAGATGTTCAGGATGCTTTGTGCAAACCCTGGTTCAGGGCACCCTTATGGGTGCCCTACACCTCTTCATAAACGTTATTACTTAATGGTAACCTTTGCGCCAACCTCGGCCATTTTCTCCGCGATCTTCTCAGCTTCTTCCTTAGAAACCGCTTCTTTGATTGCCGATGGTGCCTCGTCAACGACTGCTTTGGCTTCTTTTAAGCCAAGACCGGTAATCTCACGCACAACTTTGATGACGTTGATTTTGTTTGGGCCAACCTCTGAGAGGATAGCATCAAACTCGGTCTGCTCTTCGACAACTGCTGCGGCAGGTGCGGCTTCGGCAACTGCAACAGGACCTGCTGCCGCGGCTACTGGCGCGGCGCTCACGCCCCACTTTTCTTGCAGGGTCTTGGTTAGTTCTACCAGTTCGAGTACATTCAACTTCTCGATTTCGGCAATGATGGTATCTAAAGACATGTG
>Ga0209048_10002556_pt1 | contig 18007 bp, 14 predicted proteins | sample FrelakmetCRP12CR_FD_187146 | JGI IMG/M metagenome (GOLD analysis project Ga0209048, IMG submission 187146) | Freshwater lake sediment microbial communities from the University of Notre Dame, USA, for methane emissions studies - CRP12 CR (SPAdes)... | ecosystem: Environmental > Aquatic >... | reverse complement strand
ACGGCCATTTTCCGGAGCGTGAAAAACAGGACGTTTTTCCCGCAGCCCCCAGGGATGGGTTCACGGCGGTCCGGAAAATGGCCGTCCGATCCTGCCTCCGCACCTGAAGATTCTTATCGTTCATGAATAGTTCAGGCTAGATGTCGAAATAGATCGCGTCGGACTCGACCGCCCCGTCCCGCGTGGCAACCCGCAGTTCCGGCTCCTTCAGCGACACGCGTGACCGCGGCGGCACGCTGCGAGTCAGGAACACCGAACCGCCGATGACGCTGTTGGCGCCGACGACGGTTTGGCCCCCGAGCACCGTGGCGTTTGCGTACAGTGTCGCGCCGCTCTCGACGGTCGGGTGGCGCTTGCGGCCGCGGATCAGCTGGCCGCTGGCATCCCTCGGAAAGGACAACGCGCCGAGCGTGACGCCCTGGTAAAGTTTGACGCCCTCGCCGATTTCGGTGGTTTCGCCGATGACCACTCCGGTCGCGTGATCGATGAAGAACGCCGCGCCGATCTTCGCCCCGGGATGAATGTCGCACCCGGTTTTCGAGTGCGCCCACTCGGTCATGATCCGTGCCATCATCGGTACGCCAAGATCGTGCAGCGCATGGGCGATGCGATACACGCTGACCGCCAGCACCCCGGGATAGGCAAGAATCACCTCGTCGAGATTGGTCGCGGCCGGATCGCCGTCGAAGGCGGCCTGCACATCGCGCACCAGCAGGCGGCGAATCTCCGGCAGCCTGCCCAGAAAAATTTCGGTCAATTCGTGCGCACGCGGCGCGCATTCGCCCAACTCCTGCCGGACCGAGTCGCGCTCGCGCCCGTAGCAAAGGCAATGCTCCATTTCGCGCTCGATCTTCGGCGCCAGCGCCGCCAGAACTTGCGCCACGTGGCTTGCGAGATTCTCCGCGTCCAAATCGAGACGGCCGTAATAGCCCGGGTACATCAATTCGAGCACGCCTGACAAAATCTCTGCAATCGCCTCGCGCGACGGCAGATAGCGGCGCGAAATGCGGCGCGCGCGCTCGTCCGCGAGATAACTGTCGAGCAGTTCGTCTCGCAGCCGTTCGAACGGCGCGGTGCCGGCGGTCTGAGTGGCGAGAGCGGCCATGATCCGCTCAGGCGACCGCTTGCATCTTCTCGACGTCTTCGAACATGCCTTCGAACAACGCCCCCGACAAATACCGCTCGCCCGCATCGGGCAGCACGACCACGATCGTTTTACCGGCCTGCGCGGGTTCGCGCGCAAGCCGCAGCGCCGCCGCCATTGCGGCCCCGCACGAGATGCCGCACAAAATGCCTTCCTCGCGCGCCAGGCTGCGCGCCGTCGAAATGGCTTCCTCGTTGCTGACCTGCTCCACTCGATCGAGCAGCGTGAGATCCAAATTCTTCGGAATGAAGCCCGCTCCGATGCCTTGGATCTTGTGCGGAGTCGGGGCGAGCGCTTCGCCGGCCAGCGTCTGGCTGATGACCGGCGAATTGACAGGTTCGACCGCCACGGTGATGATCTTCTTGCCCTTGGTGCCCTTGATGTAGCGCGACACGCCGGTGAGCGTGCCGCCGGTGCCGACACCGGATACGAACACGTCGACCTTGCCCTGGGTATCGTCCCAAATCTCCGGCCCCGTGGTCCTCTCATGGATTGCGGGATTCGCCGGGTTCTCGAATTGCCTCATCAGCACGTATCTCGCCGGATCCGCCGCCGCCAGCTCCTCGGCCTTGGCGATGGCGCCCTTCATGCCCTTGGCGCCGGGCGTCAATATCAACTTGGCGCCGAATGCCACCAGTACTTTGCGCCTTTCCATGCTCATCGTCTCGGGCATGGTGAGCACGCAGCCATAGCCACGTGCGGCGGCCGCGAACGCCAATGCAATGCCGGTATTTCCGCTGGTCGCCTCGACAATGGACATGCCGGGCTTCAACTTGCCGCGCTCTTCGGCGTCCCACACCATGGCGGCACCGATCCGGCACTTGACCGAGTAAGCGGGGTTGCGGCCCTCGATTTTGGCGAGAATGGTCGCCCCGCTGGCGGCGTTCAGTCGATTGATGCGTACCAACGGCGTGCGGCCGATGGATTTGGTGTTGTCTTCGTAAATCGCCATGCTGCACCTCGGGAATTTCGAGCTTGCTCGAATTTTCCTCCTAAGCGCGGGATAAACGCCAGAGTAGTTTGTTATGAGCGCCTGCCGAACGGTTATAAGGCCTTGATTTAGACGAGCATAGACATTGTCGAGAGGGGTTGCGGGTGGGCGATGATGAACCCCTGCACGAAGTCGATGCCCATCTCCTTGACGGTATCGAGCGACAGCTGATCCTCCACCTGCTCGGCTACGACCCGAAAACTCAAGCTGCGCGCCAGCTCTATCATGGCGGTGACCATTGCCCGATTCACCGAACCGGCGGCCAGATTCGAAATGAAAGACCTGTCGATTTTCAGATAATCGATAGGCAGCGTCTTCAGTGTCGAGAACGAGCTCAAGCCGGTGCCGAAATCGTCCAGCGCGAACTCGCACCCCATGCCGTGCAATACCGCTATGAACCGGGGCACATGATCGATATTGGCCACCACCGCGCTTTCGGTGACTTCGAAGCAGATATCGCCCGGATTGGCCCCGGTGTGATCGAAGCAGTCCGCGACGAACTCGAGGAAGTCGGCATCGCCGAGCGTTTGTCCGGAGATATTGATCGCGACGCTCCGTCCCGGCGGAAGCCTCAGCCCGCCGCGGCCGAGGGCCGCGAGCACGGTCTGCACCACCCAGCGGTCGATGCGCGGCATCAAGCGGTAGCGTTCGGCGGCGCGAATGAATTCGGCCGGCGAGGCGATGGCTTGGCCGCTTTCGCCTTCCAATCGCACGAACACTTCGAGCGCCGGACCGCGTTCGCCGGTGCCGTGCGCATGTACGATGGGCTGGTAGTACAGCTCGAATTTGTCGTTGTTCAAGGCGCGCTGCAGCTTCTGCAGCCATTGAATTTCACCGTTGTGGCGCGCGCTCGCCTCCTCCCGCGCCGAATACACGTGCACCCCGCCTTGGTTCTTGGCGACATAGCAGGCGGAATCGGCCGAATTCATGATGTCCTCGATCGAACCGCCGCCGCGACCGATTTCGACGAGGCCGACGCTGACGCCGACATTGAAAATCTTGTCCTTCCAGACGAAGCGATAATCGTTGACGGCGCGCACCACGTTGTCGGCGATCTGCCGCGCTTTGTCGAGCGGGCAGCCCACTAGCAGCAACGCAAACTCATCGCCGCCGATGCGCCCCGCCGTGTCCGAATCGCGCACCGCGTCCTTGAGGATCGTCGCGACTTCGCGCAGCATGTTGTCGCCCGCGGTATGCCCGCAGGTATCGTTCACGACCTTGAACCGATCGAGGTCAAGGTAGCACAGGGCGTGCTTTGCGTCTCCGGTCTGCGCCGAATCGAGGGCTTCCTGCAGCCGCCGTTCGAATTCCCGCCGATTGACCAGGCCGGTCAACGCGTCGTGGCTGGCCTGATAGGTGATCTGGCGGGTGAAGCCGCGCAGCTCGCTGGTGTCGTGCAATACCAGCACCAGCCCCAGGATCTCCTTGGCATCGTTCTTGAGCGGCGTGACGCTGATTTCGACCGAACGCTCCAGCTCGGTATTGGCGGGCAGCAGCACGGCGCGCTTGCCCATCGTGACCCGGCCGCCGGCGGCAAGCGCCTTGCGCACCGGATCCCCAAGGGAATGCCGATCGGCTTCGTCGACGAACGAGGCCATGTCGGCGAACAGCTTGCCCACCATCTGATCGAATGTCTGGCCGAGCAGCCCCTCGGCGGCGCGATTGGCGTAGTCGATCCGGCCCTCGGCGTCGACCGTGATGACGCTCTCGCCCATCGCATCGAGCGTCACCATCGCGCGCGGCCGGGACGGCCCGCCGGCCGGCATCGCGCTCGGCAGCATCTCCAACGCGGTCAGCAGCAGCGCCGGCTCGCCGGCACTGTCGATCAAGGTGCTCGACAATTCGACTCGGGAGACTTCGCCGTGAATTCCGACCAGTTCGACCTCATAGCGCTCGGCCGAAGGCTCGCCGGTCAGCCGCCGCCGCAGGTTGTTCTCCACCAACTCGACATATTCCGGCGCCACGAATTCGGTCAGCGATTTGCCGACCACATCGGATGCGCTGGCGCCTAGCAGCGCCAAAAACCGCTTGTTGGCGAACATAATGTGCCGGCGGTGGATCAAAACCGCGTCGTGCACCGTCTCGACCAGGCGTTGGAACAGTTGTTCGCGGTCGTGCAGGCGCGAGCCTCGCTGCTCGAGGTCTTCGAGCAGCGCATTGACCGCCGTACTCAACTGCGCCAGATCCTCGGATTTGCCCTCTAGCCCGACGCGTCCCGCGGCACCGGCGTCGCGCACGAGCTGGGATATCTGGCGCGAAAAATCGCTGACGGCACGCTGCTGGCGTTGCCTCCAAACGAGGAGCACACCGATTCCCACCGCCAAAATTGCGGAAATCGAGAACCATGGGACTAAGGAGGACAAATTCAACGGACCTCGATAACGATACATTCCGACGACGCTTGGGCCGGGGGCCCCCATCGGGTGGGCGCATCTCGAATCATCGTGACCGTGAGAATAGCGCACAGACGTGGCGCCGCCTGTGGAAATTGACCATAATCATCGGCCTTATCGCCAGGGGACGTTATGGATACAGTCGCCGCCCGACGGCAAATGGTGGATCAACAGATCCGCACCTGGGAGGTTCTCGACCGGCGGGTGCTCGATGCGCTCTCGGCAGTGCCGCGCGAAGCCTTCGTACCCGAAAGCTACCGCGAACTCGCGTTCGCCGACACGCCGATTCCGATCGGCTTCGGTCAGTCGATGCTGGCGCCCAACATGCAAGGACGCATCCTGCAGTCGCTTGGGATCAATGCGTCCGACAGCGCGCTCGAAGTCGGCACCGGCACCGGCTATCTCTGCGCTTGCCTGAGTTTGCTCGCCGCGGCGACGCATTCGATCGATATAGTTGGCGAATTCACCGCCGCAGCCGCCGCCAATCTTCGTGCCGTGCCGCAGGCGCGGGTGCGGCTCGAAACCCGGGATGCATTCGGCCCGGCGCCATTGGGCGAGTACGACCTCATCGCCGTCACCGGATCGATGCCGGTCTACGATGCGCGCTTCGAGCGGGCGCTGCGCCTTGGCGGCCGATTGTTCGCCGTGATCGGCTCGGCGCCTACGATGGAGGCGATACTGGTGCGCCGGGTCGATGAGGGGGAGTGGATCCGCGAAAGCTTGTTCGAGACGGTGATCGATCCATTGATCAACGCCGCCCCTGCGCCGGGATTCGTATTCTGATGGTCAAGGAACTGGGCCCTCGGGAGTTCCTCGAGCGGCGCACCGCGGGCGCCGCTATGACGCTGCTCGATGTTCGCGAGGATTGGGAGATCCAATTGGCCCCGGTGCCCTGCGCCGTCGTGCACATCCCCATGGGCCGGATCGCCGAGCGCCTCGCGGAACTCGAACCGACCGCAACGACGGTCGTGATTTGCCGGTCCGGCGGCCGCAGCCTTCAAGTGGCGCATTTCCTCGAATCACAGGGATTCCATTCGGTGTTCAACCTCGCCGGCGGCATCTTGGCGTGGTCCCGAGACCTCGACCCGAAGATCCCGCAGTACTGAGTGTCGCAGCCTGCGGTCCTGTCCCATGAAACGCGTCCTGTTGGTGCTCGTCTGCTGCATGTCCTTCCGCGCCGCGCCGGCAGCCGATCTGCTGGCCGTGTATCAGCGGGCGCTGCAAAATGACCCGCAGCTCAGGGAAGCCGACGCCATGCGGCTGGCGGCACTCGAGTCGAAGCCGCAAGCCCTGGCGGCTTTGCTGCCGCAGCTGGCCGGCAACGGCATCGCCAGCAAGCAGCGCGACCAGGGGTCGTCGAATACGGTCAATACCGTACAGCTTGCGAACGGCACGACGGTTCTCGAGAGTTTTCCCTTCAACGGCCACGTCTCGACCACCAGCCGTCATTACGGCGTCGATCTGAAGCAAAATTTGTTTCGCTGGGATAACTGGGTGGCGCTGCAGCGCGCGGATGCACAGGTCGCCCAGGCGGAAGCCGATTACCAGGCGGCGCAGCAGGATCTGATCGCACGCGTCGCGCAGCGCTATTTCGGCGTCCTCGCTGCCCAAGACGACCTCGACGCGCAGAACGCCAATTTGGCGTCGGTCAACCGGCAGCTCGAGCAGGCTGAAAAGCGCTACGAGGTCGGGCTCATCGCCGTCACCGACGTCCAGGAGGCGCGCGCCGCCCACGACTCCGGCGCCGCGGCGGTCATTGCCGCCAAGCGCCAGCTGGCGTCCGCACAGGAACTGTTGCGCGAAATTACCGGCGATGTGTTCGAGTCCCTCGCGCGTCCAAACGAACCGTTCGAACTCGCCAGTCCCGATCCGAGCAGCGAGGAGCGCTGGGTGGAAATGGCTCTGCAGCAGAATCTATCCGTGGTTTCGAGCCGCCTGGCGGCGGACATCGCGCGCGATAACGTGAGTGCGGCCCGCGGCGGCCACCTGCCCTCGCTCGACCTGGTGGCGAGCCGGTACAAGGCCTCGGTCGACGGCCAGTACAGCAACGCGGACGGCACGCCGTACGGCAGCAACTCGCTGGATCAATATCAAAACACCATCGGTTTGCAGTTCACCATTCCGCTGTTTTCCGGCGGCATGGTGTCCTCTCAGGTGCGCCAGGCCGTGTATCAGCACCGGGCGGCCAAGGAGCGGCTGGAGCGCGTCGCCCGCCAAACGGAGCACGATGCGCGCGATTCCTATCTCGGCGTGCTCTCGGAGATTTCGCACGTCAAGGCTCTGCGCCGCGCCCTCGAATCGAATGCCACCGCGCTCAATGCCACGGATGCCGGATACGAGGCCGGCACGCGCACCGCGGTGGATGTGCTTGAATCGCGGCGCCGATGGATTCAGGCGCAAACCGATTATTCGCGCAGCCGCTACGACTACATGGTCAACGTGCTCAAACTGCAGCAGGCGGCCGGTATCCTTACTGAGCAGAGCCTGAATCGGCTCAATGGCCTGCTCAACGTTTCACCGCCGCCGGCTGCGGCTCCGCCGGCACAGGCGCCTCAAGCAACGGATCGATGAGTTCGATCAGCCGCGCGACGCTGCCGCGGTGCGCCTCGACGAACTCGCGCCCAAGGGTGCCCATGCGCTGGCGCAGGTCCGGATCGGCGAACAGCCGGCGCAACGCGGCGCTCGACGACGCGGCATCCGCGACTTCCACCGCCCCGCCGGCCTCCCTCAGCAATCGGGCGATGTCCTTGCTGTTGGCATTGTAGGGTCCCGTGATCACCGGCACGCCGAGCGCGGCCGGCTCCAGCAAATTGTGCCCCCCGACCGGCACCAGGCTGCCGCCGACGAACGCCACGTCGGCCGCGGCGTACATCGCAGCAAGCTCACCCACCGAGTCGACCAGCAACACCTGCGACTCCGGCCGCACCGCCTCGGCAAGGCTGCGGCGATCAAAACGGATACCCCGCCGCGCCAGCAGGCTCGCGACGCCGTCGAAGCGCCGCGGATGCCGCGGCACCAATACCAGCAGCGCGTCTGCGAGCCCGGGCAACAGCGCGGCATGCGCATCGAGCAGAATTTCCTCCTCGCCGCCATGCGTGCTGCCTGCGACCCACACCGGCCGCGGACCCAGGTAGCGCGCACGCAATGCCCGCCCCTGATCGACGATGGCGCCGCCCAGCTGCATATCGAATTTCACGTTGCCGATGACGTGCGTGCGGGCGCGATCCGCACCGATCGCGATGAAGCGCTCGGCGTCCTGCGCCGTCTGCGCCGCCACCAGCGTGTTGCTCCCGAGCACCCCGCTGATCAGCGCACCGAGGCGCCGATAGCGCGACACCGATCTTTCCGCGAGGCGCGCGCTCGCGAATACGACGGGTACGCCACGCCGCCGGCATTCGCCGAGCAGCGTCGGCCACAGCTCCGTCTCCATGATGATGCCTAAGCGCGGGCGTATCCGCGCCAGGAATCGCGCCACCGATCGCGGCGTGTCGTACGGCAGGAATCGTATGTCGATCTCGCCCGGGAACAGCGCCTGCGCGCGTGCCCGCCCGGTCAGCGTCGCGGTGCTCATCACCAGTGGAATCTCTGGATGGCGGGTCCGCAGCGCACGGACCAGCGTCGCCGCGGCGGTTACCTCGCCGAGCGATACCGCGTGCAGCCAGATGCTCGGCGCTCCCGCCGCGAAGGGTCCCCATCCGAAGCGCTCGCGCAGGCCGGTCCAATGGCGGCGATCGCGCAAACCGCGGCACAGCACCGTCGCGAAAGCCAGCGGCGCCAGAACACTCATCAGCACTCTATAGAGGCAGCGCACCGTCCGCCCTATAGGTGTCATATCCAGCGAGCAAACTGTCCCACGCCGATTCCGGAAACCGATCGACCGGCGATTGCCGCGACACCTTCACGAGCGACCGGTGCAGCCGGCGCAAATTGCGCGAGGCCCAGGCGCCGCGGCGGCGCACACGAGCGCGGTCGAAGTCGATAATGCTGACCGCAGCATTGCGGTCCAGCAGAATATTGTGTGCATTGAGGTCGGCATGATCGACGCCGCTGTGGTGCAGGCGCGCGATGGTGGCGCCGATTGCACGCCATGCGCCGTCGCTCAACGCGGCCTCGCAGAGCACCGAACTCAAGGGCACCGCGTCCGCTATGCGCAGCATGATCAGATCGCAGCTATAGTGGAATCCTTCGCGCCGGTAGCGCGCGGCAATCGGTTTCGGCACCGGCAGACCGCGCCGCGCCAGGCGCGCCAGCAAGCGGTATTCGGCAAACGCGCGCACCCGCGACTCGCCGCTCCAAAAATACCGGTCGCGCGAAATCCGCGCCATGAAGCCGCCGCGCCGGTAGTGACGCAAAACCCACGATTGGCGCCCGGACGCGATGAACCACACCGCACCCCGGCCGGCGTCCGCCGCGAGAAGCTCACCCCGCGCGGCCCAGTAGTGCGGCTCGAACAGGGCCTCCCGCGCGGCGTCCGGCCGATTGCCAAGAGTGGCCGGATCAGCCAGCATGGCGCCTCTCGCAGTGGCAACGCGTCTTTCCATGAGCATGATGGCACAGTATGAATGAAATTTTGGTGCCGGTTTCGCCTGGCGAATTGCTCGATAAGATCACCATTCTGCGCATCAAGTCCCAGCGCATGGCGGACCCCGGCAAATTGGCCAACGTGCGCCTCGAACTTTCCGCGCTGGAGGAGACCTGGACGGGCTCGGTTTACGCCTCCATCGACGTGGACCGCGAGCTGCGCGCCTTGCAGGCGGTCAACGACCGATTATGGACGATCGAAGACGCCATTCGCGACAAAGAGCGCGCGCAGGCCTTTGATGCCGAATTCATTGGCCTCGCCCGGTCGGTCTACATGGAAAACGATGAGCGAGCCGCCATCAAGCGGCGCATCAATCTGAAGCTGGGCTCGAGCCTGGTCGAAGAAAAGTCCTACAGCAACTACAAGAGCTAGCCGCCGCGGGGCGCCAACCGCGCCTCGCCATAGAGGCGGCTATTCGCCCGGCCGTTCATGCGGGTGGACTGCGGTCAAGCGTGTACTCGGCTCCGCAGTACGGGCACTTGGCCCAGCCGGAGGCCTCGATGGCCAGATACACCCGAGGATGCGAGTTCCACAACGACATGCCGGGCATGGGACATGACAGCGGCAAATCGGCCGGGGTCACCGTGTATTGATGTTGCGCATTCGCCTGTGTCGTTGCCATCGCTCCGCTTGCCTCAATTGACGGCGCCATCGAGGGTGTTGCGCCAGATGTCCCGCACGCGGGACCGCGTCTCGCCGTACGGGCCCGCCTCCACCACTCGCAAGCCGCCTTCCAGCGACTGGTGGTGCAGCACCGTACGATAGCCTATATAGGCTTCCTTGAGCCACAGCGCCGTGGACGCATCGAGCACGCCGACCCGCGCGAGAGCCTCGAGCTGGCGAATATTGTCGCTGAATGTCACCACCTCCGGGTGCTGGTTCGCGGCCGCCAAAACCCAGTACTGCACCAGGAACTCGATGTCCGCGATGCCGCCCGAATCTTGTTTGATGTCGAACTGTCCCGGACCCGCCTGCGACAGTTCGCGCCGCATGCGCGCACGCATCTGCGACACATCCGTGCGCAGCGTGTCGCGCCGTACGGCGCCGCAAAGGACGCGGCGCCGCACCGCCTCGAAGTACGCACATAGGCGCTCATCGCCGCCTACCGCCCGCGCGCGCAGCAGCGCTTGGTGCTCCCAGGTCCAGGCTTCGTGCAGCTGGTAGCGTTCGAACGCATCGACACCGGTCATCAAGAACCCGCCCTTGCCGTTCGGCCGCAAGCGCATGTCGACCTCGTAGAGCCGCCCCGCCGCCGAATGCATGGTGAGCAAATGCACGATGCGTTGTCCCAGCCTCAAGAAGAACACGCCGTTGTCCATCGGCCGTTCGCCCGAGGTTTGTTGAAATTCGCCGCTCGAATCGTGCAGAAATACCAGATCGAGATCGGATCCGTAGCCAAGTTCCAGTCCGCCGAATTTGCCGTAGCCCGCCACCGCGACCTTGACGATTCGCGCGCTGGCCGCATCGCCCCCGCAATGCGGGACGCCGTAGATCCTGGTCATCTGGCTCCAGGCGAGATCCATGCAGCACTGCACGATGAGCTCGGCGATGTCGGTCAACCGGTCGCTCACCCGCATCAGCGGCAGTCGATCCGTGAGGTCGGCGAGCGCCACGGCGAATACCGCGACCTTTTGGAATTGCCGCAGCGCTTCGACCTGCCGCTCCGGGTCATCCGCGGGCAGCCTTTCGGTCCGGGCGGCGAGTTCTCGGGCAAATCCCTCGCGCGACGGCACTTCGGCGAACGCCCGGGCATCGATCAATTCGTCGAGCAGCAGCGGAAAATCCGCGATTTGGCGCGCCAGGAACCCGCTGATCGCACAAACCTCGATCAGCCGATCGAGAGCCGCCGGTTGCTCCTTGAGCAGCGCCAGATAGGAAGAGCGGGCGCCGATCGCGTCGAGCACGCGCAGCACCCGTTGCAACACGATGGCGGGCTGCCTCTGCCCGGCAGCCGCTTTCAGCAGCCGGTCGAGCACCAGGTGCAGGCGGCGGCGTCCGGCCTCATCCAGTCTGCGGTACGCAGCCGAGTTGCGATGGGCTTCGAGCAGCACCGCGACCGCCGGGATCTCGGAGGCGGGAAATCCGCCGCTGGCCAATTCCTCCTCGATGACGGATTCCTCGACGCCGAGCCAGCTCAGCGGCGCCTCGCCGTTCGGCCCCTTGGTGTCCGGGCTTCCGAACAGTAGAGCCGCGAATTGCCGTGCCACGGCCCGGCGCGCGGCGTCGATGCGCGCGCCGGCGGCGGTCCAATCCGCGGCGCCCATGTTCAAACAGAGCCGGGCACGGTCCGCCGCGTCAGGGGGAATCGAATGGGTCTGTTCGTCGCGAATCATCTGCAATGCGTTTTCCGCCTTGCGCAGCACCAGATAGGCGTCGTGCAGCTCCGCGACGTCGGCGGCCGACAACGATTTGGAATCGACCAGCTGCGGCAGCACCTCGAGCAGCGCGGCATTCTGCAGCCGCCGGTCGCTGCCGCCGCGGACCAATTGCATCGACTGCACGATGAATTCGATTTCGCGAATCCCGCCCGACCCCAATTTGAGGTCCTGCCCGAGATCGCGGCGCGCCACTTCACGAGCGATCAGGGCTTTCATGTCGCGCAGACTCTCGAACACCCCGAAATCGAGGTAGCGACGATAGACGAACGGCCTCACGAATTCTTGGTTGGCGGCCCCGTAGGCCTCGGCACCCACGATGGCGCGCGCCTTGATCCACGCGTACCGTTCCCAGTCCCGGCCATGCTGCTGAAGGTAATCCTCGAGCGAACCGAGACTGACGACCAGCGGTCCGCTGTCGCCGAAGGGCCGCAGACGCATGTCCACCCGATAGACGAAACCGTCTTCGGTTCGCGCCTCCAGCAAGCGAATCAATTCGCGGCCGACGCGCGTGAAATATTCCTCGTTCTCGATCACCCGCGCGCCGTCGGTCCGGCCGGCCTGCGCGAACAGAAACACGAGATCGACGTCGGAAGAGAAATTCAGCTCCATCCCGCCAAGCTTGCCCATCCCGACCACGATCAGCGGCACCTCGGCGCCGTCCGCGCTTCGGGGTCTGCCGAAAGGAGTTTCAAGCAGCCTCTGCGCAACCGCCGTCGCGGCCCGGATGCAGCCATCCGCCAGCTCCGACAGGGCGCGCAGGGTATCGACCACAGCGGCGCGCCCCGAGATGTCGCACCACGCGATGCGCAGCATCTCGCGCCGCCGCCATTCGCGCAGTATCCGTTGCGCATCGGCGGCGGTTGCGGCCGCCGTGACCCGCCGATGATAGTCGGCGTTCGCGGCGCGCGCACTCGGCGGCTCGATGTGCCGGCTCATCCAGGCGAGCGCCTGCGGATCCCGTATCAATGCAGACGCCGCGAACTCGCTCGACGCCACCAGCCGCGGCAGCTCGGCCTGCAGTTTACCCGGCAATGCCGCATGGATCCCCGGCAGCGCGCCGTCCCGGCCGGCGCGCTCCCACCAGTGCATCACGGGGTCGCGCAATATTTCAGGCACCGACTGAAGAAAGTGGACCGGCAGGCTCATGCTAGCCAATTGAATCACATTCCAATCAAGGATACCTTTCACCACCGGTTGCCAATGGCGCCCTTCGGGAGATCGATCTGACCGATTTGCCGCAATCCTCTGCGAGTTCGCCGGCGGCATCATTGCTCAGGATGCTGCTCGCGTTCGCGGCGATCTTTGCGGCCGGCGCGCTCGGCTTCGCGCTGCCGAGCTGGGGAGCCGGCCTGGCGCTGCCGCTGCTGCCAAGCGGCTTCGCGGTGGCCGCGATGTACCGCTGGGGGCGGCACATGTGGCCTGCGGTGCTGGCCGCCGGCATCGCCATCGAATGCTCGACTCACGAGCCGCTCATCGCCGCGATCGGCGTGGGGGTCGGACTCGCCGGCGGCGCCGGACTCAGCGCGTGGATTCTCGAACGGCGCCACTTGGATCCAGGCTTCGGCCGCGCCAGCGATGTGCCGCTGTTCATCTTCGCGGCGGCCGTCGGTATGACGCTTGCGCCCGCGTTTGGGATGTTCGGGTTCTATCTCGCGGGTTCCAGGGAAGGTCTAGCGGACCCGACCAACTGGATCCGCTGGTGGATCAACACGGTCGCAGGCGTAATCCTGGTCGGCCCGATACTCGTGGCCTTCAGCCGCCGAAGCCTCGCGCAGTTCATCGGGCATTGGAAGTCCGGTGCCCTATGGCTGCTGGCGGTGGCAATTTGCGGCTTTGGAATCTTATTTGGTTCCAGCAACCCGGTCAGTACCCCGCCGATGGCCTTATTCGCCATCCTGCTGGTGGTGGTCGGCGCCATCCGCTTTGGGCTCCTGCCCGCGGCCGGCGCATCCTTCGTCATCTCGATGCTGGCGGCGCTCGGCATCGCCTTCAGCCGCGGCATCTTCGCCCACATCGACGAACTGCATGGATTGGTCACGATTTGGACGCTGAGCGCCGCGCTCACCGGCCTGACGCTCATCGTCACGGCGCTGCTCGCGGAGCGGGACGCGGCGAGTCGCGAAAGACTGCACGCCGACCAGCGCTATGCGCAGATATTCAACGGCAGCCCGCAACCGATTTGGGTGCATGACCGCGACACATTGCGGTTTCTGATGATCAACGAGGCCGCGGTGCGCCAGTACGGTTGGAGTCGGCAGGAAATCCAGTCGATGACCGTCGCGGCGCTGATTCCGCCCGAGGAGAACCCGCTGCCCACGCGGTCGGGAGACGTCGCGCCGAGCTTGGCCGCGGACCCGTTCGAGACGCACCACGTGACGCGGGACGGCCGCCTGCTCGATGTTGAGGTCTGGACACGCTCGATCAATTTCGGCGGCCAACCGGCAGAACTGGTGTTCGCGGTCGATGTCACCGAGCGCCGAGCGCTCGGCCGCGCGCTGGTCGATGCGATCTCGAGCGAGCAGCGCCGGATAGGTCAGGAAATGCACGACGGCCTCGGCCAGGAGCTCACCGGACTCGCTCTGTCGGCGCGCGCCCTGGCGAATCGCGCGGCGCGGGAACGGGATGCGATTGCCGGCGATCTCGACCAATTGGCGGTGCTCGCGACCAGCTGCATTCATGACGCCCGGCTCATCGTACAAGGCCTCTCGCCCTTGACGGATGCCGACGGCAGCCTCGAGGCGGCGCTCGAGGCGCTGGCGCGAAACAGCTCGTTGAGCGACACCCCGGTGCGGTTTCGAGTCCGGCACGACGCGCCCGTCACCATCGACCTCAAGGCACGCAATCACCTCTATCGCATTGCTCAAGAGGCCGTTCACAACGCCCTCAAACATTCCGGCGCCAGCGCAATCGACATCGATCTGCGTTCCAGCGAGGAAAGCATCCGGCTTGCCATCACCGACAATGGCCGCGGCCTTTCGAGCGACAGTTGCAGCGGCGCGGGCATCGGACTCGGCATGCGCACCATGCGCTTTCGGTCGAGCGCCATCGGCGGCCGGCTTAAATTCCTGTGCGGTACGGGGGGCGGCAACACCGTCGTGTGCGAGGCGCCGCAGGCGCGAGTTTGCCCGGCGCCGATGTGACCGTTCCGCGGCCGCGGGTCGCGACGATGAACACTTAAGGGAATGCAAGCCGTACGCCGCCGTCCGGCAGCGAGGGCTAGGCGCTCCCCATCAAGAGGTACTCATCGGGATGCCGCGCTGTTCCCGGCCGATCGCCGCCAGCACGGCGATCAGCACGGCCGCCGTGCCCACGACGCTCGCCATCGCCATCCCGTAGTCGTTGCCGTGCGCCTCGGCGATGGCCACCTGCAGATTCAGGTTGACGGCGGCCAACAGATTGCCGAGTTGGTAGACGAACCCCGGAAAGGTTGCCCGAATCTCCGGCGGCGACAGTTCGTTCAGATGCACGGGAATCACTCCCCATGCCCCTTGCACCGAGCACTGCATCGCGAACGCCCCCGCGGCCAGGATCAGGGGCGTGGAGCCGAACGCCCAGAAGGGCAGCGCCGGCAGCGCCAGGAGCGCGGCGATGACGATGATCCGGCGCCGCCCGAATTTCTCGGAAAGAGATCCGAACAGCAGACCTCCGCAAATCGCGCCGATATTCGCAGCCGCCGTCATGAGCGAGGCCAATTTCGTATCGAAGCCATGCTGGACCCTCAGAAACAGGTTCGGATACGCATCCTGCGACCCGTGGCTGAAGAGATTGAACGCGGTCATGAGCATGATGGCGTACAGCGCGAGCTTCCATTCGCGCCTCAACACCGCAACAAGCCCGGAGCGCGGCGTGGATGCGCACTCCCGCCAAGCGGGCGATTCGCTGACGCCGCGCCGAATGAAAAAGACAAGGATCGCGGGCAGCATGCCGAGCAAGAACATGTAGCGCCAGCCCAATCTGTCGTAGAACAGATAAACCGCCAGGGACGCGAGGAGGTATCCCGAAGGGTAGCCCGTTTGCAGCAGACCGGACACGAATCCGCGCGCCGCGGGAGGTATCGTCTCCATTGTCAAGGCGCTGCCGACACCCCATTCCCCGCCCATGGCGATGCCGAACAAGGCGCGCAGGATCAGCAGAACCGACATGCTCGGGGCGAAACCCGAGGCCATTTCCAGGATCGAATAGGCGAGGATATTCCACATGAGCGCCGGCTTGCGGCCGAAGCGGTCGGCCAGACGGCCAAAGAGCAATGCGCCGAGGGGGCGCATGGCTAAGGTCAGGAACACCGCGGTCGAGACGATCTGCATGCTCGAATGCAGCTCCGCCGAGATGTCCTTGAACATGAACACCATGAGAGAGAAATCGAACGCGTCCAGCATCCAGCCCAGATACGCGGCGATCACCACGTTGCGCTGATTTTTGGTCCATGTCATCTAGGAGCCTGTCCGAGTATTGCGCGTGGGCCGCGTTAACTTGGCGGGGGGGCGGATGCCAGGCGCGCGGCGCCGAATCAAGCCCGCGCCACCAAGCGATCACGATACTGGAACCCGGCACCTGCGTCACTTTGCGCGTGCGCCCTGCCGGGCGCACATAAAAAAAGAGCGGACCGAAGCCCGCTCTCTCTACAGACCGTAACCGGCAATTGCAGGGTTGACCTGCAACGGCGCGATGTTACATGTCCATACCGCCCATGCCACCCATGCCGCCACCCGGCGCGCCATGTGCATGCTCCTCTTCCTTCGGCGACTCAGCGATCATGACTTCCGTCGTGAGCAACAGACCCGCAACCGAGGCGGCGTTCAGCAGCGCCAGACGCGTAACCTTGGTCGGATCCAGGATGCCCATTTCCACCATGTCGCCGTACTCGCCGGTCGCGGCGTTGTAGCCGAAGGTGCCCTTGCCCTCGCGGACTCGGTTCAGCACCACCGCGGCGTCTTCACCGGCGTTCGCCACGATCTGGCGCAGCGGCTCTTCGATCGAGCGGGCGAGAATCTTGATGCCCGTCGTCTGGTCTTCGTTCGCGCCGACCAACTTCTCGATGGCCTTGAGCGCGCGCACCAGGGCGACACCGCCGCCCGGAACCACGCCCTCTTCGACCGCGGCACGAGTGGCATGCAGCGCATCTTCGACGCGGGCCTTCTTTTCCTTCATTTCGATCTCGGTGGCGGCACCGACCTTGATCAAGGCCACACCGCCGGAGAGCTTGGCAACGCGCTCCTGCAGCTTTTCCTTGTCGTAATCGGAGGTCGCTTCCTCGATCTGCTGACGAATGCTCTCGACCCGGCCCTTGATGTCCGCTGCCTTGCCGGCGCCGTCGATGATGGTGGTGTTCTCTTTTTCCACCAGGATCTTCTTCGCTTCACCGAGATCGTTCAGCGTCGCCTTCTCGAGCGACAAGCCGACTTCATCGGAGATCACCGTGCCGCCGGTGAGCACCGCAATGTCCTGCAGCATGGCCTTGCGCCGATCGCCGAAGCCCGGCGCCTTGACGGCGGCGACCTTGACGATACCGCGGATCGTGTTGACGACCAGCGTGGCAAGCGCCTCACCCTCGACGTCTTCTGCGACGATCAGCAGCTGGCGGCCGCCCTTGGCGATCCCTTCGAGCAGCGGCAGCAGTTCGCGAATGTTGGAAATCTTCTTGTCCACCAACAGAACCAGCGGTTTCTCGAGCTCGGCGCTCTGGCTCTGCTGATTGTTGATGAAATAAGGCGACAGATAGCCGCGGTCGAACTGCATGCCCTCAACCACTTCGAGTTCGTTCTCGAGGCCTGAGCCTTCCTCGACGGTGATCACGCCTTCCTTGCCTACCTTGGCCATGGCATCAGCAATCGTCTTGCCGATGCTCTCATCGGCGTTCGCCGAAATGGTGCCGACCTGCGCGATCGCCTTCGGATCCTTGCACGGCTTGGACAGCTTCTTGAGCTCTTCCGTTGCGGACGTGACCGCAAGGTCGATGCCGCGCTTCAGGTCCATTGGATTCGCACCCGCGGCGACCGATTTCAGTCCCTCGCGAATGATGGCCTGCGCGAGCACGGTCGCGGTGGTGGTGCCGTCGCCGGCTTCGTCGGAGGTGTTGGAAGCGACTTCCTTCACCATTTGCGCGCCCATGTTCTCGAACTTGTCCTTGAGCTCGATTTCCTTGGCGACCGAGACACCGTCCTTGGTGACGGTGGGGGCACCGAAGCTCTTGTCGAGCACGGCGTTGCGGCCCTTGGGGCCCAAGGTGACCTTGACCGCGTTGGCCAGAACATTCACACCCCTGAACATGCGTTGCCGTGCGTCGTCGCTGAAGCGTACGTCTTTTGCTGCCATTTGCTGATTCCTTTAATTGAATTCGTTAACGATACGTCGGTGGATCGGGGGGCTTACTTGCCTTCGACCACAGCCATGACGTCTTCCTCACGCATGACTACCAGCTCGTCGCCATCCATCTTCACTTCGGTACCGCTGTACTTGCCGAAGAGGATCTTGTCGCCGACCTTGAGGTCGAGCGGGCGAATCTCGCCGTTTTCCAAAATC
>Ga0209048_10002555_pt1 | contig 18017 bp, 15 predicted proteins | sample FrelakmetCRP12CR_FD_187146 | JGI IMG/M metagenome (GOLD analysis project Ga0209048, IMG submission 187146) | Freshwater lake sediment microbial communities from the University of Notre Dame, USA, for methane emissions studies - CRP12 CR (SPAdes)... | ecosystem: Environmental > Aquatic >... | reverse complement strand
CCGGACGTGTTCTCAGCGATGGCACCGAGCACCTGCTTGACCGACAGGCCCCGTTCGCGGGCGACGCGCTGGGCTTGGAGGCGAGCGTTGGCGATGGAGATGTCGGGGTCGAGCCCCGATCCCGACGCCGTGACCGCGTCGACCGGGACCTCGGCGTTCTCGGCGAGGCCGTTCAGCTCCCGGTAGTCCTTCACTCGGGTCGCGACCGCCTTGAGCAGCGCGGGGTTGGTCGGACCGAGGTTCGAGCCGAGGCTCAGCGTCGGGTCGTAGCCCGCCGCGGTGGTCCCGTGGGCGCCGGTGGCGGCCGAGGGGCGCGACTGGAAGTACCGACGGAGCGGCTCGCCCTTCGCGTTGGTGAACGCCTGCCCGATCAGCGACGATCCGACTGCGTGGCCGTTGACCTCGACGATCGAGCCGTCGGCCTTGGCATTGAAGGCGACCTGACCGATGCCGAGGACGACCAGTGGGAAGCCGACGCCCAACAGGAGGGTGAAGATCAGCATCGAGATGATCGAGGGAAGGAGTTGGCGTCGCATCACTTGACCCCCAGGGCCGTGAGGAGCATGTCGATGACCTTGATGCCGATGAACGGGGCCACGATGCCGCCGGCGCCGTAGATGAGCAGGTTGCGCCGGAGGAGCTGCGCGGCACCGGTCGGGACGAACTTCACCCCGCGCAGCGCGAGCGGGATGAGTCCCACGATGATCACCGCGTTGAAGATGACCGCGGAGAGGATCGCGGTGCGCGGGCTGGACAGATCCATGATGTTGAGCTGGTTGAGCACACTCACGCTCGCGAAGCCTGCGAACATCGCGGGGATGATCGCGAAGTACTTCGCGACGTCGTTGGCGATCGAGAACGTCGTGAGCGAGCCACGGGTGATGAGCAGCTGCTTGCCGATCTCGACGATGTCGATGAGCTTGGTCGGGTCCGAGTCGAGGTCGACCATGTTCCCGGCTTCCTTGGCCGCTTGGGTGCCGGTGTTCATCGCGACGCCGACATCGGCTTGCGCGAGGGCGGGGGCGTCGTTGGTCCCGTCGCCGGTCATCGCGACGAGGTGACCGCCGCGTTGTTCCTTCTTGATGAAGGCCATCTTGTCCTCGGGCGTGGCTTCCGCGAGGAAGTCATCCACGCCGGCTTCCTTGGCGATCACCGCGGCGGTACGCGGGTTGTCGCCGGTGATCATCACGGTGCGGATCCCCATGCTGCGCAGATCCGCGAAGCGCTCCGCGATCCCGGGCTTCACGATGTCCTTGAGGTAGATGACGCCGAGCGCACGGGGGGGAAGGGTGGAGGTTCCCCCCGCGCCGCCGGCCTCGGCCACGACGAGGGGGGTTCCGCCCTGGGCCGAGATGGAGTCGACGGCTTCGCCGAGCTCCCGGGGCACCTCACCGCCTTGGTCCTCGACCCAACGGCGCACCGAGTCGGCGGCGCCCTTGCGGACGGAGCGGCCGCCCATGTCGACGCCCGACATGCGGGTCTGGGCCGTGAACGGGATCATCTCGGCGCCGACCAGCTCGCGCTCGCGCAGCCCGTACTGGTCCTTGGCCAGCACGACGATCGAGCGGCCCTCGGGCGTCTCGTCCGCGAGGCTCGAGAGCTGGGCCGCGTCGGCGAGCTCGGCCTCGGTCACACCCGGGACGGGCAGGAACGCGTCGGCCTGACGGTTCCCGAACGTGATCGTGCCGGTCTTGTCGAGCAGCAACGTCGCACAGTCGCCCGCGGCCTCGACGGCCCGACCGCTCATGGCGAGCACGTTGCGGCGCACCAAGCGGTCCATCCCCGCGATGCCGATCGCGGAGAGCAGCGCACCGATCGTGGTCGGGATCAGACACACCAGCAGCGCCACGAGGATGACCACGCTCTGCTGGGCGTTCGCGTAGATCGCGAACGGCTGGAGTGAGATCGTCGCGAGCATGAAGATGATCGTGAGCCCGGCGAGCAGGATGTTGAGCGCGATCTCGTTCGGCGTCTTCTGGCGCTCGGAGCCCTCGACGAGAGCGATCATCCGATCGATGAAGGTCTCGCCGGCGCGAGCAGTGATCCGCACGACGATCTGATCCGAGAGCACTCGCGTTCCACCGGTCACCGCGGAGCGGTCACCGCCGGACTCCCGGATGACCGGTGCCGATTCGCCGGTGATCGCGGACTCGTCGATGCTGGCGATGCCCTCGATCACCTCGCCGTCGCTCGGGATCACCTCGCCCGCGCTGACGACGACGACGTCGCCCAGATCGAGCGCGGTGCTGGCGACGTCCTCGATGGTGCCGTCGGCGCCGCGCTTGTGCGCGACCGTCTCCGAGCGCGTCTGGCGCAACGTCTCGGCCTGGGCCTTGCCGCGTCCTTCCGCGACGGCCTCGGCGAAGTTGGCGAACAGCACCGTGAACCACAGGAACAGCGCCACGAGACCGGTGAAGACGTTCTGGTCCGAGGACGACGTGGCGAAGTCGGTGAAGAACAGCACGGTCGTGAGGACCGAGCCGACCCCGACCACGAACATGACCGGGTTGCGGGCGAGCGTTCGCGGGTTGAGCTTGGCGAAGCTGTCGAGCACGGCCCGGCGGACGATCGCCGGGTCCAGCAGCCTGCGGGGTCCTCCGGACCGATGGGCTTCAGACATGGGGGCCAACTCTCCTCAAGGCTCAGTGCAGCTGCTCGACGATGGGACCGAGCGCGAGGGCGGGCAGGAAGGTCAGCGCACCGATGACCACGATCACCCCGATGACCAGCACCACGAACAGTGGGGTATGCGTCGGGAACGTGCCGGCCGACTCGGGCACCTTCTGCTTTCGGACCAGCGAACCCGCGAGCGCGAGCACCGGGATGATCAGGAAGAAGCGACCCACCAGCATCGCCAACGCCAGCGTCGTGTTCATCCACGACGTGTTCGCGGTGATGCCCGCGAACGCCGAGCCGTTGTTGTTGCTCGCCGAGGTGAACGCGTAGAGCAGCTCGCTGAACCCGTGCGCGCCGGGGTTGTAGATCGACGTGTTCAGCACGGATTGCACGAACAACGAGCCCCCGGTGAAGAGCAGCACCGAGGCCGGCATCACGAGGATGTAGATCGCGACCAGCTTGATCTCGGGCGCCTGGATCTTCTTGCCCAGGTACTCCGGCGTGCGCCCCACCATGAGCCCGGCGATGAACACCGCCAGGATGGCCATGAACAGCAGCCCGTTGATCCCGACACCCACCCCGCCGGGGCTGATCTCACCGAGCTTCATGTGCGCGAGGGTGACGAAGCCACCCATCGGCGTGAAGCTGTCGTGCATCGCGTTGACGGACCCGTTCGACGTACCCGTCGTCGACGCACCCCAGAGCCCCGAGGCGGCCGTGCCGAACTTCAGCTCCTTGCCTTCCAGGTTCCCGCCCGGTGACGTGGCGGTCGCCGCCTGCGAGACGCCCGGGGGGAGGGCCGAGTTCCCTGCGCCCTCGAAGGCCATCGCGGAGGCGCTCGCGCCGAGCCAGATCACGAACATGACCGCGAACACGGCGTAACCCTGTCGCTTGTCCTTCACCATGCGCCCGAACGTGAACGCCAGGGCGAACGGGATGATCAGGATCGCGTAGATCTCGAGGAAGTCCGACAGCTTCGTCGAGTTCTCGAACGGGTGGGCGGAGTTGACGTTGAAGAACCCGCCGCCGTTCGTTCCCAGCATCTTGATGGACTCCTGGCTGGCGACCGGCCCACCGGGGATCTTCTGCGTGGCGCCGGCCAGGGTGTGCACGTCCGTGAAGCCACGAGTGTTCTGGATCACGCCACACGCGATGAGCACGATGGCGAACACGAAGGCGACCGGGAGGAGGATCCGCAACGTCGCGCGGACGATGTCGACCCAGAAGTTGCCGATCGTGCGCTTCCCGGCGCGCGAGAGTCCGCGGATCAGCGCCACCATGACTGCCATGCCGGCCGCAGCCGACACGAAGTTCTGCACCGTGAGACCGACCATCTGCGTGAAGTGGCTGAGGGTGGTCTCGCCGGCGTAGCTCTGCCAGTTCGTGTTGGTGATGAAGCTGACCGCGGTGTTGAAGGACAACGCGGGAGTGACACCCACCATGTCGGTCGGGTTGAACGGCAGGCTCCCCTGGAGTCGCTGCACGAAATACAGCAGCAGGATGCCGACGGCGCTGAACGCGAGGAACGACAGCGCGTAGACGTTCCAGCGTTGCTCCCGCTCGGGATCGACCCGGCAGGCCCGATAGATGAGGCGCTCGACCGGGTCGAAGACGCGGTCGAGGCGCGACGGGCCACCTTCGAACACGTTGGCCATGTAGCGACCGAGCAGGGGTGCGGTGACGCCGATGAGCACGATGAGGGCGACGAGCTGACCCCAGCCGGCGAGCGACATCAGAACCTCTCCGGGAACAACAGGGCCGCGATGAGATAGACCGTGACGAGCGCCGCGAGGGCGAGGGCGACGAAGTTCTCGGTGCTCACGCGCCGACCTCCGCGCCGCTGGGTTCGTCCGCGTCGAACGCCTCGTCCTGGTCGATGGTCTCCGCGTCGGCGCCGATCATCCGGTCGCACCCGGCCACGAAGGCCACACAGATGGCGAAGAACGCCACCACCGTGAGCACCACCCAGACATCTGCCATCGGGATCCCCTTTCTTGCGTGTGTCGGATCAGGAGGCGTTGCGGGATTCGCTCAGCGCGGCCCCGAGCTGGTCGGCGAGCGCGACGGCGAGCGCGCGATCTTCGGGGAGCAGCGTCACGCCGGTCGCGTCGCCCGGGAGCACGACCACGAAGCGCCCGACCTGGCGACCGTGCCCGAACACCGGGAGCTCGACCTCGTTGCGCGGCCCGAGCTCGCGGCCGTCGACCGCGGGGTCGTCACTGGGCAGGGTCACGGACCCGTGACCGATGCGCGGCAAGGCGGACGCGAACGGGGGACGCTCGTAGCGCGCGCCGCGTGCGCCGAGCACCTCGACGATCTCGTGCTGGACGGAGCGGATGAGCTTGCCGGCCGACTCGCCGCCTGCGCTCACCGCCGCGACCCGCCGAACCTGCTCGACCTCACGGCGACTCGCCCGCGCGAGGAGCTGACTGCGACGGGAGCGGACGACCAGCTCGCCGACGACGAGACCCACGATGAGGAGCAGGATCGTCGTCTCGACGTCGTCGCGGCTGTTGATCGTGAAGGAGTAGTAGGGCCGGGTGAAGAAGAAGTCGAAGCATGCGGCGGCGACCGCGGCCGAGACGACGCCGCCCCAGCGGCCTCCGACGACGGCGGCCACGACCACGGCCACGACGAGCACGAGCGCCGCGTTCGTGGTGAGGATCTCCCCGCGCACGAGCACCAGCGCACCGGAGACCGCGATCGGCCCGAGCGCTGCGAACGCCAGCGCCGGCAGACTCAGTCGGGTCGCCGGATCTCGGGGAGCGGTCGGTTCGTAGGCCATGACCCCACGTGTACGCCGATCGCGTGACCGAGAGAAGGGGCTTGACGCGTTCCTAGCGGGGACCCCCGACCCTTTGACGCGCCCCTGACGTGAGGGGTCCCGACGCGACGGTGCCCCGCCACGGGCGGGGCACCATCCGCTCGATTCAGTGCAAACAGGTCGATCCTGCGCAGGGAGTGCTCACTCGCCGGCGCTGGCTCCCGGCCCGGCCCCCGCGGCTTCGAGTGCTTCCTCGACGATCTCGGACTCCTGCGTGAACGCACCACCCTGGCGCTTCGAGAACGTGATCGCCGTGAGCACGACGATCAGCGCGACGCCGGCGATGGCGAGGCGAGCGGCCGTGTCGTCGCGCAGGCTGATCACGGCCGGGAGGATCAGCAGCGACACCAGGTTCATCACCTTGATGAGCGGGTTCAGCGCAGGACCGGCGGTGTCCTTGAACGGGTCGCCGACGGTGTCGCCGATCACGGCGGCCTTGTGGGACTCGCTGCCCTTGCCGCCGAGGTTGCCGTCCTCGATGAACTTCTTGGCGTTGTCCCATGCGCCACCGGAGTTCGACAGGAAGACGGCCATGAGCTGACCGGTGAGGATCACCGCGGCGAGGAAGGCGCCCAGCGCCAGGTAGCTGAGCCCGAAGCCGATGATGACGGGCGTGAGCACCGCGAGGAGCGCCGGCGTGGTGAGCTCGCGCAGCGCGGCGGTCGTGCAGATGTCGATGACCTTGCCGTGCTCGGGCTCGTCGATGCCTTCCATGATCCGGCGTTCACGGAACTGGCGGCGCACCTCTTCGACGACCTTGCCCGCGGTGCGGCCGACGGCGCGGATCGCGAGTGCGCTGAACATGAAGGCGATCGAGCCACCGACGAGCAACCCGATGAACACTTCGGGGTTCGCCACGTTGATCTGGGTCAACGGGTTGCTGAACACCTTGTCGCCGATTCGTTGGACGTTGGTGAGCAGCTCGTCGCCGATCACCTCGATGTAGGAGGCGAACAGCGCGACCGCGGCGATGACGGCGGATCCGATCGCGAAGCCCTTGGTGACCGCCTTGGTGGTGTTGCCCACCGCGTCGAGGCTCACCATGATGCGCTCGGCCTCGCCGGAGAACTCGCCCGACATCTCGGCGATGCCGGCCGCGTTGTCGGCGACGGGACCGAAGGTGTCCTCGGAGACGACCACACCGGTGGTGGCGAGCATGCCCATGCCGGTGAGGGCGACGATGTAGAAGGTGAACTTCAGGTTGCCGTCACCGAGGATGATGCCGACCCCGATCGCGATCGCGATCGCGATGATCGACCAGACCGAGGACTCGAGGCCGCTCGAGATCCCCGAGAGGATCGTCGTCGCCGGACCGGTGCGCGTGGACTCCGCGATCTCGAGCACGGGCTGGCGCTCGGTCGAGGTGAAGTACTCGGTGAGCCGGCTCACGATCTGGGCCAGGACGAGACCGATGACCACGGCGAGGAACACCCGCGCGCCGGGGCCGAAGTCGCCCCAGCCCACCTTGTTGTCCTGTCCGACGTAGAGGAACGCGACGAGGCCGGTGCCGATGACGGTCAGGATCGATGCCGCCGCGAAGCCACGGTTGATCGGTGCCATCGCCGACTTGTCCTTGTCGGTGGCCCGGACCATGTACACGCCCACGATCGACGCGAGGACGCCGACGGCGCGGGCGACGACCGGGAAGATCAGCCCGTAGGCCGGGTTCGCGCCGACCGAGCGGAACGCGGCCACGCCGAGGATGATCGACGCGACGAGGGTGACCTCATAGCTCTCGAACAGGTCGGCGGCCATGCCGGCGCAGTCGCCGACGTTGTCGCCGACGTTGTCGGCGATCGTCGCCGGGTTGCGGGGATCGTCCTCGGGGATGCCCTGCTCGACCTTGCCCACCAGGTCCGCTCCGACGTCGGCCGCCTTGGTGAAGATCCCGCCCCCGACGCGCATGAACAGGGCGATCAGCGAACCGCCGAAGCCGAAGCCGATGAGGATCGCCGACGCGGTGTTCTGGAACGCCATGATGATGATCGTGGCGCCGAAGAGCCCGAGGCCCACCGTGTACATGCCGGCCACACCGCCGGTGCGGAACGCGACCTTGAGCGCAGCCTTGAGCGAGCCCGTCTTCGCCGCGGCCGCGGTGCGCACGTTCCCGCGCACGGCGAGGCTCATCCCGATGAAGCCGGTCAGGCCGGACAGGAACGCGCCGGCGACGAAGGCCAGCGTTCGGAACAGGCCCGACTCCGCGAACGTCAGCCCGCCGGAACCACCGACGACGTGCGCGATCGCAGGCTCGACCACCTCGGTCGACGTGAGGAAGACCAGCGCGGCGACCGGCACGATGATGAGCGCGATCGTGCGGAACTGACGCCGCAGGTACGCCATCGCACCGTCCTGGATCGCCTTGGCGATCGCGATCATCTTGGGCGTGCCCTGATCGGCGGCCAGGACGCTGCGGCCGAGGACGAACCCGACGAGGATCGCCAGCAGGGCGGTGCAGACGGCGAAGATCAGCCAGGCCCACTCCGTGTCACCCAGGTGGAACACCTGGTACCCGCCTTCGGCCGCGAGGACGACGCTGCGCATCGGGTGTGTGCTCCTTCTCCCCCTGGGCCCGGCGACCGCGCACCACGGTGCGCGCGCTCATCATCGGGCCGAAACCACCATTGGAAAATCTGGGAAACGCTAGCCCGTCTCCGCCCGGTGATGCCGATCCGAGTCGAGCGTCGTGCTGGTCAGGATGCGGTCGCGGCTGCGACGAGCTCGAGCGTCGGGTTGAGGATGGCGAGGTAGCCGCGCGACTGGCCCACCATGCCGGACGCGATCACCGTCCTCCCGAGCTCCAGCCCGGCCACGCGCCGGCGCCCGAGGAACACCAGGACCAAGCCCCCGGTGTCGTCGACGACGACCGCCTCGAGCGTCGCGACATCGGCCCAGGGCTGGACCCGCAGCGATCGCACCCTTCCCCGGATCCGAGCGGGGGCGCGCCAGCGGACCTCGCCGATGGGGGTGACGGCATGGGTCTGGGTGGCACCGTTGGTCACGACGTCGGCGTGACGGTGATCGCGTCCGACTCTCCGATGTGGAACGGCACCATCGTCACGTTGGCGTGGGGGAGGTTGCCGACCACCCGGGCGATCTCGTCGCCGGTCTGGTCATGGAGGAGACGGTGCCAGAACCGCCGGTAGATGCGGTGCGGCATCAGGACGGTGACCTCCGAGCCACCGTCGGTCTCGGACGCGACCACTTCGAGCGCGGCCCGTGCCACGCGACGGTCGGGGCAGTCGACGAGCTCGAGGGGGATGCGCGACAGGCCCAGTCGGCGCCACTCCTCGGCGAGGTGCTCGGCGGCCAGGCGATCCACGGCGATGTGCACGGCCCGCATCTCGTCGGGAACGAGCGTGCGGGCGTACTGGATCGCGCGTGCCGTGCTCTGGTCGAGGCGAGCCACCATCACCAGCACGACATGGCGACGCATGATCGGCGCCGTGCACGCTTCGACGGCTTCGGTCTCGAGCTGTTCCGCCTCCGCCTCGTACTGCTTGTTCAGGCGGGTGAGCCCGTAGACCATGATCGGCACGAGCAGGATGATCAGCCACGCACCGTGGGTGAACTTCGTGACTCCCACGACGAGCAGGACGATGAACGAGAGGATTGCGCCGGTGACGTTGACGAACATGCCGCGCCGCCAGTGCGGCTCACGCTTGGTGAGGTGGTGCTTGGCCATCCCGGCCTGGGACATCGTGAACGACGTGAACACGCCGATCGCGTAGAGCGGGATCAGCTTGTCGACCTTCGCGCCGGTGACGAGGAGCAGTGCGATCGCGGCCACGGCGAGGAAGATGATGCCGTTGGAGAAGACGAGGCGATGGCCGCGCTTGGTGAGCTGGCGGGGCATGAAGTTGTCGCCCGCGTGGAACGAGGCGAGGCGGGGGAAGTCGGCGAACGACGTGTTCGCGGCCAACACGAGGATGAGCATCGTGGCGGCCTGCAGCGCGTAGTAGAGCACTTCGCCGCCCGGGCCGGCGCCGAAGACGAGTCGACCCACTTCGGAGATGACCGTGGGCGTCCCGTCCTTGAACGGTGCCACGTGCATGTGGGCCGCGAGGACCGACAGACCGAGGAACATCGCGCCGAGCAGGGACCCCATCACGACGAGCGTGGAACGCGCGTTCTTCCACTCGGGCTTCTTGAACGCGGGCACCCCGTTGGAGATCGCCTCGACCCCGGTGACGGCGGCTCCACCCGACGCGAACGCGTGCATGATCACGTACAGCGTCGCGCCGTAGAAGATGCCGTCACCCACGCTGCCAAAGTGCAGGAGACCCTTCTGGGTCTCCGAGGCGGTCGCGAGGTCGCCGGTGACGAGCTGGTACAGGCCGGCGCCGATGAGCAGCGCCATCATCACGATGAAGAAGTACGTGGGCACTGCGAAGACGCGCCCCGACTCGCGCACACCCTTGAGGTTCATGAACGCGATGAGCACGACGAACGCCACCGAGATCGGGACCTCATAGGCGGTGAACACCGGGAACGCCGACGCCAACGCGGCAGTCCCGGCTGCGACGGAGACGGCGACCGTGAGCACGTAGTCGGTGAGGAGCGCGACCCCGGCAACCTGCGCGGGGAGCAGCCCGAAGTTGTCGCGCGTCACCATGTACGCGCCACCGGCGGTCGGGTACTCCTTGATCGTCTCGCGGTAGGAGAGGATCAAGAAGAAGAGGACGACGAGCATCGCGACGGTGAGGGGTACGAGCAGCGAGAACGCGGCGACGCCGACCGCGGGGATCAGCACCCGCAGGATCTCCTCGGATGCATACGCCGACGACGAGAGGTTGTCGGACGCGAAGACCGCGAGCGCGGTCGGCCTTCCGAGGCGCTCGTGCTCGAGCTGGTCGGTCGCGAGCGGCGGGCCGAGGAGCCGGTTCTTCAGGCGATACCGGCGACTCTCGGGGAGCACCACCTCGGGGGTGGGAGGGAGGGGTCGAGGTGCCTTCGTCGAGCGGGGTGCGGTCTTCGAACGCGGTTCCGTGAGGCTCATGACGCCACAGTCAATCAGACCCGAGCGGTCGAGCCCGTGCCCGGCGCCACCCGCCGGACGGGTCCGTCCCCCGGGCGCGCGGCTCGGCCTCCGAGACGGTGGGATCGCTACGCTGACGCCGTCGAAGGTTCTCGGTGTTCAGGGGCAGATGTGCACGTTGTCGTGGTGGGGTGCGGGAGGGTCGGCAGTGAGCTGGCCGGGCTGCTCGAGAAGGACGGCCACTCCGTCGCCGTGGTCGACAAGCGCCCCGACGCCTTCCGGCGGTTGCCCACCGGCTTCTCCGGACTGCAGGTCGTGGGCTTCGGCTTCGACCGCGACACGCTCATCGAGGCCGGGATCGAGAAGGCCGGGGCCCTCGCGGCCGTGACGAGCGGCGACAACTCGAACATCATGTCGGCCCGGGTCGGTCGCGAGACGTTCGAGATCGAGCGGGTCGTCGCCCGGATCTACGACCCGCGCCGCGCCGCCATCTACCAACGGCTCGGCATCCCGACCGTGGCCACGGTCTCCTGGACGACGGATCAGATCATCCGGCGCCTCATCCCCGAGGGCCACGAGGCCGACTGGGTCGACCCGAGCGGGCGTGTCTGCCTGGTCGAGCGCAACATCCCGACCGCCTGGGCCGGCGCCGATCTCGCGGCCCTCGAGGAGCCCGGGCGCTTCTCGCTCGTCGCGGTGACGCGCGAGGGAACGACCCGACTGTTCAACGGCAGCCTCATCGGCCAGGACGGCGACGTGCTGCGCCTGATGGTCGACATCGATGCACTCGAAGACCTCCAGTTCCGGCTCGAGGACACCCACGAAGCGGGAGGCCACTGATGAGGGTGACGATCGCCGGCGCCGGGAACGTCGGGCTGTTCATCGCGAACGAGCTCGTCGACAACGGACATGACGTGTTGCTCATCGAGCAGCAGCCGGCCGTCGCGGCGAAGATCCCACCCCGCGACGGTCTCGAGGTGCGCGTCTGCGACGCCTGCGAGGTGTCCTCGCTCAAGGAAGCCGGGTTGGAGACGTGTGAGGTCGTCGTTGCGGCAACCGGCGACGACGAGGACAACCTCGTGGTCTCGCTCCTCGCCAAGCAGGAGTTCGCGGTTCCCCGGGTGATCGCGCGGGTGAACCACCCGAAGAACGAGTGGCTCTTCAACGCGACGTGGGGTGTCGACATGGCGGTGTCGACGCCCCACTTGATCACCGCCCTCGTCGACGAGGCCGTCAGTGTCGGACGGCTGGTGCGACTGTTCCAGCTCGAAGGCGGTCAGGTCGGGCTCGTCGAGGTCAAGCTCGCCGAGAACTCCCCGGTCGCGAATCAGGCGATCCGCGACCTAGAGCTCCCGCGCGACGCCACCCTCGTGGCCGTCGTCCGTGACGACCACGTCGTGATGCCGCGCGGCGACACGGTGCTCTCACCCGGCGACGAGGTGCTCGCGCTCGTGACCACCGAGTCCGAAGCCATGGTCCGCCAGATGCTCACGGCGAGCTGAGAGCCCGTCGTCGCCTGCGCCAGCGCAGGCTCCTCAGAGCGCCGGTGGTCGCACGAACCCCCGCCTCGCGCCGCCCGCGACCGAAATCTGGCGCGCCGATCTCCTATCCTCGAAGCGATGTCCGTACCTCCTCCGCCGCCTCGTCGCGCCCGCCCGGGCCCCACCCCGCCGGAGGGAACCGCACCCCTCGGCCCGCCGCCGCGGCCCGCCCAGCCCAGCGGGCCCGGACCTGGGGATGCGCCGGCGCCGCGCCGCACCCCCGTCGTCGTGGCGCCGTCGACGACGCGCGCCCAGCGCCAGTCCCCGGGCCGACCGGCGGGTCGATCGGGCGGGACACGCTGGGGCCTCGTCGTCGCGCTCGGCCTCCTCGGCGTCGTCGTCGTGGCGGCCGCGGCGTTCTTCGTGCTCCGCACGGGCTCGAACGACAAGAGCGCCCCCCAGTTCAAGGCGTCGACCGCCGTCGACCTCCAACCCGGTCAAGCGACCGTCGCCGCCGTCGGCTTCATCGGCGGCCTCCCCCCGGACGTGCAGAAGCAGGTGCTGACGACCTTGGGTGCCTACGTCGACAACGGGATCGTCGCACCGCTGCGCAAGGGCAAGGCTACGAACGCGTCACTGGCGAGCGCGTTCGACACCGGCGCGATCGCGCGCCTCGTCGGTCCCGAGCGGACGATCGTGCTCGACGAGAACCTTCCGAAGGCGGTGGGCAAGATCACGGTCACCACCCCGCCGGTGCCGCTCTCGGCGCTGGTCGATCGCGACAACAAGGTCCTCCTCGTGACGACCGACGTGCAGTTCGCCGTCAAGGCGCGAGCGGCGAAGGGTGTGGTCACGATCAAGCGCACCGGATCGTTCGTCTTCGCTCCTGACGCGAGCGGCGCCTGGAAGATCACGGGCTGGACACTCAGCACCGACCGCGGTGGCCCCGGTGTGACGCCGGCTCCCGCGGCCTCCCATACCACGACAACGACGGTGGCTCACTGATGCGCTCGAACCCCCTCATCCGCTTGCTCGTCGCGATCCCACTCTGTGGCCTGCTGGTGGCCGGCACCCTCGGCGCGACGTGGCTCGCGCTCGGCAAGCCCAATCCCGCCGCCGGCACGGTCTGGTTCCAGATCACGAAGGTCGGCGACGCCCAGTTCAGCGGAGCGCCCGATCAACCGTTCTTCTTCCTCGTGCTCGGCAACGACGGTCGCACCGACGCCGACAAGGGGCTCGGCGACGCCATCCACGTCTTCGGCGTGAACCCGGCGACCCACACGGCGACGGTCCTCAACGTGCCGCGCGACACGACGTCGCCCTCGGGCGACAAGATCAACGCGTCGCACTCGCTCCGCGGCTTGCCCGGCATGGTCGATGAGCTCAACAAGATGATGGGCATCAACATCCAGTACGCGATCACGACCAACTTCCCCGGCTTCATCGCGATGGTGAACGAGATCGGCGGGATCGACGTCAACCTCCCCGTCGCATACCACGACCCCCAGTACTCGGGAGCCGACTTCCCCGCCGGCCCGCAGCACGTCAACGGCGACGGGGCACTGGCGATCTCGCGGAACCGCCACCAGTGGACCAACGGCGACATTCAGCGCACCCAGAACCAGGCCACGCTGATCCTCGAGGCGCTCGCGACGCTGCGCGCGAAGAACCCCGGCGATGCCGGAACCGTGACGCTCGTCGCGACGCTCGCGCGGCACATCATCACCAACAACGTCTCGGTCACCGACCTGTTCCGCCTCGGTCGCCTGGCGTTGTCGATCGACCCGACGACGGTCAAGAGCGTCACCGTTCCGGTCGGCAGCGGCGCCGGGACGAACCTCCAGCTCACCGGCGACGCGCCGAGCCTGTTCGCGGACTTCGCCGACGACGCAATCCTCCAGACCCACTGACGACACCACCGGGCGATCGCGACCGTCGGGCCCCCGACCCGCTCGCAACGTTCGACGCCCTCGTCCACGATCCCCTGCTCTGCGAGCGCGTCGCGTACGCCAGCGTCCGCGACGCGGTCCCGGCCGCGTTCGGCGTGCCGGCGGTGGCGTTCCATCCCCGGGTCGCCGACCGGCTCGAGGCCCTCGGAACCGGGCGCCTCTGGAGCCATCAGGCCCGCGCCGTCGACCTGCTGCGCGCGGGCCGCAGTGTGGTCGTCGCGACCGGCACCGCATCGGGCAAGTCGCTCTGCTACCAGCTCCCGATCGTCGACGCGATCGTGCGCGGCGAGCCGGCGACCGCCCTCCTCGTGTATCCCACCAAGGCGCTGGCCCAAGATCAGCTCCGCCGCTTCCGGGAGTGGCTCGTCCCCGACCTCGTCGCCGCGACCTACGACGGCGACACCGCGCCCGACGACCGGGGGCGATTGCGCAAGCAGGCCAACGTCGTGCTCACCAACCCGGAGATGCTGCACGTCGGGATCCTGCCGTTCCACGAGCGGTGGGCCACCTTCCTGATGCGACTCCGCTACGTGGTGATCGACGAGCTGCACGCGCTCCGCGGGATCTTCGGCGGCCATGTGGCGCACGTGCTGCGCCGTCTGCGGCGTCTGTGCGAGCACTACGGGTCGAACCCGACGTTCTGCTTCTCGAGCGCGACGATCGCCAACCCGGGGCCGCTCGCCTCGACGCTGGCGGGAATGCCGATCGAGGCCGTCGTCGACGACGGCGCTCCGGTCGGCGCGCGCGGCTTCGCCTGCTGGCAGCGGCCCTTGGTCGACCCGCACTCCGGGACGCGGGCGTCGGCAAATGCCGAGACTGCGGCACTCGTGGCGCGCCTGGTCGGGTCGGGGCACCAGACGTTGGCATTCAGCCGGAGCCGCAACGGCGCGGAGATCGTCGCGGCACACGCCCGCGCCCTGCTCGAGGAAGAGGCGCGCGTGTCCGGTGTCACCGCACCGCGCGTCGCCGCGTACCGGGCCGGCTACCTCCCCGCCGAGCGCCGTGAGCTCGAGGACGCGCTCACCCGCGGCGCGCTCGGCGGCATCGTGGCCACGAGTGCCCTCGAGCTCGGGATCGATGTCGGCGGCCTCGATGCGATCGTGGTGAACGGGTTCCCGGGGACGCTCGCTTCGTTCCGTCAACAGATCGGACGCGCCGGGCGAGGCGAGCGGGGGGCGGTGACCGTCCTCGTCGCCGGCGACGACCAGCTCGACCAGTGGTACGCCGCGAACCCGCGCGCGCTGCTGGAGCGCCCGGCCGAGGCGGCGATCGCCAACCCGGACAACCCGTTCGTGCTCACGGCCCAGGTCGGGTGCGCGGCGCACGAACTGCCGATCGAACCCTCCGACGAGCGCTGGTTCGGTCCCGGTCTCGACGACGCGGTGCGCGAGCTCGTGCTCGCCGACCAGCTCAAGCCGCGTGACGGCCGCATGTACTGGGCCGGGCGAGCGCCGCCGGCGCCGGCCGTGGGCCTGCGCAACGGATCGGGAACCGAGTACGAGCTGGTCGAGAGGAGCGGCGAGATCGTGGGGACCGTCGACGCCGGTCGCGTGTTCCAGGTCGCGCATCCCGGTGCGGTGTACCTGCATCAGGGCCGCCAGTACCGCGTCGAGGTGCTCGAGACGGAGCACCACCGGGCGATCCTCGAACCCGCCGACGATCTCGACGAGTACACCCGGACACGGGAGGAGACCGACCTCACGATCGTCGCGACGGAGCGCACGAGTGACGCGGGGGAGGGCACGGCCCACCTCGGCGCGGTGGAGGTGACGACCCGAGTCGTGGGGTACCAACGCAAGCGCGCCTCGACGAACGAGACGATCGAGGTCGTGCCGCTCGACGTGCCCCCGGGGACGCTCACCACCCGCGCCTGCTGGTACACCGTCCCGCTCCCGGTGATCGTGGCGGCCGGCCTTGCGCCGGGGCGGATCCTCGGCGCGGTGCACGCGGCCGAGCATGCGCTCATCGGGCTGCTCCCGCTCTTCGCGATCTGCGACCGCTGGGACGTCGGCGGCGTCTCGATGGCGAGGCATCCCGCGACCGAGGAGCCGTCGATCTTCGTGTACGACGGCTACGCCGGAGGGGCCGGGATCGCGGAGCTCGCCTTCGCTCGCCTCGACGAGCACGTTCGTGCCGCTCGTGAGCTCGTCGCGGCGTGCCCGTGCGACGCCGGGTGCCCCTCGTGCGTGCAGTCACCCAAGTGCGGGAATTGGAACGAGTACCTCGACAAGACCGGTGCGGTCGTGCTGCTCGGACTCCTCAGCGCTGCGGCGCCCTGAGTCGCACCTCTGCCCGCGCGCTCGAGTGCGCCGAGGCGTCCAACGCCGGCATTCGCATCTGCTGAGGCTCACACAGCCTCACCGCGTCGATCGGCGAGGAGGTCGAGACCGGTGAGGAGGCGAGCCACCGGTCGCGCCAACGCGTCGGGAAGACGGCTCGCGAGCACCCCGGCATCCACTGCTCGGGCGATCGCGGGTCGCACGGGAACGCGCGCGAGGACCGGCCGGTCGAGCACGTCGGCAACCTCGTGGGCGCCGAGCGAACGGCTGGGCTCCTCGACCAGGACCACGCCGGTCGTGCGTGCGAGCAGCGGACTGTGGACCCCTCGCCGCAACGCGAGATAGCAGCCGCGGACCACCGCGATCGAGATGTCGGCGCCCTCGACGACGGCGCGCGCCGCCGGCGTGGTCGCTCTCCCCGCGTCGATCACCGTCGGTACCGGTCCGTCCCCGAGTGCGGCCGCGAGTGCGTTACCGGCGTGCGCGGCCGGGATCGCGGCGATGGCTCGGTCGGTGACGCCGCGGGGGAGCAACGCGACGCCCGGTGCGGCGGGGACGCCGAGGCGAGCGAGCGCATCGACCGGCGCCTCGTTGCCGGCGGTGAGCCAGTCGGCCAGGCCCGTGGGCGGGTCGGCTGCGAGTCCGAGGATGGCCGGCAGATCGCCGTCGAGATCGGCGAGGCGGGCGCCGTCGCCACGCTGGGCGAGGACGAGCGCGCATGCAGCTGCGAGCACCGAAGTGCCCGAACCCCCCTTGGGTGACCAGAGCGCGATGAGCACAGTTCTCCTCCCGTTCAAGGACGTGTTGCGAGTCGAGGGGGAAGAGCGGATCTGTGGAGAGTTCGACGCGCGTGTTCGTTGGCCGTGACCACGACTGTCGACCGATGCCGAGCCCGTACCGCACACAACGGCGGGCCGTCGGTCTCGCGGTGCTCGTCATCGGCCTCCTCGTGGTGATCCCCGCGGCGCGGCTCTCGGCCAACCCTGAGCGAGTACCGCGAACCAGCGCGTAACCTCGCGTGTCGTGACCACGACGCGTGCCGCGGCGTTCTTCGATCTCGACAAGACGATCATCGCCAAGAGCTCGGTCCTCGCGTTCGGACGACCTCTCTACCGGGGCGGTTTGCTCTCGAAGGGTGCGATCATTCGCAGCGCGTACGCACAGGTCGTCTTCATGCTCGTCGGCGCCGACGAGGCGAAGATGGAGAAGGTCCGCGTCGCGATGCTGCAGATGATCAAGGGCTGGAACCAGTTCGAGGTCGCAGAGATCGTGCGCGAGACCCTCGACGAGATCGTGACTCCGATCATCTTCGGCGAGGCGCTCGAGCTGATCGAGGAACATCAGCGGGCCGGGCGAGCGGTGGTGATCGTTTCGTCGGCTCCGGAAGAGGTCGTCCGTCCACTCGGCGAGTTCCTCGGCGCGGACGACGTCATCGCGACGCGTCCCGCGGTCGACGGTCGGGGTAACTACACCGGCGAGCTCGCGTTCTACGGGTACGGCACTCACAAGGCAGACGCGATCCGGGCCATGGCGTCGCGCGACGGCTTGGAGCTCAGCGAGTGCTTCGCGTACACCGACTCCGTGACCGACGAGCCGATGCTGCGGGCCGTGGGCCATCCGGTCGCGGTGAACCCCGATCGGGATCTGGCGCGACTCGCTCGCGACGAGGACTGGCCGATCCTGCGCTTCGAGCGCCCGGTCCGCTTGCGCGATCGCCTTCCGGACCGGTCGGGAACCGTCCTGGCCGTCGGTGTCGTGGTCGTTGCGGCCGGTACCGGCGCGTGGCTCTGGTGGCGCCTGCGTCACCAGGACTCGGCGTGACCCGGCCCGCCGTGCGACTCGCGCACCTTCCGACGCCGCTCGAGCCGATGCATCGGCTCCCCCCCCCCCCCC
>Ga0209048_10002554_pt1 | contig 18018 bp, 23 predicted proteins | sample FrelakmetCRP12CR_FD_187146 | JGI IMG/M metagenome (GOLD analysis project Ga0209048, IMG submission 187146) | Freshwater lake sediment microbial communities from the University of Notre Dame, USA, for methane emissions studies - CRP12 CR (SPAdes)... | ecosystem: Environmental > Aquatic >... | reverse complement strand
TACGGACTATGGGCCGGGAGTGGGCTGGCCCGAGGATAGGAACACCACACACTGGCTTGAGAACAGAGGAACGATTCCGGCGGTGGAGATCTCGGTCGACATAGTCGGGCAAGAGTAGACTCAGGCCAGACATCGAACACCTAACGCTCCGCGAGCCACTCCTGGACGCGCCTCTCGATGGCGTCGCGCACCTCGCGGAACTTCTCGAGCCGCTCCTCCTCGGTGCCCTCGAACGCGGCGGGATCCTCGAACGGCCAGTCCAAGCGGGTGCCCATGCCGGGGAACGTCTTGGGGCACTCGGGCTCGGCGCGCCCGCACATGTTGATCAGGAAGCCGAAGTGGACCTTGCCGAGATACTCGCTCAGTCCCTTGGCATGCTGGCCGCCGAGGTCGAAGCCCCGCTCCTCCATGACCCTGACCGTCAGCGGGTTGATCTCCCGCGGCGCGAAGCCGGCGCTGAACGCCTCGTAGTCGTCGCCCCCCTGGGCGCGCAGGAAGGCCTCTGCCATCTGGCTGCGCGCCGTGTTGCCCGTGCACAGGAAGAGAACCCGCGTCTTGCTCATCGCCGCACCGCCTTCGTCGTCATGTGGCTGTCCTTCTACCCGGCCGTCGTTAGCGATCCGCTAGCACGGTCCGCCGGCCGGCACCCTCTCACTCGCCGCGCCGCAGCCGCCTGATCTCCTCGAGGGTGGGGAACGAGATCGCCTGCGCCTCGCAGAGCGTCGCGCAGTGCGAGCAGCCCGTCACGCAGTGCGGCTTGTGCGCGACGACGACCTTGCTCTCCCCGTCGTTCCGGCGATAGACGTCGTTGCAGCAGAAGTCGATGCAGGCGCCGCAGCCCGTGCAGGCGTCGGCGTCGATGGTCGGGCCCCACTCGATGTCGATGTGACGCACGGTCGTGTCGCTCACTCGCTCGCCTCTCCCGTTCGCGATAGTTCGATGGTCCGTGCGTGGCTCGGGGAGCCGTCCAGCGGTCCGCACCCGACCTCGTCGCAGCCGGCCTCGACGGCGGAGGGCACCGGCGCGTCGGTCATGCCCCAGTACCGGCGGCCCATCCACAGGGCCACGTTCACGAGGCCGATGAGTACCGGCACCTCGACCAGCGGTCCCACGACGGTGGCGAAGGCCTCGCCGGAGTTCAGGCCGAAGACCGCGATGCTCACGGCGATCGCCAGCTCGAAGTTGTTGCTCGCGGCGGTGAAGCTCAGGGTGGCGGTCTTCGAGTAGTCGGCGCCGATCCTGCGCCCCATGAAGAAGCTCACGAAGAACATGATCACGAAGTAGCAGAGCAGCGGGATCGCGATGCGCACGACGTCCAGGGGCAGCTTGACGATGAGGTCGCCCTTGAGGCTGAACATCACGAAGATGGTGAACAGCAGGGCGATGAGCGTGAGCGGGCTGATGCGCGGGATGAACTTCTGCTCGTACCACTCCCGGCCTTTGTACTTGAGGCCGAGGTACCTGGTCAGCATGCCGGCAAGGAACGGGATGCCGAGGTAGATGAACACGCTCCTGGCGATCTGGCCGATGGAGACGTCGACCGCCGCTCCCTGAAGGCCGAAAAGCGGCGGCAGCTTGGTCACGAACACCCAGGCGAAGAGGCTGTAGAAGAGCACCTGGAAGACGGCGTTGAAAGCCACGAGGCCGGCCGCGTACTCGGTGTCGCCCTTCGCCAGCTGGTTCCAGACGATCACCATGGCGATGCAGCGCGCGAGGCCCATCATGATGAGGCCGACCATGAACTCCGGGTAGTTGTGCAGGAAGATGATCGCCAGGAAGAACATGACGATCGGCCCGATGACCCAGTTCTGGACAAGCGAGAGCCCGAGTATTCTGTAGTCGCGAAACACGTCGCCGAGCTCCTCGTAGCGCACCTTGGCGAGTGGCGGATACATCATCACGATCAGCCCGACAGCGATGGGGATGTTGGTCGTGCCCACGGACCACTTCTGGATGAACTCGGGGATGCCCTGATAGGCCCAGCCCAGACCGACGCCGACGCCCATGGCGAGGAAGATCCACAGCGTCAGGTAGCGGTCCAGGAAGGAGAGCCTTCGGGTGACGCCATCGTGTGCTGCCACTTGTGTCTCCGTCGGTCGCTTGGCTACAGGCCGGCGCCGGCGGGCTCCGGCGGCTCGAACGAGGTGATGAGGTCGGTGGCGGCGAGGGCTGCCGTCAGCCGCTCGTAGTCGTAGGGGACGCGCACGAACTCGACCGCCGGCTCGCCCGCCGAGAGCCTCGCCGGGTCGACGACGGCGTAGCAGACGCGCCAGTCGCCGTCCTTGGGGCGGCCGCCGCTGCCCACGTTGACGAACAACGTCGAGTCGCCATCGCCACGCGGAACCTCCCGCGCGTAGGGCACGTGGGTGTGCCCGAAGAGGATGGCGCGATAGGGGTTGTCCACGGCCATGCGTGCCATGGCCGACTCGGGCCGGTCCTCGAAGAGGTACTCGTTGATGCGCCGAGGGCTGCCGTGGACGGCGAGCAGCTCACCGGCCGGCGTCTCAAGCACGAAGCGATCTTCGAGTGTCCGCAGGTAGGCCCGCGTCTCCTCGCTCGTCACCGCGTCGGTCCAGGACAGTGAGACCGCCCCTTCGGCGCGCTGCTCGTCGGTCTTGTAGACGCAGCCGCAGTCACCGGTCGAGAAGCCGATGCCTTGGTCGTAGTTGCCCATGAGCGTCGGGATTCCGCGCTCGCGAACGAGTTCGGCGACCTCGTTGGGCAAGGGACCGTAGCCGACGAGGTCGCCGAGGCTGAGCACATCGTTGACACCCCGGGCCTCGACGTCGGAGAGGATGGCCTCGAGACCCGGCAGGTTGCCGTGCACGTCGGAGAAGACGGCGAACGGCTGGCTCAGTTCGAGGGTGCGCATGCTCTCCCTCAGACTGCCGGCTTGGTCGCGCGGATGAAGGCGCCGACGAGGTTGACGTCGTCCGGCAGCGAGACGCCGCAGGCCTCCTCGATCTCGTGCCCGTACTTCTCCCGGTAGTCGGTGGTCGGCACGATCTCGGCGTCGACGAAGCCGGCCTTCTCGAGGCGGGCGATGTAGTCGTGCTCCTCGAGTGCGCCGGCGATGCAGCCGCCCCACAGCTCGACGCTGCGCTTGATCTCCTCCGGGACCGCGCTGAGGTCACCCTGGTACACCATGTCGCTTACGGCGAAACGCCCACCCGGCTTGAGGACCCGGTGGGCCTCGGCCAGCACCTTGTCTTTGTCGAGCGAGAGGTTGATCACGCAGTTGCTGATGATCACATCGACGGTCTCGTCGGGCAGCGGGACGTCCTCGATCTCGCCCTTGAGGAACTCGACGTTCTCCACACCGGCCTTCGCCTGATTCTCGCGGGCCAGGGCCAGCATGTCGTCGGTCATGTCGAGGCCGTAGGCCTTGCCCGTCGGGCCGACGCGCTTGGCGGACAGCAGCACGTCGATGCCGCCGCCCGAGCCCAGGTCGAGGACGACCTCGCCCGCGTGCAGCTCCGCCAGCGCCGTGGGGTTGCCGCAGCCGAGGCTCGCGAGCACGGCCTCCTTGGGAAGCTCACTTGTCTCATCGACGTCGTACAGGCCTTGGGCGAAGACGTCGTTCGGCTCGACCTGCGTTGGACCGCAGCAGCCCGAGGGCCCGCAGCAGCTGGCGGCCTTGCCCTGCTCGCTCACCTCGCGCGCTCGCTCGGCGTAGCGCTCCCTGATCTCCTCTTTGAGGTCACCCATGACCGACTCCCTTTTCAAATCAAGCTTTGGTGCTATGATGCTCCCATCAGAGGAATGTGATGTCAAGACCAAATCACGAACCGTTGGTGTGAAAGGAGGCAGATGGCAGTCGACACCACCGACGTCGCACAGCTCGCGCGCATCGGCAAGGCGCTCTCCGATCCCATCCGCCTGAAGATGCTGGGCATCCTCGCGCAGGGCAGGGACTGCTGCGAGCTCTCCGACCTTTGCACACGCGGCGTCCCCGGCTCGGGCACGCCTGCCGGGATCTGCGTCTGCGAGTTCCAGGAGCAGTTCGGCCTCGGGCAGTCTCGCACCTCGTACCACCTGCGCGTCCTGAAGGAGGCCGGTCTCGTGAAGGAAGAGATGCGAGGCAAGTGGACCTTCTACGAGCTCGACCGGGAGACGCTCGGCAGCGCCATGAGTCTCCTGCGGGGGCTCGCAGGCGAATGACACTCCACAAGGGGAGCCGAAGATGAGCGACGAGACCAAGTGCACGGAGGTCGGCTGCATGACGCCGGCACAGGTCGTGCAATGCGCCGAGGGCTCGAAGACCGAGTGCTGGTACGCGGCTACGATGATCGCCGACGACGGCTCCGAGGTCGCCTACGAGTGCTGCGGCGGCGGGGGAAAGAAGGCCCGCTTCAGTCTGCTGAGAAAGGGCAACACCCCGTCGCCGGTGAGTCCCGCTGAGGTCCCCAGCTCGCTCACCTGGGTCCGGCGCACGGTCTGAGCGACCCCGGCGACTTCGCCCGCGGCTGCGGGCCACTCACCACACGAACGGCAGGAGGCTGTGGCGCACGCTCGCCCGGTAGTCCTCGTATTCGGGATGCTTCTCGACCAGCCAAGCTTCCTCGCGGCGCCGCTTGGCGTCGAGGAAGACGGCCGCGACGCTCCACGGCGCCAAGGCCAGCGGCGACGAGACAAGCGACCAGCCGAGCGTCATGAGCAGGACCCCGCCGTACATCGGATGGCGCACGACGCCGTAGGCGCCGCTGCGCTTGACGCTGCCCTCCTCGACCGGCTTCGGGAAGGGCGTGATCTGCTTGCCGAGGCGCGTGACGCCGCCCGCGAAAAGGTAGAGGCCCCCGAGGGCGCTCACCGCGGCGCCGGCCATGCGCACGCTTCGCGCCGCCGAGGGCCAGCGCGAGCCGCGGCTCCCCGCCGCCACAATGACGGCGAGGAGCAGCATCTGCAGCGCGACCCAGCCTTCGCCGCGGCGTCCGAGCTGAGGCAGGCCTCCGTTCATGACGCGATCTTACCAATCGTGGTAGGGGCGTCGCCGTTGCCATGATCGCCGCGCCGGAGACCTGCGTCGACCAGGATGGCGAGCCCGATCGTGATCGCGAGGGACGACCACAGGAAGGCGCCGCTCGCCCACGCCTGGGCGTCGGCCAGGAGCGTCAAGCCGATGGCGGCGCAGATGACCCCGCCCAGCGTCACGCGGCGCTCGCCCGCCATCTCCGCGACGGCCCAGCCGATGATGGCGAGGGGCCACCACTGGGCGATGGTCTGGCTGGAGTCGACGACCCCGGCGGCGTCGAGGATGCCGCACACGCCGACGGCGAGCAGCACGATCGCGATCCAGATGGTACTCGGCTTCATCTTGGTTCTCCTTTCGAAACTTTGATGACTATCGAACTACAGGCCGAAAAGGGGGGAGGTCAGCTCCCCGCTGCGACCGGCCTCGCGAACTGCTCGAGCTCGCGCAGCACCTCCGGGTCGACCCAGCAGTAGAGGCGCTGACCGCGCTTCTCGCAGGTGATGATCCCGGAGTTCCTGAGCTCCTTCACGTGGTGCGACACGGTCGAGAGCGAGAGGTGGAAGCGCTCGGCGATCTGCGAGAGGCTGTCGCTGGCCTCCTCCTCGGAGCAGCCGTCCGGGTTCCCGCAATCCCTCACCAGTTCGAAGATGGCGAAGCGCGTGGGGTCGCCCAGGGCCTTGAAGATCTTCGCGAGCTCGGCCATGCTGTTCCTCCTTCGGGTACTTCGATGGTTCGATGACCATCGAAGTATAGCAGCGGCTACAGGGCTGTCAAGTCCATCCGTTGCCCACATAGAATGCGGGGTGATGGCCGAACCAACGAGACCGATCGCGGCAGTCCCCTCCAGCCTCACCGTCGGCGTCCTCGCCACACTCTCCATGGACGCGGTCTTCCTGGCAACGAGCCAGATCGGCGGGGCTCGCTTCAGGTCCGACAAGGTCGGCTTGGAGATCGTGGGCCGCTGGGCCGCGGGCCTCGCCAAGGGACGATGCGTGCACGACGACATGGCCGCGGAGCCGGAGGCCCAGGGCGAAGCCGCCCTGGGCCTCGCGGTCCACTACCTCACCGGCATCGCGCTGACCCGGGCCTACTACCAGCTCGTGCGTCGCATGGGCCATGAACCGGACGTGCTGTCAGCCACGGCCTTCGGAACGGCCACGGCTCTGCTGCCCATGCTGGTCATGTATCCCTCGTGGGGCATCGGCCCATTCGGAGTCCGCAGCGGGGAGGCCGCGCGACTGGTCAGGCTCATGCTGATCGGCCACACGGCCTTCGGCGCCGCCATCGGCCTCTGGACGGCCGTGCGGCGCCGGACCGCGACCAGCGACGGAGTCGCCTCCTAGACCCGTCGACGGCTGCGCGACGTCAGCCCGGTCGGGTTGCTAAAGAGTCGCTAAATCGGCGGGAAACTGCAGGCTCAGGCTCGAGATGGCGGCCCGTCGGCAGTCCGAGAATGCTCCGATTTACCCTCGAACGGCCCCCTTCGGGCACCCTCCCTGCCCTTTTAGGAAACCTGTGCTCTATCCACTGAGCTACGAGGGCATTGTGCCGATTTGCAGGGGTTTTCCTCTGCTGGGCCGGACAAGAATACCACGAGTTGCCAAGAAGTTGCTAAAACTGCGGAGAACGTGACGGGAGCGGCGCCCGGAGAGGCCCCGGAGCCTCGCCAGCCGCGCCGGCCGGCGAGCGAGGCGACGTTGTCGAGCTGACTGGATTGCCAAGGGTGGTGACCTGATCAACCGCCGATGGCGCGGCGAGAAGCGCATTCCACTGGCTGAGGTCGAGCGCCTTCAAGCACGATGCGAAGGCGCTCTCAGTCATGCCGTCTGCTGGCGCGGCGAGATGTTCTGATTCATGCGGAAGAGGTTCTCCGGGTCCCACTTGGTCTTGACCGCGACGAGCCGTTCGAAGCGGTCGCCGAACGCGGCCCGCATCAGCCCCTCGCCCTCCTCGATGAGCCCGGGGAAGTTCAGGTAGTTGGCGCCGCCCGAGAAGGGCTGCAGGTCGGCGACCAGCTTCCGCGCCCACTGCATGTTGGCCGCGTCCCCCGAGGGCAGAAGCCAGTTGGCCTCCGGGCTCGCCATGAAACTCGCCGTGCGGCCGCCGAAGGCGGAGCCGCCGGGCGGCTCACGCCGCACGGCGCCGCCGAGGTGCCAGACGTCGATCGTGGTGAGCTCTGAGACCTGGGCGTCGGCGGCGCGAGCGATCACCTCGATGACCTCGTCCGTGAGGTCGTCGAGCAGCGCCGACTTCCAGTAGTAGCGCTGCCCGCGCGGGTACTCGGCATCGAAGACGCTCTGCACGTCGAGCCACGAGGTGCGGCCGCTGAAGTCGGCGAGCGGCTCGCCGAACTCGCGTAGCGGCCGCACGATGCGCTCACCTTCCTCGACCGTCCCGATGTAGGCGCCGGCGAAGGCGGTGAACGTGCGCCCATAGGTCTCGGGCGGGAACTCGGGAGCGCCCTGCGGCACGGTGCCGAGAACGGCCACCGGAGCGAGCTCGTCGGGAGTCGTCGCGCTGAACTCGCGGAAGAAGCGCAGGGCCTCGCGGCGACGGCTGCCGTCGTGGAACGCGAAGGCGAACATCACCTCCGGGCCGACCGGGTGGAGGCGGAACGCGAAGGCGGTGACCACGCCGAAGTTGCCGCCGCCGCCGCGCAGCGCCCAGAGCAGGTCGGGGTTCTCGCTCTCGCTCGCCGTGACCACACGGCCGTCGGCGGTGACGAGCTCGGCGGAGAGGACGTTGTCGCAGGTGACCCCGTGCTTGCCGCGCAGCCAGCCGAGGCCGCCCGAGAGCGTGAGGCCGGCGACGCCCGTCTCCGAGATCAGCCCGCCCGGGGTCGAGAGCGCGTGCTCCTGGCCGGCGCCGTCGACGTCGGCCCAGGTGGCGCCGCCCTCGACGCGCGCCACGCGGCGCGCGGCGTCCACGGTCACGCGGCGCATCGCCGACAGATCGATCACGAGGCCGTCGTCGACGGTCGCGAGCCCGGCCACGTTGTGACTGCCGCCACGCACCGCAAGCGGCCAGCGGTAGCGTCGCGCGAACTCCACTGAACGCACCACGTCCTCGACGTCGGCGCACCGGGCGACGGCACGCGGACGCTTGTCGATCATGCCGTTCCAGACCGCACGAGCCTCGTCGTACTCCGGGGACTCAGGCCGCACGACCGTGCCGTGGAACCCGCTCTCGAGCTGCGAGAGGGGGTCGAGCGAATGTCGAGCCGATGTCGCCATGATGTCTCACCTCGCTCCCTGGGTGGCTGCCTCCGGGCTGGCCGCCTCTTCTTCCCGCGGCCTAACTGAGCTGAGTGTGTCCCATCGCGGACGAAACCACTCCTGTTTCGGCCCCCATGCGGCCGCGGACGCCAACGGGCGCTCGGGGCAGGATTCGAGGGAGACTACCTGGCTATTCCCCGGCTGGTTTGCTGCGCTCCCTTAGCGTCCGCATCACTTCCTGCATGAATGCCGGGAGGTCCATGGGCCAACGAGAGGTGATGAGGTTCCCGTCTACGACGACGTCCTCGTCCACGTAGATTCCGCCGGCAGCCGTTATCTCGTCGGGGACGCCGTCGCCCCAGAACGAGGTGAGACGCCTGCCGGCGACGAGATCCGCGGAAACCAGGAGGTAGGGGCCGTGACAGATTGCTGCCACCGGCTTCCCGGCCTTGAAGAAGGCGCGCGCGATCTCCTGAGCCTTCTTGTTGTGCCGGACGGTCGTCGGAGCGCCGTGCGGATGCCCGCCAGGGATGAACAGAAAGTCGTACAGCTGCGGGTCGACCTCATCGATGGTGAGGTCCACGTTCTCGAAGAAGTACCCGTTCTCGCCGGTGATCGTCTCCTTCGCCGGCGCCGCGACGTCGACCGCTACGCCTTCCTCCATCATGCGGAAGTACGGAACGAAGAGTTCGAAGTCCTCGAACTTGTCGGCCGTGAGAACGATCGCCCGCGCGAGGGGGTTCGCGGTCTTGAATCGTTCCTTGTCGAATTCCATGTCTCGCCTCGTCTCCGTCAGGTGTGAGCACAAGCCCGCACACGGTGGTTCAGTCGAGTGCGGTCGGCAGTTGCCAAAGAGTTGCTATATCTCCGGGACGGCAAGGCCTCACACTCGCGAGGCGGCGCCGGTCGCGGGACGGGAATGACGCCGAATCGACCTCGAATGGCCCCGTTCCGACCCCCTGGCTGCCGATTTAGGAAACCCGTGCTCTATCCACTGAGCTACGAGGGCATTATGCCGATTTGCAGGGGTTTACTCCGCTGCGGCTCGGCAAGAATACCACGAGTTGCCAACAAGTTGCTGAACCTGCAGGAAGCGTGCGCGGAGGCGCGGAGGCTGAGTGCGTGCGTCGCAACGGGTGGCCGCTCGCAAGGGTCGAGGGCCGAGCCTGGATACCGGCAGACGACATGGCCGCGTCGCTTCAAACGGAATGGCTGCGAGTGCTGATTGTCGGGGATCGCGGTGGAAGCACGTGGATTCGAACCACGGAGCTCTCTTCTGTCAATTGCCCTCACCGTACGTCTTAAGCGACTCAGCGACCGCCACCAGCTCGTCAAGGGTGAGGTCGCCGCGGATCACGACGTCGAGCGGTACTTGGCCGGAGTGTATGTAGACCTGCGCGGCGGCGGCCCACAGCCCGATGAAGACGTCGGCCCGGGAGCCACTCATCGCCCCGCCCTTGAGCGTCAGGCTCTGGCTCAGGTCACCGGCGGTGAAAGCGCCGCCGGCGAAGTCGTTGAGGCCCGAGACCTCGCCCTCCGGCATGAGCGCGACCGTGAAGCTGCCGAGGCCGCGCCGGTAGACCATGCTCACGAGCGGCAGATGGCCAGGCTGGTTCTGGCCTCCGTCGGACCTGGCCGAGGCGGTGACGTCCGCAAGGGCGAAGCCATCCGGGACCCTGGCGGGTACGAGCGGAGCGTAGCCTACGACGCCCTTGACGTCGCCGAGTGAAACGCGCTTGAAGCCGAAGTCGTTCCGCGCCGGAGTAGCGCCGCCCTGAGGAGACTGGGAAGCGGCCGGCGGCCGGAACAGGGCCGGGTCCAGCGGCTCGTTGATACTGACGTTCTCCGCGTGGTGCTCCCACGTCAAGCGCCCCTTGTCCCGCCAGCTGGAGCCGAACACAAGACCGCTCTGCTGGTCGACGATGAGGCGGACCTCCTGGTTCTTCGCAGAGTCGGCGAACGTCACCGTCCAGGTCGGTCGCCCGTCGAGCGTGCTCGTGTGCACGTCCATACCCCCCTGGTGCGCGGCGAGCAGGGCGCGCAGCGCCGTTCCATAGCCGGCTCCCATGAACAGGTTGGAGCTGTCGCCGGGGTTACTGAAGACGCCGCCGGCCGCGAGTCCGGTCGAGACCTGCCTGGCGACGAGGCGGCCGTCCGCCCGCTCCAGCGACCATTGGGTCTCCAGAGCGGTGTTGTGGACAACCGCCCACTTGCCGTGCTTGTCCTCCACGCGCCCGTCGCCGCTCGCAGTGAGGTAGACACGACTCCTGGTCGTGACGGGAGAGTCACCGTTCTGGTAGTCGACGCCGATGTCGTCGGCCGTGAAGGTGCGGATGGTGCCGAGCGAGCTGGTCATCTTCGCGAGCATCTGGGCGGCGAGTGACGCCTGCGGGCCGCTGTCGTGCATTCCGGGCAGGCCGAAGAGCGCGACGGCAACCGTAACGACGGCCGCCACGGCCGCGGCGACGAGGCTGACACGCAGCGCGCGGCGCCGCGGCCTTGGCGCCGCAGTCGTGCGCTCCTGCTCCAGCATAGCGACCAGCCGCGTGTAGTACCCCTCGGAGAGCTCCGGCACCGGGATGCTCGCCAAGGCCCAGCCCATCTTGAGATCACGATCGGTCTTCATCTCTCACCACCACGTTCGTTCGGGCTCCCAAGCAGACGACGGACGGTCACTCTCGCAATCGAGACGCGCGAGCTCACCGTCCCTGCGGGGACGCCGATGATCTCGCCCGCGGTCCGGTAGTCGTAGCCCTCCTGGTCGATCAGCAGCAGAGCCACTCGCTGGTCGGGAGCGAGAGCGCCAAGCGCCCCATCGAGGCGTTCCCAGGCGACGAGCCTGTCGAGCGGGTCAGGGTCCGGATCCACCAGCGCTTCCGCGAGCGAGGACGGCTCCTCGAGCGGCATCGGTCGGCGCCTCAGACGATCGAGGCAGGTGTTGTACACGATTCGATAGAGCCACGTGCTCACGCCCGAGCGGCCCCTGAACGCCGGAAGCGCGCGATATGCCTTGATCGCCGCATCTTGTAGTGCGTCCTCCATCTCACCTTGGTCGCCGAGCAGACTGAAGGCCAGGAGGCGAAGCTCGCGGTCGTGATGCCGGAGGATCTCGCAGAACGCGCGCCCGTCACCACGCCGAGCTGCGGCCACTACGGCAGGATGCACTTCAGATCGCGGCCGGCCGGTCAGTTCGTCCCCTCGTCCGTCGTGAGATGGCCCGCTCCCGCGTTCGCCGCACACAGCGTCCCCGCCTTCACTTGCCGCGACGAACGTGCCCTCCACGGTGCTCGGCCCCCAGTCGTCCACGGCGTCATTCGGATGACGCCTCTACACTGTTGGACGTGCGGAAGCACCGATTCTCTCACCCGGAGCCCGTTGGCTCTCGACTGGTCCCCATCGTGTCCCGTCGCATCGCGCACTGAACGGCGCCATCGCGACCCACGGAATCGGGTTGCATGGCTGCAGTCGGCGGCTGACCGAGGACTAGCCGGAGGCGATTTCGCTGGAAACAGCCGGTGGGCGCAGGTGGCTACGAACTACATCTTCCAGCCAGATCTGTAGGAAGCGCGGAGCGGCACTCCCCCAAGAGCGGGTCGGAAGGGCGAATTGCTGGAGTGAACGCGCCCCGTGACAGGGCTAGCGGCGCCGGCTTGCGAGCGCGACGACGTTGTCGCGGGCCGGCTGAGCGTCCTCGAGGACCTTCTCCTCGGCCCGTTCCAGCGCGGCCCGCGTCACCTCGTCGAGCCCGGCCACCGCCTTCGCCCGGGCGGCAGTGGTGAGGCGCACGTAGTGCCTGAGCGTGGTCGCCGGGTCGCCGTGGCCGAGCCACTCCTGCGCCTGCTTGACGCCGTACTCCTCGTAGACCCAGGTGCCGAACGAGTCGCGCAGCCCGTGGATGGGCAGGTGCGGGTCGATCTTCTGCCGGGCGACCCAGTTCCACCACTGGCTCTTGAGAGTCGAGGGCGCCATCTGCGTGCCGTCCTTCTTGGGGACCACGCGGCCGGCCTCGTTCCAGGCCGGGCCCTGAGCCAGGCGGTACTCCGTCTGCGCAGCGAGCCAGACGCGCAGTTCATCGCAGGCCGCGGCGGGCAGCGGCACCACCCGCGCCTTGCCGTTCTTCGGCGGGTACGGAAGGAGCGTGCCGTCCTCGTCCTCCTCGACGGTCCGCTGCACGTTGACGAAGCCGCGCTCGAGGTCGAGGTCGGACCAGAGGAGGCCGCTGATCTCGCCGACCCGCAGGCCCGAGAAGCCGGCGAGCACGCCGGCGGCGTGGACCTGCAGGCCGCGGGCCTTGATCACCACGCGGGCGATCTCTTCCATGCTCCACACCGGCCGCACCTTGGGGCGCAGCGCGGGCGGGTTCTTCACGCGCATGGCCGGGTTCACAAGGAGAAGGTCTTCCTCGAGCGGCCAGTTGTAGGCGGTCTTGATCATCGCGTGGTGGTGAGCGACCGTGGTCTCGGCGAGCGGCCGCCCCTTCTTCGACCCGCGCATCTTCGCCGCGTAGGAGAGCGAGCTCGACGTCCCGCTTGGGACGCCATTGACGTTCATGTTTCCCGGAAATATCATATTTCCTGTCACAGGAAACATTGACATGACGGGAACTAACATGCCCAGCGAACCCGACCTCATCGCACAAGCGACCCGCCTCCTGGCCGACCGACTCGGGCCGGGCTGGGGAGTGCGCGCCCCGAGCTCGTCATGGCGAACCTCTGCCGGGGCTGAGCTCGACGCATCCATCAGCATCGATGCCCCGGATGGGACCGAGGCGGTGCTGCTTGCTGAGGCGAAGCAGCGCGTGTTCCCCCGAGACGTCCGCAACTGGCTCACCGCTCTGCGGTCCTCATCGTCGCAGGACCGCTATCTCCTCGTCGCACGGTATCTTGGCCCGCGGGCTCGGGACCTTCTCGACAAGGCCGGCGTCAACTACATCGACCTGACCGGCAACATGCTCGTGCGCATCGACACGCCGAGCCTCTTCATCCGCGAGCGCGGTTCCGACAAGGACCCGGCGCCGGTCGGCGGACCCGCGCGGTCGCTTCGCGGAGCGAAGGCGGCGCGCGTCGTACGGACCCTCTGCGACTTCAGGGAGCCGGTCACGTCGCGCTCCGTTGCAGCCGCGGCCGGGGTCACCCCCAGCTACGTGTCAAAGATCGTCGCCCTTCTCGAGCGAGAAGCCCTGGTCGAGCGCCAAGGGCGCGGACCTGTGCAGCCGATCACGCGCGTGCTGTGGGCGGACCTCATACGGCGCTGGAGCGACGACTACCGCCTCCTCGATGCGAACGCCACACGGCTCTTCCTCGCGCCCCGGGGCCTGCCGGGCTTCCTGCGCGAGCTGGCGGCGTGGGCGGGCGAGGCGCCCGATGGGCGCTACGCGCTGACCGGGTCGTTCGCGGCCGCCAAGCGGGCGCCGATCGCCCCACCCTCCCTGCTCTTCTGCTACGCCGACGCTCCCAGCGCTGTCGCCGAGCAGACGGGCCTCTTGAGGGCGAGCGGCAGTGGCAACGTCTATCTCTGCGAGCCGTTCGATCCCGTGGTCTACGAACGCAGCTGGAGCGACGACGGCATGACCTTCGCAGCGCTGACGCAGGTCGCCGCCGATTGCCTCGGAGGCGCGGACCGCATGCCGGCCGAGGGAGATGCGCTGCTCGAGTGGATGGCGGCAAACGAACAGGCCTGGCGGCTCGATGCCTGACCGAGAACCGCCCGACCCTCTGTACGTCGCCGCCCGTCGCGCACTCCTCGACGGTCTTGAAACCTTGGGCGAGCAGCGGGACGCGGCGATACTCGTAGGCGCGCACGCCGTCTACCTGCGAACCGGCGACGGCGACCTCGCGACCACGCCGTACACGACCGACGCAGACCTCGCGCTCGACGCAGACCCGAGGCGCTTCCAGGTGCGCGTTGCGGGCACCGCGGCCCTCCTCGTCGCGAAGGCCCACAAGGTCGCTGAGCGCCTCGACGACCCGAGGCGCAACGTCAAGATCGCGAAGGATGCTCTGGACATGCTGCGCCTGCTGCGCGCGAGCGACCTCCCAGGCGTGGCCGCTGTATTGTCGCGAGCCCGCTCGCTGCCGACGGGCGTGACTGATGAGGCCGCGCGAGCGGCCATCAAGTCGGTGGTGGAGAAGGGCCTCGTCATCCTGCGCACCGAGTTCACGACAGAGAGCGCGCGGGGCTGCGTCCTGGCGAGGCGCGCTGCGGCGGGCCGCGACGACCCGGCAATCGTCGCGGCATCTCTGGCCGCGCTCACGGCGCAGCTGCTCGAGCTCAGCTAGAACTTCTGTTCTCTGCCGGGCGGCGGCGACCGCGCCTGCGACCACGAGGTCCTCTCCAAAGCGATCTGGGCGGAGCCCGTACGCACGGTCGCAAGCCACCGGTGAGATCGTCCAGTGAGAGCCGTCACCCAAGACACCTGCGGCAAGTTGCTGTCAAGTTGCTGAATCTGCGTGAAACGCGAGGCTCGCACTCGGAGGGAAGAGTCACTCGGCGCCCGGCCTGTCGACCCGCTCCACCGGCAGCACCGTCTCCACCACGCCGCGGTAGGCCCCGTCAGCGTCCCGCAGCGCCGTGTAGATGATGCGCTCCTGACCGAGGCTGGTCTGCTCGATCGTGTCCACCTGGTCCTTGGCCCCGGACTTGAGATCCGCGAGCAGCGCCTTCATCGCCGCATGTGCGCGCTTCGGGTGGCCGGCGAACAGATCACGGCCGATCAGCTTCGGGCTACACCCCGAGAAGGTGTCGCCCGCCCAGAAGCGCACGACGTCGTCCTCGTCGGCGACGCTGAACCCTACGGGCATGTGCGAGAAAAGCAGCGCGAGCTGCTCCGGCGTCAGGTCTCCGGCCTGGGTCATCGACCCACCTCCTCGATCGGGGTACTGCGGGTGTGCGGCACGGCCGGATTGTACCGGTCGCTGAGCCCGGAAGTTGACAGTCTCGTCGCTACCACGGTCCCAGAGGACCCGCGGCGCCAGCTTTGGGGTAGGACGCATCAGAGCGCTCTTGGTCAACCGCAGCTCCAGGTAAAATCGGCACGGTGGCGGTGACCCCATTTATCAAAGCCTCGGGACCAAGGAAGGGAAACAGGCATGAAGGAGAGCGAGTCGCAGCAAAGCAAGTCCCCTTCTCAGCTGATAGACGCGAGGATCGAGGAGCTAGGCGACTGGCGGGGCGAGATGCTCGGCCGGCTCCGTGCCTTGGTCAAGGAAGCCGATCCCGAAGTCGTCGAGGAGTGGAAGTGGAGAGGGGTTCCGGCGTGGTATCACGACGGATTGATCTGCACGGGCGAGACTTACAAGGACCACGTGAAGACGACCTTCGCCAAAGGGGCGGCTCTGAAGGATCCTTCGGGCCTCTTCAACTCCGGTCTTGACGGGAACACAAGGCGTGCCATCGACTTCCACGAGGGCGAGAAGATAGACGAGGAGGCGCTGAAGACTCTCGTTCGCGCCGCCGTGACCCTGAACAAGTCCACAGCCCAAAGCTGATCCACGGACTTGGGATAGGCCGGATCTAGCTCCTGGCTCGATCCAGAAGCCTCTGGAATCCATCAAGAATGAGGTCGAGCCCGAACTCGAAGTCGGCGCTCGCATCGTGGCCGGAGCTCATCGCATACTCGACGACAATCTCTCTGAGGTAGGGGTACTCATCGGCGGGCAGCGCACGGAGGAAGGCCTGCCCCACTTCCTCGGGCTCGATGTCGCCTCCGGCAGACATGTTGAGCTGCTGCCGGCCGAAGCCGTAGATGTAGCTGTCGAGGAGCGAGAACGCGCGCGCCGCCAGCTCGAGTGAGAACCCGGCGCGCCGGAGTGTCCCCACCACCCAGTCGAAGTAATGTAGCCTCGCCGGTCCGCTGCTCTCTCGAGAATCGATCAGACCGCTCGCCCACGGGTGACGAGAGAAGACTGACTGGGCCGAGATCGCCCTCCCGCGCATGGCCTCCCTCCAATCGACCGTGTCCGTGGGAAGGTCGATCTCGCTCACGACGAGGTCGACCATGCCGTCGAGGAGGTCGTCCTTGTTGGCCACGTGGTTGTACAGCGACATCGCCTCGACGCCGAGTCTCAGTCCGAGCTCGCGCATCGTGAGTGACTCGAGGCCGTCCTCGTCGGCAAGCAGAACGGCGGCACGTAGCACTCGCTCTCTGCTGAGCGGCACTCGAGACCCGGGACTCGGCGTGGGTCCTGTCGGCACTGGCATCTTCCACCTCGGGCTCTGGCGTCGAAACCACTTGACATACTTACAGCGTAAGCATTACACTTACACTGTAAGTATACAGCCTACCCGTCTGGGCGGGAAGCGCAACGTCTTTGACGAGAGGAGACCAGAATGAATTCGTCCGTCAGTGGGAGCAAGCGGCAGCAGAAGGTGGGGGGCCTTGCAGCACTCTACCTGGCTGCGGCCTTCGTGGTGGCAATGCCCTACTTCCTCGTGTTCGTGAAGTACCCGAGTGTCGTAGATCCGGTTGAGAAGGTGGCCCTGCTCGTACGCAACCATGACAGCATGCGGGTCATGTATCTGATCACGTACGTCATCTTCGGCATCGTCCTGGCCGTCTTGGCGCTGGCGCTCTACGCACGCCTGCGGGACGGAGCCCCGACCTTGACCCAGGCGGCGACCGCCGTGGGACTCATCTGGGCCGTCGTGCTCGTGGCGAGCGGGATGATCTTCAACGCCGGCGTGGCCGCGGTCGTCGGGCTCCATGGCACCAGTCCGGTTCAGGCCGTGGCGGCATGGCAGGCGATCGAGCCCGTGGCTCAAGGCCTCGGCGGATCCGGCGGTGAGCTGCTCGGCGGTCTGTGGGTCCTGCTCGTGAGCTTGGCGGCGCTGCGCACCGGGGAGCTGCCCAAGGTGCTGAGCTGGCTCGGCGTGGCGATCGGCGCTGCGGGTCTCCTCTCAGTCGTACCGGCACTCAGGGACTTGGCATACGGCTTTGGGTTGCTGCAGATCGTGTGGTTCGCGTGGCTGGGCGTGGCCATGCTTCGCACGACTTCACGACAGGCTGATGCGGCCAGTATCACCGTGACCACCTCGGCCTCTGCTGCCGCGAGATCGACTCCGCTCAGCTCGAGGAAGACGCCCGCGCCACAGAACGGGTGACCAACCTCTTACGCGCGCCCTCCCCCTCCGGCGCCGGCGGCGTCCCCCCGCAGGGGCATGCCGCCGGCGCCGAAGTTCCTCCCACAGTTGACCCCAGGTTCCGCCCGCCGGGAGACGACCGGCGGCGGGCACGGCCGTAGGCTCTCTCAGGTCAACGCATTCAAGGGGGAAGGAAGGTGGGGTTCACCATGGGAGGCACAATGAGTTTGGGGACGAGACTCTCGACGCTCTGGGTCGTGGTCATGTTCAACATGGTCTTCGCGGACATTCTGACCTTCATCAAGCCTGGAGCGCTGCAGGAATTGTGGGCCGGACAAGCGGGCGTGCACATCACTCCGGGGCTTCTGCTGGGGTTCGCGATACTCTTGGAGATCCCGATCGCGATGATCTTCGCGTCTCGCATCCTGAAGCGGGCGCCCAACCGCTGGGCGAACACCGTCGCCGCGGTAGTCACCACCGCGTTCGTCGTAGGCGGCGGGTCGCTGACTCCTCACTACGTGTTCTTCGCGACCGTAGAACTCGCGTGCATGGCGCTGATCGTCTGGTCCGTTTGGACGCGGCGCGACTCAGAGACCGATTGAGGAAGGACGACATGGCTCTCAACGACTACCCGATCGACGTTCGCGCCGACTACCCTGAGCGCAGCTCCCGTGGGTGGGCCGCGCTCACCATCCTGCTGATCAAGTTCCTCGCCCTCATCCCGCACTTCTTCGTCCTCGTCTTCCTCGGCAT
>Ga0209048_10002553_pt1 | contig 18020 bp, 16 predicted proteins | sample FrelakmetCRP12CR_FD_187146 | JGI IMG/M metagenome (GOLD analysis project Ga0209048, IMG submission 187146) | Freshwater lake sediment microbial communities from the University of Notre Dame, USA, for methane emissions studies - CRP12 CR (SPAdes)... | ecosystem: Environmental > Aquatic >... | reverse complement strand
ATCGCATCCTGGGGCTGGAGAAGGTCCCAAGGGTTTGGCTGTTCGCCAATTAAAGCGGTACGTGAGCTGGGTTCAGAACGTCGTGAGACAGTTCGGTCCTTATCCACTGTGGGCGCAAGAAATTTGATGGGAACATTCCTTAGTACGAGAGGACCGGGAATGACGTACCTCTGGTGTTCCGGTTGTCCTGCCAAGGGCATTGCCGGGTAGCTATGTACGGAATGGATAAGCGCTGAAGGCATCTAAGCGCCAAGCCGTCCCAAAGATTAGATTTCTCTTCCTCCTTCGGGAGGACTGTAGGCAGGTTGAAGACTACGACCTTGATAGGCTGGGTGTGTACGTCCAGCGATGGACTCAGCCAACCAGTACTAATCCGCCGTGAGGCTTGACCTTTTATTTTAGCCCGATGCGCGGTGAAGGATGTGTGCTGCGCTTCTCTATGCAATTTGATTTTTCCCGGTGATCCTAGCGAGGGGGCCACACCCGTTCCCATTCCGAACACGGCCGTTAAGCCCCTCTGCGGCGATGGTACTGTGGATTAGACCATGGGAGAGTAGCACGTTGCCGGGATTTTTTTCCGGGCCGGCGCCCGCCGATGCGCCGGCCCGCCTTTTTTCCACGCGGTGGAAGTGGGTTGCCGCCGCGCGGACCGTGCCCAACAGCCCGAAACCATCAACCGTTGCGATCCTATGGCGCAGCCGACAGAACGCGGCGCCCGGCCGCCGGGCCGGCCCGTCCGGACTGTGCGCGCAGCGTGATTCAACACCGGAAGACCCATGACCACCACCACGAACCGCCAGAAACACCCGCTCGACGCCCAACCGGCCGATTTCGCCGGCGATGCGCGGGCCAGCATGGCCGCCAAGTATGAGGAAACCCTCCGCCGCTTCAAGGAGGGCTCCATCATCCAGGGCCGCGTCACCGAGGTGCGCTCCAACGAGGTAGTCGTGGATATCGGCTTCAAGTCCGAAGGCATCGTGCCCGGCGAGGAGTTCAAGGATCTCGCCGCGATCAAGGTGGGCGACACGCTCGAAGTCCTGCTGGAACAAACGGAAAACGACGACGGCCAGATCGTCATCAGCAAGCAGAAAGCCGAGCAGCAGCGCAACTGGGACCGCGTGCTCGAGACCTGCACCGAGGGCAGCATCATCGAAGGCGCCATCGTCGGCCGCATCAAGGGCGGCATGCTGGTGGACGTGGGCGTGGACGCCTTCCTGCCCGGTTCGCAACTGGACGTGGTCCCGGTGAAAAACCCGGACGACTACCTGAACCGGACGATGGAGTTCAAGATCCTTAAAATCAACCGCGACCGCCGCAACCTGGTCGTCTCCCGACGCGAACTGCTCGAGGAGCGCCGCCGGGACTCGAAGAAGAAATTGCTGACCGAAATCCAGGTCGGCCAGATGCGCAAGGGCCTGGTCAAGAATCTTACCGACTTCGGCGCCTTCATTGACCTCAACGGCATGGACGGCCTGCTGCACGTCACCGATATGAGTTGGGGGCGCGTCAACCACCCCTCCGAGATCCTCTCCGTCGGCCAGGAAGTCGAGGTCATGATCCTCGACGTCAATATGGAGAAAGAGCGCATTTCGCTCGGCCTGAAGCAGAAGAGCCGCAACCCGTGGGACGATATCGAGAGCAAGTTCCCCATCGGCCGGCGTGTGCATGGCAAGGTGGTCAATCTCATGCCCTATGGCGCCTTTGTCGAAATCGAGGAGGGCATCGAGGGCCTGGTCCATGTCTCCGAGTTGTCCTGGACCAAGCGGATTGCCAAGGCCGCGGATGTCCTCAGCGTCGGGCAGGAAGTGGATGCGATCGTCCTGGCCGTCAACAAGGACGAGCAGAAGATTTCGCTCGGCATCCGGCAGACCGAGGCCAACCCGTGGGAACGCGTGCGTGAGACGTATCCCATCGGCACCCGCATCAAGGGGCAGGTCCGTAATTTCACCAACTACGGCGCGTTTGTGGAGATCGTGGAGGGCGTGGACGGCATGATTCACGTCTCCGACATGTCGTGGACCCGCAAGGTCAATCATCCCTCGGAAGTGCTCAAGAAGGGCGATGAAGTCGAAGCCGTGGTGCTGGAGGTGGATGCCGAGAACCAGCGGATCAGCCTGGGCCTCAAGCAGGCGCAGGCGGACCCCTGGGCCTCCATCGCGGCCAAGTACAAAGTCGGGCAGCGCGTCAGCGGCAAGGTTTCCAAACTGGCCTCCTTCGGGGCGTTCGTGGAAATCGAGGAGGGCATTGACGGCCTCGTGCACATCAGCCAGATCAGCGGAGATCACGTGCAGAAGGTCAAGGATGTGCTCCAGCCCGGGCAGGCCGTCGAGGCGCGCGTGATCAAGGTGGACCCGGTCGAGCGCCGCATCGGTCTCAGCATCAAGGCCGCCGCGATGGCGGATGAAGACTTCAAGGTGGACGAAACCATGCTCGAGGGCCTGCGGCCCGGCGAGAGCATTGTGGACGTGGCTGGGGCCTTCGATGCCGCCTTTGGCGTGGCCACCCCGCCCCCCGAGGTTACCGAGGAGTGGCGCCCGGGCGAGAAGACGGCCCCGCCGCCCGCCTGAAGCCCCGTGCTGCGGTGCCGCCGGCCGGTTTTCCTGGCCCCGTATGTTTTTCATTTGACATGGCGCGAGAATCCTGTAGTTTGTCGCTCATGTACTGCGCGGTTGCCATCGTGGTCCGGCTGAACGCGGCCGTCCTCCGGAAGGAGGGCGGGCTGCCTTTGCGTTGCGCCGCGGTGGGCGGGGGAGGCGCGCGCTGACCTTCCCCGAAGTCGGGAGCTTTACCCACCGCCGGCGGCGGTGGGTTTTTTGTTGGGCAGACAGGCGGATACAACGTAATTTGATAAGAAAAGAGGTGGTCGCATGACAACGTCAAAGCCGGGACAGGATCGGGTGGTGATTTTCGATACAACGCTGCGCGACGGCGAGCAATGCCCCGGCGCGAGCATGGGGCTGAGCGAGAAGCTCGAAGTGGCGCGGCAACTGGAACGGCTGAACGTGGACATTATCGAGGCCGGCTTCCCGATCGCCTCGCCGGGCGACTTCGAGGCCGTCCGGGCAGTCGCCACGCAGATCAAGAAGCCGCGGATCTGCGGGCTGGCGCGCTGCCTCAACAAGGATATCGAACGCTGTGCCGAGGCTGTGGCGCCGGCGGGCCAACGGGGGCGCATCCACGTCTTCCTCGCCACGTCGGCCATCCATCGACAGTTCAAGTTCAACAAGGCCAAGAGCGAAATTCTCAAGCTGGCCGTCGCCGGCGTGAAGTACGCGCGGAAGTTCGTGGAGGACGTCCAGTTCAGTCCGGAGGACGCCTCGCGCACGGAACCGGATTTCCTGGCCGAGGTGGTGACGGCCGTCACCGACGCCGGCGCGACGACGGTCAACATTCCGGACACGGTGGGCTATGCCATTCCGAGCGAGTTCGGACAACTGATCGGCTACCTGTTCGAACACGTCCCGGCGCTCTCCCGGGGCGTGACAATCCACGTCCACTGCCATAACGATCTGGGCCTGGCGGTGGCAAACAGCCTGATGGCGGTCCGCCACGGCGCGCGCGGCATCGAGTGCACCATCAACGGCCTCGGCGAGCGCGCGGGCAACTGTTCGCTGGAGGAGGTCGTCATGGCGCTGCGCACGCGGGCCGATGCCTTCGGCGTCGGCACCGGCATCCACACGCGTGAAATCTTCCGCGCCAGCCGGCTGGTCAGCAAGCTGACCGGCATGGTGGTGCAACGCAACAAGGCCATCGTGGGCGCGAACGCGTTTGCGCACGAGAGCGGTATTCACCAGGACGGCATGCTCAAGCACCGCACGACCTACGAAATCATGCAGCCGGAGGACGTTGGCATCAGCGGCTCCGAGCTGGTGCTCGGCAAGCATTCCGGCCGCCATGGCCTCGCCGCCCGGCTCAAGCAACTGGGCTACGCCGTGGCGCCCGGCGAGCTGGACAAGCTCTACACGCGCTTCATCGAGCTGGCCGACAAGAAAAAGAATGTGTACGACGACGACATCGTCTCGCTCATGCACGCCGAAGATCTGGCCGGGCCGCAGTCGTTCACGCTCGACTACCTCCACGTCTCGACCGGCACCGCGACCGTCCCGACCGCGACCGTGCGACTGAAGAAGGCCGGCCAGGTCTCCCAGGATTCGTCCTGTGGCGACGGCCCCGTGGACGCGACCTTCAAGACGATCGACCGCATCACCGGCGTGCCGGGCAAGCTGCTCGACTATTCGATCCAGGCCGTGACCAAAGGCGAGGATGCCGTCGGCGAAGTCAGCGTCTCGGTGCGCTTCAACGATGCGCTCGTTGTGGCCAAGGGCGCCAGCACCGACATCGTCGAGGCCAGCGCCAAGGCCTACCTCAACAGCCTGAACCGCTACCTCTTCGAGCAGGGCCAGCACAAAAAGATCAAGGCCCAGCCCCGCGGCGACTCGCCGTGAAGACAGACGGAAGGCCGAAGGCTGGAGGCTCCCTTGCCGCCTTGCGCGGCAGGGGCCAAAATTTCGCCTCCAGCGCCGCAAGGGCGCTGGGAGGCCACCCTGTCACTGAGAAGCTGTGAAATAATTGGCGGACGACACGGAGGTCGTCCCTCCACTCGCATGAAGCAACCGTCTTTCGTGGATTTGGAGGGCCGGGCTCCGTCCCGGCCGTCTTGATACTGCAGGAGATGCTCCACGACTGGCTTCGGCAACCAGCCCCCCCGGAACACCTCGGAACAGCCTACGGAACGAGCGTCAGTGCTGATGGCGGATGATCCGGCCCTCGACGAGATAGATCACGTCCTCGGCGATGTTACTGGCATGGTCGGCAATGCGCTCGAGGTAGCGGGAGACGGACAGCAGGGCGATCAGGGAGTCGAGATCGTCGGGATGGGACTTGATCATGCTGGTGACGCGGTTGAAGGCCTCGCGGTTGATGGCGTCCACCTCGTCGTCGGCCAGGCCGACCTTCCGCGCGAGGTCGGCGTCGCGGTTGATGAGGGCGTCGATGCTTTGCCGCAGCATGGCCTGGGTTTTTTCGGCGATGGCGGAGAAGTCGTAGGGGATGTCCAGCGGGGTTTGCGAACTGAGAAACAGGGCGCGCTCGGCGATGTTGACGGCGAGGTCGGCGATGCGCTCGAGATCGTTGTTGAGTTTGAGCACGGCCACGATGAAGCGCAGGTCGTTGGCCACGGGCTGGTGGAGCGCCAGCAGCTTGAGGCATTCCTCCTCGATGGACACCTCCTCGTGGTCCACCTGCAGGTCTCTTTCAATCACCTGCCGGGCCAGGGTGGGATCCCGCCGGTCGACCGCCTGCACGGCCTGGCGAAGGTCGTCCTCCACCAGGGCACAAAGGCTCAGCATGCGGTTTTTCAAACTGCCGATTTCACGCTGTAAATGCACGGCCATAGAAGTAACCCTCCCTTGTGATGCTGTAAATCGTTTTGTTCACGGCGGCGCTCCTTTTATCCGTACCGGCCGCTGAGGTAGTCCTGGGTGCGCCGGTCCTTCGGGTTGGTGAAGAGCATGGCGGTTTCACCGCACTCGATCATATCGCCCAGCAGCATGTAGCCCGTGACATCGGAAATGCGGGCGGCCTGCTGCATGTTGTGGGTGACGATGACGATGGTGTACTGCTTCTTCAGTTCCAACATCAGTTCCTCCACCTTGCCGGTGGCGATCGGATCGAGCGCCGAACAAGGTTCATCCATGAGGATGATGTCCGGTTCCACGGCCAGCAGGCGGGCGATGCACAGGCGCTGCTGCTGGTCCAGGGGGAGGTCGAGCGCCGGCTGTTCCAGGCGATCCTTCACCTGGTCCCAGAGCCAGGCGGCCCGCAGGCTGCGTTCGATGATGGGCGCCACGTCCGCGCGGCTGGTCAGCCCGGCCACCCGCAGGCCGAAGGCCACATTGTCCCGCACCGACAGCGGAAAAGGATTGGGCCGTTGAAAAACCATGCCGATGCGCTTGCGCAGTTCGGTGACATCAGTGCCCGGTCCGTAAATATTCTTTCCGTCCACCAGCACCTGGCCGGTGATCCTGACGCCGGAGATGAGATCGTTCATGCGGTTCAAGGTGCGCAACAAGGTGGATTTGCCGCAGCCGGAGGGGCCGATCAAAGCCGTGATATGACGCTCCGCCATGGTCATGCTCACCCGCTTGAGCGCCGCAAAGGCGCCGTAAAACAGGCTCAACTGCACAAACCTGATTTTGGCGTTCGGGCTCATCCGAAGCGCCCCGTAATGTAATCGCCGGTGCGCTGATCCCGGGGGACGGTGAAGATCTGCTCCGTGAGCCCATGTTCCACGAGTTCACCCATCAGGAAAAAGGCGGTATCGTCGGCCACGCGGGAAGCCTGTTTGGTGTTGTTGGTCACCAGGATGATGCTGTAACGGCTCTTCAGCGCCACCAGCGCCTCCTCGATCTTCGCGGTCGAGATTGGGTCCAGGCCGGAGCAGGGCTCGTCCAGCAGCACGACTTCCGGCTCCATCGCCAGCACCCGCGCCAGGCACAGGCGTTGTTGCTGTCCGCCGGACAGCCGCAGCGCGGAGGAGTGCAGGCGGTCCTTGACCTCGTCCCAGAGAAAAGCGGCCTGCAAGGTCCGCTCGACGATGTCATACAGTTGTTGGCGGTCGCGGACACCGGCGAGGCGCGGGCCGTACGTGATGTTGTCGTGGATGCTCATGGGCAGCGGCACGGGCAGGGCAAACACCATGCCCACCCGTTTGCGCAGCCCGACCACGTCAAAGTCCGGCTGATAAATGTCGGCGCTGTCGAGCAGGACCTGGCCCGTCGCCCGGAAGTCCGGGATCAAATCGTTCAGCCGGTTCAGGGTGCGCAAGAACGTGGTCTTGCCTGAACTGGCCGGCCCGATGATCCCCAGAATCCGGTGATCGGGCACGTCGAGGGTGATGCTGCGCAGGCTTTCGGCCCGGCCGTGAAACGCGCACAGGCGGCGCACGGAAAATTTTATCTCCGCCGTCATGGTCGTGTGTCGGTCAATGCGTAGGTTGTCATTACTTGATGGTCGTCAGGCCCGCCGGCCGATGAACCGATGCATCAGCCAGTAGGTGCTCACATTCAACAGCAGGATGGATATGATCAACACCGCGGCGGTTCCATAGGCGTTCTCCGCGGAAACGCCTTCCCGGGCCAGGATGTAGAAGTGCACCGACATGGTGCGCACCGAATCGAAAACCGAGCCGGGCAGGTGCAACGATGACCCGGCGGTGAAAATGACCGCGGCGGTCTCGCCGATGCAGCGGCCGATGCTCAGCATCACGCCGGTGACAATGCCGGGCAGCGCGTTGGGCAGCACGACCTTCACGACGGTGGCCCAGCGCGTGGCGCCCAGCGAAAAGCTCACTTCGCGATAGCTGTAGGGCACCGCCCGGATGGCTTCCTCCGTGGTGCGGATGATCGTCGGCAGGATCATGATCGCCAGGGTCAGGCCGCCGGCCAACAGACACCAGCCCATTTTCAAAATGGTGACAAAGAAAATGAAGCCAAACAGGCCAAAGATGATCGAGGGAATGCCCGCCAGACAGTCGGTGCCGAAGCGGATGAGGCGCGTCAGCCGGCCTTCGCGGGTATACTCGGTGAGGTATACAGCCGTGCCCACGCCCAGGGGCAGGGCCACGGCGAGGGCCAGCAGCGGGAGCAGGAGGGTACCAATCAGGGTGGGGAAGATACCGCCGGCCCGACCCATGTTCTGCGGGTCGGTGAAGAGAAAATTCCAACTGAGGGTCCGCAGGCCTTTTTCCAACACGAACACAATAATAAACAGCAGCACCAGCAGGGTCGCCAGCGTGGCGGCCCCCAGCACGCCGACCGCGATCCGCTGCGTCCCTTTGGGCGAAACCCAACTCATGACTTGGTCAGCCTCCCGCGCAGGATGCCGGTGGCGAACGAGTTCAGGAGCATGATGATCACGAACAAGACAACGCCGATGGCAAACAGCGCCTCCCGGTGCCGGCCGGTGGCCGAGGCCATCTCGAAGGCGATGGTGGCGGTCAGGGTGCGCGCGGAATCCAGCACGGAATGCGGCAGCTTCACCGTATTGCCCGCCACCATGATGACCGCCATGGTTTCGCCAATGGCCCGGCCCATCGCCAGAATGATGCTGGCGATGATGCCCGACCGCGCCGCTTTCAGAATGACCATGTGCACCGCCTGCCAGCGCGTCGCGCCCAGCGCCAAGGCGCCTTCGCGGTACGAGTTGGGCACGGCGCCGATCGCGTCGGTCGAGATGCTGATGACCGTGGGCAGGATCATCACCCCCAAAATCACGGCGGCGGCCAGGATGGAAAGCCCCGGACCGCCCAGGTGGTTGCGGATCAGCGGCGCCAGCACCATGACGCCGATAAAGCCGTAGACGACCGATGGAATACCGGCCAGCAGCTCGATGGCCGGCTTGACGATGCGCAGGACGGTCTTGGGTACGAACTCATTCAGAAAAATCGCGCCGGCAATGCCCAGGGGCGCGCCGATCAGCATGGCCCCCAAGGTTACCCACAACGAGGCGACGATCATGGGATAGATGCCGAACAAACCGGCCTGCGGATCCCATTCCGACGAGAAGAGGAATTTACGCAGGCCCATCCGCAGCATGACGGGCGTGCCTTCCTTGAAAATGAACAGGGCAATCAGAATCAGGCTGGAAATCGCCGACAAAGCGATGACCAGCAGAATGCGTTGCGCGATTTTTTCACCCCGGGCTTGCATGCGGCACGGCGGACTATTTTGCCGGAATCAGACCGTTCTTCTGGATGCACTGCTGGCCTTCCGCGGAGAGAATGTAGCCGATGAACGCCTGGGCCAGTCCGGCCGGCGCGCCCTTGCTCAGCAGAAAAATCGGCCGCGCCAGCGGATACGTCCCGGCGATGACCTGGTCGGTGGTGCACTCCTGGCCGTCCACTTTCAGCATCCGGATCTTGTCGTTGACCAGGCCGTGCGACAGATAGCCGATCGCCCGCTGGTCGTTGATCACCGTCTCGCGAATGGTGCCGCTGGAATCCTGCACAAGGGCGTCCGGGCTTAATTTGACGACGCCGATCAATTTCTCGAACGAGGAGCGCGTGCCCGACCCGGCTTCCCGCGAGACCACCGTGATGGGCTGGTCCGCGCCGCCGACGTCCTTCCAATTGCGGAGCGTGCCGGAGAAGATCGCGCGCGCCTGGGCCAGCGCGAGGTTGGTCACGGGATTGGAGGGGTGCACCACCAGCGCGATGCCGTCGCGCGCCACGACCACGCTGGTCAGGGCTTGCGCCTCGGCCGGCAGCTCCAGCAGGTCGGCCATGCCGATCTGTGCCGCGCCCGAGAGCGCGGATTGGATCCCCACGGCCGAGCCGCCGCCCTGCACGGTGATGCCGGCTTCCGGATGCGCGGCCATGTATTGCTCCGCGAGCTTCTCGGCGAACGGCTGGAACGCCGTGGAGCCCGCCAGGGTGATCGAGGCGCCTTTCTTGCCGCAGCCCGTCAACAGGGGCGCAAGCAAACAGCCCGTGCCCAGTCCAAACAGCATGATCGCTCGCATTATTTTCATGATTTTCCCGTAGTGGTTGGCAGCCTAGCAAATATTTAACCTGATACTAACCATTGCGCTGCGCCACGTCAAGACATGGCGCAATGAAAGAGCACGGCCGCACGTCGTCGGAGCGGCCGGCAGGCAAGGTGCGGCGGCGCCGGGGCTCGCCAAGCCCCGGATAGAGCGGGATAGCCTGGGACTGGCACGCCTGGGCCAGCTCGCTGGCGTTCAGTGCTGATGGCGGATGATCTTGCCTTCGATCAGGTAGATCACGTCCTCGGCGATACTGCTGGCATGATCGGCGATGCGCTCAAGGTGGCGCGAGACGTTCAATAAGGCGATCAGCGTCTCAATGTCGTCGGGGTGCTCGCGGAGCAGGGCCTTGACACGGTCGTAGATCTCCCGGTTGAGGGCATCCACCTCGTCATCGGCGATCCCGACCTCGCGTGCCAGGTTGATATCCATGTTGATGAGGGCATCGAGGCTCTTGTGCAGCATGGCCTGCGCCTTTTCGGCGATGGGCATGAAGTCAATGGGCACATCGAGACGTGGCTGCGCGGCGAGATATTTCGCCCGCTTGGCGATATTGACGGCGAGATCGCCGATGCGTTCCAGCGAATGGTTGAGCTTGAGAATCGCCACCAGAAACCGCAGATCGTGCGCCACCGGCTGGTGCAGGGCCAGGACCTTGAGGCACTCCTCCTCGATCGTGACCTCCTGCTGGTCCACCAGGTTGTCGCCACGAATCAGCACCTCCGCCAGCGCCAGATCGCGCTTGGTCACGGCGCGCACGGCCTGCCGTACGTTGTCCTCGACCTGCGCGCTGAGCGCGAGGACCAGCTTCTTGAGGTTGGTGATTTCACGAATCAGATGCACCGACATAGGCTACCATCCTTTCCCGGCTTCGTCCAAATTTCTTCATGTGCGCAGCCCCTTGGAAATTCTGGCGCGGACGATGATGGCCGCGAGATTGAGCAGCAAGACCAGCACCACCAAAGTGAAGACCATGCCGTACTGCACGTGGCGGATTTCGTCCACGGCCACGTGCTCGCTGCACAGGTTGTAAATGTTCCACGGCAGCGCGGGCGTCGGCTGCGTGAAGGTCTGCAGCAGCGTCAGCGGCTTGCCGACGCTGACGGCGGCGGTAAAGATGATCGGGGCGGTCTCGCCCGCGGCGCGGCCCATGCTGATGATGACGCCGGTCAGAATGCCGGGCAGGGCGGCGGGCAGGATGACGGTGCGGACGGAACGCCAGTGCCCCGCGCCGAGGCTCAAGGCGGCCTGCTTGTAGGCTTCGGGCACGGCGCGCAGCGCCTCCTCGGAGGCGCGAATGATCGTCGGCAAAATCAGCAGGCCGAGCGTCAGCGCACCGACCAGCACGCTCTTGTTCGCGGAGAGATGCACGGTGTTGATGAAGAACGCCAGCCCGAACAGGCCGAAGACAATACTGGGCACGCCGGCGAGTGTGCTGATGCAGATGCGCAGCAGGCGCACGAGCCGGTTCTCGCGGGCGTACTCGACCAGGTAGATCGCGGCGATCACGCCCATCGGCACCGCAAACAGGATCGCGCCCAGCGTCAGGTAGAGCGTACCCAGCGCCTCCGGACCGATGCCGCCGAAGAAATGCGCGTCGTGCGATGTGTCGGTCAGGAAACGGCCGTAGAAGGTCCACCGTGGCGCCAGCATAGCGACGGCGTGGTGCTCGACGTAGGCGAAGAGCGGCTCCAGGGCCGTGCCGCGGAAGGTGGCCGCGCGCGGCTTGAGTACCTTGCGACCCAGACCGCCGCCGGAGAAGTCATAGTCCTCGGCAAAGAGAATTTTCCGGATCTTGACCTGCGCGCGGTCCCAGCGCGTCTGGCCGTACTGGCCGCGCATCATCAGCGGCACTTCCGCGCCGGGCAGCGGACCGAGCAGTTCCTTGACGGCGGCGTGAACCTGCTCAAAGTCGGGTTTGATCTTGCGCCGCTGTGCCACCGGCATAACCGCCAGTTCTTTCTGGAAGGCGGCGAGCGCGTCGAACACCGGCTGACGGGCGCGCCGCACAAGCGCCAGTTCGCGCTGGAGTTCATCGCGATCGCCGCGCTGGAACTTTTCGAGCAGGACGCGGCGAAATTCCACCGTGCCTTGAAAGACATAGGCCCCACTGCCGCGCAGGCACATCGGCGCGAGCAGGATCAGCAGCGCCGCGGTCAGCAGCGCGATCGAGAGCACGCCCAGGCCGGTGAACGAGCGGTCGAGCAGTTTGCGTGTGCCGAGCCGGAGCATGTCAGCGCAACCTCCGGCGCGTGCGGGCAATCATCCGCTCACTGACGATGTTGCACGCCAGCGAGAACAACAGCAGCACCAGCGCCATCGCGAACAGCACGTGATAGTGGGCCGAGCCGGCGCTCTGGTCGGCCTCGCCCATGTCGCCGGCGATCGTCGCGGTGAGCGTGCGCACCGGCTCCAGCAGGTTGTACCACGGCTCCGGGATGCGCGCGGCGTTGCCGGACGCCATCCAGACGACCATCGTCTCGCCGATCGCGCGCATGATGGCCAGGATGGCCGCCGCCAGGATGCCGCTGGCCGCCGCCGGGATGACGACGCGGACCAGCGTCTCGGCGCGCGTCGCGCCGAGCGCATAACTGGCCATGCGCAGGTCGCGGCCGATCGCCTGTAACGCATCCTCGGCCACGCTGACCATCGTCGGCAGCGCCATGATGCCAAGAATGATCGCGGCGTTGAGCGCGTTGGTGCCGCTGGAGATCTCCAGCCCGTGGAGCCGCCGGCCCGTCTTCCACAAACCCCACGCCGCCATGGCCCCGAGGAGCGCAAAGACCAGCCCGCGGACCAGGTTTTGCCGGTTCTCCGCAAAACGCGCCGCTGCCAGGTCGGCCAGCACCAGCAGCGTCAGCGCGAGGAACGGCGTGACGACCAGCCAGAAGGCCCAGGCGAGCATCGGCCCGCCGTGTTCCTGCAGCGCCGGCGCAAACACGATTAGCGCGAAAAAGCCGTAGGCCACCGACGGGATCGCCGCGAGCATCTCGACCACCGGCTTGACGGTCTGCCGTACGCGAAACGGCAGCACATCGCTCAGGCAGACCGCCGCTGTCAGGCCCAACGGAATCGCGACCAGGGCTGCGCCCAACGTGACGAGCAGGCTTCCGAAGAGGATGGAGAGCGCGCCAAAGGACGGCGGGTTCTGCGTGGGATACCACGCCGTGCTTACGAAGAACTCTTTGAAGTGCGTCCACGAAAAAAACGGCAGGGCGTCGCGCGCGATGAAGATCAGGATGAACAGCACCGCCAGCATCGAGAGCGAGGTGACGACCAGCAGGAAGCCCTCGCCAAACCAGCGCGCCAGGCGCTGGTTGCGGTTGGCGGACCGGCTCAACATCAAGCTGGACTTGGCGCTGTTCATCATGCCCGTACGCATTCCAAGGCTTGGAAGCACCGGCGTTCCGATGTTCCAAGCCTTGGAAAAGGAATCGCGCGCAGCGCGGTTCCCGCTCCCGCACTTACTGGACCGGGACGTAACCCTGGTCGCCGACCAGCTTCTTGCCGTCCGCCGTCTTGTAGAGGCCGACGTAATCCGCCAGCGCCGTGCCGGCGGCCGGTGCGCCGTCGGTGTACATGAACAGGCCGCGGGAAATCGGATATTTCTTGGAGATCACGTTGTCGGTGGTCGCCTCAATCTCGTTGATGGTGAGCGCCTTGACGCCCTCGGTGAAGGCCAGGCCGACGTAGCCGATCGCGCCCGGCGTACTCTGCACGCGCTGGCGGACGGCGCCGTTGCTGCCGACATATTCGGCGCGGTCGGTGACGCGCTCGGACTTGGTCACCTTCTCCTGGAAGGTCTCATACGTGCCGCTGTTGGTGTCGCGGCTGATGACGACGATCTTGAGGTCGGGGCCGCCGACCTTCTTCCAATTGTTGATTTCGCCGGTGTAGATGTCGCGCAACTGGTCCTTGGAGAGATTCTTGACCGGGTTGCTGGGATGCACCACCGCGGCGATGCCGTCGAAGGCGACAATGTGCTGGACCGGGTTGCGTTTCTTCCCCTTGGCGGCGTCCAGCTCCTCGGTCTTCATGGCGCGCGACATGGTCCCCACGTCGATGGAACCGTTGATAATGCCTTTGGCGCCGTTGCCACTGCCGGACTCGCTGACGGTGATGTTCACGTCGGGGTGCGCCTTCATGTAGTACTCGGCGAACGCCTTCGCGATCGGGCCGACCGTGGTCGAACCGTCCACGACGATCTTTTGGGCATCGCCGGCGGCTTGTGCCGCGGCGACGGTCAGGGCCACCAGGCCCGCGATCAGGAGCTGTTTCTGCGTCTGCATGTGTTTTCCCTCTCTGGTTTGTTTGCGATTAACCGAAACGGCCGGTGATGTAATCCTCGGTCTGTTTTTGCTCCGGTTTGGTGAACAGTTTGCCGGTGGCGCCGTATTCGATCAGGTGGCCTTCGTAGAGAAAGGCGGTGAAGTCGGAGACGCGCGACGCCTGCTGCATGTTGTGCGTGACGATGATGATCGAGTAGATGCTGCGCAACTCGTCAATCAGGTCCTCGATGCGGATGGTCGAGCGCGGATCGAGTGCGGAGCACGGCTCGTCCATCAGGATGATCTCGGGGTTCACGGCGATGCAGCGGGCGATGCACAACCGCTGCATCTGGCCGCCGGAAAGTTGCAGGGCCGAGGTGTGGAGCCGATCCTTGACCTCGTCCCACAGCGCCGCGCTGGACAGGCTTTTTTCCACGATCTCGTCGAGGTTGTTCTTGTCCTTGAGGCCCTGAATCCGCAGGCCATAGATCACGTTGTCATAAATGGTTTTCGGGAACGGATTGGATTTCTGGAACACCATTCCGACGCGCCGCCGGAGTTGGATCACATCCACGCCCGGCTGGTTGATATTCTCGCCATCCAGTTCGATGCGGCCGGCCGTGCGGACGCCATCCACGAGGTCGTTCATGCGGTTGAGCGCGCGCAGCAGCGTGGATTTGCCGCAACCGGAGGGGCCGATCAGGGCCGTCACTTGGTTCCGTTGGAACGCCATCGTAACGTTATGGACCGCCTGCATCTGGCCGTAGAAGATGCTCACATCCTGCAGTTGCACCACCTGTTGATTGCTCGCGCTCATCTGGCTTGATGCCTCCGGCACAGTGCCCTCATCGCGGGAACACTATCGGCCCGGATTGTTAGATTCATGTGAGCGTGTCGTGAGAAGTTGGTCAGAACGCCGAGGTCCGGCCTGCGGACGTCTTCCGCCGGCGGGCCGGTTTTATGGGTCTTTGTGGGCGGGGCTGGAAGCCCGCCCACAAAGAGCTGATCGGGGAGGGGGGCCACCGTGCGGTGCGTTGGGGGAAGGGCTCAGGCCGGCAGTTGCAGCCAGAAGGTGCTGCCCTGCCCCAGCCGGCTCTCGACGCCGACGCTGCCGCCGTGGGCGACCACGATGTGCTTGACGATGGCGAGGCCGAGGCCCGTGCCGCCGTTCTGGCGGCTGCGCGCCTTGTCCACGCGATAGAACCGCTCGAACAGCCGTGGCAGATCTTCAGCCGCGATGCCGCAACCGTGATCGCGTACGCTGATCTTCCAGTCCTCGCCTGCGCGCTCACTTTCGATGACGATCAGCCGGCCGGCCGGGCTGAATTTCACGGCGTTGTCGAGCAGGTTGACCAGCGCCTGCTCGATCAACCGCGCGTTGACGCGCGCCGGCATCGGCTCCGTGCAGCGGTTCTCGATGGCGATGTCCTTGCCGCTGAAATGCGCGCGGCACAGCGGAATGGCTGCGTCCACCAGCGCGCGCAGGTCCGCAGCCTCGCGCTCCAGCGTGCCGCTCTCCTCCTGCTCGATCCGGGAAAGGCTGAGCAGATCCTCGATGATCGAGTTCAGCCGCTCCGTATGGCGGCTGACGATCTCCAGAAACCGCCGCACGTCCTCCGGCCGGTGCGCGTCGCTGCCCAGCAGCGTCTCGACAAAGCCCTGGATGGCGGTGATCGGCGTCTTCAGTTCATGCGAGACGTTGGCGACGAACTCGCGCTGGATGTTTTCGAGCCGCCGGATACGGGTGACATCGTTGAGCACGACCAGCGCGCCGAGGCGCGTGCCGGCAGCGTCGCGCAACGCGGTGCCGTGCGCGGTCACATGCCGTTCGTCGGGTGCGTAGAGCAGCATATCCTTCTCGCTCGGCTGGTCGCCGGCGAGCGCGGCGAGGATGAAATCCTGCAGCATGGGATGCCGGACCACTTCGCGCAGATCGCGACCCACGGACTGCTCCGGCGTCACACCCAGCAGCGCCGCGGTTGCGCGATTGAGCCGGATCACCGCCTCGGCGTTGTTCACCGCGAGCACCCCCTCGATCATCGAGGCCAGCACCGCCTCCGATTCCGCGCGTGCGCGGCTCAGCAATTGGATGCGCTCATCGAGCTGCCGCGCCATGCTCTTCATGGCTTCGGCGAGCGCGGCGACTTCCTCGATGTCGGAGAGCGGCGGGCGCTGCGTGAGATCGCCGGCGGCATACTGCTCCGCTGTCGCGCGCAGCGCCTGCAGCGGCCGGGCGATGCGCCGCGCCAGCCAGTAGCTCGCCAGCGCCGCCAGCGCGAAGATCAGCATGGCGACCCCGAGCATCTTCCATTCCAGCGCGCGTAGCGCGGTGTTCAAGCCCTTGATCGGCCGCGCCGCGCGCAGCACCGGCCGCGCCGCGCCGTTGGTGCCGACCAAGGTCGCGGTATACAGCAGGGTCTCGAGGCGCGTGGCGGAAAACCGTGTCGCCCGCGCTGGGATCCGTCCCGCCCGCACCGCCTGCACCTCCGGCCGTGTGGCGTGGTTTTCCATCCGCGCCGGATCCTCCTGCGAATCAGCCAGCACCCGGCCGTCGGGCGCGATGACGGTGTAGCGGGTATCCGTGCGATGACCGGCTTCGACCATGAAATTCTGGAGCGCGGCCGCGTCGTCCAGCCGTGTCTGCGTGGCTTCGCGCAGCAATTGCAACTCGGCCTCGAGCTCGAGGGCGGTCTGGTTTTCGTGGAAGACCCGGACCGCGTGTTCGGCATAGAGCAGCGCCGCTCCCAGCGCCAGCAACGTCACGAGCATGAACGCGGGGAACAGGCGGGTGATGAGGCGGGCGGGGCGCATGCTTATTCCTTGAAGCGGTAGCCGACGCCACGCACGGTCTCGATGGCGTCGCCCGCCGCCCCGAGCTTGCGGCGCAGGTTGACCATCTGCACGTCAATCGAACGGTCGGTCACGGGGTAATCCGTGCCATGCACGGTGTCCACAATCTGTTCGCGCGTATAGACCCAGCCCGGATGTCGCGCGAGGAAATGGAGGATGCCGAATTCGGTGAAGGTCAACTCCACCAGCTTGCCCTTTACGCGCACTTCGCGGCGGCCGGGATGAATGTGGATCTCGCCGGCCTTCAGCGGCTGTTCGCCGTTGGCGTCGTCGTCGCGGCTCTGCCGGCGCAGCACGACCTTGATCCGCGCCAGCAGCACGCGCGGGCTGAAGGGCTTGGTGATGTAATCGTCGGCGCCCATCTGCAGGCCGGTGACCACGTCGGCCTCCTCGCCCTTGGCGGTGAGCATGATGACGGGGATGTGCCGTGTCGCGTCCTGGGCCGCGAGTATCCGGCAGACCTCGAGCCCATCCATGACCGGCAGCATGATGTCCAGCAGAATCAGGTCCGGCGACTTCGCGCGCGCGGCCTTAAGGCCGTCCTCGCCGGTGCCGGTGACCGTCACGCGATAACCGGCCTGCGCCAGGTTGTAGCGGATGAGTTCCTGGATATCCTCATCGTCTTCGACGACCAAAATCATCTCACGCGCCATAATCCCTCTCGCTTCTCCCGCCTCGCGCTTCACGATCAGGCCGGCCCTTACTGTTGGTTAGCATAGGGCTTCCCGGCGCCGTTTCCAAGCCTTGAAACGAACCCCGCCGATAAAATATCATGTTGGCCCCAACGTCTTGCGGTCTTGGATACCCAGCCTGTGCTTTCAATCGGCATCCAACCAGGCCCGGTGCCGGTCCCGCCCCGTCGTGGACGGCGGATGCCACAGGGCCACCTGCCAGCGATAGCGGTTGTCATCCGCCCGGCGCCAGCGGTAATAATCCAGGTCGGGCAACGTGCCGGGCGCGCGGCCGACCGGCCGCAGTACCTCGACCTGCCCGCCTTGTTCAAAAGATTCCAGGCAGCGCCGTACCACACCCTCATGGACGCCGAGCCACTCGGCGATCTCGCCCGCGCGCACCGCGGCCCGCTGCTGCAAGAAAGAGCGCACCCGCGCCTGCCAATGTTCCGGCTGCAACTGGCTGCGACTGTCCTGGGTTTCCTGAATCATGGGCGGTTTCTCCGACACCAACGCATGAACGGAAGAGTTGCGGTGGCGCCCGCGGCCGGGCGCCACCGTGCGAGGCCCACGCTTAGAACTTGGCGACCAGGTCAATCTGCAAACGTTTATAGTCGTTTTCAGTTTCCCCGCTCGCGATCTTCTGCTTGTCCAGGAAGTAGGAGATTTTGGCCTGCCAGTTCTTCAG
>Ga0209048_10002552_pt1 | contig 18020 bp, 11 predicted proteins | sample FrelakmetCRP12CR_FD_187146 | JGI IMG/M metagenome (GOLD analysis project Ga0209048, IMG submission 187146) | Freshwater lake sediment microbial communities from the University of Notre Dame, USA, for methane emissions studies - CRP12 CR (SPAdes)... | ecosystem: Environmental > Aquatic >... | reverse complement strand
CTGGCGGTGTTCAATATCGGGGGGGGGAGCCGCGTCCCGCTCCTCGAAGTGCTCGCCGTCATTGAGCGCGAGCTCGGCGCGCGGCTCGACGTCCACTTCGTCGAGCGGGCGAAGGGAGACGTGACCGACACGTGGGCCGACACGGCGCGCGCGAGGGATGTACTCGGTTTCGTGCCGCGCGTCGGTCTCGAAGCAGGTATTCGCAACGAGATAGCGTGGTACCGGGAATATCTCGGGACCGCTGAAGGAAGGCGGCGCTCCCCATGAGCGAACGAACGAAGTACTCCGGCTCGGTGGTCATTCCGCTCTACAACGAGCGGGACAGCCTGGCCGAGCTCTACACGCAGCTCACATCCATCATGGAGCGGACCTTCACGTGGCACGAGCTCATCTTCGTCGACGACGGCTCCACGGACGGCTCCGTCGACGTCCTCCGCGAGATCCGCGGGCGGGACGCTCGCGTGAAGGTCATCTCCTTCAGGCGCAACTACGGCAAGTCGGCGGCCCTTTCCGAGGGTTTCAAGGTGACGCGGGGGGACATTGTCGTCACGATCGACGCGGACCTCCAGGACAACCCCGAGGAGATCCCCGAGCTCGTCGCGAAGCTCGACGAGGGGTACGACCTCGTCTCGGGATGGAAGATGCAGCGCAGGGATCCGATCACGAAAACGCTTCCCTCGAAGCTCTTCAATCTCACGACGGCGCTCGTGAGCGGCATCAGGATTCACGATTTCAACTGCGGGTTGAAGTGTTACCGGGGGGAGGTCGTGAAACGCGTATCGATCTACGGCGAGCTCCACCGGTTCATTCCGGTCATCGCGGGGTGGGAGGGGTTCCGCGTAACGGAGAAAAAGGTGACCCATTTCGAGCGGAAGTACGGGCAGAGCAAGTTCGGGGCGGCGCGATTCCTCAACGGAATGTTCGACCTCATGACGGTCATGTTTCTCACGCGCCGTTCGACCTCGCCGCTCCATTTCTTCGGGCGCGTCGCGTTCTGTTTCTTCGCCGTCGGCGGCCTCATCACGCTCTATTTCCTCACTCTCTGGCTTCTCGGGAGAGGTCTTCACGTGAGGCCCCTCATGGTCGGCGGCCTCGTCATGATCGTGATCGCGATCCAGATCGGATCGTTCGGGCTCCTCGCGGAGCTCTTCACGTCGAAGGTCGAAAGGACGTTCGCGTATCGCGAGTACCGGATCGATGACTAGGGAAAACGAGAAGCGACGGTTCTGCCTCATAGGGCCGACGTACCCCTACCGGGGCGGAATATCGCACTACAATACCTGCCTCATCAGGGAGCTCGCGAGACGCGGGGAAGTGCGCGCGATCAATTTCACGCGCCTCTATCCCGGGTTTCTCTTCCCCGGAAAAACGCAGCTCGACGAGAGCGCGGCGCCGCTCGAAGCGGATTCGGAGCGCCTCATCGATTCGATCAATCCCTTCACGTGGATCCGGGCGGGCCTTCGCGCGGCGCGAACGTGTCCCGATCTCGTTCTCATCCAGTGGTGGCACCCCTTCTTCGCGCCCGCGATGTTCACGATCGGCGCCCTTCTCAAGATCATGCGCCGCGGAAAGATCGTCTTCATCTGCCACAACGTGCTCCCGCACGAGAGCTCGCGCGTCGACCGCATGCTCGCGGCTCTCGCGTTCTCCGTGGGGGACGGCTTCCTCGTCCAGTCGCGTGAAGACCGGGACAAGCTCGCGCGCATCAAGAGGAACGCCCCCGTCATCGTGCATCCGCATCCCATATATGATTTCTTCGCCACGGGGAGCCTCACCAGGGAAACGGCGCGCGAGGCGGTCGGGGAACGGGCGGGGCCGCTCCTCCTCTTTTTCGGGTACATCAGGGCGTACAAAGGGCTCAACTACCTCCTCGAGGCGATGCCGCCTCGTTCCTCGATTCGGTCGTCGCCAACAACTGCGGATCACTTCAGCCCGGCGAGAGCCTCTACTCCCAGTTCCTGACCCCCGACGCCAAAGTGATTGACGACACCCTCATTTATCGTCGGGCGTGGGACAGGTTCTTGATGGTAGTCAATGCCTCCAACGATGACAAGGACCGCACCTGGCTCGAAGCGGTGCGGGACGGCAAGGTAAAGGTGGATAACGCCCGGCCCGGGGCGCGTACCTATGGCTACAATGCCATCCTCCGCAACCTGCGGGACCCCAAAGCGGGCGCCGACATGCGCGTGGATATTGCCCTGCAAGGTCCAAAGAGTATGGACATCCTGCTGGCGATGGGCGTCAATGCTGAGACGCGCCGCCATATCATGGCGCTCAAACGCACCAACCTGTGCGACGCTGTGGTGGGTGGCTTTGACCTGATCGTTTCGCGCACAGGTTACACCGGAGAGAAGATGGCCTTCGAGCTGTTCGTCCATCCCGAAAAAACGATCGACTTCTGGCATGCAGTCCTCAAGGCTGGTGAAAAGTTCGGCGTCAAACCCATTGGTCTGGGAGCGCGTGATTCGTTGCGCACCGAAGCTGGTCTGCCCCTCTATGGTCACGAGATGGGCGATGGCTCTGGCAAGAGCGGTCAACCTGACTTGGGTGTGGGTGAATCCGGCTTCGGGGCGTATGTTAAGACCAGCAAACCCTGGTTCATCGGTCGCGAGGCTTACCTCGCCCGCGAGCAGACTCGCAAGGGTGTGGTGATTCGCTTCCGCTTCACTGAGAAAGGCGTGCGCATGGCCCACAATGGCGACCCTCTACTCGACAAGCGCGGGCGGGTCATCGGCTGGGTTACCAGTTGCGCCGCTGATATGGACGGCACTCTGACCGGTCAGGCTTTCGTTGAGTTGAAGTATGCCGCTGAAGGAACACCCATATTCGTATACCAATCTGCACCCGACAAGGCCGGTCCCGCCCCCGCTGAGATGAAACTCGGCGACAAGGGTCTCCTTCCGACCGAAGCCCAGGTGGTAAGCAGGTTCCCGAAGTTGTAAGATTTTCTAGAATGAATGGGACGGTGTGTTTTCTGCCGTCCCATTTTGTATCTTTAATCTCTGAATGGCATAAAATTACTACCAACACACCGAGGCAAAAAGGATTGAATATGCCCTACGATAAATTACTGGCTATGCGCATCAGAGCCGCCCTCGGTCCGCTCCCCACCCTAGTGGAAAAGAAAATGTTCGGTGGGGTCGGATTCCTGGTCAACGGCATCATGGCTTGCGGCGTCCACAAAAACGACCTGATCGTGCGGGTCGGACCAAAGAATTACGAAAAAGCCTTGTCCCGTCCCCATACGCGGGTCTTTGACATGACCGGTAAGCCAATGGCAGGCTGGGTTATGGTCGAGCCGCAAGGTTGTGCCGTTGAGTCCAGCCTGAAATCCTGGGTCGAACAGGGGCTGGCGTTTGCCCGCTCCCTTCCCGCAAAGGAGAAATAAGATGACACTCCCCAATTGGGATGCCTGGCAATTTCTGCTGGGGGAATGGGCCGGCGAAGGGGGCGGCGCGCCCGGTCAAGGCGGAGGCAGCATGACCTTCCATTTTGACCTGCAGGGACAGGTCCTGATTCGAGAGAACCAAACAGATTTCATCGCCACTCCCGAGCGACCCGCGTTCTCCCATAATGACCTGACGGTTATTTATCCTGAGCCTGGCAGGGCGATGCGCGCCATCTACTTCGATAACGAAGGGCATATCATCCCTTATTCGGTGACATCCAACGATGACGCCATCATTTTGGTCAGTGATCCCGCCCCATCCTCCCCACGCTTCCGCACTACATACTTGAGGGGAAAAAACGGAACCGTCATCACCCGCTTCGAGATCGCACCCCCCGGCGATCCGGACGCGTTTGCCGTCTATGTTGAAGGTCGCGCCAAAAGAAAATGATCTTTCCGCTTTAGAAGTTCAATAAGGAAATTTTTAATAGCAACTGCATCAAGGGGAAAATAATACCCTGTCTTATACTATTGACTTAAATAGAACATTTGTACTATAATCATAGTGCGGCAAGGGATCTTTGTCGTATTTCATTTTGTACCTTAATAATTGATATTCCAAAGAAGGTCCCTGCCCAGCGCGGTCTCCCCCTTCTTTCCAGAAAAGGGTGATTGTTCCTCTTCATTTTGTCACACTCTTTCCACTCTCCCCGAAACCCCTTCCTCTACAATCCTCAATATCATCCCCTTGCGAGCGCAGGGGATCCCTTGGAGATGAGGCGTCGATGAATAGCCCCAAAGGCTTCCCCGTGGAGGATTCGTTTGTTTTGCAAAAAAAAACGAAAAACCGAATCCACCTGCCTCTAATGGGCATAATAATAATATGAAGAAGCTCTCGAGGAGAAAAGGGGTTTCGGGGGTATTCGTTTGTTCCTCTTTTTTTTCTGGAAACAAACGAATATCGGGGGGGACAATCGCAAAAACTCATCGTCCCATAGGGGGATCACCCTGGGACGAGTCGTCGATACGCGGCAGGCTGCTCCCTTTTCTTTCCGGGCCAGTCATTCGTTCCTCTTCGTTGTGACACAACTTTGCGCCTCGGGCGGCTCAACAAACCGCTATCATCCCCGCCGGAGGTCCCCGATGAGGGCAGGAGACCTCCTCCCCTTATCGAAGTCCTCTTTCCAAACCTCCTGATTCGCTCATTCTTGGATGTTAAATCAGGCCATTCCATTAATCCTTGCAAGCTGTCAATGGTATATAATAATATCTCATGGAGTTCGGGTATCATTTTTTTATCTGTGTGCCTCCATTCGCCAGCCCTTTAAAAGAAATTAGGGGATCGCGGCTTTGTGGTCTAACTGCTCATGAATCCCCGCCTGTAGAGGTAAATATAAATGTGTAACCGTTCCTGCGCTTGGAGAAGAAGGTAAGATGGATCGTAAGATAACCAAGGTCCTGTTATTGGACGACGATCCCAATTTGCGCGGGGTTCTGAACGACATCCTGAAGGTAAAGGGGTTTGAATCTATCCCTGTTGAGTCTGGTGCAGCCGCTCTCACCCACATCGAACGGCAGGATATCGACGTCGTCCTGATTGATATTAAACTTGAAGATATGTCCGGGTTGGAGGTGCTGCGCGGCATCAAAGCGCGCTCGCCGGAGACTGAGTGCATCATGCTCACCGGCCACGCCTCGCAGGCCACCGCCATCGAAGCTGTCAACTTGGGGGCATATTCCTATTTCCAAAAGCCCTATGAGGTGGACCAACTCCTGGTAGCCATTCAACGTGCCGCGGAGAAACATGCTGCAGAGCATGCTTTGCAAGAGCGCGAAGCCCGTTTCCGTTCCTTGACCGAAAATTCTTCGGATCTTGTTTGTATCTTGAACCCGGATGCATCCCTCCGCTATGTAAGCCCATCCATCCAACGCGTATTGGGCTATTCGATTGAAGAGGTCGGTGAGGAAACTCGCCTTCTGGATCATATTCATCCCGATGATATCTCCCCCTTCAAGAAGGCATTTCGCCAGTGTATCCAGGCTTCCGACTCTTCGCCTGTTTCCGTGCTGGTACGCATACGTCACAAAGATGAGACTTGGCGTACTCTTGAGGGAACGGGTCGCAACCTGCTCGAAAACCCAGCGGTCGAAGGCATTATCATCAATGCGCGCGACGTCACCGAGCGCATGCAGGCCGTAGAGGATCTGCGGCTTTCGCAGGAAGAGACTGCCCATGCGAACCGTTTGCTGTTGGCTCTAAGCCAGGCAGCCCAGGCCGTGCAGCGCACCCGCACCACCGAAGAGGTTTACCATGCCATCCAGAACCAGCTAACCCAAATGGGTTATTACGTCACGGGGTTCGAAATTTCAGAGGATGGTCAAAGCCTGCACATTATTTACCTCAACTACAAGACAGATCTGGTACGCAAGGGTGAAAAAGCGACCGGCCTCTCGCTGCGTGATTTCCGTTTCCGCCCGCGAGTGGATAGTGTTTATCACCGCGTCATCGTCTACACCGAGACTGTTTTTATTGAAGATGGTGCTCAGGCAGTTGCGGATACACTGCCACGGAAGTTGCGCTCCCTGGCGCGGCCGATAGCGAATCTGTTCAAATTGGGTCAGTCCATTTATGCTCCCCTGAAGGTGGGCGAAGAGACGATCGGTATGCTGGCAGTCACTGGGTCGGACCTTTCCGCTACGGATAACCCGGGCATAGCCGCATTTGCCAATCAGGCTGCCATCGCCATCCAGAACGCCCGGCTGTACGAGCAGGTCCAGCAGGAGCTCACTGAGCGCATTCAGACGGAAAAGGCATTGGCCGAATCTGAGGGAGAACTGCGTGCCCTGTTCGCCTCCATGCACGATGTTGTAATGGTTATTGACCGTGCTGGAGTGTACCTTAAGATCGCCCCCACCAATCCCGACTTACTGGTCATCCCTCCGGAGAAACTGCTCGGTAAAACTTTGCGAAATGTTTTCCCAACTGAACAAGCTGAGACCTTTATCAGCGTTGTGGGGCATGTCCTGGATACAAAACAAACCGCTCAGATTCAATATGATCTCATCATTGGCGACCGAAATGTGTGGTTTGAAGCCTCCATTTCGCCGATGACGAAAGACACCACCCTCTGGGTGGCGCGAGACATTACCGAGCGTTTCATAGCTGAAAAAGCCCTGCGTGAGGCCGAAAAGAATTATCGCAGCTTGTTCGAAAATGTGCCGGATGGGGTGTATCGCAGTACCCTGGCTGGCAAATTCTTGTCGGTCAATCCCGCATTGGTCAGAATCTTCGGCTATTCTTCTGCTGAGGAATTGCTCAAGGTAGATATCGCCCGCGATATGTACATTTATCCCAAAGAGCGCCAATCCTGGGCCAGCTCGCTGCTTCAAAAAGGCGAAGTACACAATACCGTGGCTACAATGCAGCGCAAGGATGGTCAACAGATCAGCGTACTTGAAAATACCCAGGTCATCCGCGACCCCCAGGGGAAAGCGCTTTATTTTGAAGGAACACTTACAGACATCACTGAGCGCATGCAGATGGATGATGCCTTACGGAAGAGCGAATCATCTTTACAGGCCGTTCTACAATCCACAGCTGACGGAATTTTGGCAGTCGGCAGTGAGAACGAAGTGCTTTATGCCAATGAACGCTTTGCTCAAGTATGGCGGATCCCGCAGGAGGTAATGGCCACCAGGGATGACTCTGTCCTTCTTAAGCACGTCCTGGATCAACTTAGCGACCCGCAAAGTTTCTTAAAAAAGGTCCAGGAACTTTATAAATCAAAAAAGGAAAGTTTTGATACGCTTAATTTTAAGGATGGAAGAGTATTTGAGCGGCTGTCACGTCCATTGATGCAAGGGAGTAAAGTTCGAGGCAGGGTTTGGTCTTTTCGCGATATCACCGCTCGCAAGCAGGCTGAAGAACAGGTTCGTCTCAGCGAAGAGCGCTACCGTATGCTGGCTGAGAACATGACCGACACCATCTGGTTGATGGATATGAGTCTGCGTACCACCTACATCAGCCCATCGGTAACACGTCTGCGCGGCTTTACTCTCGACGAGATCAACGCGATTCCTCTCGACCAGCAAATGCCCCCTGATTCGCTCCAAATGGCTCTTCAAATGTTTGCCGAAATCCTGTCCGTCGAAAACCTCGCTCACCCCGACCAGCCAATATCCCGAAACATCGAACTGGAGTTTTATAAAAAAGACGGGACGAGGTTTTGGAGCGAAAATACCTTTACTCTCATCCGTGACCCCCGGGGGCAGCCGTTTGCCATCCTGGGTTCTGGGCGCGATATCAGCGAGCGCAAGGATGCTCAGGAAACACTTCAGAATAGTGAAAAATACTTCCGCGCCTTGACTGAGAACAATACGGATGCCGTTGTACTGATTGACCCGCGTGGACTGATCCTGTATGAAAGCCCGGCATATTCCAGAATGTTAGGCTGGGCAACAAGCCAACGCCTCGGCAAGAGCGGGTTTGAATTGATCCACTCAGAAGACAAGGGTGCTGTTGCGCAGATACTCAATGAGCTCGTCCAGTATCCAGGGGAAATCCGTCAGACTACTTTCCGCAACCAGCACAAAGATGGTTCCTGGCGCTGGATCGAAGCCACAGCCACCAACCTGCTCGGTGAATCCGCCGTCCACGGCTTGGTCATTAACATGCATGACATCACTGAACGTAGGCAGTCCGAAGCGGAGATCCGCCGTCGGGTAGCCAACCTGGAAGTGCTCTACGAAAACGGTCTGAGCATCAACGTCTTGCTCGAACCAAGGAAAATTGCGCAGAAGATGATTGAAATTCTGTCGCAAAAACTGGATTGGCACTATGCCATTATTCGCCTGTACCATCCTGATAACAGTTCCGTCGAATTGCTGGCTCTTAACGAACCTGGTTTCGATCCCGTTCAGATTCAGACAGAAATTGACCGTTTGAATAAGGTGTTCGCTTCCCCCAGCCAGGGATTGAGCGGCTGGGTAATTAAAAATGGCAAGACGGTCCGCACAGGTGATGTTCAGGCGGATGACCGTTTCCTGCCGGGTTTTCCTGATATCCGCTCCGGTCTTTATGTCCCCTTGATGATCGGTGAACGGGCCATTGGCTCCATCTCCGTGGAAAGCCGGCAGGCTGACCGGTTTAGCGAAGAAGATGAGCACCTGCTTCAAACCCTGGCTGCACAAGCGGCTATTGCTTTTGAGAATGCTCGCCTGTACCAGGAGGCTGTCAGTGCTGCCAAACGCAAGGCCGCCCTCCATCAGGGAGGTCTGGAAATCGTTCGCGCCGGCCAGGAAATTGAAGCACTTTGTCTCGCCCTCCACCATGCCGCCCAGCAAGTCATGCCCGCTGAAGCCTTTACCGTTTCACTAATAACCGAAGATGGCCGCCAGGTGGAGGCTCCCTACTTGTTTGACCGGGGACTTCGCCACCCCAATACCAGGCTGCCGGTAAATGCTGGTATCACCGGGCGTGTAATAAAAAGCAAAAAGCCGCTCCTTATAAAGGATGTGCAGAAAACCAAGGGGGTGAAACCCATCATGGTTGATGGATCTGAACCGACGCGGGCGGTCCTGTCAGTACCGTTGCTCGTGAAAGAAAAAATTATCGGGGTCATATCGGCACAGAGCAGGGAGCCCGACGTTTACAGTGCGGAAGACCAGATCTTTATGGAGACCCTCGCATCCGAAGCAGCCGTTGCCTTCGAGAACGCCCGTCTCTACCGGGATGTCATGAATGCTGCTGAACGCCGTGCTGTGCTGTATCGTGCTGGTCAGGAAATCGCCGCCGCCGGACTCGATCTCGAGCAGGTTTACCGAACCATTCATCAAGCCACCTCACAATTGATGCCTCTGGAAGTCTTCACTATCGTTTTGGCAGACGAAAACCAGAAGGCGCTCCATGCCGTTTACCTGTTTGATCGCGGCGAGCGCTTCCCGGCCTTTGACCCAGATTGGGGTACGGGCTTGTCTGGGTACGTGATCAGCGAGAACAAATCCCTGCGGGTTGCAGATTATATCAAGCAAAAACCAGTCAAGGTCGCCTGGTTTGGCAAGCCAGGAACGCCGCGTTCCATCATTGCTGTACCGCTCAACTCCGGAGCGAAAATCGTCGGCGTGCTCTCTGTGCAGGATTTCCGTGCGAATATTTACGGAGAGGAAGAGGAGATTCTCCTGAAAACTCTGGCTGCTTATGCCGGCATCGCCATCGAGAATTCTCGCTTGTTCGAAAGTACCCGCCTTCGCTTGGCCGAACTTGAATCACTTTCACAAGTGAGCATCTCATTGACGAGTGCTATTGACCTGCAACCTCTTCTTGAGAATATCTTGGCAAGTGCCAGAAATGCAATCCCAGCGGCCGAAAAAGGGTCTATTCTCCTGTCAGAACCGGATGGTGTACTCCGCCTGAATGCCGTGTCCGGTTATTCCGATCCCCGATTATTGAATTTGGTTCTTCCGGATCAAAAGGGGTATGTTTCTCGGGTCGCCCGCGAGCGCAATCCCATTAAAATTGATGACGCCCATCTCGATTATGAGATCCCCTTTAAAGGCGCGATTCAAGAGATAGATGCAGTGCAAAGCGGTATCGCAGCTCCTTTGATCGTCAAAGGAAAAGTGATCGGCGTCATTTCCCTTGACAATGCTTCACGAAAAGCTGCCTTTACAGAATCTGACTTGCGCCTGTTGGTAACTTTTGCGTCGTCGGCTGCTGTGGCAATTGAAAATGCGCGTCTTTTCTCAGAGACCCAGCAGCGATTGCATCGTCTTTCTTCCCTGCATTCGATTGACGCCACCATCGGGGCTAGCGTGGATACCAAGGTCACCTTGAACATTGTGCTTGAGAATATTATGACAGAATTGAAAGCGGATGCTGCTGCAGTTCTTTTGTTCAACCCGCTAACCAGGATGCTCGAATACGCCGCTGGGCGCGGCTTCCGCGTCCATGCCATAGAGGGGTTACGCTTGCGGTTGGGAGAAGGTTTGGCCGGATTATCCGCGTTGCAGCGCCGCGCCATCAATATAGCTAACCTCCAAAAAGCCGATGAGGTGGAGCAGGTGATGGAGCATCCTGTTTCCAGGTCTGCCTCGGCACCCCTGCAATATCTGGAGGGAGAGAATTTTGTTTCTTACCATGCTATCCCCTTGATCGCCAAGGGACAGATACAGGGTGTGCTCGAAATATTCCAGCGCACCCCCATTCAGGTGGATCAGGAATGGATTAACTTTTTTGAGATGTTGGCTGGGCAAACCGCGATTGCCGTAGATAACGGCCGTCTATTTGAGAACCTGCAACAATCCAACCTTGAATTGACTCTGGCTTACGATGCCACCATTCAAGGTTGGTCACAGGCTTTGGAGTTGCGCGATGAAGATACTGAAGGCCATACCCTGCGCGTTACCGATCTGACCCTGAGCCTGATCCAGGCCATGGGCATCGAAGAGGTGGAAATCGAACATGCCCGGCGTGGCTCCCTTTTGCACGACATCGGCAAGATTGCCATTCCAGATAGTATCTTGCTTAAACCTGGTCCGCTGGATGAACACGAGTGGAATGTGATGCGCCAGCACCCGCAATTTGCCTATAATCTCCTGTTTCCGATTACTTATCTGCGCCCGGCCATCCACATCCCCTATTGCCATCATGAGAAATGGGATGGCAGCGGCTACCCGCGGGGTTTGAAAGGCGAGGAAATCCCAATGGTGGCGAGAATTTTCGCCATTGTGGATGTATATGATGCTCTAACCTCCAACCGTCCCTACCGCGTGGCGTGGACACGAGAGAAGGCGCTGGATTATATTCGTGAACAGTCCGGAATGCATTTCGATCCAAGGGTTGTAAAAGCCTTTCTGACCATGACGGCAGGCGAGTAATAATGTGCCATAATTTCATCAGCCCCATGACCTTTCTTTGGAAAAATGGGTGGGATGATTGTTATCTATTATCAGTAATTTATCCTGATCGAGAAAAGGCTGCATAAATCAAATGGAGGAGTGTTGTTTGCTCCTCCGCTCCTTTTTAAAAATGCACCTTATAACATTAATAACCCTACTTATTTCAAATATTTCTCCATCCAGCGCAAGATATGATTCAATCGGGCAATTCGCCGATCTGTTCGCCCGGTGCGCGATAATCCATGGAATTCTTCCGGGAATCTCACAAACTCAGTCTCCACACCCAGGCGTTTAAGGGCCACGAATACCTGTTCGCTCTGCTCAATGGGACAGCGTAAATCTCCCTCGTTATGGATGACCAGCGTTGGTGTTTTTGCGTTGCCGATGTGAGCAATTGGAGATAAATCCCACCATTTCTTGAAATCCTTGAAAGGCGGTTCGGCATCCACTTCGTGCTCGAAGGTCCAGTTTATATCGCTGGAACCCCACTCACTGATGAAGTTGCTTACGCAGCGCTGAGACACAGCTGCCTTGAATCGCTCGGTATGACCGATTATCCAAATCGTCATATAGCCGCCGTATGAGCCGCCTGTTACACCCATACGTCTGGTGTCAATGAAGTTTTTCTTTGCCATAAAATCAGCCCATGCCATCAGGTCGGCGTAATCGGCCTCGCCCCAGGCACCCCAGATAGCTTTTGCATGTTTCTCGCCGTAACCGCGTCCGCCTCGCGGGTTACAAAAATAGATCACGTAACCTTTGGAGGCCAGGTAGAAGAACTCGTGCATGAAAAACTTGCCGTATTGCGTGATTGGCCCGCCATGGATTTCCATAATTGACGGGTATTTTTTCTTCGGGTCAAACCTGGGCGGGAACATAATCCAACCTTGCAGTTCGTTCTCCGCGGGACCCTTGAACCAGACTTCCTCAACGCGGCTTAAGTCGAGGCTGTCGAGCAGGTCCCGGTTAACTCGCGTTAGGTGCTGGGTTCGTCCACCATCTGCAAGTTCGCGCACATACACTTGGCCGGGATCCTCCATTTGTCCATAAAAATAAGCCACCTTCGATTGGACTCTGTCAAACGTGAACGAACCGACGACACCGCCTTCACCGATCACATCGCGCAATTTTTCACCGTCCACTGTAATGGACTTGAGCACAACTGAGCCATGTTGCGCGGCTTGGAAGTAAAGCATCTGCCCATCCAACGACCAGGTTGGTCGCATCCATTCGGGCGAGCCGCAATCATTGATAATATCCGGCGCGGCGTGGAGATCGTACTTGCTGGTCAAGTTGTGGGCTGCTTTCGAACCATTAACTGGGATTACCCACAAGCCGATGTTTTTATAGCTGTAGCCGTAGTTTTTACCTTCCACGCCAAAATATGCCAGCCACTTACCATCCGGCGAGAATGAAGGCATCCATTTTAAACCCTCGGAGGTTTTCAACTTGCGAGCAGAGGCAGGTGAAATGTTACCCCCTGCAACAGGCATCAGGAATAGGTCTTCGGTCTCTTCAAGGTCTGGATCAGTGGAATGGTTGGAGATGAAGGCAATCCAACGCCCATCGGGGGAAAAAGCTGGGAATAATTCATCCCAAACCGGGTGGTCGGTGAATTGTTTGGCCTTGCCAGTACGGGTGTCAATCAGCCAGATATGAGTGCGCTCGTGCGGCAGGTATCCGTAGCCGTCCAGCTTGTAGAAAATTCGGTCGTACACCCTTTCCACAACACCGAGCTTTTTCTTCTGTTCATCCCTTTCTCGCTCCATCTCCACAATATCCGTTTTCCGAACAGTGCAGAGTAGCTTGCGTCCGTCTGGTGACCAACCTAGCGAACCGATTTCTCCGGGGATGTCGGTCAGCTTGCGCGCCTCCCCCCCGTCGAAAGGAAGCAGGAACACTTGGGCGGGCTTGTCCTTGTCGGCGCGGTTGGACAGGAAGGCAATCGTCTTGCCGTCCGGCGACCAGCGCGGCAAAGAATCAGACTGCTCGCCTTGCGTAAACTGGGAAGGTCTTCCCGCCTCGGTAGGAACGACCCACAAGTTTCCGTATTTTTTCTCGGTCTTCCGGTTTACACGCTGTAGGCGGAAGATAACATATCGTCCATCCGGAGAAAGACGCGGCTCGGAGATAAGTTCGATGCGATAAAGATCTTCAGCAGTGATGAGATGTTTGGCAAGGGGCATGCAGTCTCCAAGTTAAATTCTATTTTCTTTCCACAGTTAGGACACCTGAAACGTTCCCACCTTCCAATTGAATGTACATGGCGATAATGGTATCTTCCATCAAATCTTTCAACCGCCGTCGCTCCACCCCCACCGGGTTGAGGGGATTGAAAACGACCGGTTTTCCCACAACCAGATACCCCGTCGAGTGGATTGTGACCGGATAGAATTTCAGGCGTTCTCCAATCTCAGCAAAGTATCTCTCTCCTAAACGGGTAAAACTGTGCTGGAAGGGCTGCATTTTTGTTACCGGGTCTTTTGGTAAGCGGTAGTCCTCCGGGAAAACAAGTAAGAACTTTTCATCCCGCAGGACATTCATACTTGTTTCCAAGGTCTCGCGCATCCGCTCATAATCATGGATGTAGACCGGAATACAACCGAGTGAATAAAAAAGCGGTACACTAATGCTACAGATTGCCCGTGCTAACCATCGGCTGACCGGGGGTTTGAAATGCAATTGTCGTTCAACGAAATCAGCCTGCAGCCAGACAGGTGCCAGATCTTTATCCATCATGTCCGCGATCACCCATGGATGGACTCGCAGTGGAATCGAACATGCTGCTGCAATCGGGCCAGTGGCATCTAGGTGATTGGCAATGAAAACTGCTGGTCCGCGGCGGGGCAGGTTTTCCTCCCCAACAAGTTTCCCGCCCCACAAGAATAAATCCAGCACACCCACGATCAATTGATAGAATCCATCTTTCATATCTCACCTACAGCATATTCAACCGTGGCCGATATTGCAATGCTTCAGCTAGGTGGGCCGGGATGATGTCCTCGCTCCCGGCCAAATCCGAAATTGTGCGCGCCAATTTCAGTACGCGATGATAAGCACGCGCCGATAATTGTAACTGATTCATTGCCGTCTGCATCAACGCCTGACCGGTTTCGTCGAGGGCGCAGAACTTACGCACTTCTGCGGGACGCATATCAGCATTGCACTTAACATGGACCACACTTCCGCTGTCGAACCGAATCCTTTGCCTGTTGCGCGCTGCTTCGACCCGGGTCCGCACCAAGACAGATGACTCTCCCAACCGCTTCTCCGAGAGTTTTTCGTATTCAACGCGTGGCACATCCACGTGGATGTCAATCCTGTCCAGCAGTGGGCCAGAAATACGTTTCTGGTACTTGGTCACCACCATCGATGAGCATGTGCAGGGTTTGACTGGATCGCCGTAATATCCGCACGGGCACGGATTCATCGCGCCAACCAGTTGGAAACTGGCTGGGAAAGTTAACGAGCCTTGCGCCCGACTGATGGTTACAACCTTGTCTTCGAGTGGTTGGCGCAGCACTTCCAGAACGCGCATCCCAAATTCGGGCAGTTCATCAAGAAATAAAACACCATGATGTGCCAGTGAGATTTCCCCCGGATGAGGCCAGTTTCCACCACCCACCAGACCAGCGTGGCTGATGGTGTGGTGCGGGGCGCGGAACGGACGGTTGCGCAGCAGTGGCTTTTCGGGCGGGAGCTGATCGGCCACGGAATAAATGCGAGTTACGTCCAGCGCCTCGTCAATAGACATTTTCGGTAGGATGCCTGGCAAGGCGCGTGCCAACAAGGTTTTACCTGCACCAGGTGGACCCATCATCAATACGTTATGCCCTCCGGCAGCGGCAACTTCGAGGGCACGCTTGACATGTTCCTGGCCCTTTACTTCGCTGAAATCTGTGGGTGGGGAAAGTGGGGCGTCTTCCAATTCGAGGTGAGTGTAGGCGGGGATGAACTTGCGTCCTGCCAGGTGGTTGTAGAGCTCAGTAAGAGAAGAAACAGGGATGACCTCCAGGCCTGGGATAAGGGCGGCCTCGGCCGCGTCCGCCTCCGGTACCACAATCCGTTTGAATCCGGTCTGGCGGGCAGTGGCAGCCATCGGCAGCACCCCGCGCGCATGTCGGACAGTTCCGTCCAGCGAGAGTTCCCCCACCACCATCGTCCCTTCGGCAGCTTCGGGTGGCAACATGCCTGTGTAAACCAGCACGCCCAGGGCGATTGGCAGGTCGTAGGCTGGGCCTTCCTTCCGGACCGAGGCTGGGGCCAAGTTGACTACCAGCCGCTTGCGCGGGAAGGGTACCCCAGCATTACGTACCGCCGCCTGGACTCGTTCGCGGCTTTCCTGGATGGCTGCGTCCGGCAAACCGACGATTGTCATGCCAGGAAAGCCGGAGGTGTAGTCTACTTCCACTTCGACCACCACCCCGTCCAAGCCAATCACAGCACAGGAAAATATACGCGCTAGCATAGATAGAGTATAGATAAGAATAGGGGTAAAGTCAACTGACGAAAATCCGCCAACCTGCGAAATATACACAAGGTTGACGAAAGTGGAGTTAAATCCAGCACTTTAGTACGGTAATTTCTGATGAGACAAGCTTGTGCTTATTAATTTTTAGCTGAATAACTGTCAAACGCTTATCGCCGGTAATCCTCCAGCAGGTTTTGCCGCTATTACCGCTCTCATGATTGCCTGCGCCAGCGCTTCTGCGGCAAACGCCCCCACAATGCTAACATCTGCTTTTCTCTGGCCGGTAGCGAGAGCGAATATCGTGTCGCCGTCCAGCATGGTGTGTGCCGGGCGAACTGCCCGCGCCAGCCCGTCATGCGCCATCTGGGCAACTTTGGTGCATTGTGCCTTGTCAAATTTTGCATTGGTTGCCACTACTGCAATCACGGTGTTACTGCCAGTGGCTAGGTTTAAAATAGACCGCCCAGTTAAAGTATGCATTACCTCAAGAGTATCGGCGAATTGGCCAAAACCACCTAATTTCACAGGGCCAAGTTTGATGGGCCGCGAACCAGCGATGATATTGCCAGCCGGATCCAGCACGTCACCGAATGCGTTTACCGCGACAATCGCACCAACAATTACTCCGCCACCAATTTTGATACTGGCGGTACCGAGCCCGGATTTCATCGCCCCAGCCATTCCGAAGATTTTACCCAACGAGGCTCCAGTTCCAGCACCCACGTTTCCCTCAGCCACCAATCCTGCGTGAGCAGCGGACGCAGCGGCATAACCCATCTCCGGGTCAGGGTGGCGGGTAGATTTGCCAAGACCCAGGTCAAAGAGGATTGCTGCTGGGACAATTGGAACACGCATGACCCCCAATCCAAATCCAATTTTCTGCTCAGCCAGGTATTTCATCACACCCGAAGCGGCATCCAGCCCAAATGCCGAGCCGCCCGCCAACACAACTGCATGGACTTTGTCCACCAGGTTTATGGGATTCAGTAAATCGGTCTCGCGTGTGCCGGGGGCACTGCCGCGTACGTCCACCCCGCCAACCGCCCCCTTACGACAGAGAATAACTGTGCAGCCAGTAAGGGCTTCGTCATCCTGAGTCTGGCCGACTTCTATACCAGGGATGTCAGTAATGGCATTTTTGCGTTTCATCGGTTTACTTAAGGTTGTGGATCAATTCAAGGAATTCATCCCACTCTTCTTTGAAAAAATGTAGGGTGACATTATTGAGTTCCAAGTGATATGTGGTTTCACCATCAGGTTCATCGGCTTTCCAAGCCAGGAAGCTTTCGGTCTCGGCTAAGGTTTCGGTCTTGGGCTCAGGGGCAATCTTAGGCATAGATATTCTCCTTGTTTATACTCTCATTATACGGATTTCTTATCAAAAATGAACATCATAAACAAGATTATTTGACTTTCTTGGTGGTTTTGAGTCTTGGCGGTATAACTTTAGAAGAGTCCGGTTCCTTGCCATGGCGCTTCAACCACCATACGCGGATTTTGCGTAGCCAATTAGGCACTCGAGGGGGCGGGAGAATATCTTCTTCTGGTGGCCAAGGGTGTCTATCCAGTAGTTTGCGCATGGTATATCTTCCTATAAGTTGCAAAGTCGCCAGCAAGGGCGCGGCAACAATAATTCCAAGGATGCCAATCAAGTTGGCGGCGATGATTGCAGCAATAAGCACGAAGGCTGGATGGACCTTCAATGTATTGGCCATGATGCGCGGCGCCACCAGGTTATCGAAAACCTGGTCAATGACCAGGGCAATAATTATGGCAATAACAGCGTAGGCCAACGGCGAAAGCCCGTACGGGTAGCTCCCCTGGAAAAAAGTGACAAGACCGAGCACAATCCAATTGATGGCTGGACCGATGTATGGAAGAAAACTGGCAAACCCAGCAATTAGAGCCACCCCGATAGCGAAGTGGACTCCCAGTATGCTCATAAGAATCGTATAGGTGATCACCTTTGAAAAGAAAATAATGATCTGCCCACGCAAGAATGCGTTCCAGATGCGACCCAGCTTTTGACTCAAGCGGCGGATATCTTCGTTATAACTAGGGATATCTACCTGGATAATGCGAGTACGAAAACCGCCGCTATCCAGCAGGAAGAAGTACGAGACAACCACAACAAATGCTGTCCAACCCAGCGTTGAGGCTGCACTGCTTGCTAGGGTCCCGACCAGACCACCCACTTTTCCGAGGGCTGGTTCAATATAGGAAAGGATCCGCTGTCCAATTGTTTGCCAGTCAATCGATGAGAAG